>Ga0134123_10002995_pt1 | contig 10992 bp, 10 predicted proteins | sample KB303_FD_96460 | JGI IMG/M metagenome (GOLD analysis project Ga0134123, IMG submission 96460) | Terrestrial soil microbial communities without Nitrogen fertilizer from Kellogg Biological Station, Michigan, USA - KB3-0-3 | ecosystem: Environmental > Terrestrial > Soil > Unclassified ...
CAAGCTCGCGTTCGAGGACGTGGCGTTCAAGTCCGCGGACGGGACGGAGCTCAAGGCGTGGTGGGTTCCCGCCGAGCAGCCGAAGGGCACGGTCGTGATGGTTCACGGGCTGAACCGCTCGCGCATCGAGATGGTGAAGCGCGCGCCCTTCGTGCACGGCGCCGGCTGGAACGCCATCCTCATGGACCTGCGCCACCACGGTGCGAGCGGCGGCGAGGCGACCACCTTCGGCGCCAAGGAGAAGGAGGACGTGAAGGCCGCGGCGCGCTTCGCGCGCGAGCGCTCGCCGGGGCCGGTCGTAGAGTGGGGCGTGTCGCTCGGAGGCGCGTCGGTCGTGATGGCCGCCGCCGAGGACCCGGAAGTCGCCGGCGTGATCTGCGACAGCAGCTACCGCTCGCTCGACGACACGGTCCGCCATCACCTCGGCTTCGTCCGCCGCTTCCGCTGGTGGTTGCGCCTCGTGCCGACCTGGCCCGGCGCGGACCTCGCGCTCTACTGGATGGGCCGCCGCGGCGGCTTCGATCCCGCCCAGGTGGACATCGTGGCGGCCGCCGGGCACCTCAAGGGCCGCCCGGCGCTGTTCGTGGCGAACTCCGAGGACTGGCGGATGCCGAAGGAGATCGCCTTCGAGCTGAAGGCCGCGGTGGGGGACACCGCCGAGGTGCTCGTGGTTCCGGGCAAGAGCCACGGCGGCGCCTGGCGCGACGGAACCGCGGCCTACACCGAGGCCGCCGCCGTGGTCCTGAAGTCCGCCGAGAACGGCGCGACCACGCTCGTGGCGACCCACCAGCCGGGCGACTCCGCCCGCGAGACGAGGCAGGCAAAGTGAACGACGACTCGAACGAGCACCACCACCAGCCGTTCCCGGAAGACGACGAGGGCCGGGCGCGCCCCCAGCCGACCTCCTACACGATGGTCGAGCCGCGCTTCCGCGAGATCTACTTCCAGTTCTACAAGGAGACCTATAAGCCCTCGGTCCTCGACCGCAAGACCAAGGAGCTCGTCGCGATCGGCGCCAGCCTGGCGGCGAAGTGCCAGGGCTGCCTCGAGGGGCACATCAAGAAGGCGCTCAAGTTCGGCGCCAGCCGCGAGGAGGTCTCCGAGGCGATCGCGATCGCGATCGGCGTGAACGCCGCCGCGATCGTCGACCTCACCGACATCGCCGCCGAGAACATGAACCTGCACCTGTTCCCGGGCCCCGCGAAGAAGTAGGCCGTCCCAGGGAAGCAGCGGTCACGGGGGGTCTGGGGGGCGACCCCCCAGAACAAGGAAGGAAGAAACAGCCCCGTTGTCGATCGTCGCTCTCTTGCCCTGGCTGTTGGAGAGTAACGAACAGCTGGAAACGGGCAGCAGGAACGAACCACAGCTAGACGGCCAGGGCTGAGCAAAGGGGGCCTTGCCAGCCCCCCTAACCCCCCGGGAGCGTTAGGCCTTGCTCCCCAGGTGCTCCATGATCGAGAGGGTGAGGATGTCGGCGAGCGTCGTGAAGTGGGCTTCGCCCTCCTCGACGCTCGCGGCGGTCGGATCGCCGAAGTAGGCGTCCTCGCCGCCGGCGTCGGCGAAGGACTTCGCGCCCTTCTTGAGCGCGCCGGCGAGCCCGTCCATCGGCGCCACGCTGATGCGCTCCTTCTCGCGCACCGACGCGCTCGCGCAGGCGAGCATCAGCGAGGTCTCGAAGCTGCCGGCGTGGTCGCCGGCGCTGAACGCCGCGCCCAGCCGGTCCACCCAGCGCTTCTTCTGGAACTCGGTGAAGCAGACCGACGCCCCGGCCTTCTTGGCCTCCTCGGCGGCGCGCTTCAGCGCCTCGAGGTTGGCGGGTTCCTGGTTGATGTTGACGAGCGCCACCGCCCGGAACTGCTTGGAGAGCGAGGCGCAGACGTCGCGCACGAGCGCCACCGCGGTGTCGGGCGGCAGGCTGACCGTGCCCGGGAATGCCGTCCCCAGCTCCGAGACGCAGAACGTCACCGGCGGCGCGATCAGGGCGGAAAGCCCTCGGCCCTTGAGCTTGACTGCCGTGCGCCGCGCCATCTCGATGGCGATGACGGTGTCCGTTGCGATCGGCAGGTGCGGACCGTGCGCCTCGGTGTTGCCGACCGGCAGCAGCGCGATCGGTCGGTCCTTGAGGCTGTGCTCCACCTCGGTCCAGCTCATCTCGGGCATCAACACGTTCTCGGCCATTGGCTTTGAAGGCGGGCGTCCCTTCTGCTCCTTTCCGCGCTCTTTGGTTCTCGGGTCTTGTCTTGGGAAGGGTGGTCTTTCGACTCGTCTTTATAACCGATCGCTGCCGGGCTTGCCAGCGTCCGCCGCCGGAGCGAGCCCCCGGTAGCGCCCGGCGTAGTGCAGGAGCGGCGGCCCGGGCTCGACCGCGACCCGGCTCACCTCGCCCACCCAGACGGCGTGGTCCCCCTCGTCGTGGAAGGAGCGGACCCGGCACTCGAGGTGCGCGATCGCGCCGGGCACGAGCGGAAGGCCGTGGCCGCCCTCCAGGAAGGCGAATCCCGCGAGCTTGGAGGCGCCGAGCTGCGCGAAGCGTCGCGAGACGTCCTCCTGTCCCTCGCCGAGCACGCTGATCGCGAACCAGCCGCTCTCGCGCACGCCGCGGTTGGCGTCCGAGCGGTGGTCGATGCACACCAGCACGAGCGGCGGCTCGAGGCTCACCGAGCTGAAGGCGCTCACCGTGAGGCCGAGCGGGTGGCCGGCAGCGTCGCGCGTCGTCACCACGGTCACGCCGCTCGCGAACTGGCCCAGGGTACGGCGGAACGCGGAGGCGTCGACGCTCACGGCAGGCCGGCGGAGCGCCCGGGCTCCCGCTGCAGCTCGACCTGCGCGGCCAGCAGCCACAGCCGCAGCGCAACCCGAGCCGCCATGAACGACTCGAACAGCACGAGCGCCACCAGCTGGGTCTTGTAGCCGACGACCACCAGCCAGGAGTCGACGAGCCCGAACAGGGCGAGCAGCACGCCGCCCAGGGCGGCGATCGCGACGTACTGGCCGAAGGCGGACGCGAAGCGCCGGGTGCAGAAGGCGAGGCTCGAGAGCGCCGCGAGCACGACCGACAGCCGCTCCTCGCGCACCACGAGCACCCGCGCGTGCGACACGACCATGTGCAGCAGCAGCAGCGCGACGAGCAGCAGCGCGTAGCGCCCCAGCACGAGCAGCGTGGCCGTCCGGCCGGACACGGCCTCGCGCCCGACGCGGTCCACCGCCGCCGCGAACGGGGCGTTGAGCGCGAAGAGCAGGGCCGCCGCGGCGAGCGCCAGCAGGCTCAGCCGGGCCATGCGCCCGAAGTAGAAGCCGCAGGCGTGGACGAGCCCGCGCAGGGTCCAGCCGCCGCGCGGCCTGCGGAAGACGGAGACGAGGCCGCCGCTCAGGAAGGACTGGAGCGCCAGGTAGAGGGCGCCGAGCCCGAGCGTCACTGCGTCGACCGGCGGCGCCCCGCTGCCGGCGCGCGCGAAGAGCCCGAGCGGCAGCCAGCCCTTGAGCAGCAGCTCCAGGTTCTTGAGCATGAAGCCGGTGCCGACGATCTCGGGGCTGAGCGCGCTCTCGGGGCCGTGCTGCTGCTCGGACCAGGCGCTCCACCAGTCGTAGTCGAAGCCGTACATCATCGCGCTCGACGCGCCCTTGTGCTCGAGGTCGTTCTCGAGCTGCACGGCCAGCGGCACCGCCAGCACCAGCGCGAACGCCAGGTTCGAGGCGAGCACGAGCACGACCAGGCCCCAGTCGAGCCCGAGCGACCGGCAGCCGTCGCGCAGCGAGCGCAGCATCGCCGTCAGCCCACGACCGTGTGCAGCTCCAGCAGGTTCTGGAGCCAGAACAGGTAGCGCGCGGCCCACTTCGCCGCCGCGCGACGAGCCGGACGCTCGTCGTCCAGCCACTCGTTGTTGGCGGGCTCGACGTCGATCGCGATCTTGCGGCCCGGGTCGACGACGGCGCGCACGACCTTCGCGCCCTCGTAGCTCAGGCGGTACCAGCGGTCGCGTCCGTTCCACGTCTCGTTCGCCACGCGCCCGTCGGCGAACTCGACGCGCAGCTCGACCGGCATCCGCACCTCGCCCTTGCGCAGGATCGTGACGCGCGACTCGTAGCGTTCGCCCGGTCCGGGCTTTTCGCGCTTCTTGTCTTTCTGGGCGGGCGTCAGCACGAGCTCGCCCCCCGGGCCGGGGAAATAGCCGGCGGCCTTGCGCACGGGCTCGCTCTTCACCTCGACCGCGTAGTCGCAAAGGCCGGACGAGAAGAACGTCTCGTCGAAGTACCAGCGCCAGCCCCCGCCGGTCACCTCGTCCACCGTGGCCAGGAAGTCCTCGGTCGTGGGGTGGGCGAAGCGATAGCGGCGCGCGTAGGTGCGGAGCACCTTCACCATCGTCTCCTCGCCGAGCAGCCCCTCGAGCGTCTGCATCACGAGCGCCGGCTTGCCGTAGGAGTTGAGCGTGTAGGACCCCGCGTCGCGGTAGGTCCAGCCCTTCCTGGCCATCACGTCCGCCTCGCCGCCCTGCCGCAGGCCGGCGAGGTACTCGCTGCCGCGGGCGATCCGCACGCCCGGCGTCACGAACGGAAGCCCGACGCGGGCCCCGCGGCCCTGGTCGAAGCCGAAGAAGCGGCGGCCCCAGCTCTCGGGCCCGAGCGAGTGGGCGGCGGCCTTCGACGTCATGTAGGTGTTGAAGCCTTCGTCGAGCCAGGCCTCCTCGAACTCGTTGTTCCCCACGAGCCCGTACCAGAACTGGTGGCCGGCCTCGTGGATCGTGACCCCCTCGGGGCTCTGCAGCTCCTCGGGCGACAGCCACGACGCGCCGCCGGTGAACAGCGTCGGGTACTCCATCCCGCCCGAGGCGGAGTTGAAGGCCGGGTCCACCACGGTGACCTGCGCGTAGGGATAGGGGGCCGACCACGTGCCGTAGGTCCTGAGCGCGATCTTCGCCGCCTCGAGGTAGCGGTCGCCGAGATGCGCGTGCTCGGGCTGCAGCAGCAGGCGGACGTCGACGGGCGGATAGCCCGGCTCCTCGAAGCGCGTGCGTCGCTCGAGGAAGCGCCGGCTCGCGGTCCAGGCGAAGTCGTGGACGTCCTCCTGCACGAAGCGGAAGGTCGCCGTGCCGTCGGGATTGTCGGTCTTCGACTCCTGCCGGCCGGTGGCGCCCACCACGAAGCCGCTCGGCAGCGTGAGCTTCACGTCGTAGACGCCGTAGTCCGCGAAGAACTCGGTCCAGGGATAGAAGGGGTGGGCGTTCCACTGGCCCTTCGAGAACACGCCGATCTTCGGGAACCACTGGACGACGAAGTTGTAGTCGTGGATCCAGCCGGCGCGGCCCACCGTTCCGTGGGGCACGAGCGACTGCCACTCGATGCGGAAGCGGCCGCTCGCGCCGGGCGCGATCGTTCGGGCGCTGCGCACCTCCATCACGGTGCGGTCGTCGGCGTTGCCGTCCTCGTTCAGGTAGCGCAGCGTCGGCAGCAGGTCTTCGTCGGGCTCGCCGAGCAGGCGGATGCTCTTGACCTCCGTCCAGCCGAAGCTGCGGTCGTCGCGCTTCGCGGCGTCGGGCGCGCGCCGCCCCTCGCCGCGCGCCGTCGTCGAGAGGTTGTTGCGGAACGCGTTCCAGTAGAGGTGGAACGGGAAGCTCGAGAGCGGCTGGTCGCTGGTGTTGCGCCAGTCGAGCACCAGCACGCCCGTGATCCGGTGCGCGTCCGGGTCGAGCCGCGCCTCGATCGCGTAGCTGGCGTTGCGCGGCGAGGCCTCGGGCAGCGGCGGCAGCCCCGGCGCGTCCTTGCCCGCGGGCGGCGGCAGGGGCTCCGGGACCGGGCGGGGCGCTTCGGCCCGCGCGGCCGGCAGCAGCAGCGCGGCCGCGGCCAGGAGGGCGACGAGCGACCCTGCGGTCCGGGAGCGCATCGCGCCTAGAAGCGGACCGCGAAGCCGATCGTCGTCTGCACCCACCACGGCTCGAACTCGACCGGGTCGAGCCGCTCCTGCAGCCGCTGCAGCAGCAGCTGCTCGATCTGCGTGAGCGGCCGGTCGACCACGGGAGCCCACTCGACGGTGCGCTTGGGGAAGTAGAACCCGCGGCCTTCGATCAGGAACGCGCCGTGCTCGCCGATCGGGATCTCGAGCCCGAGCCCGAGGTTCGCGCCCCAGGAGCTGCCGGTGCCACCGGTCGCCGTCGCCCGCAGCCCGATCGTCGCGATCTGCGCGCTGCCGGCGACGAAGTCCAAGTCGATCACGCCGAGGCCGACCGACTGGCTGAGGTTCATCTCGATGTCGCCGAGCCGGCTCGGGCCGCCCGAGGCCGTGAAGCGGACGCTTCCGCCGGTGCGCAGCTTCAGGTTGAACGAGAGCGGCGTCAGCGCCTTGAGGTCCGCGGTGCCCTGGGTGAGGTTCAGGTTGGCCACGACGGGGTCGAAGGGCGCCGGCAGCCCGACGCGGACGGCGTAGCTGCCGCCCTGCGTGTCGATCGTGACGTCGGCGTGGTCGACGCGGAACTCGAAGCCGAGCCCGCTCGTCGCGTAGAGCGTGACGGCGCCGGCGAACGCAGGCCCGCCCGACGCGCGCAGCTCGAAGTCGCCGCTCTGCTGGACGCTCACGCCGGGGATCGGGACGGAGACGGCCCCGGGATCGTAGTGGAAGCTCTGGCTGTAGAACGGGAAGGTGAAGCCCGCGTGGCCGGCGATCTCGAACCGCTCGCCCGCTGCGGCGGACGAGGCGGCGAGGACGCAGGCGAGGATCGGGAACCGCCGGGCGTGCTGATTCATCGAGGCCGAGTGTAGCAGCCGCCTAGTCGCCGGTGTCGTCCTCGGCGCGGCCCGCTTCCATCTCGGTCTCGATCCCGTGGTCCATCAGCCGCCGGCGCAGCTCGTCGAAGCCCTTGCGGTCGGGGCCGCTGTCGTCGCGGTAGGTCTCGAGGATCTCCTCGACGCGGTCGACGCGCCGCGCGAGCTGGCCGATCACGTCGAGCGGGACGCTCGCGTGCCCGGAGGCCGCCGCCGCCCACGCCTTCGGGTCGCCCCAGCTACCGAGCAGCTCGACGAGCCGCGCGCTCAGGCTGTCGGCGGCCTCGACCAGCTCCGACTGAAGCAGCGAGTCCTTCACGAACGCGAGCGCGTCCTCGATGTCCTCGTCCGAGTACTCGGCGCGGAGCTTGTCCCAGGCCTCGGCCGACAGCACCAGGCCCTCGGGCCCCTCGTCCGCCGCCGCCGCCACCTCGCCGCACAGGTCCACCATCCGTCCCATCCCGGCTCTCCTTCGCGTGTCGAAGCTTCGATCGTCTCACGAGCGCTGCCGGCCCGGAACCGGGCGGCTATAATCGATGCAGGAGGGGGTCCAATGAGGGCTTGGAGGAGGGCGCGGGCGGCGCTCGCCGCAGCCGTGCTCGCCGCGCTCGCGACCCCGGCCGCGGCCGCGACCGACGCCCAGCTCGCGCGCCGCATCGAGGATCGGCTGCTGAAGGCCGGCTTCGACAAGCGCGCGGACATCAAGGTCGACGTCGAGAGCGGCGTGGCGCGGCTGAACGGCTTCGTGCTGCGCTGGGCCGACGTGCGGGAAGCCGACCGCCTGGCGCGCAAGGACGTCAAGAGCGTCGTGAACCTGCTGCGCGTCGTCCCGGAGACGCCCCGCGCCGACAAGGACATCCGCGTCGACGTCGAGAAGGCCGTGCTGCGCTGGGAGCGCTACGGGCCCTTCGACGCGGTCGGCGTCGAGGTGCGCGACGGCGTCGTGAGCCTGGCTGGCTGGGTCGAGAGCCCCTGGAAGCGCGGCGAGATCGAGGGCCGCCTGACGCGCGTCGACGGCATCAGGGACGTGGTCAACAACCTGCGCGTGCAGGGCTTCTCGGGGAACGACGTCGAGCTGCGGGCACAGGTCTTCACCCGGATCTACACGGACCCGCTGTTCGAGCGCTACGCCAACCTGGTCGACCCACCGGTGCGCGTCTTCGTCGACCGCGGCCGCGTGACGCTCGTGGGCCTGGTCAGCTCCCGGGTCGAGCAGGCGGCCGTCGGCCACATCGCCCGCGGCACGCTCGCCTTCAGCGTCACGAACCTCGTCGAGGTCGAGAGCGAGATCGACAAGAAGAAGGAAGAGAAGAAGCCGCCGGTCGAGAGCTAGCCGGCGTGGCCCACTAGCGCGCGGCCAGGAGCTTGCGGGCTTCCTTCGCGAAGCGGCGCACCTCGGCGCGGCGGAAGGCCGGCATCGTTTCGACCGACTCGATGCAAAGGCGAAGCGTCTCGAGCGCGAGGTCCCTTTCGCCGAGGGCGCTCTGGGCGCGGCCCAGCAGCAGGAGCCCTTCGGGATCGTGGGACCGCTGCGCCGTGAACTTCTCGAGCGCCCAGCGGGCGTTCTGCCAGGACCCCGAAGCGACGTAGGTCGCGCCGATCTCGCGCCACACCTCGTGGCGCGCGTGCGTCTCGTCCTGTCGGATGACGTCCTCGAGATGCCGGATCGCGTCCTCGAATCGCCCCTCCCGGCGCGCCAGGGCTCCGAGCTGGTAGTGAGCGTCCAGCTCGCGCGAGTCGATCTCCACCGCCTTCTGGAAGCGCGCCTTCGCCTCCTCGAGCTCGCGCCGCTGCAGGTACAGGAGGCCGAGCTGGTAGTGCGCTTCGGCATCCCGCGGGTTCAGGGTGGCTGCCTGCAGGTGCCGCTTGAAGCTTCGGCGGCGTCCGAAGATCGCCTGCACGTCAGCGATGTCGCCACGCACCAGCTGGAACACGATGTAGAGCAGGAAGGGAGAGGCCATGAGCGGCCCGAAGGGGGCGAGGAGCAGACCCAGGCCCCCCATGAGCGCGACTCCGAGCCCTACGCTCGGTCCCACGCCAAAGACCGCGCTGGCCGCGAGCACCATGAAGAACAGGAACACCGCGAGTCCCGCGAGAATCAACAGCAGGCGAAGCTGGAGCGGCACGCGCGGAATCGCCAGGTTCGCGAGGGCGAACGGCAGCAGGGCGGCGCTCCACGAGAAGAGCGCGCAGGCGAGCAGGGCACCGTAGTCCCGCCGGAAGGCCACGCCAAAGCTGCCGATCGGGGCGAGCAGCGTGGCGGCCAGGATGCACGCGGGGGCGTACAGGAAGACGATCAGCAGCAGGAAGAAGAAGAGCGAGCTCAGCATCGATCCGAAAAAGGCCTGGGCCACGAACGTGCGGTAGTCGCGTGGCGGCGCGCCTTCGGCGGTCGCGTCCTCGAGCGAGCCCGCCGGCGCCAGCGAGGTCGTCGTCGCAGGCTGCCTCGTCGAGTCGGACAGCGCCGCCCGCGCTTCGAGCGTTGCCCACACCGGCAGGAAGAGGGCCAGGACCAGCAGCAGGCTGACGACCAGCACGGCCGCGGCTCCGAAGAGCAGGCTGCCTTCGTCCAGGATCCGACCCATCGTCCGACGCGGCCGCCAGTACAGCGAGAACAGGAGTCCCAGGTTCTCGATCATGGGCGGCGCCGCCGCCGCTCACCGTTGTGCGACTGACCTCCGCCTCACGCCGCGAGTCGCGCTTTGCTGTGGAAGCGGCCGTACGCGAAGTAGATCACGAGGCCGATCGCGAGCCAGATGAACAGGCGCTCCCAGGTGTGGAGGCCCAGGCCCGACATCAGGCCGAGGCAGGAGAGCATCCCCAGGATCGGCACGACAGGCACGAACGGCGTGCGGAACGGCCGCTTCAGATCCGGCTTGGTCTTCCGCAGCACCAAAACACCGGCGCACACCAGCACGAAGGCGAATAACGTCCCGATGCTGACCATGTCGCCGAGCGTGCCGATCGGGAAGAGGCCGCCCGTGATCGCCACGATGATCCCGGTGAGCGCCGAGCTCAGGTAGGGCGTGCGGAACTTCGGGTGCAGAGCGCTGAACGCCTTCGGCAGCAGGCCGTCGGTTGCCATGATCCAGAAGATGCGCGCCTGGCTGTAGAGCATCACCAGCATCACCGACGTGAGCCCTGCGATCGCGCCGAGCTTCATCGCCGGGCCCATGAACGGCATCTGGATCTTGTCGACGAGCGAGGCGACCGGCGCCGGCGTGTTGAGCTCGGTGTAGTGCACGACCCCCGTCAGCACGGCGGCGAACAGCACGTAGAGGATCGTGCACGCGACGAGGCTTCCGAGGATCCCACGCGGCACGTCGCGCTGCGGGTTCTTGGCTTCCTGGGCCGCGGTCGAGACCGCGTCGAACCCGATGTAGGCGAAGAAGATCTTGCCCGCGCCAGTGAGGATGCCGCTCCAGCCGAACTCACCGAAATGGCCGGTGTTGGGCGGGATGAAGGGCGACCAGTTGGCCGGCACGATGAAGGGCAAGCCGAGCACGATCAGCGTGATCACGACGCCGACCTTGGTCATGACGATCAGGCTGTTGACGTTGGCCGACTCGCGCACGCCCACGATCAGGATCGCGGTCACCACCAGCACGATCAGGAAGGCCGGCAGGTTGAAGACGCCCTGCACCACCGTCCCGTCCGCGAGCGTCGCGGTCTGGAACGGGCCGATCGTCCACTGCGGCGGGATGCCGATCCCGAACTGCGCGAGGAAGCTCATCACGAGCCCTGCCCAGCCCACGGACACCGTCGCGGCACCGAGCGCGTACTCGAGGATCAGGTCCCAGCCGATGATCCACGCCACCAACTCGCCGAGCGTCGCGTAGGAGTAGGTGTAGGCGCTGCCCGCGATCGGGATCATCGAGGCCATCTCGGCGTAGCACAGTCCCGCGAAGGCGCAGGCGACGCCGGCGCCGATCATCGAAAGGATGATCGCCGGGCCCGCGTGCATCGCCGCTGCGTTGCCCGTGAGCACGAAGATGCCGGCGCCGATGATCGCGCCGACCCCGAGCGCCGTGAGGTCCCACTTGCTGAGCACGCGATGCAGCCCGGCGGTGTCACCACCTTGCGTGTCGACGTTTACCCGCGCAAAGAGCTGGCGCATGCCGCGTTCATAACACGCCCGTCGCGCAGCCGTCCGGCCGCGGCTACTCGTCGTCGCGGTCCATCGTCTCGGGCAGCGAGGCTTGCTTGTCCGCCATGCTGCGTTCGGCCAGCGCGATGGTC
>Ga0134123_10002996_pt1 | contig 10987 bp, 4 predicted proteins | sample KB303_FD_96460 | JGI IMG/M metagenome (GOLD analysis project Ga0134123, IMG submission 96460) | Terrestrial soil microbial communities without Nitrogen fertilizer from Kellogg Biological Station, Michigan, USA - KB3-0-3 | ecosystem: Environmental > Terrestrial > Soil > Unclassified ...
CCGCCTTGTGCGATGCCGCAATTCTGCCCCGTCGCGCTGTTTAGCGATCCCTGGCCAGTGGCCGTCTGCGAAAGCGCGTATTGAGTCGTTAGCGTCATGTCGCGATGAGAGAGCATCGCGCGATCCGTGCTGCGCGAATCAATCTGCAGGCGGCCGAACGTGAGGGTCTGATCCGAATCAGGGCCCGTACCACCGATACGCAGTACATCCACGCCAGCGCGCGCCACGCCGATCACGTCTGGGGCGGGACGCCACAGGCCCGTCGTGTCATCTCCAAAGATGAGTGAAGGCTTGCCGACCGTGCCTGCTCCGAGCACGAGCTGATTATCAGTATCGTCCCAAAATAGGGCCGCGTCCTGAGCCAGCACGCCACCCGCGCCCACGAAAAGGATGCTGCCATCCGAGGCGCCCGTGATCGCGCCTCCAATGGCCATACTGCCGCCACCTCCGCTACTCGATGGCAGATGTGGCAGGAAATCACCGAGCTTATCGAGATTGGACAGAGTCATCTCATCCCTCCTGCACCATCGGGATCAGGTAGGCCGAGAGGGCCAAGCCCGTACCCGTGGCCGTCGTCGCCTGCAGAGCGATACGGTCATAGGGGCTAATGCCGTAGACAGGCTGCGTATGGACCACGGTGCCCGTGCCCGAGATGGTGGTGCCGTCATTCAGCATGCCACGCACACCCATGGCGCCAATGCCGAGAGGCATCCACGCATTGGGGAGCCGCTGGTAAACCCACAGCACGCCCTGGAACGTGAGTGCTCCTGTACCCGCGCCTGCGATGGCAATAGCGGCGCGATTCCAGCGCTTGATCCAGTAAAACTCGCGCGTAGGCGTGCCAACCTGATCGCCTTCGAGGGGGAAGCCGTCAGTGGCCAGGGTGGGCGCCGTCGTGGGCGCAGCGATGCCATTGAGTAGACGAAGACTCATGGGTGAAACCTCGATTGTGAGGGGCGATTACTTCGAAGACATGCGCTGCGATTCGGTCGGCTGCACCATGCCCATGGGCAATGGCTTGGGCGGCGGAGGTGCTGCCTGGCCATCCTGCTGTTGCTGCTTGGGCATCTGATAGACGCTCAAGGCCTGGCGCGTGAGAGCAGGGTCCACGGGGATATCGAGCAAGATGCTCAGGCTCAGGCGACTCTGGTAAGGCATGGACTTCTGCAATTGAGCCGCATGCTCGAAGCAGAGCTGACGCGTCTTCTCGTAATGCTCAGGCCATACGGTTTTCAGCGCGTCGATATCATCGGGCGTGGCCGTGCCCTCGCCGAGCCGCTCCACGGCTTTCTCGGGATACTGGGTGACTTCCATGCATCGCGCGAAGCCCGACAATTGCGCGTTGTCTGGCTCCCAAGTATCAGGGCCGAGCTGCAAATGGGGAGGCGTCGGATTGCGTGGCAGCTTCGAAGCCAGATAGGCCAGCTTGGCAGCCTCTTGCTTCTCGACGAAGTTGGCCACGTCGGGGCCCACGCGCCACAGGAGGCCCATACCATCGTGGAGCCGCTCCTTGGCAAACATCCGCATCTGGAAGCCGCCGCCAGGTACCCGCTCCGTGAGTGAATCCAGCTCGCGAGCCCGCTCCCGGAATGCAGTCACGGCGGGACTCTTCGAGGGCGCATACTTCGAAGGGCCAAGGATGGCATCCGTGCTTTCCGCCGTGTTGTAGCGCATGGCAGGCAGGATCTTCGTGGCGTGCGGAATGCTCTTCGCCACGCCCGTGGCTGACTTCTCAAACATCTTCGCTACCGAGGCCTTGATAGTGCGCTGCCTCGCGGCATTGCCCGCCACGACCTTGCGGATCACGCGCTCATAGAGCGCGCCTGCCATGTCACGACCTACAAAAGCGCCTGCCATCGCTCCCACGGGGCCCATAGCGGCCATGCCAATCGCACCACCCACGAGGCCACCTGCACCTGAAGCGATGCGCTGTGACAGGCCCTTGGGCGCCGTGAGATCCTCGATATGCGCCCGGATGGCCTTGATCTCCTCCGTGAGCGGCTTGACGTCGGCCTTGGCCACGGCCACACGCTTGCGAAGCTCGGTGAGCTTCTCGGAATCCAGGGGCCTTTTCAGGTTGGCGATCTTTTCCTGCATGGCCCGATTCTTCGCGAGCGCTTCCTCGGCCACCTTGATGCGTTGGACAGAGGGCTCAAGCACCTCGCCCATCTCGATGGCCTGGCGATAGGCCGCTAGTTCATCGCGACCGATCTTCAGCGCCTTGCCAGGAGCAGGCGGCTCGATGCCCTTCCACTGGGCATATTGGTTAACCTGCCGGCCCTTGAGATAGAGATCGGCACTGTCCTCCATCATCTTCATGTTCCGCGCCTCGACAGCATCGGCGGCCTTCTGCCAGGCCCTCAGCTCCTTGGCGTTGGCCTTCTCGATCTTCGCGGCCTGCTTGAGCCAAGATGATTCGGCCTTCTGGCCCATCACGTCGGCTTCGGCCACTGACTTGCGCCAGGCCTGATCGGCGGCCTTATTGGCTGCCTCAACTTCTCTACTGGCCCGCTGCCAGTTCTTCCATTGCGGGCTTCCTGGCAAAGCATCAGGAGGGGCTGGCATCGAGCGAGGCACTGGCCTCTCGGGCGCGGGGCCACCCGTGGGCACCTCGGGCATAGGGGAGGGTACAGGCTTCGGAGGCAATGGCTCCAGGGCAGGGATATCCTGCGGCTTGGGCAGGTCATCGAGCATTCGGGCCTGGCGTGCCTCCACCGAGCCCATGACTTCCTCAGCATCGGCCGTGGCCCGCTCCAGGAACGTCGCATTCTCCTGAAGCGCTGTTTTGAATTTGCCCTGACCGAGGTTCTCGACAAAGCCATCATGGTTGTCGAGGCCCGCCATCACCCGCTTCTTCGTCTCGCCGAGCATCCTGGCCGTGGCCTCTTCATTCGGGAGGCCCTCGGCGTTGATATAGACGTCGTCAAACTCCTTGATGTACTGCTCGGCCTCTCGATAAACCTTCTCGGCCTCTCCCTTGCGCTCCTGGCCGAGCCGAGTCTCCTCGGCCTTGATGCCTGCTTCGCCGTCGACGATGTCACTCGCACGAGCGGCCTTGGCGTCCTCGACAAGCTTGGACTCATGGGCCCTGGCCTGCTTGACATCCATCTCGGCATGCTTGGGATAGGCGCCGCGATTCACGGCCTCTTCGCCGCCCTGGGTGATGGCCTCCACTTCCTGCTGGAAAATGCTCTTGGCCTTGATGGCTCCCTCGCCAAGGACGCCAGCACCCGCGCCGATGCCACCACCCAAGAGGCCACCCACCGTGGCATGCGAGGCGATCGTGGCCGCCGCTCCCTCCATGGAGAGGGGATCCTTGGAGAGGCCTACAGCGCTTACTCCCGAGCCGATGCCATAGCCCATGCCCTCGACAGCACCGGCCGCGATATGGCCGCCCACACGGCCTAGAGCGGTCTCCGCGCCGATGAGGCCCTTCGTGGCCAAGCCTGCCTTGCCAAGCAGCCCAGGGAGGCCCGTAGGCAGGAAAGCCGCGCTGACTCCACCGAGGGTGGAAGCGCCTTCGTTGCGAGCCCGCACTTCTCGCGCACGCTCGCTGCCACCCAGGGCCAGGTCACTGATTCCGCCCGTGACGGTGGAGAGGCCCGAGGTGATAAAGGCCTCTACTGGCCTGTTGCCATACTCCTTCTCCAGCTGGCGCTCATAGGTCTCTTGCGGATGCTCCAGTCGGAAGCCCACCCGCATGGCTTCCTTGAGATCGGCTCGGCGGACCGTGCCCGCCGTGCCATTGGGCGCGACGACGGCGATCGTATCCTCGGGATTTTCACCTCCGAGCGCCTGCTCCTGCCAGGTCTGCCCCTCCATCGGAGGCGCGGGCTTGGCTACCTCTTTGATGAAATCGCCCATTACCGGCCACCATAGAGAGTGTCTAGCTCAGACTGGCTAGGCACAGCGCCTGGGCTGAATCCGCCTTCCGCCTTGCGACTCTCTTCGGGTGACATGAGCGGCGCCTGGCCGGGCTGACGTACCTGGCCCTGTGACTCATAAGGCAGGCCTGCGGCGCCAGGCTGCTTCTTCGGCACGCTGCCCGGGTTGAAGAACTTCGAGCCCTCGGGCGCCTCCTGGGGCTGCCAGTAAGCCACCTCGGGGCCGACGCGGCCCTGAAGCTCGTTATTGGCCTGCTGGATGGCGCGATTCTCCAGAGCATCGAGATTGGCCGTCGGATCGATCAGGCCGCCGATGGAGCCAAACATCTTCTCGTAACGAGGATACTCGCCCTCACGCACGGTGCCCTGGTGGTTGATGCGCGAGAAGTCAGACAGGAGGCCCTCGAAGATCGTATTGGCTTCCTTCTGAGCGTCATTGCCCCACGAGCCGAAGGGCTTCCAGCCATTCTCTTTGCGGATCTGCTTCAGCCGGCGCACACCCTGGACAAAGCTCGTGGCCGAGGCGAGCGACATGTTGACGTCAGCGGCCACGGTGTCATTGGGGCCAAGTACCTGGCCCTGCATGCCGCTGTCATCGCGGTACTTCGCGAGATGGATGCGGGCGCCGCGCTCCTTCCATTCCTTCTCGTTTTCGAACTTGCGCTCACCGAGATCGCTCGGCTGCTTTGCAGACCTGGCGTTGGCAGCATCGCGTGCGAGGCCGATCTGGGCCCACGCCTGCGCGTTCTTGATCTGATCCTGCTCGCGCTGGTAGAGATCAGCCCGCTTTGCCGCTTCGAAGCCGTAACTGATCATGCCCTTCTTCTGCTGGAGCTGGGCTAGATAAGCTTCGCCCTTCGCCGTGATGACGTCATTGTCGTACTCCAGGAGCATCGCCTTGATCTTGTTCTCGGCGATCGTGTAGCCCGTCATCGCGGCCTTGTACTGGAAATCCAGCATGTCACGGCCCTGCTGAACCTCGTCGGCCAGCATGCCGCGACGAATGCCGAGTACGTTGAATCTCGTCGAGAGATTGGCCTCTTGGGCCTTCATGTCCCGCATGATCATATCGTCGATCTGCTCCATGACAACGTTCTTGCCCGTCTTCACGGCTCGCGTCGTGGCGCCATTGAGAGCAGCCAGGAGAATCACGCCGAGCTGCTGGCCGAATGACATATTGTGCCAGGCGCGATCAGGATCAATCTTGGTATTGGCCAGATCGATCGCTTCCTTCTCCAGGACGGCCCGCTTCTCCTTGGCCTCCACATTGGCCTTCATATAGGCCGCGTTGGCTGTGGTGATATCGCGGTCAGTCTTCTCCGCGAGCGCCACGCCTTCTGAAGAAGCGACGAGGTTCTTGGCTCTCTCGGCGTCCTGGAGCTTCTTCTGAGCCGCTACCTCCATGAGGTAGGCTTCGTTTTGCTCCTGCTCTGCCTTCTGCCAGATATCCGCAGGGCTCGCGTTCTTACCCGCGGGAGGCAGCGCGGCTCCTGGCGCATTCTTGCCTGGAGCCACAGCCTCCTTGGTTTGAGGCGGGCCCATCTTGCCCGCTTGCTGCTCCTCGGAGAGGCCGGCCTCCTGGCGAATCTCACCAGGGGCTTGGAGCTGAGCCGCGTCTCCAAGGCCAGGAGACTGAAAGACACTGGGCATGGTGCCTTCGGGCTTGGCAAACCAATGCTCAGGAGGGAACTGGAGAGGCTGATCGTAAGGCGTAGGCACATAGGGCGCCTGGCCTGGCACGGGGCCCTCGGCCAGGGCAGCGGGCGGGCCCTCGGGGCCAGTAGGCACGCCCACACCTGTCACCTCGGTACCAGGAGGCGGAGGCACAAGCCCAGTGGAGAGAACAGGCTCGGCCACAGGTGGGAAAGGTGCGCCGGGGGGCTGAAGGACGGCCATTTACTGGACTCCGAGGCCTCGGAAGTAGGCGAGCCACTCCTCTCGCGTCCTGAACTGCGGGAGGAAATTCGTCATCGGCTGCCTGGACTCATTCGGATACCGCTGATTATGCAGCCACGCATTGGCCTGATCGTACGGCCTCATGGCGGGATTCGGCGGCAGCGAGCGCGACAGCTGGCCGATGTTGTAGGCGCCATTGATATCCACCTGGGGTGCCTCGGGCGGCTGCGGGCCCTCCATGATCATGGGTCGGCCAAAGGTGACCGTGGTAGGAGAAGCCGCCGCGGGCGCTGCCTTCTTTTCCTTCTTCTTCTTCTTCGGCTTGCTCTCCTCGATCTGGGCCTTGCCCACCTTCACCTCATATTCAGGCTCAGGCTTCTCGATCTGGGCTTCGCCCACCTTTACCTCGTACTCAGGAGGGGGAATCAAAGGCGGCGGAGGTGCATCTGGTCCGATGAACCTATTCAGCTCTTCGTCATTCCGGGCGTAACGGTCCGAGCTTCGTCCCGCGAGACGATTCACGATCTCATTGGCCTGGGCCCGAGCGTCTGGCTTCTCGACGGGCCTACCCGTCTGAGCCTCCTTGATGCGCTCGATGAGGCCAGGCAGCTTGCCAAGCGGCACCACAGCCTCGGGGCCTTCTTCACCCAGGATGGTATTCGTCGGCTCAGTCACGATGCCGCCCTGGGCCATGAAGGCGGGAGGCTGCTCAAAGACATTCCGCTCACCACGGAGTTTGCGAGCAGCAACCATGGGATTCAGCCGATTCAGCTCCTCGTCATTGCGGATGGCTGCCAGGCGCGCCGCCGTCTGAGCCCAGGGAGGCGTGGGACGGATGGGCGTCATGGGCGCCTGGGGCACGGGCGTCATGGTGCCGCCGCCACCCGAGGACTTGGTACCCGTCTGCTTGGTACGAGCAGCCACGAGAGGAGGCAGGGGCAAAATGGCTTCCGGGCCTCGCTCGCCGACAACAGCGTTGGTTGGCTCCATCACGAGGCCACCACGAGCCATCATCGTCGGCCTGGACGAGGAGACCGTCTGCATGCCACGCGGCACCATGGAGCTGGCCTGCGTATAGTCCGTTTGAGTGAACTCCTCGTTATCCGCTCCACCCGTCGTGTTATGCGGCGCATACGAGGCCTGATAGCGCTGAGGCCGCATGCCCGTGGCCTGGTATCTCGTCGGTCCCACGTAGCGCTCGTGAATCTGGCGAAGCCGCTCGTTACCAGCGGCCCGGCGCTCAGCGTCGTATGCCTGCTGAGCCTTCGCCCAGGCGCCCATGCGAGCGTTCTGTGCAGGATCGTAGCCCGTAGGCATAAACTGGCCATTAACCCACTGGCCGCCCACGGGCTTCGAGCGAGGCGCATACGGGTTCTCGGTGCGACCGGCACGATCGGCCATCACACCCCGCTGGTACTCGGAGATCTGGTCGTTACCCTGGAAGCCAAAGGAGGGCGAAGCGCCTCCCGTGAACGGTGCCGAGGCAGGAGGAGCCGCGCCTCTCACGGGATCACCCCAGCCGGGCGTAGGAGCCTGGCCCATGGCGCCCTGGAGCTTGTCATAGAGGGGCGAGCTTTGAGCCGCCGTGAGATCGTTGAGAGGCACCACGGCCTCGGGGCCAGCCTCGCCGATGAGAGCAGGGGTCGGCTCGCTCACCACGCCGCCCTCGGCCAGTTTCGCTCTTCCCTTCACGGGAATAGGCGCCCACTCCGAGGGCACCATGTTGCCCCGCTCGTCCCTTTTCCACGACGTGGGGTAATAGTCCGCCTGCTTCCAAATGGCCGCGTCTAGAGCAGGCGAATTCTTAGGCCACTGGTGTGGATCGGATTCCTGTTTCGCCTTCCACGTCGCGGGCACCTGCAACCCACTGCGCGGATCTTCCTTCCATGACGTCGGATAATGGCCCGTGTTGGCACGCATGGCCGCCATGGCCGCGGGCGTCGGATGGATGTTCTTCGCATACGAATATCCGAATTGATCATATTCCGTAGGCTCGTCGAATCCGCCCTGCGTGCGAGCGTCGCCGCCCCTCTTCCTGCCTGCCTCTTCGATGAGAGCGGGAATGTCTTCCAGCGGAATGATCGCCTCGGGACCTGCTTCACCCACGAGAGCATTCGTCGGCTTGGAGAACACACCACCCTTGGCCGCGGGCGTAGGCGTAGGCATCAGGAACTTGGCGAACGGAGCCGCGGCTCCAGCGAGGCGCTCCCAGTTTTGCGTCTGATCCACGCCAAAGTCCTGGCCGCGGCGCATGGTCTCATTTTGCTCATAGCCCATGTTGGCCTGCTGGCGCAGGGCTGCGTTATTCAGCTCCTGCTGGCGGGCATTGGCCGAGGCCTGATCATTCGCGCTCCGAGCCGCAAGCTGCTGAGCGGCATTGAACTGGTTCAGGGCGAGATCCTGGCCGCGGGCCTGGCCCGTGACGCCACCAAGGGCCTGAGCCGCTGCGTTTCTCTCCTGAATGCCAAGCATGGCAGCCTGGCTACCAAAGCCCTGATTCAGGTTGCCCGCGTTCTGCATGGCCAGGCGCTGCGCCATGGCGGCATTCTGCGGGCCCGCGCTAGCGGCCAGTGCTCTCTGCTGAGCAATGTTCTCGTCGGTCGCCTGACGCAGCTGAAGACCTGCGAGCGAATCCCGGCCGCTCATTTGGCCCTGCAGACGATCCATCAGACTGGCCTGGTACTGCCGGAAGGCCGAATCCCGAGCCTGGGGAGCGCCACGAGCGTCGTAATCCCGAGCCAGCGTATTGAGCGCATTCGCCCGATCCGCGCCACCCGGAGTAATGAAATTCATCCGGTCGGCCGCGCCAACGTCCGTGTCTGGCCTCTGCGTTCCACCAAGCCAGTCAGAGAGCGGGCCGCCTGAAGCCAAGTCACCGATGACATAGCCAGCTGGGCCACCCAGACCCAGGCCCACCCAGCGGGCATTGTCCTTAAGCCAGCTGCCGAATCCCATGGTTATGCCTCTCTTCCGAGCTGCGGCGCACGAAGCGCCAGCTCGAAGGTGACTTCATTCAAGCGCCAGCCCGCCGTCTGGTGAGCGGTAGCACTGCTCTGGCTCTCGTCCGTGATGGTCAGCTCCATCTGGCTGCATACCTGCTTGAGCACACGCGTCTCAAACATCAGGGCGCCCGTGGTGAATTCAACCTCACGGAACTGGTTCCAGCCCTCTTGGTTCTTGGCCACGTACACCACGAGCGTGACGTCGTCGAGGGCCTGGCCCGTGATGGCGAACTTACGGACCTGCACGTCATTCCGGAGCGTCTCACCGTGAGCCCATGCCAGACGGATCCTCACGGAGTAGGGGGAAAAGCCATCTGACCATAGGGTTTCGTCATCCACACACACCACGTCATCCTTGGCCGCCGCGAGATGCTCATTCCATACACTCGTGGGGCCATCGGCGCCGTGCGTGAACGTGTACCACTGGCCATGGTAGTAATCGAAGACGTGCGTGATATCCGCATAGGAGAAGCGCACCTGTTGAAGCGCCGGGATCATGGTCGTGCCCATAGGCCTGCCAGGATCTGGAGCAGGGACTCCAAGCGGCGCAAGATGCTCAAGGGGAGCGCCCACGTACTCCACGGAGAAGTTGGCGCGCATCATCATCTTGCCCTTGGGGCTCTCGAACATGACGCCAAGGGGAGTGACGCAAATGGAGCGCTGGCCAAGAGCACCGCAATCGCTCTGGATGAGCACGGGCGTGCTATAGCCGCCTGCCGTGCCTGTGTTGTTCGTGCCCTCGCCGCTCACGCGATAAACGGCCGTCTCCGTGAAGACGATGAGGCTCTCGTTGAAGACGGCCAGGCCCGTGATCGCACCCGTGCTCTGCGGCACGGGGATGATAAGGCCATCATTGAATGAGAGCGCCTGGCCGTGGCCACGGAGCTTCGAGTACTCGACGACGTTGGGGTCACTCGGGACACCCGCGATAAACACGCGGCCATTACCTGCGGCCACGATACTGCCGGCCTCGGGTGCTACGTGATCCAGCTCGTTGTCCGAGTAGAGGAGCCGGTTCTCCTGGATATCGTCGTCATGCAGGATATCGACAAACGTCACCGTGTCCACGGTCGGATCGTTCCTCATAGAGCCGACGAGGTAGTGCGGTGACTGCGCCGTCGGATTCTTGAGCGAACGGAATACCGAGAAGAGCATCTGACGGCCGTCGGCATTCTTGCGAGTCCATGGCATTGTCTTGATCTTGATGCTCACGGACGCATTGCGCGGGCCGGTCGTATCGAATACCTCGAAGGTGACAGGGCCAGCATCCGTGCCTTGCTCGCGCTCTCCGACGGCATTGACCCATTCCGGGATCACGCGATAGCCATACAGGCCGGCATCCATGGCGCCGCCTACGCCCTCGGTGAAATCAGAGTCACGCAGCTCCACGAACTGCGCAAATCCCACCTCGGTGAAAGCCACGCCGTCATACTGCTGGATGAAGCCACCGGGCAGGATCGTGGTAGCGCCGTCCTCCACGCCCACGAGCGAGTGAGGCGGATCGGTGTCTACCGACACCTGTCGCATGATGCGCGTGCCTCTGAACTCCAGCTCCTCCTGATTGAACGTGAGAAACTTCGAGCCCTGTTGCACGACGTGAGGCGGGCAAAGCCCATCCCTCCGAAGCACGGCCGGGCCCAGTCCCTCACAAGCGGCCATGTAGAGGCCGTCATAGCGCATGAGATAGAGGTGATTCTGAACCCCCACCTTGCCGACATCCGGTTGCACCCAGTAGTAGATCTGGTTATCAGGTCCCTTGAACGGCTGTGCTGCGATGAAAGAGTGCACGAGATAGCGCTCGTGCGAGGTAAGCAGTCCGCCCGTAGTGAACGTGGCCTGAATCACGCGCGGCGCCACCGTCGACGTAGAGGTGTTGTCATAGAAGATCCGCAGCGCCAAATCATTCGGCTCAAAGATGCATGCGATAAGACGCTCGTTGCCGCTGGTGAGTGCCGTCTCCATGGGGCCGCTCGTCACGGCCGGATTCCAGGGGCCGACACCTCCGACCCAAAGCCGCATCACGGCAAAGATGTCATTCGGGAACGTCTTCAGGTAATAGACGAAGCCGTGGAACGCGCCGCTACTATCAGAGGCGCATGCCACTCCCTGCGGCGGCGCCGTGGTCGTGAAGGTGGCTGAATTCACCAGCGCGCCAGCGGTATCAATGAAGCCGTGCTTGATGGTGTTGGCGACGGTGTTATCCGA
>Ga0134123_10002997_pt1 | contig 10986 bp, 7 predicted proteins | sample KB303_FD_96460 | JGI IMG/M metagenome (GOLD analysis project Ga0134123, IMG submission 96460) | Terrestrial soil microbial communities without Nitrogen fertilizer from Kellogg Biological Station, Michigan, USA - KB3-0-3 | ecosystem: Environmental > Terrestrial > Soil > Unclassified ...
CCCATCATCACCCTAGACGCCAAAGGCCGCGCCACCGCCTGTACTACCCAAACTGTAGCTGGGTCGAGCGGCACCCCCGGCGGCAGTAGCGGCCAAGTGCAGTACAACAACTCCGGCGCATTTGGGGGCTTTACCGTGAGTGGGGATGGGAGTTTAAATACAACCACAGGCGTACTCACGGTGAGCGCTACTGGCGGGAACGCGTTTGCGGCATCGGCTACTACTAACGCTCTGGTCGCCTCCAACATTTCCTCGGGCACTCTCCCCGCAGGCCGCCTCCCGGCGTTCTCAGGAGATGCTACATCAGCCGCTGGCACCGCAACCCTAACCCTAGCTACTGTCAACTCCAATACCGGCCCCTGCGGCGACTCGACCCACATCCCCCAAGTCACTCTCAACGCCAAAGGCCTGACTACGGCCTGCACTCCAGTCTCCATCTCGGCGGGCGGCTCCCCCGCGTGGTCGGCCCTGACCAATCCTACCGGCTCGTTGTCGCTCACTATGGCCGCTTTCCAATCCATCTGGACCTACAACGCCGCCACTGGCAGTTCGGCCATGCAGCTAGTCACCGATACTGTCAACAACACGGGCACCGGTCAGCTGTGGCGCTCGTCGTCGGCAGCCGGATCACAGGCGGTGCCGTGGCAGGCGGATGCAAATGGCGTAGGCTGGCGCGTCACCAATACTGGCAACTTCGAGAGCGTGGGAATGAGCGGGGTGCCGTGGACGATCACGGGGCTTGTGGGGACAACGCCGACTACTCCCGCCGCCTCCAACCTGACGTTGTTTTTCGACACCACCAAGAAACGCGTCAGCTCGGTGGACGATGCCGGCGTCGTGACCAAGTACACAGGCGTTCTCCCTGGTGCCGTGTCGGCTACAGCGCAGGTAGCGGCTATTACGACTTCCACTCTATGCGCCACGGCCAACTGCATCGCCGGCCACTACCGGGTCGCCGCCTACATCGCATCTACTGTGACGTGCGCTACTCCGGGGCCGGGGATCACGGGGATCACGATAGGATGGACCGACGACGTAGCAGCCAAGACCCAGAAACTGCCGTTAGTAGGAGCCGGAGTCACGGGTAGCGATATAGCCATAGGCGACCTCACCAGCTTCGGCCAGTACACGATCAACTTCTGGTCGAGTGGGGCAGCCGTGATCACCTACGCGACTAACTACACGGCCTGCACCACGGGTACCGGCACTTACTCGCTACGTATAACTACAGAGAGAATTCAGTAGGAGGGTAGCTATATCTCGACCTTAAAAGCACTTTTCGGCACAGCTAACCAAGCCATCACCTGCACCATCACCGGCCTAGCCAACCAGAGCTATCGCCAGTCCACCGTCGTCGATAACTCCGCCAACCTCTATCTGGATGTGCTGATCACGGTGAAGGCCAAAGGCGCGGCTGCGGCTGTGTCCAACGCCGGCACCGTGCAGGTGTTCGCGTATGGCACCTCCGACGGCAGCTCCTACGACGGCAGCTGCACCGGCACCGACGGCAGCTACACCCCACCATCTACTCCTCCCAACCTCGCCTACTTGGGCACCGTCAATATCACGGGCAACTCCGTGGTCGATCAGCGCACTTTCTCGCTGGCCCAGGCGTTTGGCGGCACGGTGCCCCAGAAGTGGGGGATCGTGGTCTACAACAACACGCTCCAGACGCTGGACAATAGCGTGGGGTCGGCGTGGTATCAGGGCGTGCAGGCGCAGACTGTGTAGCGTGTGCGTACCGGCATCTTCAGACAGGGCCATGGCAAGCCCTCGCAGGGGTTGCAGCTAAGGGGCTCCAACCATCTTACTGATGGCTTGATCGCGTTTGTTCCGCTGAATACCGGTGAGGCACATGAAGGCAGGGCAGGGCCGGGGATAGCCAATAAGACCATGGATATCGGTCCCTATCCGTTCTCCACCCAGTGGCAACCGGGTGGGCAGACAGGGGCTGGGGGAGTGCCGCTGCCGGTCAGCTCACCCTGGGGCCTATCCGAGCGCTTCGGCCAAAGCAACGACGAGTACCTGATCTACCCCGCCAGCACCCTCTACGCCACGGTCTTCCCCACCGGCGCTCAACCCAGAACGATGTCCGCTCTTATCAGGCGCTACACATCTGAGAGCGTGGCGGATGAGTTTATATTCAACTACGGCCAGAACGCCTTCCACACGACCAACGGCGCTTTCTTCAGCCTGCTATACAACTTCGGCAACCTGAGATTCTATGACAACACCACGTTCGTAAACGCCAGCTTCGTACCCGATAGCCACTGGCACCTGGTGTCGCTGGTATTTCCCGTAGGCGGTACGGTCAACACCGACATCCTGTTCTACATCGACGGCATGCTGACGCCCCACACCAGCAACACGGGCACCACGACTATCAACACGATTACCGAGGCGGCCAGGAACGACAGGACGTATGCGATCGGCCAGTACAATGGGGCCTACGCTACCGGCCTAGCCTTCGATGAAGCCTTTCATGGATTGATCGCGGGGGCTTGGGTGTGGAACCGTGCCCTCTCCGCCGCTGAACAGAACTCGCATTGGCAAGACCCGTTCCAGATGATTGCCCGCCCCCGCAGCTACATTACCGGCATCGAAGTCCTAGCCCCCCCACCCCCCAATCCGCCGCCCACATGCTCCATCTTCTCCAGCCCCGGCACCATCAACCCCGGCGACACCTCGACGCTGACATGGACCACAGCCAATACCCCCGACACTGCCGACATCGACAACGGCATAGGCTCAGTCAACCCTCTGGGCGGCACCGTGGACGTGACCCCCACTACGACTACGACTTATGTGCTGACAGTGGAGAACGTCGACGGCGCTTCCACCTGCGAGGCCACCATCATCGTGCAGGAGATACCCGGTGAGTTGGAGGGGCAGTGCAATAATCCGCCCTCTGGTCGCGTCGGCGTCGACTACACCCACACGTTCATCGCTACCGGGGGGGTGCCAGCATACACGTATACGATCATCGCCGGCATCCTGCCCATCGGCCTCACCCTAGCTTCCAACGGCGTGGTCAGCGGCATCCCGCTACTGAGGGGCATGTACTTCTTCACCGTGCAGGCGACCGATAGCAACGGCCTGATCTCTACTTTTAGCTGCAATATTCCGATAGCATGTTGATATGCCGATCCCCGACCGCACCCCCTTCAAGCTAACCCTACGCGGCATAAACCTGGTGGACCCGGTGGACCAGATGCCACCGGGCGACTACCCCTACTGCAACAATATCCGCTCGCTGGCTCAGGATGGCGTCGAATCCCGCCCCGGTCAAGACCCCGTCTTCACCTCAGCGATGCCCGACCTCGCTGTCCACTCTATCCGATCGCTAACCGACATCACCTCTCCTGCCCCGCTATACGAGTTGCTGATCGGCGCGGGCACCAATCTCTACGGCCAATTGGGTGCCGCCCAGCCGGTGCTGATCGACAGCGGCTACTCGGGCAACCCCCTATCGCTTGTCCCCTATCGCCCCGACCAGTCGCCCGACCCCCGTATGTATGTGGCGAATGATCTGCGGATGTCGCGCATCAATACCACCACTGGCGTCCGCGACAACATAGGCATCGCTCCTCCCAACGTGCCGCCCTCCGCCGAAGTCACCAGCAACCTCCACGCCGTCATCAGTTCGGACGTAGCTGCTAGCTGGTCAGCTACCGGCATCGCGGGCTCTATCACGTCCCAGACCCGTGTCTCGACTACGATCGCCCAGATCCTCTACGACACCGGCACCACTGGGTTCGCCACCGTCTCGCCAGCTTCAACGGACAACCACTGGCTGCAACCTGGGACGCGGCTCGTATTAGCGGGCGGCCCCGACACGTCCACGGTATTAGAAGTTCACTCGGCTATCAGCTCCACCACGATCGACGACATCGTCTACGATTCGGGGGCGACGGGCGACTGCACCATGGTGTTGGTCGGCCTCTCCAAGGGCATTGCGCGCAACTCGCTGATCGTCATTGGCGGTGAGGTGATCCGCGTGTTGTCGGTCACTCCCTCCCCCGATGGTTCCTACTCCCTACGTTGCTCGACTGTCGGCTCCTACGCGGCGGGGAATGCTGTCACGGGGCTAGTCTCGTTCAGGATGGTGACCAGTGTTAATTATGCGATTGGCACGACTCTTACGGCGCTGGCTGTGCAGTTTATTCTCACTACGGGCGCCACGTTCGTCGGCGGGATCAAGATGCCGCGCGTCGTCGATCTCTCCAGCATTCGTCCCGGTATACCGCTTCAGCTCGACGATTACATTCACATATCTATCAACGCCAATACCCCCTCCAACATCACCAGTGGTCGTCTGCTGCTCGACGTGGACTCCACTCTCAACGATTTCACCAAGGAGTACTACCAGTACGAATTCACCTCCACCGCCTTCACCGACGCCGGGGCCAGCCAATGGGTAGAGCTATTTGTACGGGTGTCGGATTTTACCAAGATAGGGTCCGACTATACGCGTACCTTTGCCAACGTCCAGGAGATAGGCGTGGAGCTGACGGTGACGGGCAACACCACGGTCCAGATAGCGGCATGGTGGGCGGGAGGCGGCTACGGTCCGGACGTCATCCCCGGCTCCCCCGTCGGCCTCATCTACCGCTACCGCTATCGTGACTCCCGCACCGGTGCTAAATCAGTTCCCGGCCCCGCCACGCGGTATGAGCTATCCCCCCAGCGCCAACAGGTGACGGTGCTCGTCTATCCCTCCACCGACACCCAGGTGGACTCGATCGATATTGAGCGGCTGGACCCTCTGCTCCAAGCCCCCGCTCCCGCCACCGCCAGCTTCACCTATGTCGGCACCGTGGCCAACGCGCTGACGCTGTTCAACGACAACCTATCCGCCACCGCCATCTCATCTAACCCCTCTCTGGAGACCAACGTATTCCAGCCCTTCCCGGTGCTCAAGCCGCCGCTCTCCGGCATCGTCAATGTGGTGGGTACCTGGGTGACCTACGTCTCAGGGGATCTGTTCCCCGCCAACCTCATCGCGGGCACCGTGATCCTGATCAATGGCGTGGCCTATCAGACGTATGGTCAGCCGCTGGCGTCGAATGTGTTGCAGCTAGTGCTATCGGCGGGCACCCAGAACGGTGTCACCTACTCCATCGTCAGCCCGGTTATTGCAGGAACGCCGCTGCCAGTTCTATTCGGCCCTCTGGAAGGCCCCACGGCATCCTTCCTGTTCGGTACTGGCGACCCAGACAACCCCGGTACCCTCTACTACACTAACGGCAACGACCCCGACTCCGCGGCTTCCACCAACTCTATCGAGATCACCCCGCCATCGGAGCCACAGATAGGAGGCGTAGTCTGGAACACCTACGTCTTCAGCGGCTCACGGGAGCGGCTGTTCATGGTGCAGCCGACGTTCGACCAGCCCAACCTGTTTACGCCGCTCCAGATCCCGGCTGCGTCTGGCTTCTGGTCTCCGTGGTCGATAGCCGCTGGTAAGGACGGCATCTACTACTTGGGCAGGGACGGCATCTATCGGGCGGTCCCCTACTCCGGCTCCATCCCGGTGGCAACGGATCTGTGGCCGCTATTCCCCCATGAAGGCGACCCCGGCGTGGCCGCGGGACCATTGTTGCCAGTGGATATGACTCAGGGTAGCCCCAGCTCCCTCCAGCACTCGCTTACGGTATGCGAGCAGGATGTGTACTTCGACTACTTGGACACTGGGGGAGCGCGCCGCACTCTACGCTATGCTCCCGACAACGTAGGGGCTTCACAGCCGCGCCATGGATGGCTCCCCTCCACCTATGCCCACCCAGTGACGCGCCATTACTGGGAGGAAGTCCCCTTTGGCACTACGCCACGCCTGCTGGAGTGTACCAGCGACGGTTTTGTGATGGCATCAAGGGGAGACGCCGACGTAGACACCAACATCACCTGCTCCCTCCAGCTTCCCATCATCAACGCCGGGGACAGCCGCGTCCAGAAGCTCTACATGGACGCCATCACCGATATGGATGGTGTAACGGATATAACGCTGGGGTTTAATTACAACTCCATCCTGCTAGGGGCTGTGGTGACATCTGCATCCCCGCGCGGTCAGGGCATCACCATCATCGACAGCGTATTGCTATCGGGCGGGGCGGCAGTGATCAACCTGCCGATCTTCATCAACATCTCCGCTCTGTATACGTTTCATCCTGGCACCACGCTCTATGAATTCCAACCATCCTTCTACCCACAACCCTACATCGTGGAAAACGTAGTCACCCAGTTCAAGGATCACGGGATGCCGGGGTGGAAGGTCACGAGGTTCGGCAGATTCGCCTACATCTCGGCCACCCCCCTGACCCTTACTATTGCAACGTCGGACGAGCGAGCCTACGAATACACTCTGCCAGCCCACCTCGGCCACCTCCACATCTACGACTTCAACGTGCAGCAGCTACAGAAGGGAGAACTATTTGCATACGACTTGAGATCGGGCGACTGCCAGCCGTTTGTGCTGTTTCCTGACGAGACTTATATCAAAATGAAGCCCTGGACCGGCGATGGTAAGTTTGAAGAGGTAAAACCTTTTGTTACATAGAGTTTGTAGACTGGTAAGGTAAGTAAAGGTAAGTTTATGGCCAACCCCACGATCCGCAACCAGCCCAACCTCACCGGCCTCCCCCCCAACGCCCAGCGGGAGTTCGAGTTTCTGCGCTCCTATGCCTACAAGTTGCTGGGGAAGGACGGTGGCTCGACTCAAGCCTCTAAGTTCCAGCAGGCGGAGTTCACCTACAACGGCCACCCCATACTCACCCTCCCCTCCTCCCCTGTCGAATCCACAGTGCAGGCCTACCGCAACGGCCTGCTGCTACGGCGTGGGAAGGACCACGACTACTTGATCAGCGGGCGCATCCTGGAGTTGCGACCGGGAGCGGCGGCGCTTACTGGAGACTGGATTGAGGTGACTTACGATTCGCTATAACCAGATCGACGAAGACGACCGGCAAGGCGATGGCACCGAACTCCTCACCTCCGCTGGCCCCTTCACTCCTGGTAATGTGATCACCACTGATGCTGCGGGCAAAGCAGTAGATGGGGGCGCTGCTCCTGGCACCGGCACCGTCACCCACACTGGCGCTCTCACCAGTGGCCAGATCATCAAGGGCAATGGGGCAGCCGACATCACGGTGGGCAATCTGGCTGGCGATGTAACGACCAGCGGCTCCATGACCACGGTGCTCGCCAACATCCCCAACGACACTCCCATGGCCGGGGATTTGCTAGCTACAGCAGTCGCTGCCCCTGCGACTCCAGCCACTGGTAAGGGACGGATTTATGTGGATTCGACGGCGAAGAACATAGCCGTAAAAGACGATGCGGGGGTGGTGAAGCATGGGGTCCAGTCGAAGTCCGCGGTCGCCTCCAACTTCCTGACTGCTATCTCCGACGCCGGGGTGGTGACGGCGGCCCAGCCTACCGACGCCGACCTATCGCTCTCCGCCATCACTACCAACGACGTATCTACGACGAAGCATGGGTTCGCCCCCACGCTGCCTAACGACGCCAACAAATTCCTCAATGGCACGGGCGGCTACACAGTTCCATCAGGTAGTGCGGGAGCGGGGAGCTTTTTCGGCATCAAGAGTTTTTCCGCCCCGCCATCAGCTGGCTGGAGCTGGGACAACCAAGGAGCCAGCACGATTGATTCCTCTAGCGGCTACGAGTATCTGATTGCCGCCTCCCCTGGTGCCGCCGATCAACTCAGGGTCAGATATCGTACTGCCCCTGCCACCCCCTATACCATCAAGGCGTTCTTTTTCCATGGCAATACCGGGATCTCGAACGCCGGATACTTTCTTGGATTTAGAGACTCGGGCGGTAAGTATGTGATCCTGACCTTCAACTGGAACTCGGGGACGGTGCAGGTAGCCTACCAGAAGTGGACCAGTGCGACTGCGGTTAGCGCCAACTATACCTCCTCCACTACGGGCAACACCACGATCTTCACCCGCCAGCCAGCCTATGTGGAGATTAGTGACGACGGCACCAACATCATTGGCCGCTTCTCGATTGATGGCGGCAACCACGTCATCCAGTTCGACTCCCGATTACGTGGTGACTTCCTGACTACTGGCCCCAACGCCTACGCTTGGGGTACGTATGTGAACGGCAACGTGCAGCACGTAGCGCTGGTATCGCTGGTGGAAGCGTGACGTATCGGCTGCTAGACCCATGTACCGAGTGGTCGCTCGTCGAATCCGAATTCACCTCCCGTGGCTTCCCCATGCCCGATCCCACATTCGCCATGATTATGGGGGCCTTAGACGATACCGACACGCTACAAGGGTTTCTGGTCTGCCAGCTACAGCTTCATATGGAACCCATCGTCCTCTACACACCTACGGCCTTACGGGGCCTGCTCCATAACATGGAAGACGCTATCAAATCCAGGGTCGGCCACGCGGTCTACTTCGCCTTCGCCCAGACTGAATTGGTTCAGGGGGTGTGCGAGCGGGTATTGGGGATGGAGAAGGTGGATATGACGCTCTACCGCAAGCAGCTATGAAAAGGTAAGGGGTTTCCCCTATAATAAGCCAGACCGATGCCATTTATCGTCCCATTTCTCCCAGCGATCATTGGCGCGGCAGGAGCTATCGGGGGTGGGCTGCTAGGGCGTAAGGCTGGTGCTGGCAGCGCGAACCAGAAACAAGCCTACAACCTGCTCAACTACAACGCCCAGCTAGCCCCTCAGCAGGCGCAGCAGATGTTTGGGCAGGGCCAGCAGCTGACGGGGAAGGGGATGAACCTCCTCGACAGGGCTCAAGGCGCGGCTGGCGGTGCTCAATCCTACTTCCAGCAGCTACTCTCCGGTTCCCCTGCTGCTACCACGTCAGCGCTCGCTCCCGACATCTCCCGCATCCGCGACACCACGCAGCAAGCGTTGCAGTCTACATCGACTCTAGCCCCGAGGGGGGGCGGCAGGAGCGGGACTCTGTTTAACCTGCCCTTCCAGCAGCAGTCCCAGACCTCGGGGCTCTATAATATGGTGCGTCCGATGGCGGCTCGTGGGCTACTCGACGTGGGTGGCCTGTTCGGCAACTTGGGCCTCGGTACGTCCGGTATGGGGCTAGGGGCGGCTGGGGTCGGCACCAACCTGCTCAACGCGGGCAACTATGCGGCGGGCACTCTATTCAGCGGGGCTAATGCGATGGCTGGTCAGGGGGCCAATGCAGCGGCGGCAGGCAGTAAGGGGATATTCGATATTCTGCGGGGGCTGCCGTGGGACAAGATCCTCAAAGGTAAAGGTAATGACTGGAAGGGTCTGCCGGATCTTGGGGAGTTGCCATAGATGGGCGGCTTTGCATCAGCACTAGGCGCTGTCGGCAACCGGATGCACGAGGAGCGGCTGATCAACTGGAAAGCCAACTACGCTGCCAACCAGCATATGGCCGACGTACTGGAGCAGATGGCGAAGGACCCCACGATCCGCCCAGAACTACGGGATAAGGTATACGAGGCCGCCTTCTACCACCGCACCCTGTCGCCAGAGAAAACCGCCAAGGGATTCGACCTGCATACGATCCTGACGAACTATGCCAAGTCCGTACTCGGCGGCCAACCCCAGCCCAAGCAGCAGGAGGAGTGGCAGAGGCAGCAGCCTAATACCAACACTATCCCCGAGGCCAACCAAGCCAACAAGGGGTCGGCGGCAGGCGCTGGGGTACCGTCAGGCAACACCATGAGCGTTGTCGGCTTTACGGGCGATAGGGCCAATGTGCCCGTACCTACTCCAGACGAGATAGCCGCCTACCAACGGTCACAGGGAGGCCAGCCCTCATCCAATGCGCCTACTCCCGGTACCTCTAGCCCCGCCGCCCTCCCCGCCCCTCCTGCCGCCGCCCAAGCACAGCAGCAGGCAAGCGAGGTGATCCGCCAGCAGCAGGCCGCTGCTTCCGCCCCGCCAGCAGTAAGCGGCATGCCATCACCGGGCTTCTCCACCCCCGGCTCTCCCCAAGTACAGCAGCAGACTCCCGGCTTCAACCTGCGACCACAGCAATCTCTACCCCAACCTCCCACCTCCCTCTGGCTCTCTTGGCAGGAGCAGGCGCAGCAGGCGGCGGGCAGAGAGGGGATGATCGCCGAGGTCAAGGAGCAGGCGGATGCACGGGCCAAGCTAGCCCTGTTCAAGGCAGAGCGGGAAGAGAACATGAAGACCATGGAGGAATTCCGCAAGCAGGGATTTAGCCACTTCAAACCTGGATTGTCGGCTACTGGAGGCTTCTCCATGCAGCCAGATGCCGGTAATCAGATCCCAGGCTATCAAACAGGAGCCGAGGTCTTGGCCGAGAACCCAGACGCCAAGGCAGGTAATGCCGCTATTGACCCGAACAAACTCTACCGGGCTCGCCAGTACTGGAATGGAGAGAAGGATTATTTTGGCCAGCAGACGGGGCGACCGAAGACCGTCATTGATCCTACTTCCTTCACTGGAGCTTCTTATGTCTGGTATGACGCGCTAGGCAACGAGCTCTCCCGCCGTCCTGGTGCCCCACTGGCTGGAGCCGGTACGGTGGAGACTTCCGGCACACGTGAGAAGAACATTACCGTGGCTGGCCCCAATGGGGAACCCATAGTGGTTAAGAAGCCGTTCAGCAGCACCACCAGAGTCACCAGAACCCCTCGTGGCCTAGGTGCTACTCCTTCCGCTGCCCCCTCCGCTCTACCTGCCCCTCCGGCTGCCGGAGCAGAAGCCGGTGCGAAGACGGGCGGTGCCCACACCCCCACCTTTGCCCCTGCCGCCAAACCACAGCCAACTGCTGCTACTCCAACTGGCAAGCCCGCCGGCTACCTAGGCGATGTCCCCAATCCCCTCACACAGGACGCGCTCAAGGAACTGCGCAATACCGATTCAACTCTCGACCTAGTAGACAAGGTAATTGCCGCCCTAGAGCCTTACAAGAACGACAACAGCCCCGCCCGCTTCCTACTGCCGCGTATCGCCTACTCGCTCGGCCTAGGCACCGACGA
>Ga0134123_10003000_pt1 | contig 10979 bp, 7 predicted proteins | sample KB303_FD_96460 | JGI IMG/M metagenome (GOLD analysis project Ga0134123, IMG submission 96460) | Terrestrial soil microbial communities without Nitrogen fertilizer from Kellogg Biological Station, Michigan, USA - KB3-0-3 | ecosystem: Environmental > Terrestrial > Soil > Unclassified ...
CGCCGAGCGGGTGACGTCGCTGCACGCCTGGATGAGGCGCCGGCGCAGCGAGCGCTCCTTGACGATCTCGACGTAGGAGTCGATGCGGCCGAGGTCGGGCAGGTCGACGTCGAGCCCGGCGAGGTAGGCGAGGCCGCCGACCGCGTCGATGTGCCCCTGCTGCTCGAGGCGGGCCTGCAGGGTGCGCAGGTCGACCTCGGTGCCGGCCGTCTGCAAGTCGATCATGGCGCGGTAGATGCGCTGGTGGCGCTCGAAGTAGAAGTCGCCCTCGACGAGGCGCGAGGCCACCGTCGCCAGCACCTGCGGCTCGAGCAGGATGCCGGCGAGCACGGCGCGCTCGGATTCCTCGCTGTGCGGCAGGGTGCGAGGCGTCTGCAGGGAGTCGAGGACCGCCATGGGAGGGCGGCAGTCTAGCACCGGGAGCGGGGCCCGCGGTCCAGCCGCCGCGCGGCAATCGAAAGACTTTCTCGAAGCTCACGATTGGCGCAATGGAAAGCTTTCTATCTAGGTTGGTCCGCCGATTTACGGTATGATCTCCCCACCACTGCCGGAGTGGCGGAACTGGTAGACGCAAGAGACTTAAAATCTCTCGCCTTCGGGCGTGTGGGTTCGAGCCCCACCTCCGGCATCCGCGGCGCTCAGCGGGCAGACGCGCACCGGCCGAGCCGCTGCGGCGAGACGTCGTACACGAAATAGGAGTAGCCGACGGTCGCGACCGGCTCGAAGCAGTCGCGCAGCCAGGCGTACCGCGCGTGCGCGCCGGGCGTGAGGCCGGCCAGCGCGTTGCCGGCAACGATCGAGCGGCCGGCCGTCGGCCCTGGCGGATTGACGGCCATCGGCACCTTGCTGTCTCTGACGTAGGCCGCCACGCTGGCCCGGTCCTGACCCCAGTCGAGGTTGGAGTCGGCGAGGTACCGCCACCCGTGCATGGGATTGGCGGCCTCGTTGAAGTAGGCGATGTAGTGGGGGCTCATGCGCAACGACGAACCGGCGTGGAGGACCAGCAGGAGCCAGCTCACGCGCGCGATGGCGGGCGACCTGTTCGCCAGACGCCCCACCATCATGAAGAGGAACGGAAAGATGAGAAGCAGGTGCCTGATGCCGATCTGGAAGGTGAAGAACAGGCTGAAGTAGGTGAAGTAGAAGAGCACCGGGACGAGCAGGAAAGGCCAGTGCCTTCGCGTCAGCGCTCGCGGCCGCCCCACCGCGGCGGCGAGGAGGATGGCGGCGAGCAAGCCGAGCGTCGCCTTGGTCGCCATCGCAACGACGTAGTAGTGCGGGAAGCCGCGACGGCTGTAGCGGCCCAGGCAGTACGCCCAACGCGAGCGCGCGAGGTCGTTCGACGCCCAGTCGAGCCCCTCGACGAAGGCGCGAGGCAACGGCACCGGCAATCGCGAGAGCACAGGCATGTCCACCAGCCGGCGAAAACGTGCGCTGACCGCTTGGTAACCAGTCAGGGGAGCGAAGCTGCCCTGCCATAGGTAGCAGGAGTTGAGGACGACCGCGGCGATCCCGGCCGCGACCAGCACCTTGACCCAAGCTGCACGGCTGCGCAGCCCGGACGGCGCCTCCGGTGCATCCGCATCGATTCGCGCCACGCCCACGGCGAGGAGCGAGATCGGCAGGAGAAAGACGCTCGAGACCTTGGTGACCAAAGCGAGACCCCAGACCAAGCCGGTGACGACCGCCCGCGGCCAAGTGGGAAGCGACCAGAACCGCCACAACGCGTACATGGCGGCGAAGACCGCCAGCGTCGTCACCACGTCGGTGGTGACGAGGCTCGAGTGCGCCAGCACGTTGGGACAGAAAGCGTAGAAGCCCAGGGCGAGCGCGCCGGCGGCGAACCCCCAGATCGCTCGCGTCCAAGAGAACACTAGCCAGCCGAGGAGGACCCCCAGCAGGATGGTGGGCAGACGAGCATCGGTCAGCTGCTCTCGCTGGCTGCGCGACACGCCCATGCGCCCCTGAAGGAGCACCGGCAGCGCGCTGAGGGCCATCACCGGGCTCGTCGTGTTGAACCGGTGTACGGTGCGCTCGAAGCTGTGCGCGAAGAGGACCTGGCTCCCGTACGCACGGTGCGTCTTCTCGTCGAACGTGTGAGAAGCGGTGAGCGCGCTGAACGCCGCCTGTGCCGCAAACGCAGCGAGCAAGAGCAGCGGAACGAGCCGCCGATACGTCGCCGTCGCGACCGCTGTCCGCAGGCGCGTCACTTGTAATTCCCTAAAAAAACATATCAGAAGAGGACCTGAACGCAAACTGCAATGACCCACCGCGGTCAATTCGATCGCAGCAAAGGCTGACGAGCTCCGGCGGGCAGCCGCCCGCCGGAGCAATCGCGGTCAGAGGTCGTTCGGAGGCCGGCAGAGCGCCGGGCTCGCCTTGCGGCCGAGGAATTGGGTGGGTGTGAAGTTGGTGCTGAAGTTCGCCGGCTTGACCGACGGCGTCACGGGGACGCCGTTGACGACCGGGTCGGCCGCGTGGGGCTGCCCGGGGCGGCTCTGGACCCAGAAGACCGGCTCCGACGCGTTGCGCAGCGTCGGGAAGTAGTACAGCCACTCGGAGGTGTTCGGCGGGCGGTAGATGCAGAGCGTGTCGTGGACGCGCACCGACGGCGTGTAGCCCGACAGCGGCGCCACCAAGTTGGTGGGGTTGTGGTTGTGGTTGGCGTCGTTCATCGTCTCGAGGATCCAGCCACCCGTGTACCAGCGATCTGTCGCCCACTGCGGCGGCAGCGGCGTCGGCGGCCGGATGTTGCGGAGCTGGCCGTCGATCCAGTTGCGGTAAGGCATATTGGTCGCGCCCGGTGCCGGTGGCGTCGGCGGGTTGGTGACCGGCATGCGCGCGCCGGGAGCGTCGATCACGTTGCTCACCCGTAGCTCGTTCCAGAGCGCCATCTCGTCGAGCCACCACTTGCGCACCGGCGTGAGCGCCAAGCTGTCGGGTGCCGGCAGCGACGGCGTGGTCCAGTTGCTGCCGTTGGTGAGGGCAAAGAGATAGGCACCCGCCATCGCCCCAGCGTAGAGCTGGAAGTGCGACGTGGTGAGCACCTCGTCGGTGTTGGCGTTGAACGAGTAGTGGCCGTTGTTGAACTGGTTGGTGAGGTGCTCGTTGAGGAGGTTGCGGGCACAGGTCACGTCGCCGGGGTTGTGACGCAGCGTCCACCCGTAGTACCAGGTGCGGGCGAGGAGCTTCTGGTTCACGCTGCCGGTGGTGAGTTGGGAGCACTGCGATGCCGGGTCTGGGCATGCCGATATGGGATTCCCGAGAGCGTCCTTGCACGGGACGCAAACGACGGGATTGTGAACGCGTCCTTGCAGCCTTCCGGCGTGCTCACGATGGGGATTCCAAAGGTCTCCATGGCCAGGTCCTTCACCGCCTGGAGCTGCTTCTGCTCGATCCCGGCCGCAGCCCACGATGGCGCGATGACGACGAGCGCCAGGAGTATTCCCAAAGTCTTACCGTTGCGATGTCGCATGACATCCCCTTTCCGGACGCCGGCGCGGCTTCATTGCCACCCGGCGGAGCTCGTCCGTGACGCCGGGAGCCACGCTGCGAACCAAGGAATCAGCGGGTGGCGGACACCCGCGCTCTTCGTCGCTTCAGCCGGTCGTCACGCGGGCAAGTCGAGCGCCAGACGGGCTCGACCCCATAGGTTGTTACGGTTGGGAGCGACGAACCGTCTGCCGCGGAAACCCGGCGGGCGGTCCGATCACCACGACAGCAGCTGCAGCCGCAGACCCCGCCGCGGGCGCTGGCCCGCCGGCGGCTCGATGCTCAGCCGCTGTGGCGCCAACTTAACCGGGATGCGATCGGTGGTCCGCAGGCGCCGGCCGCGCACGCGGACGGCGCGCAGCGGCAGCTCGGCGCCGTCCAGCAGGACGCGCGGCACTTCGGCGGTCGCACGGCCGATCTCGAAAGCCACCGAGACGCAGGTCCCTGCCGGCAGCGTGCCGGGGAGGTCGACCACGTACGGTGGAGGGCCGGCGCGCGGGATCTCCTGCCTGGCGCGCAGCCGGCGTGGGTGGCGAACGACGATCATGTCCTCGCCGCGCACCAGGTCGACTAGGGACGCCGTCACCCGCACGGGTTGGCCGGTGAGCGTGCGCTCGCGATAGCGAGGCGCCGCCGGTCCGCTCAGGCGGCGAGCCGGAAAGATCTCGGCGTCCGTGCAGGCGAGCTTCGCGGGCGGGACGCCGAGAAGATCGCGCACGGGAAGGACGGCCGCCGGCCGCGGCGGGATCCGCCTGGTCACGCCCTCGACCACCACCGCGATGAATGCCCGGTTCTCCAGCGGCTGGTGCTCCACGCTCGCGATCGCGACGTCCCACACCGGCCGGAAGACCACGGTCGCCACGATCGCCCACAACGGCATCGAAGCGACGATCACCACGGCAGCTGCGGCGACGGCCGCCGTCGCTCCACGGGCTCGCGGCAACCCTCTTCGCTGCAGCCACGTCCAGACGGCCACCAGCAACCAGGAGGCGCCAAGTGCGGTGAACGGCAGCAGCGGCAGGAAATTGTTGGGCTTGAAATAACCACTGAGCAGGCGATAGACGGCGATGAAGGCGAGCGGGAAGCCGATCACCACCGGCCCGTAGGAGAACGGCAGCTGAGCGCGCAGACGCGGCACCGTCACGACGGCAGCCATCCCCACCAATCCCGCGAGAGCGATCACGCCGAGGATCGGTCCGTGGCCGCTGGGCGACAACAGCCACAGCAGCGATTCGCTGGCGAAGCCGCTCCCCGGACGGCGATCCGGACGGTCTTCGTAAGCGCGCACGATGCCGAACAGGCGACGCAGGTAACGGAACACGTCGGGGTTGGCGACGGCAAACACCGCCAGGGCCGCCAACCCGGCGAGCGTCAAGCGCAACAGCTGGCGTGGCGCGCGTCGCGCCTGCCAGAGCGCGCCGATGGCCAGCGGCACTGCCGCTACCCCACCGGTGAGCTTGGCGGACATCGCGAGCCCGGCCGCTGCCCCGGCCGCCACGGTCCATCGCCAGCCGCCGCGATCGAGCGCCACAGCGGAGAGCCAGAGGGTCAGCAGGCTCAACGCCAACACCAACATGTCGGGCTTGAACTCGATCGACAACCGGAAGTGGATCGGCACTGAGGCGAGCAGGACGACGGCGAGCAAGGCGGTCGGCGGCGGCAGCCACCGGCGGGCCAGCACGAAGAGCAGGAGCAACGAGGCGACGGCGTAGCCGACGACCAGCAGTCGGCAGATGAGGAAGCCGCGCCGGGTGATGTCCCGGCCAGCGAACATCGGCGCCGGGTCGCCGGTCACGCCATCCAGCGCGCTCACCGTGGCCACCAGCGCCGCCTGGGGCAAGTAGGAGAGCCGCGGATAGTAGGCGGAACGAGGTTCCCAGTTGCCGTCGACGAGCACCAGGCGGAGGTTCTCGATCGAGTAACGCTCGTCGAAGAGCTGCGGGGTCTCCCCGGCGTACCAGACGCGCAGCCCGCCGTGAGCCGCGAGGACGATAGCGAGCAGCCACCACCAGCGGCGGCTCGTCCGCTCGCGAGACCCCAGCTCGTCGCTCGCGCCGGCCGGCTCACTCAAGGGTCGCGCCCCGATCCCAGATCCAGGCCGTGACGCGCCGTACGGGCCGTTTCGTTCCGGCGATACACAGCAGCGACTCCGCCGCGCTCGGCGCGAGCCGCGGCGAGACCCACCGTTGCGCAGTGCGCGTGCGTCCGCCCCAGAAGAGCGGCACGGCGCGGTCGCCCCACCGCAACCGCGGCTCGCCGGCGTCGAGCCGGCCCAGCGCCACCTCGAAGCTCACCAGCCGATCGCCATCGACCAGTGGCGGCATGAAGCAACCGTCATGCGGCCGAAGGTTTCGCGGTGGCGACGAAACCTTCCAGGGGTGGAAGCTCAGGAGCAGGGTCCGGCCGTGGGCGCGGAACAGTGCCGGCTCGACCTTCCGCAAACGCTGCGCCCCGGCGAGCACCGGCGGCGCCGTGTCCGCCGAGTCGAAGACCTCGACATCCGCGCCCTCGGAAGGAAGGCCCAGCGCCGTCCACTGCCGCGCGGGAACCACGACGGCCCGCGAGTCGCCCGGCCCCAAGGGCCGCGCCTGCCGCAGGTCGCCGCCATGGCGAAGGATCAGCAGCTGCGGCGAGTCGGCTGCTTCGACGCGAATGACCGCGGCGGCCGCCTCCCAAGTGGTCGGCACCGTGTTGCGATAGACGTAGCGAGTCGCCGGGACGACGGTCACCACCAGCAACACGGCGAGCCCGGCCGGCACGGCAATCTTCGCCGCCACCGGCGACCATCCGGCAAGCCACAGCGCGGCCCGCACCAGCAGGGCAGCCGCTGCCAGCGAGGTGATCGGCAGCAGCACGAGCCAGTTGTGCGCGCTCGGGTTGGTGGTGATCACGGCATAGATGAGGACGTAGGCAGCCGGATACACCAGCGTCGTGGCGAGCACGGCGCGACGCCGCTCCGACGACCGCAGCATCACCACCAGCAGCCAGCAATAGCCGGCCAAGGCCACCATGCCGACCCACGGCCCGTGGAAGGTCGCCGAGAGCAGGCTGCTTCCCGCATGAGCGACGATTCCCCAGCGCGAGGTGCCCGCGCCCTTGTGGGCGTAGTCGTTCAGCGTGCCGGCGACGAAGTCCTTGCGCAGCATGCCGGGCCGCAGGAAGAGGTGAGGGTCGAGCGCCACGAAGATGGCAGCCGCGACGATGCCGGCAAGAATGAGAAGGAGCAGTCGCCGTCCACGCTGCGAGCGGCGCAAAAGAGTGCCCACCGTCAACGGCACGGCGATCGGCGCGGCGTTGAACTTGGTCGCCAGCCCGAGGCCGACCGCAACGCCCGCGGCGAGGAAGGTCCGGCGCCGCGGGAGCAGCACTGCCGTGATCGCGAGGTCGATCGCCACGATGCCGAGCAGCAGCAGCAGCATGTCGGGTTTGTAGATCACCGACTGGCGGATGTGCCACGGCGTCGCCGCGAGCAGCAGGCCGGCGATCAACCCGGTGGGGCGATCGAACACGCGGCGGCCGACGCGCGCCAGCCAGACGATCGACGCCGCGCCGAGCACCGCCTGCAGGAGCCGGCAGAGGAAGTAGCCGAGGGGCGTGAACTGGTCGGCGACGAGCAGCTCCAAGCGGCTCGAACCGGTGAGCCGATGGAGCGCCTCGACGATGGCGAGCAGGACCGCGTGCGGGATGTAGGAGAAGGTGGGATGAAACGCGTTGGCGGGCCAGAGGCTGTGCTCGCCCAGGAGCTTCGCGATGTTCTGGAGCCCGAAGCGCTCATCCCAGAACCGGCCCGCGTTGAGCTCGATGCTGCCGTGCCAGATCCGCAGCGCGAGGGCCCACAGCACCACCAACGCAAGAGCGACGCGGTGGAGCCGTCGCTCGACGGTGCCGGCGCGGACTGCGGGCGAAGGCTGGGAGCTCGTCGAGGTCGAGGTCACGCGGAGGGGGCGCTATGCTAACACCGCGCTCGTTCACCGGCCCGAGCCCCTCGCCCCACCGAGCTGCCCGCAACATGAGATTAGGAAAGCGTCTCGACGGCGGCGCGCACGAGTTCATCGACCAGATCCTGGCGCTCTCGCATCGGCAGCTGCCGGCGCGCACCGCGGCGGTCACCCAACGGGGCGACACCGCCAACATCCGCTACATGCGCCAGGCGATCTACTACGGCCGCGCGGCGCTCGAGCGCAAGGACGAGGCAGGTGCGCGGGAGCACGCGACCTCGGTGTTTTCCAATCAGGAGCTGGCCGGTCACATGTGCTGGCCGGGCGACGCCCCGGACGCGCTCGGCTACAACCATCGCATCGAGCAGATGGCCGCCGACCCCCACTACGGTTTCCACGTCGCGGCGGTGGCGTTGATCACCCTGGCCGCCGGCTGGTGGCGCCATGGCGACATCCGCACGAAAGGCGAGGATTGGCTCCGCCGCCACCTCGAGGTGGTGCGCAGCTGCGCGACGGCCGATGGCACCGCGGCGTTCCCCTGCACGCGAGCGCGCACCAACCCGCCGATGTGGGACGTCGCCAGCGGAGTGTTGCGCGAGGTGCTGCGGCTTCCCCATCAAGGACCACTGGCGCGCAAGCCCTACCTTCCCGATCGTGAGGGGTGGTGGGTTCCGATCCGCCTGGTGCGGCTGCTCGCCGCCGAGGGCGCCGACCTGCGTCCGCGCGAGGGTGAGCGGCCCTTCCTGCGCATACCGCTCAGCGTTGCGCGGCACCCGTGGGGATACCTCGCCACCATGGGCCCGATCCCGCACGTGGGCTGGATCGCCCATCCCGTCGATTGGGTCCTGAAGCGCTACGCGAGCGGGTCGCACGTCGAGTACGGCCGGTCCTGGACGAAGGCGCCGCCGCGCGTCGACGCGCGCGGACCGATCGAGAGCCGATAGCGTGGCTGAGAGCCTGCGCGTCGATCGCCTGCTCGACAACCGACCCAAGCTGGTGGCGTGGCTACTCGCCACGCTGGTGGTGCTCAGCGTCGCGCTGCGCGTCTGGGATGCGAGCGGCCGACTCCAGCCCGGCAAGACCTTCGACGAGCGCTTCAGCGTCGCCAACGTCACGGGCGTCCTTGCCGGCAAAGGGCTCGCGCCGAGGCAGGCCTACTATCCGAGCCTGTCCTATCTCCCCCAGGCGGCGGTGCTGTGGGCCGCCGATGGGTTGCACCGCGTCACCGGCGTCGCAGCCCTCGACGTTCAGAGGCGTGGAGGCCGTCTCTCGCGTACCGGCTATCTGCTGTGCCGGCTCACCAACGTCGCCTTCGGTGCCGCCAGCCTGGTGATGGTGTTCGTCGTCGGCCGCCGGCTGTTCGGCAGCGCCGAAGGGCTCGCCGCCGCCGCCGTGCTCGCCGCCTTCCGGCGCCACGTCATCAGCAGCGCCCACTTCAAGCCGGACATCCTGGTCCTGCTGCTGACGGTCGTCACGTTCCACTGGGCACTGCTCTGCGTGTGGCGGCCGCGGCGGCGCGCCTACCTGCGCGCCGGCTTCGGCGTCGGGCTCGCCACTGCCGCCAAGTACACCGGCGCGGGCGCCGCGCTGGCAGTGGTAGCCGCGGCTCTCGTCCGCTGGCGAGATCGGCGCCAGCTCGGCTGGCTCGTGCTCGCCGGAGTCACGGCGGTCGCCACCTTCGTGGTGCTCAACCCGTGGCTTGGCGACCTCTATCGCTTTCTTCGCGAGCTGGTCCACGGCTACTCGTTGACGGGCGTGGAAGAGCGCACGACGCCTTGGGTCGTTCTGCGGCAGGAGACGGCGTCCGTGCTGTCGCACCACGGCTGGCCGGCTCTCTTCGTCGTCATCGGGCTGGTGGCGCTCGCGTGGCGCGTTGCGCGGCCCGCGGCTGGCGCGCGACCATGGAGCGAGGAGCAGCGGCTGGGCGCGATCCTGCTGCTCGTGCAAACGGTCGGGTACGCGCTCGCCCATGCCGCGGTCTTTCCGGCCTTCCGGGCGCAGAACATCCTCCCCATCGCGCCCTTCACCTCGCTGCTGGCGGGTTGGGCGATGGTGGAGACCTATCGCTGGGCCGCGCGCCGCTGGCAACCGCTGCAGAAACCGGCCGTGGGGCTAGCGGTCGGGTCAATCGCCGCTATGGCGTTGGCGATCAAGCCCGGCGCCGAGGTCTACGAACGTGCGGTGCCGACCACGTGGGACGCGGCTGCCACCGAACTGGCCGGCCGCCTCGAAACGCCGGCTCTGCGTTCGGTGGTGTACTACGGGCAGCGCCGCCGGTTCGCAGCCGCGGCGCGTCACCACGGGCTCGCGGCGTATCCCGCCCGCGGTGAGAACCCGGCACACGCCGTCGATGCCCAGCTGGCGGATGCCGAGGTGTTCGCAGCCGACTCACCACCTCGCGCTGCGGCGGGAAAGCTCGGCAGCCACCTCGTTTCCCCACGTGCATTCGTCCTCCGCGGAGAGGGTGTCGGCCTCCGCCTCCACCCTTGGCGTCTCGGCGACACCGATCGTCTCTCACCGTTCGCCCCAAGTCGCGATCGGCTGGTCGCCAGCTTGCCGCCCACTCTGACGCCGGGGACTGCGATCAGCATCGCGCTGTCGATCGATCCATCAGGTGCCAGCCCGGGCTCGCTGGTCCTGCAGCCGAGCGCCCGGCGGCTGCCCCTCGTCGTCACCGGCAGGCGCCGTGGGGGGCTCATGCTGATGACCCGCCGCTTCCTGCTGGCCGCGAGCGAGCAGGGGCTCGAGGTCGCGCTCCCGTCGCCCACGCGGCGACCGCCGCGAATCGAGCTCTATCGGTGGGAGCCGCCCGCGAGAGCGGATCAGTAACGCAGTCACCGGTTGCGCCGCGCGCGCGAACTGGCGAGACTTCCCACGCAATGGCGAAATCGGAAACGATCCTCGAAGCTGCCGGCCGCGAGGTGGTGATCACCAACCCCGGCAAGGTCTTCTTTCCGCGCGCCGGCCACACCAAGCTCGACCTCGCCCGCTACTACGCAGCCGTCGCTGGCGGCGCGCTGCGCGGCATCGTCGGCCGGCCGATCGTGCTCAAGCGCTACGTCGACGGTGCCGAGGCGGAGCCGTTCTTCCAGAAGCGCGCGCCCGACAACCACCCGGACTGGATCGAGACCGTCGAGCTGCGCTTCCCCTCAGGCCGCACGGCGCGCGAAGTGGTGGTGCGCGACACGGCGCAGCTGCTGTGGATCGTCAACCTCGGCTGCATCGACCTCAACCCGCACCCCGTGCGCGCCGCCGACCTCGACCACCCCGACGAGCTGCGCATCGACCTCGACCCTGGACCGGGCGTGGGCTGGGACGACGTGCGCAAGGTGGCGCTCGTCGTGCGCGACGTGCTCGCCGACCGCGGGCTGCGCGGCTGGCCGAAGACCTCGGGCTCGCGCGGCATCCACGTCTACGTGCGGCTCCATCCGCGCTGGAGCTTCGAACAGGTGCGGCGCGCGGCGCTCGCAGTGGCGCGCGAGGTGGAGCGGCGCGCGCCGGCGCTCGCCACCAGCAAGTGGTGGAAAGAGGAGCGCCACGGCGTCTTCC
>Ga0134123_10003002_pt1 | contig 10977 bp, 9 predicted proteins | sample KB303_FD_96460 | JGI IMG/M metagenome (GOLD analysis project Ga0134123, IMG submission 96460) | Terrestrial soil microbial communities without Nitrogen fertilizer from Kellogg Biological Station, Michigan, USA - KB3-0-3 | ecosystem: Environmental > Terrestrial > Soil > Unclassified ...
CCGAGGCCATCACGGCGCCCATGACCTTGCCCATGTCCTGCATCGTGGTCGCGCCCGTCGCCGAGATCGCACCGTCGATCAGCGCGTCCACCTCGGCGTCGGCGAGCTGTTCCGGGGCGAATGGTTCCAGGACCTCGCGTTCGGCTCGTTCCTTCTCGACGAGCTCGGCCCGGCCGGCCGACTGGAACGCCTCGATCGACTCGGTCCGGCGCTTGACCTCTCTGCCCGCGACCTCGCGGACCTCCTCGTCGGAGAGCTCGTGCAGGACCTCCTTCTCGCGGTTCGTGATCGACGCCGCGAGCATGCGCAGCGCGCCCAGGCGGACCTTGTCCCCGACCCGGAGAGCCGCGGTCATCTGCTCGTGTACCTGTGCCTTCAGCGTGGGGTCGCCCACGTAGACTCCCCTCTCGTGCTCTCCCGCATCCTGCTCGTGCTTTCGAGCATCGCCGTGGTCTGCATCGTCTACGGCGTCGCGATCGAACGCCGAGCGTACCGGCTCGTGCGTCGCGGTCTGGCCATCCTACCGGCGGACGGTCCGGAGACCGTCACGGTCCTGCATCTGTCCGATCTGCACTTCGTGACCGACGACCCACGCAAGCACGCATTCCTCGCGACGATCCCTCGGGCCGACGTCACGGTGGTGACCGGCGACTTCCTGGCCGAGCCCGAGGCCGTCGAGACCGCGGTCGCCGCCGTGCGCGAGACGCGGGGCCGGCTCGCGTCCTGGTATGTGCTCGGTTCGAACGACTACTACGCCCCGCGGGCGGTGAACCCGCTCCGATATTTCGTCCCGACCTCCCGCCGGAAGCCCCGGCACGGTCGGCGCGGCCGGTCCGACGAGCTCCGCGCCCTCCTGTCCGCGGACGGCTGGGACGACCTCACGAACCGGCGCGACGAGCTCGACCTCGGTGGGCTGGCGATCGAGCTCCTGGGGCTCGACGACGCTCACATCCGCCGTCAGGACCTGCGCGTCGCGCCGCGGCGCTCGCCCTCGAGGTTCGGGATCGCGGTGATGCACTCACCGGACTCGGCGCCCGAGGTGGCCGCCTGCGGCTACCCCTTCGTCGTCGCCGGACACACCCACGGCGGCCAGGTTCGGCTTCCGCTCGTGGGCGCCCTCGTCACGAACTCGCACCTCCCCCGGCGCCTGGTGTCCGGGCTGATCCGGATGGGAGGATCGTTGGTGCACGTCTCGCCAGGTCTCGGGACGAGCAGATACGCACCGTTCCGGTTTCTGTGCCCGCCCGAGGCGACCCTTCTTGAGCTGCGCCGGGCTCCCGGCGGCGGGGAGCCTGCGAGGTCCGGCGCTCAGAAGCAGTAGAAGCAGACGTTCTCGGTGTCGATGCCGTGCCACGGCGGCACGACCACCCGGCGGTGTCCGGGCTTGCCGCGCAGCCTGATCAGGCGGTCCTCGACGTTGTTGGCCGTGTTCGACTCGATCATCGCATCGAGCGGGTTGACGTGGACGCGGACGTAGTACATGCCGTTTGGCAGGTCGGTGATGTCGAACGCCTGACCGGCAACGTATTGATCGTACGTATCACCCCAACCGACGTCGAGAACCTCTCGGATCCACAGCGCGCTTGGGCCGCCGCACGAGGTACCGAGGTCCTGTCCGAACTCGCGCAGGTTCGCATCCGACAGGGTGAGGTCGATCGCGTCCGTGTTCACCAGACACCACGACTGCTTGCCGCTGATGAGGACCTGCTGCCGCGAGGCGTCCAACATCGTGTATCGGGTGAACTGCTCGAAGTGCCAGTGGTTGTGGCCACCGCCCGCGTGATACTCGAGCTGGCCGATCGGGGCCTTCCCCAGCGGCACCCCGTCGCGGAGGAAGTACTGGAACGCATCCATCTTCGGGTCCTCGGTCCCACGGAAACCCTCCACCACCAGCGTCCCTGGTCCGGCGTTCCACTCGGTCGAGCTGAAGGTCAGGTAGTCGTGCCCGCGTCGCGCATACGTCGACATCCCCCACCCCGGGAGCGCGACCAGATCCGGCAGCGACAGGGGGTCGGGGGCGGTCACGATCGGGGTCCTCGGGGACGGCGTCGCCTTCGGGACGGCCGGCTGGGCGGTCGTGCGCCGCGGGGCGAGGGTCTCTCCGTCGACCGCCCTCACGTGCACCACGGCCGTGGCGTCGTCGGGGCTGATGCCGAGCAGGTCCACCCACGAGGCGTCGATCCGAAACGTGATCCGGTAGTTGCGGCGCTCGGCCTTCCAGCCCAGACCGCGGTGGAGGCCGCCGATGAGCCCGGTCGCCCATCCGTCGTCGATGCCCCAGATCGAGCCCCGGGTGAACGGCCCACCGTTGCAGAAGGAGGGGTAGGTCGGATTGAGTGGGCTCTCGTCGGACAGGCGCTGGCGCGGGTGTCCGTTCGGGCAGAACGAGAACGTGTCGCCGGCCACCACCTTGCCGTCGGCGTCACGGACCCCGTAGTGCGCGAAGTCCTTCAGGCCGGCCCACGCGTCCTTCGCCGGGGCGGGGAACGTGCGGAGCACCGCCTTCGTGTCCGGGTCGACCTGCTTGATCGTGATCGGCGTGTCGTAGTCCGGACGGCTCACCCAGAGCTCGAAGTCGTCGCCCACGGGCGTCACCCAGGCGCCCGGATCGGCGAAGACGAAGTCGCGCCGGTTGCGCTCGACGGTGATCCGCAACTCGGAGACGAACACCCGAAGCGTCGGCGTGGCTCCCGTCGCTCCAACGGGAGGTGCGAAGAGCGTCGCCATCAGGACGACGGCGAGTGCGATCTGGAGGACCGGGACGAACGGGGGACGGCGACGCCCGGCAGGCATGGGGCCCTCCTTGGGGGAGATCGATCGGTCGGCATCGTATGCCGGCTGAGACGCCTGAGGTTGCGCCTCGGTTCCGCGGATCCGAGAGGCGTCAGCGGGCGGACACGGCGAGCTCGAACGCCGCCACGTACCCCGCGACCATGGCCTCCTTGGAGAACAGGCGCTGCACGCGGTCGCGGCAGGCGTGCGGATCGATCTCGGAGAGCCTGCCGAGCCGCTCGGCGGCCTGCGCCGGGTAGTCCTCGACGTCGACGATCCATCCCGTGACGCCGTCTTCGACGACCTCGGGGACGGACCCGCGCGGCGTCGCGATGACCGGGGTCCCGCACGCCATCGCCTCGGTCATCACGAGCCCGAAGGGCTCGGGCCAGTCGATCGGAAACAGGACCGCCTTGGCCCGGCGCAGCAGGCTCACCTTCTCGGCCAGCGTGATCTCCCCCAGCACCTCGTACTCGGGGGGCAGGATCGGCTGGACGTTGTTCGTCCACTCCTCCTGTTCCGTGGGGTGGGCGATCTTCACGGCGGACACGAGCCGCTCGCCGGCGGCGACAGACGCCTCGATCGCACGCCGCCAGCCCTTCTCGGGTGCGGCACGACCGAGGAACAGGACGAAGTCCTCCTTGTCCTCTTGCAGGGGATAGGCCGTCATGTCGATCCCGTTGTAGACGACGCCGCCGTAGCGCAGATCCTCGTTGAACCGCTTCTGCGCCTCGCTGATCGCGACGAACCAGGCGCGTTGCGCGACGAACGAGTACAGCCGGGTCATCTCCGGCACGAACGACCCGTGCAGGGTGTGGACGGTCGGCACCCCGGTCTCGACCGCGGCGGCGAGCGCCGAGAACGGCGAGTGGACGTGCAGGACGTCGAAGCGCTCGGCCGCGTCCACCAGACTGAAGAGCGTGTGTGTGGTGTCGAGAACGATGTCGTTGATCGCGGCCGAGCCCGGGGCCTGTTCGAAGACGTACTCGAGCCGCGCCGTGGTCTGCGAGTCGCCGGTCGCGAACAGCGTGACGTCGTGGCCGGCTTCCGCCAGGCCGTCCGCCAGCAGCGCGACGACCCATTCGATCCCGCCGTAGCCCTTCGGGGGCACGGCGATCCACGGTGGACAGATCTCAGCGATCCTCAACCGGGCCTCCTTCCGACGCGATCGGGGACGAGCCGACCCACGATGCTACCGGCGGGCCGAGGACCCGGCCCACCCGATAGACTCGGGCACGACGGGACGTGGCGCAGTTTGGTAGCGCGCAGCGTTCGGGACGCTGAGGTCGCGGGTTCAAGTCCCGCCGTCCCGACCAGACCTCCGACCCTCGGCCCGGATCTCGGCCGTTTCAGTTCTGTTGCCTGAGGTCCGATGGTCGAGTAGGGTCGATCGCGGGCTGTCGTACGACAGCCCGTTCTGTTGCCTGGGGGATGATGACCGGAACGCGCGCGCTCCTCGTCACACGGCTGTCCATCGCCGTGCTCCTCGTCGGCTCGGCGACCATCGGAGCCGCAACCCTCTCCTCCGCGGCACCGAGCCGCGAGGAGGTCCAGCAGGCCCGCGAACGCCTGGACTCCCTCAACCGGGACCTCGACCTGATGGTCGAGCAGTACAACCAGGCGCGGCTGAAGCTCCAGGAAGTTCAGGCACGATTGGCCGACGTCCGGGCCCAGGCACAGCGGGCCCAGGCGACCGCCGACCGGGCCGTCACCAGCCTGAACGCGAACGCCGCGAGGGCCTACCGGGGCGTGGGCTCGCAGATCGCCGAGCTGTTCGACTCGGCCTCCCTCGCCGACTTCTCCGACCGGCTTGAGTTCATCGGGAGCATGGCGCAGGCAGACTCCGACCTCGCGGTCGAGGCCGAGGCCGCACGGCAGGAGGCCCGCTGGACCGCGGAGGAGCTCAAGGCCACGGCCGAGGAGCGCCGGGGCATCGTCGACGCCCTGGCGGCGAAGCAGGATCAGATCGAGTCGCGGGTGGCCGAGGCGCGCGCCCTCTTCGAGGAGCTCGACCGCAAGTACCACGAGGCGCTGGTGGCTCAGGCCGCCGCCCAGGAGGCGGCCAGCAGCAGCATTAGCAGCGTCGGCGGCTCTCCGATCCCGCCGCCTCCCGCCCCGAACGCCAACGTCGCGGCCGCCCTGCAGGCCGCCTACTCGATGATCGGAACCCCGTACCAGTACGGCGGGTCGAGCCCCGAGACCGGGTTCGACTGCTCCGGCTTCACGATGTGGGCGTGGTCGCACGCGGGCGTGTACCTTCCGCATTCGTCGGCCGCTCAGTACGACTCGCTCCCCCACGTGGCCCAATCAGATCTGCAGCCGGGCGACCTCGTGTTCTTCTACAGCCCCATCTCTCACGTGGGGATGTACGTGGGAGGCGGCAGCATGATCCACTCGCCGCAGACCGGCAGCGTCGTCTCGGTGGTGCCCATCTATTGGGACAGCTTCGTCGGCGCCGCCCGCCCGGGCTGATCGCCTGTAACGCGCTCGACCTCTCCGAGACGAACCAGCGGTTAACGTACGTCGCGCCGAGGTCCGACGGGAGGCTCGAGGGCTACCCTCGGACCGGGGAAGGAACGGACGCCTAGCCAGCAGACCCCGACTCTGCCTCCGGCCCCGCGAGATCGGCGAGCCGCGTGTCCGCCTGCTGCACGAGGGCGTCGTTGCCGATCTCGGTCGCGGCCTGGCGGGCCCGCGCGAGCAGGTCGCGAGCCTGCTGCCGGCGAAGGCCCGCGTTGTCCTCGTGCGCGTACTTCAGCTTCTCGTCCGCCTTGATGATGAGCTCGAAGATCTCCTGTGGCTCCATCGACGCGCTCCTCCGATCGCTCCCTGCCCGGCGCCTCACATCATGTGCATCGGTTTGGCGTCGAGCTTCTCGAGGTACATCCGGATGCCGATCGCTGCCGCGGCGCCCTCGCCGACCGCCGACGCCAGCTGCTTGGTCGAGCCCGAACGCACGTCCCCCGCGGCGAACACCCCGGGCACGCTCGTCTGCAGACCCATGTCCGTGAGGATCAAGCCCCGCTCGTCCAGGTCCACCGAGCCCTTCACGAACCCCGTGTTCGGGTCGAGCCCGATGAACACGAACGCGCCGGCAGGGTGCAGCTCCACGGTGTCCCCGGTGTCGCGGTTCCTGAGCGCGACCGCGCCCAGCTTGCCGCTGCCGTCGTCCTTGGGCCGGAACTCGACGACCTCGTGGTTGAGCAAGACCTCCATCGTCGGCGTCATCATCACCTTGTCCTGGAGAAGCTTGCTGGCGGTCAGACGGTCGCTGCGCTGCACGATCGTCACCTTGTCGACGAACTGGGTGAGGAACAAGCCCTCCTCGAGACCGCTGTTGCCGCCACCGAGGACGACGAGCTGGTTGGCGCCCCTGTAGAAGGGGCCGTCGCAGGTCGCGCAGAAGTGGATGCCGGAGCCGATGAGATCGTCCTCACCCGGCGCCCCGGTCATCCGGTAGGACGAGCCGGTCGCGATGAGCGCCGAGCGCGCGTGGTAGTGGTCGCCGGTCGCGGTCTCGACGTCGACCTCCTCGCCGTCGCTCGAGATCGACCGTACCGACACGGCCTGGAGCATCTCCACGCCGTAGCGCCTCGCCTGCTGCACGATCCGGTCGGCGAGCTCCGCGCCGCCGATGCCCTCGGGGAACCCGGGGTAGTTGTCGAGGCGTTCGGTCACGCCGGCCTGGCCGCCGAGGCCCTTGCTGTCGATCACCAGCGTCTGCAGGTTCTCGCGCGCCGCATAGATCGAGGTCGTGAGCCCGGCCGGCCCGCCGCCCACGATGATCAGGTCGTAGACGTGCATCATCGCGATGCGCTCGAGGCCGATCTTCTCGGCGAGCTCCTCGTTGGAGGGTTCGGAGAGGTGGGAGCCGTCGGGGAAGATGATCGTCGGGATGATGTCGTTCCCGTCGTTGCGCTCTTGCACGATCCGGACCCCGTCCGGGTCGACCTCGATGTCGTGCCACTCGAACGAGATCCGTTGGTCGCCGAGGAAGCGCTTGGCCCTGCTGCAGTCCGGGCACCAGCTCGCCCCGTAGACCCTGATGACCTCGTCCATGCCGCTTCCTCTCCGAACCAACCGATCCGACGCTCGTGCCGAACCGGCGGCGAGCGTTACACACCCGCTCCCCGGAGGTCGAGGTCCGCTCCGAGCGCTCCGGACCGAGTGTGGGGCAGACTACGCCCGTGCCGAACGACGTCCTGCTCGCCCCCTCGATCCTCGCGGCCGACTACGCCGTCCTCGCGGAGGAGGTCGAACGGGTCCGCTCGGAATCGGACTGGCTCCACGTCGACCTGATGGACGGCCATTTCGTGCCCAACCTGTCGATCGGGCCGCCGGTGGTGGCGTCGATCCGCCGGCACACCGACCTGTTCCTCGACTGCCACCTGATGGTCACCGACCCGGGCTTCTGGCTCGAGCGGCTCGCGGAGGCGGGCGCCGACCTCTGCAGCGTGCACGTGGAACTCGGCGACCCGACACCGCTCCTGAGCAGGATCCGCGAGCTCGAGATGCTGGCGGGGGTCGTGGTCGACGGGCCTACGTCGTTCGAGGCGGTCGAGCCGTACCTGGACGAGCGGATCGATCTGCTGCTGGTGATGACGATCACGGCGGGATTCGGCGGCCAGCCGTTCGTCCCCGAGCACCTGTCGAAGGTGGAGCGCGCCGCCGCGATCCGTGGGTCGCGAGACCTTCCGTTCAGGATCCAGGTCGACGGTGGCATCGACCCGACGACCGCGGGGAGGGCCGTGTCAGCCGGGGCCGACGTCCTCGTCGCCGGCAGCGCGATCTTCCACGCACCCGATCCGCGAGCGGCGGCCCGGGCGATCCGCGCGGCCGCCGCTCGGTAGCATCCGGGTCGTGCGGCGAGGCCGCACTCGACCCCCTGGGGCCAGAGCGACTACCGTGGGCGCTCCCTTCTGTACGGGTCGCGAGAGGAGACGACGTGGCCGAACGCCTCCAGCAGCTGGACCGCGACCGGATCGTCGAGCGGATCTGGCGCAAGGATCACACGGTCTGGAAGGACGACCCGACCGAGATCACCGACCGTCTCGGCTGGCTCACGGTCTCCGACCTGATGCACGACCGGATCGGCGAGCTCGAGGCCTTCGCGGAGCAGGCGGCCGACGAGTTCGAGACCGCGGTCCTGCTCGGGATGGGGGGTTCGAGCCTCGCGGCCGAGGTCTTCGCGCGCACGTTCGGGTCCGCGGACGGCGCGCTCGAGCTCATCGTCCTCGACACGACCCACCCGGCGACCATCGAGCGCGTCGCGGGCGAGCTCGAGCTGGACCGAACCCTGTTCATCGTGGCGAGCAAGTCGGGCGGCACGACCGAGACCCTCAGCCACCTCGCCCTCTTCTGGGACCGAACACCCCACGGGGCCCAGTTCGTCGCGATCACCGACCCGGGGACGCCGCTCGAGACGCTGGCTCGCGAGCGTGGGTTCCGATCCGTGTTCGTCAACCCCGACGACATCGGCGGCCGGTACTCGGCCCTGTCGTACTTCGGGCTGGTTCCCGCGGCCCTGATCGGCGCGCCGCTGCACGAGGTGCTCGACGGCGCCCGGGAGACGCAAAGGGCGTCCGAACCCATGGGGCCGGCCGACCGGAGCCCGGGCGCGACCCTTGGAGCGATGATGGGCGAGTTCGCCACAGCCGGCCGGGACAAGCTCACGCTCGCGCTGCCCGAGGAGATCGCGAGCTTCGGCAGCTGGGTGGAGCAGCTGGTCGCCGAATCGACCGGCAAGGAGAACGTCGGCATCGTCCCCGTGGTGGGTGAACCGCTCGGCCGGCCGGACGCCTACGGGCGGGACCGGGTCTTCGTCGCGATCGGCGAGCACGAGGGGCTCGACGAGCTCGAGCGAGTCGGGCACCCGGTCGCCCGGCTGCCGTACGAAGGACGCGAGCAGATCGGTGGCGAGTTCTTCCGGTGGGAGATGGCCACCGCGATCGCCGGTCACGTGCTCGGGATCAACCCGTTCGACCAGCCGAACGTGCAGGAGGCCAAGGACGCCACCAAGGCGATCCTCGCCATGGGTTCGATCGAGGACCCGGGGTTCGACGACCTCGGCGTGCTGCTCAAGCAGGTGAACGTGGGCGACTACGTGGCGATCCTCGCGTACCTGGACCGGACCTCCGAGACCGAGGACGCGATCGAACGTGTGCGCCTCGCGATCCGCGACCGCCACGCGGTGGCGACCACGACCGGGTTCGGCCCGCGGTACCTGCACTCGACCGGGCAGCTCCACAAGGGCGGCCCGAACGATGGGGTGTTCATCCAGGTGGTGGACGCCGGGCGTTCGGCGGACGTGCCGATCCCGGGTCGGTCCTACACGTTCGGGACGCTGATCGACGCGCAGGCGCTCGGCGACCTGCGCTCGCTCCGGGGACGCGGACGGCGCGTCGCCCGCGTCACGCTCGAGCAGCTGATAGAGGTGGGCTGATGCAGCTCGGGATGGTCGGCCTCGGCCGGATGGGCGCGAACCTCACGCGCCGGCTGATGCGGGGCGGCCACGAGGTGGTCGGGTACGACGTCAACCCGGACTCGGTACGGCAGCTCGAGGGCGAGGGGTCGATCGGGACCGCGTCGCTCGAGGACCTCGTGCACAAGCTCGCGAAGCCGCGTGCGGCGTGGGTGATGGTGCCGGCCGCCTTCGCCGAGCGGACCACCGACGCGCTGGCCGAGCTGATGGAGCCCGGCGACGTCGTGATCGACGGCGGGAACTCGTACTACCGGGACGACATGGACCGCGCCGGCCGCTACGCCGAGAAGGGCGTGCACTTCGTCGACGTGGGGACGAGCGGCGGCTTGTTCGGCCTCGAGCGCGGGTTCTGCCTGATGATCGGCGGCGAGGAGGAGGTGGTGCGGCGCCTGGATCCGATCTTCGCGACGATCGCGCCGGGCGTGGACGCGGCCGAACGCACGCCGGGCCGGACCGCCGCGAACGCGACCACCGCGGAGGCCGGGTACCTGCACTGCGGCCCGCCGGGGGCCGGCCACTTCGTGAAGATGGTCCACAACGGGATCGAGTACGGGCTCATGGCCGCGTACGCCGAGGGTCTCAACGTGCTCAAGCACGCGGGCATCGGCGCCGGCGAGCGCGAGGCCGACGCCGAGACGACGCCCCTGCGCGACCCGAGGTACTACCGGTACGACCTCGACATCCCCGAGATCGCCGAGGTGTGGCGCCGCGGGAGCGTGATCTCGTCGTGGCTGCTCGACCTGACGGCCGCGGCGACGTTCGAGGACCCGGACCTCGCCGCGTTCGGCGGGCGGGTGTCGGATTCGGGCGAGGGCCGGTGGACGGTGCTTGCCGCGGTGGACGAGGGCGTGCCGGTGCACGTGCTGTCGGCGGCGCTGTACGACCGGTTCGAGTCACGGGGCGAGGCCGACTTCGCGAACAAGATCCTGTCGGCGTTGCGCCAGCAGTTCGGAGGGCACGCCGAGAAGAAGGCGTAGCTCAGCGCTTCAGCTCGACGTCGCCGGGTTGGATCGGCTGCACGACCGCGCGATCGTCGATCCGAACGGAGACGTTCTCCTCCGGCCGGCGCTCCTCCTGCCGAGCGTAGCTCAGGAGGGCCCGGGTATCCGCATCGGTGAGCGGGGGCTGCACGATCGCTCGTGGCCACAGCCGCCGCTTCTTGACCACATTGACCTCGGCCGCGAGCAGCGTCACCTGTGCTCCGATGTAGATCCACGCGAGGAGCCCGATCACGGTCGCGAACGTGCCGTACGTCTGCGTCGCCCCCTGCAGCTGGTGCCGCACGATGTAGCCCCCGAACGCCTGGAGCGCGGTCCACGCGATCGCCGCGACGGCCGCTCCCACCCACACGTCGCGCCAGGACAGGTCCTCGGAGGTGAGGATCCGAAAGGCCAACATGAACAGCAGGAAGTTCAGCACCAGGGAGACCGCGACCCACAGGATGCTGAGCAGCGCGTTGTCGTTCCCGGACCCGATGCCTCCCGCGGCCGCCGCGGCGATCGTGACGATCCCGAGGACGATCAGCATGATCGCGGCTCGCAGCAGCGTCTTGAGGAAGTTCGGCCGGTGACGGAACGGGACGTTCCACACCGCATTCATCGCCGTCTGCATGACCTTCAGTACGCCGATCCCGGCCCACAGCGCCAGAGCAACGCCGATCGCGACGGTGACCCCGCTCCCGCCCAGCGCGCGCACGTTGTGGTCGATCTCCGGCCCGATGACGG
>Ga0134123_10003006_pt1 | contig 10973 bp, 9 predicted proteins | sample KB303_FD_96460 | JGI IMG/M metagenome (GOLD analysis project Ga0134123, IMG submission 96460) | Terrestrial soil microbial communities without Nitrogen fertilizer from Kellogg Biological Station, Michigan, USA - KB3-0-3 | ecosystem: Environmental > Terrestrial > Soil > Unclassified ...
GCCGAACGACGACACGTAGCCGTTGGCGCTGCGCGACAGCAGCGGCCAGGTCGAGGTTTCCTTCAGCCGGCCGATATCGCGCGAGACCGCGAGGCCGAACGTGTTGGCCTGCGCCGGGTTGAAGCGCAGCTGTGAGAAGGGAATGCGGAACTCCGCCGACCAGCCCTCAGGGTCGCGCGACACGCTGACGTCCCACACGGCGTCCCAGCTGTCGTCGCGGTTGGTGTCGTTGTACCAGTACCGATCCAGCTTGACGCCGGACGGGTTGACGCCGAACTCGTAGGCGGTGCGCTTGTCGTGATACGAATCGATCAGAATGCGAATCCAGTCGCCGGGCGATTCGTTGTCGCGCCGCGTGAGGTAGGTGACGATCCGGCCGGGATCAGTATCGTAGGCACGCACCCTGACGAAGAGCGTCGACGCATCGTAGGCGACGCGGAACTCGGTGCGCTGGCTCGGCTCGCCGCCGTCGTTCGGTTCGCGCTGAACGAAACCGGTGGTTGGCGGCACCGTTTCCCACACCGCGAGGCTGAGTTCGCCGTTGACGCGCACCGCATCGGATGCGGCGAGCGCGATCGCGTCGACATGCGCCGTCGTGCCGGCCGCGGCAGCCAACGAAAGCGCGAGGCCGAGCATCGCGAACATCAACAGTTCCTGGCGACTTTAGACGGGCAATGAATGCCGTTGGTTGGTAGAGCCTCGGACCTGACCGGCTGACCTCAAATGGTATCGTACGGCATGGCCTTCACGACCCTGATCTCGACCGCGGCACTCGCTTCACACATGGACGATCCGGCTTTCGCGATCGTCGACTGCCGCTACAAGCTCGACGACGCAGAGTGGGGCCAGCGCGAGTACGCCGCGGCTCACATACCTCGATCGGTGTACGCCGATCTCGGCCGCGATCTCGCCGGTCCCAGGAGCGGGACGAACGGACGACACCCGTTGCCGGATCGGCATACGCTCGCACACACCTTCGGCCGCCTCGGCATCGCATCAGGCGTTCAGGTCGTCGCCTACGACCAGGACAACGGCATGTACGCGAGCCGCCTGTGGTGGATGCTGCGATGGCTCGGCCACGACGCCGCGGCGGTCCTCGACGGCGGATTCGCGAAGTGGAAGAGCGAAGGACGGCCAACGAAGAGCGGCGCCGAAGAGCGACAGCCGCGGGAGTTCATCGCCGCGCCGCGCAGTGAGATGGCGATCGATGTCGATGAGATGGCATCGCGCGTCGGCACGCCGGAATGGGCGCTGGTCGACGCGCGCGCGCCGGAGCGCTTTCGCGGCGAGACCGAGCCGATCGACAAGACGGCCGGCCACATCCCTGGCGCGAAGAACCATTTCTTCCAGTGGAATCTCGACGATCGCGGGCTGTTCCGCACGCCGGAAGAACTGCGCGCGCGGATGAAGCAGTCGTTCGGCGACACGCCTGCCGATCGCATCGTCTGCTATTGCGGCTCCGGCGTCACCGCGTGCCACAACCTGCTGGCGCTGGAGCACGCCGGGCTGCACGGCGCGACGCTGTACGCGGGCTCGTGGTCCGAGTGGTCCAGCGATCCGTCGCGGCCGGTCGAGCGCGGGTGATCAACTACACTACGCAGCCATGACAGCGACCCGACATTCTCCCGTTCGCGCAGCCGGCCTGCCCGCGCCGGTCGGCCCCTACTCGCCGGGCATGGGGTTCGAGCGCCTGGTCTTCGTCTCCGGACAGGGCGGCACCGACCCCGCCACCGGCCGCATCGCCGACGATGTCGAGCAGCAGACGGAGCAGTGCCTGAAGAACGTTCGCACGATCCTCGAGGCTGCGGGCTCGGGGCTGCAGCACGTGCTGCGCTGCGGCGTGTTCCTGGTCGACATGCGCGAGTTCGCGAAGATGAACGGCGTCTACGCGCGCATGTTCGGCGAGCATCGTCCCGCGCGCACGACGGTGCAGGTGGCGGCGCTGCCAGGTGAGGGCCTGAGGGTCGAGATCGACGCGATCGCGTACATCCCTTAGCGATCGCGGCACAGAGGACACAAAGGTAACAAAGGACACAAAGGACGAGGCGCAGAGATCGCAGAGACAGCAGAGCACGCAGAGCACAGAGGCTCAGAGGCGTTATGACGAGACGCACGTTTGTCACACTCTCGATTTGCGTCGCGCTGACGATCGTGTCGGCAGCCAGCTCGGTGCCGACGCGCGCGCAGCGCGGGATGGTGGCGTCGCAGAACGAGATCGCGTCGAAGATCGGCGCCGACGTCATCGCCGCGGGTGGAACGGCGATCGACGCGGTGGTGGCGACGGCGTTCGCGCTCGCGGTGGTGCATCCGACCGCCGGCAACATCGGCGGCGGTGGATTCATCGTCTACCGGCCGGCGAGCGGCGATCCGATCGCCTATGACTTCCGCGAAGTGGCGCCGGCGAAAGCCTCGCCGACGATGTTCCTGCGCGACGGGACATACAGCGCGGAGAGCCATCACAACAGCCACCTCGCGGTTGGCGTCCCCGGCACCGTCGCGGGGCTGCACCTCGCCTGGAAAGAACAGGGCAAGCTGCCATGGAAGCGGCTGGTCGATCCGGCGGTCGCGCTCGCGCGCGACGGCTTCACCGTGACCGAAGGGCTGGCGCGCTCGCTCGCCAACGCGATGCGCACGATGCAGAAGTATCCGGCGTCGGCAGCGCAGTTCTCGAAGAATGGCACGCCCTACGAAGCGGGCGAGACGCTGAAGCAGCCCGACCTGGCGAAAACGCTCGAACGCATCGCCACCCAGGGTCCGGCCGGCTTCTATCAAGGCGAGACTGCGCTCCTCGTCGAGAAAGAGATGCTCGCCAACGGCGGGCTGATCACGCGCGAGGATCTGAAGAACTACAACGCCAAGAAGCGGACGCCGGTGCGCGGCACGTATCGCGGCTACGACGTGATTTCGATGCCGCCGGCCAGCTCGGGCGGGGTGGCGCTGATCGAGATGCTGAACCTGCTCGAAGGCTACGACCTGGCGTCAATGGGCTTCGCCTCGGCCAACACGGTGCACCTGATGACCGAGGCGATGAAGCGCGCCTACGCCGACCGGGCGCGCCATCTCGGCGATCCCGACTTCAACAAAGAGATGCCGATCGCCCGCCTGATCTCGAAGGACTACGCGACGGAGCTGCGCAAGACGATCGACCAGCGTAAAGCGGCGAAGCCCTCGCCCACCACGTTCGAGTGGCCGCACGAGAGCGACGAAACGACGCACATCTCCGTGGTCGACGGCGAGCGGAACGCGGTGTCGATGACCTACACGCTCGAGCAGGGCTACGGCGTGAAGATCGTCGTGCCGGGCGCCGGCTTCCTGCTGAACAACGAGATGGGCGACTTCAACGCCGGCCCCGAGCTGACCAACGCGGAAGGGCTGATCGGAACCAGGCCGAACCTGGCGGAGCCGGGCAAGCGGATGCTGTCGAGCATGACGCCGACGATCCTCGCCAGGGACGGCCAGCTGTTCATGGTGACCGGCAGCCCGGGCGGGCGCACGATCATCAATACCGTGCTCGAAACCATCATCGGCGTCGTCGACTTCGGGATGAACGCGCAGGAGGCGATCGACGCGCCGCGCTTCCACCATCAGTGGCTGCCGGATCGCATCGACTTCGAGAAGTTCGGCCTGTCTGCTGACACGACGGCGGAGCTCGAGCGGCGCGGCCATACGCTGCGAGCCGGCGGCAGCCAGGGCGTGGCGCAGGTGATCGTGTTCAACGCCAAAGAGAACGTGATCGAGGGCGGCACCGACCGCCGGGCCGCTGACGGCGGCGCGGTCGGCGTGCCGGGCAAGGCCGTGCGCGCTACCCAGCGGTCCGTGCGTTGACCAGCCGCGGAGCGCGGCTCTTCCCGCCGGGGGCGTGCTTCTCGAGCAGATCGAGAAACTCCACCATGTAGTCGGCGCGGGCGAGATCCTTCGGCATCGCCGCCCGCCACTCGCGGTGGACGCCGCGCGCGGTCAGCGGCCGGGCGACAATCGCACCGGCGTCGACCAGCGGCTGCACCGCCCAGCGCGCCAGCGCGGCGACGCCGAGCCCGGCCTTCACCAGCTCGGTGATCGCCTCGGTCAGCTGCACTTCTTCGACGCGCGCGGGTGAGATGCCGTTGGCGAGGAGCACTTCCTGCAGCACGCGGCTCTCCTCCCGCGGCGGGTAGATGTAGAAGGTTTCGTCGCGCAGCTCGCTCAACTTGACGTGCGTCTGCTGCGCGAAGCGATGATCGCGCGCGGCGATCAGCACCACTTCGTCCTCGAACAGCTTCTTCGACACCAGCCGCCGATCCGAGACCGCGCCGGTGACAATCGCCAGATCGAGCCGGCCGGCGAGCAGCCCTTCGATCGGCGCCCGCGTCGCCTCGACGTCGATCCGCACCTCGACGCGCGGAAACTTGCGGCGGTAGCGCATCAACAGCGGCGGCAGCCAGTGGTAGCAGGTGTAGCACTCGGTGGTGAGCCGCAGCACGCCGGCGTTTTCCCGGCCCATGCGCCGGATGTCTTCCTCCGCGTGCGCGAGCCGTTCGAGCACGTCCTTCGCCGACGCCAGCAGCCGCTCGCCCGCCGGCGTCAGCACCAGCCGCTTGCCGACGCGCAGGAACAGCGCCGCGCCGAGTCGCGACTCGATCCCGCGCAGCTGATGGCTGAGCGCCGACTGCGTCAGGTGCAGGCGATCGCCGGCGCGCGTGAGGCTGCCGGTGTCGGCGACCGCGGCGACCAGCTGCAGGTGCCGGACCTCGAGATCCATGCGATGAGGTTACTTCATCATGATGATGACGACAAAGAATTTCCCTCATATGACGGCGCCGCCTAGGATGCGCCATGGTCACCCTGGTCCTGCTGCAGATCGCGCTCGTGTTTCCTCCCGGCCGCTCGCTGGCGCCGCTGGCGCTCGAGAGCGCCGTCGCCGAAGCCGACAGCCTCTGGTCGCGCTACGGGATCTCGATTGTTGCCGCCGACGACTGCAGCGCGCCGCGGTCGCTGCCGGTCATCCGCGTGATCTTCGTCGACTCGATGCACGCGCGGGTCGCGGTGCTCGGCGCCATCACCTTCGATGACGATGGCGTGCCGTCGCCGGAAATCTCGATCTTCCTCGGCGACATCCAGCGCTTGATCGCGGGCACCCGGCTCTTCGGCGAGGCCGCCCCGCAGTGGCCGCCGGCAGTACGCGACCGCGTCGTCGGCCGGGTCGTCGGCCGCGTGCTGGCGCACGAGATCGGCCACTACCTGCTGCGGATGCCGGGCCACGCCCGCGCCGGGCTGATGCGGCCGCAGCATCTGACGCCGATGCTGGTTGCACCCGAGCGCCGGCCGTTCGCGCTGACCAGGCCGGAAGCGGCGCGGCTGGCGCAGCAGGCGCGGAAGGAGGAGGCGCGATGAGCGTCGACGGCGCGGCTGGCGGTGGTCGGCGCGGCCGCGTGCATGGTGCCGGCGTCGGGCGCAGCGCGGTGCGCGTCTCGAGAGGAAATTGAAACAAACCCGCGAGGCGCAGCGGGATACGGAGGCGGCCTGAAGGCTGACCGGAAAGGGCAGCCCTGAGGGGGCCGCCCTGCAGGAGGAACTCGCTAGTTCATCACGGTGGTCATCGACATCAACCGGCGCGATTCGCGCCAGTCCGAGTCGAGCACCGAGAAGAGCGCCTGATCCAGGAACTGGCCGTTGCGCTCGAGCGACTGACGCAGGATGCACTCCTGCTCGGCGCCGATCTTCCGCAGCGCGCCGATGCCGCGCTTGTTCAGCAGCGCGGCGCGCGCCTCGAGGCGGTGGACGCCGAGGGTCTCGAACACGAACTCGAGCACCAGTTCCGCGCTCTCCTGAAACAGCCCGGTGCCCCAGAACGACGAACCGAGCGCGAAGCCCCATTCGGCGGTTCCGAAGCCGCGCTCCATCTCACGCACTTGGAACAGGCCGATTGCCGTGTCGAAGCCGCGAACCGTGACCGCGTAGCAGGCGTAGGTGCCGGCGGCGCGCTGGCGCAGCGCCCACGCGATGAAGCGCTCGAAGCCGTCCACCGTGGTCGGCGGCGGCGAGATGAATCGGGAGACTTCCTCAGTCGTCAGCAACGCGTGCAGCGAACGGGCGTCCGAAGCGCGCAGCTCGCGTAGCTCGACGTGCTGGCCGGTCAATACCGGCAGTGAGCGACGCCAATCGGACACATGGGTGCCGAGTTGCATCGCGATCGGCAGGACGCCTGCGAGGCAGGCGTCGGACTCCGGCTGATAGGGCATCTTTTCCATGGGTTTAGAGGCCTCCGCCGGGCCCAGCGGGTGCCGCGTCGGTCGTCGCCGCAGCTGAAGGTTCAGTCGGAGCATCACCGGCTGTGCCGGCGGGTTCGGTTGCAGCCGGTGCGGGCTCGGCCGCCGCAGCCGCGGGCTCACTCGCCGCGGCCGTCGGCTCGGTCGCCGCACCAGTCGGCTCAGTCACCGCGGCTGAAGGCTCGGAAGCGGCGGCCGGCGCAGGCTCGCTCACGGCCGGAGCAGGCTCGGCAGCCGCCGAAGCAGGTTCACTCGCGGCCGCCGGTTCGGAAGCCACCGCCGCCGGCGCGCTCTCCGCCGCCACAGGGGCGGGATCAGCCGCCGCAGGCGCCGGCTCGGTCGCTGCCGTCGGAGTCGGTTCTGAGACTGCTGCGGCCGGTTCTGAGGTCGTCGCAGGCGCGGGCTCGGATGCCGCCGGAGCGGGCTCGCTCGCCGCCGGCGCGGGTGGCGCCGCGTCCACGATTACCTCGTGGTCGGCGTCGGGGCTCGACGCAGGTGCTTCGGGAGTCGATGCCGCCGTTTCAACCGACGCTCCAGACGGCTCCGGCTCAACCGGCGTAGTGACTTCGCCAGTGGATGGCGTACTCGGAGTGGCCGGTGCGCTCGGCGTCGACGGCGCGCTCGCCGTCTCTTCCGGGGCCGGCGGGTTCGCCGCTGGTTCCGTCGGAGGTGTCGGCGGCGGTTCGGCCTGATTCGTCGAATCGGCGTCGGCCGTGGGATCGGAGCCCGTCGTATCGGGGCTCGGCTCGGGAGAAGTCGGAACTGTGGGCGGAACGTCGTTCGTCGGCTCGACGACGGGCGGCGGCGCTGCTGGAACCGGCCCGTGACTGAGAACCGCGAACACCTGCGCGTCGGTCAGCGTGTCGATCGCGCCGACGAGAGCCGGCGTTCCCTGATCGGTCTCGACCCACGAGAACACCGAGCTGTCGACAGTGCCCCACACGATGTTGTCGCCGTCGCTCGACGTGCCCCACACGATGTTGTCGCCGGCGTCGGTGCCCCAGACGATGTTGTCGCCGTCGGCCACCGTGCCCCAGACGATGTTGTCGCCGCCTTCAGTGCCCCAGACGATGTTGTCGCCGCTGCCGTCGGTGCCCCAGACGATGTTGTCGCCGTCCTTCGCCGTGCCCCACACGATGTTGTCGCCGTCGTGCGTACCCCAGACGATGTTGAAGCAATCCGCGCCGCCGCAATCGGTGCCCCAGACGATGTTGTCACCGTCTTGAGAAGTGCCCCAGACGATGTTGTCGCCGTCGGCCGCAGTGCCCCAGACGATGTTGTCGCCGTCGCCGGAAGTGCCCCAGACAATGTTGTCGCCGTCCGAAGTGCCCCAGACGATGTTGTCGCCGTCCTGCGAGGTGCCCCAGACGATGTTGGTTCCCCAGACGATGTTGTCGCCGTTCTCCGTGCCCCAGACGATGTTGTCGCCGTCGCCTTGGGTACCCCAGACGATGTTGTCGCCCGCGTCGGTCTTCGCGGCGCCCCAGGTCGTGTTCAGGCCCCAAGCGTTACCGGTCGGCAGCAGGACGCCGCCCGTGATGCGGTGATTCCCCCAGAGGATGTGCTTGGCCCACATCTCCTGGCCGGGATACCGATCGCCGGGCTTCGCCGTCTGGTAATAGCGCGCAAGACGAACCGCGCCGAGCGCGTTGAGGAAACCGGCACCCTGCGTGAGAGGGTCGACGTTGGCCGTCGACTGCGATGTGTACTGCAGCAGCGCCTTGACGGCGTTCGGCGTCAGGTTCGGGTTCGCCTGCAGCATCAGGGCGATGGTGCCCGACACAACGGGCGCCGCCATGCTGGTACCGCTGAGGCTGAGGTAGGGCTGGTAGGCCGTCGGAATGGTGCCCGCCACCAGGTACGGCGTCTTCGTCCAGTAGAACTCGCTGGCCGCATCGACGATCGAGACGGTGCCGACGCCAGGCGCTACAAGGTCGGGCTTGGCCGACCAGTCGAGGTAGGTCGGACCACGCGAACTGAAGGTCGCGATGGTATCATCGGATCGTGTAACCGTGCCGTTGGTTGTCGATGCACCGACAGTCAGCACCCATGGCGCGTTACCCGGCGCGTTGATGCCGCCGTACTGCGGCAGCCCCTCGGCGTTCTTGCCGAAGTTGCCGGCCGCCGCGACCACAACTACCCCAGCTTCAACAACACGCTTGGCTGCAAGCGTGAGCGGGTCGGTTAAATACGATTCGTGTACGGCCGCACCAACCGACAGGTTGACAACGCGGATGTTGTGTTCAGCGTGATGCGCCAGCACCCAGTCGAGGGCGGCAATAACGTTGCTGATGTTGCCGCGCCCGGCGCCGTCGAGGACCTTCAGCGAAATGAGATCCGCGTCGGGAGCGACACCAGCCTTCTGGCCATTCGAGTCGTAGCCGTTGCCGGCGATGATGCCGGCGACGTGGGAGCCGTGGCCGTTGTCGTCGTAGGGCGAGGTTCCCCCGCCGACGAAATCAACGAATGCGGCAACCCGCTGATAGCCGAACGGATATTGCGCCAGGGTGCGCGGAATGAGGTCGTCGTGCCAGCTGACAATCCCCGAGTCGATCACCGCGACGCCGACGCCGGCGCCGGTAAACCCGAGCGGGTGATTGACCGCCAGCGATCCGGTGGTCAGCGAGGTGCGGTAGTCGTATTTTTCCGCCGGCCGGTCGGCGTGAATCGCAGCGACCGACCGATCGTCGGCGAGCCGCGCCAGCACATCGGACGGGACGCTGACGACCCAGGCGTTGATGATCGGCAGGCGCCGGATCGCATAGGCCTCGAACTCGGAAGCGAGCGCCGCGCCAGGGCGCAGCATGACGATTGCGCGGGTTTGCCGATGCGCCGCGCTGTCGCGCGCCGCCTGAAACACGAGCTCGTCGTCGATCCGAGTCTGGGCGCCGGCCGCCGACGTCGTCGACACCAGGCTGATGATCGCGAGGACCAGAACCGCGGACGAACGCCGGAAAATCTGGGGAAATTTCAGATTCCAGCGACGGGACGGCCCGGAACGTGAAGACATCATGACGTTCTTTCGAGAGTATGAAGACGATGATGCGATATATGAATGCGCTGAGGTGCTCAAGATTGTGGGATGCCGCACATAAAGTCAAGCTCTGAAATGACAGAGTTATGATATTGTTCGGATTCCGAGGACCTTTATGGGACCCTTTGTTCGAAATAACGCCATCTTAGTTACACGGTTTTTTTTTAGACCGGCTGTCGCAGTCCTCACGGCGGCCCTTCTGACCACCTCCGCAGCTGACGTCTACGCCGCAGGCAAAGACAAGGAAGATCAGCGTAGCGGATCGTCGTCGTCGTCGTCCTCGGGGCGCCCTCCGAGCGGCTTCACGACGCTGGTCCCGGTGTGTTATCGGAAGGACGACGGCCGGACTCGACTGGTTCGGCCCTGGAACGTCGCCGATCTATCGCTGCCGACCTGCCGGCCGCCGGCGCCGTGGGACCAATCCGCGATTCCTCCCAACGGGTGGTCGACTCGCGCTTGTACTGTCGGCGGCTCGTTCGACTGCGATAGCGACGAGTTCTACACCCAGCTCGAGGATAGCGTCGTTGGACCGCAAGGTCCGATCGGTCCGCAGGGCCCCGCAGGTCCTCAGGGTTCCGCAGGCCCGCAGGGTCCCGCAGGTCCGCAAGGCCTGCAAGGTGTGGCTGGACCGCAAGGGCCGGCCGGACCGCAGGGCGACGGCTTTGCGTTTCGCGGTGCATGGAACAACGCCGTCGCATATCAACCGAACGATGTCGTGACGGCGAACGGCAGCGCTTACATCGCGCTGCGCCAAACGACGGGCGTCGATCCGACGACGCCTGGAGACGACTGGGCGATTTTCGTGGCGCGCGGCCAAGTCGGTCCGGCAGGTGCCAACGGCAGTGACGGCACCAATGGCCGTGACGGCGTCGACGGCCGCAATGGATTCGGCGCGACGGTCGCCCGGATTCCGCCAGTGCCAGACGGCACCGGTCCCTGCGGCCTCGAAGGCGGCGCGCTCGTCACCGACGGCAACGGCAACATCGTTCCGGTGTGCAGCGGCAAGAGCGGCACGACGGGTCAGGGCGCGTTCATTGCGCAGTCGGCAAATTCGGTGAACCTGCCGATAGTGAATCCGCCGCCCGCACCACTGACAACAACGGCCGCTGTGCCCGACCTCACGCTCGCCGTCAGCGTCGCCGAGTCGGCTACGGGAGTCGTTGTGACGACCGACGGCGGCGTGCAGGTGAACTCGGCGGTGGTCGGGCAATATGTGATCGTCGACATCACGCTGTTTGTCGACTGCCCGGCGACCGCAGCCAGCCCCGAGGGTACGACCAAGCTGCTCGCGCGGCGCCGCGTCTTCGCAGCCAACAGCGTCGCCCAGCAGACGGTGACCAACTGGTCCATGTCGGTGGTCGACTCCGCGAAGCCGGGCGGACTGTACGTCTATCGAGTCACGGCGCAGATCATCGGCAACAACGGATCGTCCGCTGTCATCTCGGGTTCGTCGGCGACGAACTCGCATTTGCGCGGCACGTTGACGGCCGTCGTCATCAACAAGTAAGCCCTCCGAGGAATGGGCCGGCCGAGCGCAGGCCCATTCCGCTCCTTTCCTCGGTCAACACCAATCAAGATCTCGCTGGCGCGCTGCGTCCGGTCCTTTCGACCGGCTCAGGGCCGCGCTGAGCCTGCATCGAAGCCCGGTACAGATCGCGACCGCTGGCTGGACGATCGATGTGCCGTCGATGCCA
>Ga0134123_10003007_pt1 | contig 10972 bp, 8 predicted proteins | sample KB303_FD_96460 | JGI IMG/M metagenome (GOLD analysis project Ga0134123, IMG submission 96460) | Terrestrial soil microbial communities without Nitrogen fertilizer from Kellogg Biological Station, Michigan, USA - KB3-0-3 | ecosystem: Environmental > Terrestrial > Soil > Unclassified ...
GGGCGCGCGCTACCCAGGGCGAGTCCGCGAGCCCTGGGTCAGCTGACGGTTGGCGTACAAGCCCGCGTAGCGGGCGACAGCGCATCACACAGGGCGAGCCCGCGATATCTGTCGCCCGCTACGCGGGCTCGTAAGGTCGTGGGCGCGCGCTACCCAGGGCGGGTCCGCGAGCCCTGGGTCAGGTGACGGCTGGCGTACAAGCCCGCGAAGCGGGCGATAGCGCATCACACAGGGCCGAGCCCGCGATATCTGTCGCCCGCTGCGCGGGCTCGTAAGGTCGTGGGCGCGCGCTACCCAGGGCTCGCGGACTCGCCCTGGGCTACATGCTTTCGCCCGCTACGCGGGCTTAGCGGATCACGACCCGCTTCGCCTCCCGCCGTGATCCGTTCATCGCTTCTTGCCGATTGCGGAGCCGTTCTTCTCCGTCGTGCAGACAAAATTAGCGGCGTCGTCCGTGCTCCCCGTTCCCTTGTAACGCGCCACTTGAGGGTACGGGCAAAGCGGGCGGGTGCGAGCTACCGGGCTCTTGGGGTCCTGGCTCTGCCGCTTGGTCGCGATGATTTGATCGGGAGCGATTCCTTCCTCGACCCAGCGTTCGATTGCCACTGTCAAGTCGTGCTGCGCGTCTGACTGAGCCCCGGTGACCATCTGACCAAAGTTATCGGGACCGGGGCCTCCGGCGCAGTGTTGAACGCCTGGCGCCATGAACAGTCGCACGAATGAACCTGCTTCACGCCGGCCCATTTTCTTCTCCACCGATTCAAAGTAGTTGATCGTGTTGACCGGTGGAAGCGCGGCATCGTTCCAGCCGTGATACAGGATCAGCTTGCCGCCACGCTTCTTGAAGGCCTTCAGGTCTGGATCGATTGCATTTATGATCGAGGCCAGCTTCTCGTCGGCGGCCTTTCCGTCTTTCTCGAGGTTGAAGGTTTTCATGTCCCACTTCGGATCGTTGTAGACCATGTTGGTAAAGGTTCCGTTCGCAAAGAAGAATTGCGCCCCGCGGTTTGGCGGCGTGCCGGTGATCCACGCGGACCATCCGCCCGGCCCAGTCTCACCGCCCGGCACGAAACCCGGGATGATCAGCTCGCCCTTTGAATTGCGAGGCCCCTCGTACACCTTCTTCAGCGCCGCGACTTGTTTGTCCGTCAGACACGAGTCGGACTCCGTCCCTTTGCAAAGCAACACCGAAGGATCGAAGCCGCACTTTGTCGGATCATCCAGCACTCCGTCGTTCACACCGTCTCGCGCGTCACACGAAGCCAGCGCCGCAGCTTCGATGGCTTTCAATTTAGCCGGCGGAATGAAGCTGGCTGGGTCGCCCTGTGTCGCCTGTAAGTTCCACCCAAATCCGGTGAGGATGTGTGTAAAGTAGTTGGCGGGCGCGCCTGCGATGAGTCCGTCGTAATCGTTCGGATACCGCTGAGCTTCCATCAACGCCTGGCGTCCTCCGTTTGAACAACTGGCAAAGTAGGACCGCTTCGGACCGCTGCCGTAAAAGGCGCTGACGATCGCTTTGGCCTTTTCGGTCATCTCGTGGATTGCGCGATGGCCGTAATCGACGATCTTCTCCGGGTGTCCAAGCGCCCATGCCGCATCTCCGCCACTGTGCCCGGTGTCTGTCGAAGCGGCCGCGTACCCGCGCGCAATCGCGCCTCCCAACCCGCCGGCAGGACCTCCGTAAGAGATCGACCCTGCGAAGCCTCCGTTGCCGATGCCCTGAAACTTTCCGTTCCAACCCGAACTCGGCATCCACACTTCGAACTTGATGTCCGAGTCGGTGGTCGGTTTGATCACACCGGTGACTCGGCAAAAGGCGGGCAAAGTCTTGTACGGAGCCGCGGAGCCAGTCGGCGGGGTGAACGCTCCCGCGGCCACCACCTGCGCCGCGGTGATAGTCGTGTTTGCCAGCTTGAGCTCGGCGAGCTTCTCGCAGTTTTGAGCGGCTGCGGGCTTCGCGCTGCACAGAAGAGCCGCGTACAACGTTGCGGCAAAAGCGTTGCGCACGACGTTTTGTCCGAAGATTTCACGAGTCGTCATAATCGTCCTCCTGGAATTAGGCAGCGATCGTGCCCTGTCCCGGTTGTCATGGAAGAGTCACAAAAGGCGCGAGGAAATTCCTCGACGGAGCGATGTCCAGGCGATAAGTCACATTGGTCGAGCGGCAAACCGAGTCACCCGTGATGGTGATTGCTGCGACGACTGTCCCGCCATTGTGGTTGAAGAAATTCGGTCCGCCTGAATCACCGAAACAGGTTCCGCCGTTTCCATTCGAAGGATTTTGAGACAGACGGAGAAAAGCCTGGTTTAGAGAATTGAACCCGGATGATGCGAACATCCTCGGCACTGGATTTCGATCCTGAAAGAATGGCGGCCCACCGCCGTTGACTCGGTTCTGCAGCCCGTAACCTACTGGGGTGAAACGCGCACTTTGCAATCCGTTTTGGGCCGACAATTGATCGAGTAGCCCGGCCGGTGGAAGCGCGGCGGGGGTAATGCCGCGTGTGTCTCTCGCGCTCACCAGCAGGACGGCGATATCCCCCGGGTCGCTTTGGCTCTGGTTGTAGCCAGGGTTGGTCACGACCTGGGTGACCGGAATCAATCTGGTGTGATTGGTGGTCAAGTCGCCAAAGGGTATTGGGTTGTCAAAACTGACAAACGCGGTGTAGCCCTGCGGGGCAAGGTCCTGCTCGAAGAATGCCGTGCAATGGCTGGCCGTCAAAAAGACAGTCGGCGATATCAGCGTCCCGGAGCAGATGGGAAAGATGTCGCCGGTGGTTGGCGATTTGACGATGAACGCACCGGTGTTGGGGAAGGCATTGCTTATGTCTTCGAAGCCGTAAACGATCGCTCGCGCGACGGATGGAATTAACAGAAGCGTGACCGCGGCCATGGCCAGAATTGCGGCAGGCTTTCTTGATTTGCTGCGCATAAAATTCCTCCTTGTGAGCCTCTTTTCGGTTGAGCTGAGTTGGACGATGATGCCGAACGGCCGCTATTGTAGCCGCAGCCGCCCTCGAGAGCAACGAGGCGAGGTCTGCGGCAAAGGTACGCGTCCGTCAGAGTTGTACATCAATAGATTATGAATCGTCGGAGGAGTAGAGATTGATGAAGTCCCGTGCGTTGTACGTATTACTGAGGCCGTTGATACTCGTCGCCGTATCAGTACCAGCATCGCCGGCCCAAAACAATCCCGTGAACGGAAGCGCGAAGGTAAAACCAAAGAAGGCAAGAGCAACCGCACTGAGGATCATAGACGCACACACGCATACGGATTTCTCCGGCGAACTGGACAAGACTCGCGGTGTCTCTATAACCGAGAAGCAATACTTCGACGAGTGGAAGCGCGCCGGTGTCGTCGCAGCCATTGCACACGGACACTCGGATGAAGCGTCTCCTGACCTGAGGGATCGCCATGTAATGACCTGCATCGGTATCGATGCAAAGCCGAATGTCTCGCTGATTGAAGAAGGCCTACGCTCGGGCAAGTACGGATGCATAAAGGTCTATCTCGGCTACATTCATCAGTACGCGTACGACAAAGGCTATGAACCCGCGTACGAACTGGCGGCGAAGTACGACGTGCCGGTGGTCTTTCACACCGGGGATACCAACTCCACCCGGGCAAGACTGAAATTCGCGGATCCGCTGACGATAGACGAAGTGGCGGTGGATCATCCTAAGGTGAGATTCGTCATCGCTCACTGCGGCAATCCGTGGATCGAGTCGGCGGCCGAGGTTGCTTACAAGAATCCTAACGTGTATCTGGATGGCTCGGCGTTGCTGATTGGTAACCTGGATCGAATGCCGCGGGCCAAAGTCGATGCGTATGTCGTTCGGCCGCTCGCCTGGGTGTTCGGTTATTTAGAAGATCCAACCAGGCTGATGTTTGGATCTGACTGGCCTTTGACGGATATCAACTCTTATGTGAGCGCGTTCAAGCGCGCGATTCCCAGAGAACACTGGAAGGCGGTCTTTCACGACAACGCTGCGCGTGTTTTCAAGTTGGACGCAAACAAAACGATTCGAAGGAGGGAGCCATGAGGTTAGTCAGCCTGTTGCTGCTTTTCGCAGCGCAGTGATGTTTCCTGGCTGTTGTAACCGTTGGCGACAGCGGCGGGGTCAAAGCAGCCGGGCTCGCGTTGTTTGGCATAGAGAACAGTGACTATCAAACAGTAGAGCGACCCAGCGGCGCCGAGGTGCGAGATCCTGACGCAGCTCATAAGACCATCTATGTTTATGGTGACTCCTCGGATCCAAGGACTGTTTTGGGAATAACGGTTAAGCTTCGATTGCTGTCGTTGGGGCGGGGCATAGCCGCAACGGATTCGACTTCGGCGGCGCATCCGGCCGCTCAAACGCCAACGACACCAGGGCGACCAATTTTCAGGTTTGGCATTCGCGGTAAGAGTGGTACGTTCACGCGAGATTACGGCCTGCCCCGCTCAACCCCCAGCTTTTGCATCCTCGACTGGAGAGTCGTTCGCTTCATTCCCAGCCGGGCGGCCGCGCCGTTGACGCCACCGACAACCCAATTGGATTCTTCAAGCGCGCGGAGAATGTGTTCGCGTTCGGCGTCTTCGAGAGTGGCGATATTCGCGCCGGCGGCTGAAGCGGGCGGTTTTAACTCTGAGACTGAAACTTCAAGCTCCGGACCTTGCGTCAGTACGACCGCTCGTTCGATGAAGTGCTCGAGTTCGCGCACGTTGCCAGGCCAGTGATAACCGCTTAGCGCGGCCATCGCTTCCGTTGAAATCGACTCGATTCGTTTCTTCAAGCGACGGGCGTATTTTTGCGCGAAGAACCGAGCCAGCGCCGGAATGTCTTCGCGGCGCTCACGAAGCGGCGGGATCGTAACCGGAAAGACGTTCAACCGATAGTACAGGTCGCTGCGATATTTCTTGTCCGTGACCATTTGTTCCAGGTCGTTATTGGTAGCGGCTATTAGTCGAACATCCACTTTCTGAGTTCGAGTGCTGCCCAGACGTTCGAACTCCTGTTCTTGAAGCACCCGCAACAGCTTCGGCTGCAACTCGAGCGGGATATCTCCGACCTCATCGAGAAACAGAGTGCCTTTATTCGCCAGCTCGAAGCGGCCTATGCGTTGTGCGATTGCGCCGGTGAACGCGCCTTTCTCGTGACCAAACAATTCGCTTTCCAGCAAGCCTGTCGGAATCGCGGCACAGTTAAGCTTTACAAGCGTGCGTTCGCGGCGCGCGCTCAGATTGTGGATGGCGCGCGCGAGCAACTCCTTGCCGGTTCCGGTCTCGCCGCGAATCAGTACACCCGAATCGGTGGGCGCGACCGTCTCGATCTGTCTGAGAATACGTTTGAATGACGGGCTTGTGCCGATCAGTTCCTCGAAGTTGTGTTCGGTGCGAATTTCCGACTCGAGATAGAGCTTCTCGCTGGTCAGTTTGTTCTTGAGCTTCTCGATCTCACGAAACGCCAGGGCGTTCTCGACACCGATTGCGATTTGTCCGGCGATCCGGCTGAACAGTTCCAGATCTTCTTTTGTGAATCCGTCTTCCTGCGTGCTGCTTACTCCAGCGACGCCCAGCGTCCGGTTGTGTGAAATGAGCGGGGCGAGGCAGGCAGACTTCGGGCTGCCTTCGACCGGGAGCTGCGAGTAGCGGTCGGTGGGATACTTTGCAACGTCGGGTCGTCGTATCAAGAGCGGTTCGCCGGTAAGGAAGACTTGTCCGGCTGGCGTTCCTTCCAATGGGATCGCGTCTCCTTCTCGAAAAGCATCGACATCTTTGTAAGAAACGTTAGTGTATTCGCGAAGATGGTTCAATTCCGGTTCGTACAGAGCGATCCCCGCCGCATCGTGCGGCATTATGTCACGCAGACTTGCCGAGACGGCCTTGACCAGTTCACCCAGATCGAGAATCGATACAACCGCGTTGTTGATTTCCAGCGTGAGACGCTCTCGCTCAAGTTTGCGCTGCACCTCCTGCTCGGCTTTTAGTGCGCGCTCGTGGTTCACCGCATTCTCGACCGCAATCGCGACCTGGTTGGCGACCTGGCAGAGCAGCTCCACTTCGTCATCTGAGAACTTAGCCTCGCGAAGCGTCGCAAAGCCGAGCGTGCCGAGCGTGCGGCCGTGCGCGATGAGCGGAACGGCGCCTCCGGACTTGAAACCTGCGTGCCGGAATCGTTTGTTGAAATCCGTGTTAAAGGGCTTGCCGCGATATCGATCGAGCAAGACCGGCTGCCCCGTTGTGAACGCCAGCCCGGGCGCTGAACCTTCGAGCGGAATCGGTTCTTCCTCTTCAATAAATGACTGGTCGGTTGGGTTGGCGTAGGCGCGTAGTTGATTGAGTTCCGGATCGTAGAGAGCCAGCCCCACCGCGTCATAATGTGAAACTCTGGCCAGACAGATCGAAATGGTTTTCATCAAGCTGGGCAGATCGAGATTTGAGACTACGGCGTTGTTGATTTCCAGCAAGAGCTGGAGACGCTCGGTCTGGCGTCTGGCCTGCTCCTCGGCCGCGCGCGCCCGCTCGTAGTTGAGCGCATTCTCTACGGCTATCGCAATCTGTCGAGCGATCAGCGTTAGAACATCCGCGTCCTCTTGCGAAAAAGCCTCTTCGCGCAGGCTAACCATCGAAAGCGCCCCGAGCGCTCGTCCCTGTGACAAGAGCGGCGCGGTGCAGCCCGACTTGACGCCTCGTTCTACGATGGCCCGCACAATCGGGGATGGCGAACCCTCTAGATATTCGCGAGTGACCAGCACGGTCTGATGTGTTTCCATCGCCTGCCCGGCGGGCGTGTCTTCCATAGGTATCAATCTGCCCTCGTTGGCCTGCGCGTCCTCCGGGAGCCTGGGATCCAGCGCGTAGACTCGCAACTGATTTGAGTCGGGCTCGTGGAGCGACATCCAAACTCCGTCGCAGTGGAGCACTTCTACCAAAGAATCAGCGATGGCTCTGATGAGTTCGCGCAGGTTGAGATGCGACGCTATGTTTTTGCCAACATTCAGCAGCAGGCGAAGCTGGTCGAGCCTCCGGTTCAGCTCGGCTTCGGCCGTCTGGGCGGATTCGAAGTTGATCACGTTGTCTACTGCGATAGCCACCAGCTTCGCGACCTGTCGCAGCAGTTCTTGATCGTCATCGCTCCAACCCGCCTCTTGCCAGCTGATGAAAACGAGCGCGCCCAGACGACGCCCCAGTGACGTGAGGGGAAGAATGTAGACGGCTTTGACGCCGTGTTCCAGGAGTTCGGCGACGACCCGTGGGTACCGGCTCTCATAAGCCGCAACATCGTTAATCAATAACGGTTCCTGGGTTTGCCAAACCCAGCCTGCCGGTGCTTCTTCGATATCAAGTTCGGTGATGAGGTTGTCGCCCGGCAGCGCGCTGGATTCCAAAACGTGCCTCCGCATCACATTCCTCTTCGAGTCGTGAAGCACGACCTGAGCGGCATCAAACCTGACGACCAGGTGTAGTCGTTTCTTGAGGTCTTTCAAGAGCGAAGACAAGTCACGGTGAGCGGCAATCGATTCGGCGACTTCGACAAGCGCCTGGTACTGCCGGAGTCTGACATCCAGTTGTGCTTGTTGGGATCCACCAGCCATGGATTTCAGTTTTTTAGCACCGGGATGGATAAACCGCAATGCGAGGCTTTGGAGGTAGGGGAATCGTTTGTTGATAAGTCTCGCGGGCGGGGTACTCGATCGAGGGCGAGAGACTGAAACAACATCCGAGGAGTTCCGCCCAACAGCCCAAGGTTGCTGTACTCAGCTACCTTGGGGAACTGAACCGGTGGTAGTGGGTCGGGGACCCACCACCGGTTCGCGCGCACAGATTCACTATCGAGTTCCTCGCTCGTAGTCGAAGTTCTCGGTGATCACTCTTAGCTCTTCGCTCGGGTACTCGATCACCGAGCGAGCCATGTAGGTCGGGCCTGCAGGCAGATCCTGAAAATTCGAGACGATCCTTACCGGTTTCCGATCAAGGCTCGTCTGAATGTCAACCCGCCGCTGTTTATGAGTCACCGCATCAACCCAAACAGTCATCGAATCGCCAGGCTGAAGCACGTTGCCGCCCTGGATGCGAAAAGACTTTTGCTGCTGGCTCATATCAGGCGTTATCGTCGCAGTCGCCATGAACCGCTGCATTGCGTCCGGTGGAATCTCACTGTAAGACCTGGCCAGCCGGCTCAAGCCATCCATTGTTTCCATGAAGTTCTCTTTCTTCTTCTCGGCTATGAGGCGGCGAAGACCGCGCGAAGGCATCTCCTGCTGCGGCGTGCTGGAGATCGTGGTCTTTTGCACCGTCCCGTTCATGTCATAGCGCTGTAGGGCTAACTGAACGTTCCTGGTTTCTCCGCCTCGTTGAATTTCAGTTCGCGACTTCCACGTGTACTGCCGAAGCGCCTGCGCATTCTGTTGCTGGGCCTGGGCAAACTTCTGATCCATCTGGAAGGGGAAGGCGGCGCTTGTCAGCAACGCGATCACCAACCCCACTTCGATTCCGCGACTCACAGTAAGCTTGTTCATTGCGATTTCCTTTCAACCGGGCAAGGTCCGCGGCAGACCGCTCAGGCGTCGCCGCGTGGTCTTGCCGGTGGTTACCTTTTGCCTCCCTGGTCTTTGAGGAATTTCTCCACGAGCCTGGCTATTCCCTTGTTGACATCCTTATCAAGGTCCTTCGCTTCGATCGTGCCTGACACAATCCCTCGCCAAACTTCATGGCCACTCGCTGTGTCAACGAAGACGACGACTATCGAGCCTTCGGTCACCTGGTTGACGTTTACGCTTCCCATCCGCTGCAAAATGCCAAAGCGGTTGTCGCGAATGTCCAACCCCTTGCGGGTCGTCACAAAGTAGGCGATCTGGAAGTCGGGCTTCGCGGTCGCGCTGCCGGCAAATCCGTGTGCCTTCAGTTGCGAATCAAGCGCGTTGTGAATGCGGCGATCGTTCATCGGACTCGCTGCTAACGGATCGCCAGGCTTCCGCTCCTGCTGCCGGAAGTCGTAGGTCTTGAGTCCGGCGAGACTGAATGAACGGTCGTAGTCCGTCTGAACCGATTGAGCCATCGCAGAGATCGAACCAATCGTCAGCAACAGACCAAAACTAAACAAAACGCGAAACGATTTCATGACTTTTTCTCCTCACGATGTTTTGAATTCCGTCTGCGCCTTCAACTACTGCGCGACGACGCCTGGACAAAGGGCAATCGTTTTGCCACAACCGAGCCGATCCGAGAGTGAGTCTCAAGTCAGCGAAAGAAGAGGGTTACGGTGACGAGAAGCTGATGGCGAGATTGGAGTGCCGAAGGGAGTTCTGCCGAAATTTCGGCGTGGGACGAGATTTCGGCGCGAGGGTCTTGAAGAATCGGCTAGGGCTAAATAAGGCGGACTAAGCGTTGGCGCTGGTCCATTCCTTCAAGCGAGTCAGGCTGTCGAGATACGGTCTCAACCCAAGCCACAACAGGATCGCGGATCCAATGTGCGCGGCGGTCCCAACGATCAGCAGAGAGTAGTTGACGGCTTTGTCATCCTGGAAAACGTAGTCGGTCATCAGCGCGACGGCAGTCGGACCCAGACCAAGCCCGATCAGGTTCACTACGAACAAGTAGAGCGCCGATGCTTGACCGCGCATTTCGTTCGGCATCATCTGCTGAATCGCCGCCGCTGAAACACCAAACGGCATGCTCACCAGGAAAGTAGTGGGAGCCAGCAACACAGCAGCAACGTTCCCGTTTGACATTAGAGGGTACAGCATCCCAGTCGGAATCCACGCGACTGCCGCTATCAGCCCGACGCGCATATTTGCGTCGCGATAGCCGCGACGAACCATCCAGTCAGCTACTTTGCCGCCGAATACGATGCCCAACGCCCCGAACACCATGATAATTGAGCCGTACACGACTCCTACCTGCGAACTCGTCCAACCGTGCTTGCGAATGAAGTACTCGGGAACCCACGCGGCGCTGCCGTAGCTGGAAAACGAAAGCAACGCAAATCCGAAGTTGTGGCAGATGAATGTCGCCTTGTTCGCTTTGAGGTAGTCGATGGTCTCACGCACTGATACCCGGGATATCGTCTTCAAACCGTCCGCCGACTGCGTCCTCCGAAGACCCCTTCTTAGCGGCTCTTTCACCGTATACATGAACAGGGCAAACAAAACGCCCGCGAACCCGACGACGAAGAAAACAACCTGCCATGGCCTGGTTTCGCCGACTAATGGGAGCGTAACTCGGGTCTGAACTGAAGCCCACTTGACTACTAACCCGCCCAGAAGATAGGCGAGGCCGTTGCCGATATAGATCCCCATGGAGTAGACGCTCAGCGCGGTGGCGCGATTCTTTATCGGAAAGTAATCGGCAATCAACGAGTAGGCCGACGGCGAGAGCGCCGCTTCGCCTATGCCGACCCCCATACGCAGCAACAGGAAGTGCGCGAAGTTCCGCGCCAGTCCGCAAGCCGCGGTCATCAGACTCCAAAGAACGATCCCGGCCGAGATGAGGCCGCGCCGGCTCCGCGTGTCGGCAAGGCGTCCCAGCGGCATTCCGAAGAAGGTGTAGAAAACCGCAAAGCTGAAACCCATCAGCAGGCTCATCTCGGTATCGCTTATCTGGAGGTCGCGGCGGATCGGGCCTACCAGCAGATTCAGAATCTGGCGATCGATAAACGAGAACACATACGCGATTGTGAGAATGCCGACGACATACCAGGAGTAGCTCGCCGCGGGATACGGCTCTTCGGCAGGAGTGTTTCGTGAAGCTGGTTCTTTGTTTTCAGTCATCGCGTCTCACGCCTGCACCGCCGTCCGGTATGCGCCGGCTCCTTCCCGCAGCTTCCAGTCTTTCAGAACGGCACTGCTCTGTGGTTTAGCGACCGCCCTCGACTGCGATGATGAAATCCATCTTGATTGCATCCGCTCGCAACTTCTTTGCGGACTGATAACCATCTGAATTCCAGAAGCTCATGAGACTCTTCATTGAGGTGAACTTCTCGAGTGTCA
>Ga0134123_10003009_pt1 | contig 10970 bp, 10 predicted proteins | sample KB303_FD_96460 | JGI IMG/M metagenome (GOLD analysis project Ga0134123, IMG submission 96460) | Terrestrial soil microbial communities without Nitrogen fertilizer from Kellogg Biological Station, Michigan, USA - KB3-0-3 | ecosystem: Environmental > Terrestrial > Soil > Unclassified ...
ACGCGCATGTAGGCGGGGGCAAGGGCGGCGGCCAGCGCACGCAACCGCGGTCTCGCGAGGTCGATGGGCGCGCGATATTCGTAGAGGTCCGGATTGAGACCGCCGGGCGTGCCCGATGCGGAAGGCGAGGGAGAAGGCGCAAGCCTCGGGGAGGCCATGGAGCTATAGGGCTTCCAGAACTTCCCGCCCGTCACCTCGATCATCTCGACGTTGTACGACTGGAAGCGCGGGTCGACGTCAGAGGCGCGGGCCATGGTCTTCGGAGCGAGCGTGGTCGGGGCCGGGCGCGCCTCCTGGCTCGTGGCCAGTCCGGCGCCGATCACGATCAAGGGCGCCACGGACGCGACCGTCGAGCGGTTCACGATTCTCATCTCCCCTCCCCCCGGCACCGGCCCCGCCATTCTGCTTCTTTTCCCGCGCGCCGGCGCCACCCCCTGTCACCAATGCCGCGGCCGCGACTCTAATCGACCGGGGGCTCCCATTCGCCGGATGGGCGAGTGCTAGGCTGAAGGAGAGAGATGCGGTTCATCGTGGGTGTCGTCGTGGGACTCCTCTTCGTCCTCGGGGCGGGCGCGTTCATCGTCTACGGCGGGCGCATGGCCGTTGCGGCCACGACGCCGCCGGACATGCTGGACCGCGTCGCGCCCGTGGCCCGGGACAAGGCGATCGTGCGGAGCGCGCCCGCGCTGAGCATCCCCGCGGATCCCGCGCGTGCGGCGCGGGGCATGGAGCACTACGGCGCGAACTGCCTCCCCTGCCATGGCGCGCCCGGCGTGAAGGCCATGGAGATGGCGGAAGGAATGAACCCGAAGCCTCCGGACCTCGACGGCGCGCACACGCAGGCATTTTCGGACGGCCAGCTCTTCTGGGTCGTCAAGAACGGCATCCGCGCCAGCGGCATGCCCGCGTTCGGCGTGAACCACCAGGACCCCGAGATCCAGGACATCGTCGCGTTCGTGCGACATCTCCCGAGCCTCACGCCGGCGGAGAAGCAGGAGCTGGCCGAAGCCCTCCCGCAGGAGCATCACCACGAAGGGGCGGGCCACGAGGAGGCAGGGGGCCACGAAGAAGCCGAAGGGCATTCGCACGCCCCCGCGGCCGCGAAGCCTCCCCACGAGCACGCGCCCGGGACCCCTCCGCACCATCACTGACGCGCCGCGGACTCCTCCATCGCCAGCTCCGTCTCCAGGCTCTCGCGATCGCGGAACAAGCTGGCCAGCGCGAGGAGCTTGCCTCCCGAGAAGTAGCGGAGGCTCGCGTCGTGCTTCTCCAGGCTGCCGTCCACGACGACGCGGTCGTGCTTGGGCGCGTAGCCGACGTAGTTGAGCGAGACGTCATAGTGCTGGCTCCAGAAGAACGGGACGTCCGTAAAGGGCCCGCCCACGCCCGCCAGCGTCCGCGCCACCGCCTGCCCCTGGCGCTGCGCGAGGACCCAGTGCTCGATCCGCGCCATGCCGCCGCTGCGCGGCTCCGGCCAGCGCGCGCTGTCGCCGATGGCGAACACGCCCGCGGCCGGCGTCTGGAGGACGGAATCGACCACGATCCCGTCGTCCACGCGCAGTCCCGCCGCTTGCGCCAGCGCCACCGCCGGCCGCACGCCCACGCCGGCCACGACGAGGTCCGCGTCGAGCCGTTCGCCGGAGGACGTCACGACATGGCCGGGCTCCAGCCCGCTCGCCGTCTGGCCCAGGTGGAACACCACCCCGTGCTCCTCGTGGAGGCGGCGCACGAAGTCGCCGGCCTCCGTGCCCAGCACGCGAGCGAGCGGCCGCTCGTCCGGCGCGACCACGTGGACCTCGACCTTGCGCGCCCGCAGCGACGCCGCCACCTCCAGGCCGATGAAGCTCGCCCCCAGCACGACGGCCCGCCGCGCGCTCTGCGCGGCGGCCACGATCGCCCGGCTGTCCGCGAGCGATCGCAGATAGAAGACGGGGAGGCCGTTTTCACCCGGGATCTTCAAGCGCACGGGCTCGGCCCCCGTGGCCAGGACGATGGCGCCGAACGCGCGCGTGGTCCCGTCTTCGAAGGTGAGCGCCTTGCGCGCGGGGTCGAGCGCGGCCACGCGCCGGCCCAGGGCGAGCTCGATCGCCTGCTCCTCGTAATACGCGCGGGGGTGCAGCGGCATCCAGTCTTCCGGAGCGCTGCCCGCGAGGTAGTCCTTGGAGAGGTTCGGACGGTCGTAGGGCGCATCGCGGTCCGCGTCCACCAGGGTGATCTCGCCCTGGTACCCGAGGTGGCGCAGCTCCTCGGCCACGCAGTTCCCCGCCGCGCCCGCCCCCACGATGCCGACCGAACGGGGCGCGGCGGCGGCGCGAGCCCGCGGCCGCACCGTTCCCGGCCGCTTCTCCTTGCCGCGGACGATGGCCTTGCCGCCTTCGATCGCGACCTGATATGCGTCGACGGGCTTCAGCGCGGGAGCGCGCAGGGCCTCGCCGGTGCGGAGGCTGAAGCAGGCGTGATGCCAGGGACAGCGGACGGTCTCGCCGACGACGAGGCCTTCGGCGAGCGGACCGCCGTAGTGACTGCACGACGCTCCGATCGTGAAGCCCTCGCGGCCGTGCCGGACGAGCAGGACCGCCTCGCCGCCCACGTGTCCGAGCCGCGGTTGTCCGTCCTGGAGGTCTTCGAAGGTTAGACCCGCGCCCAGATCGGGGCCCTTGGGCTGCGCCGGCTCGTCGCTCATGTCCACCTCTCGCGCGCGTCTCGATGAGGACACTACGAGTGTCCTCCATACAAGGAGTCCGCGGGCGCCCCGAGGTGACAGATCAGCCGGGCAGCGACGATTGCCGCCGCTGCAGGAACCGGCGCACGGCGGGGTCGCGCTCGAGGCCGATGGCCCGGTCGTAGGCGCGGCGTGCCTCGACGTGGGCGCCCGTGCGCGCGAGCAGGTCCGCGCGCACCGCCCAGTAGGGCTGGTAGTCGGCCAGACGCCGGTCCGCCGCGACTTCCTCCAGGGCGGCGAGGGCGGCGAGGGGGCCCCGGATCTCCGCGACGGCGAGCGCGCGGTTGACGGCGACGACGGGCGATCCGGTGATCGCGGCCAGCGCGTCGTAGAGCTGGAGGACGGCGTCCCAGTTCGCCTCCCCCGTGTGGCGGCGATGGACGTGCGCCGACTGCAGCGCGGCTTCGAGCTGATAGCGGCCGATGACCCCCATGGCGCTGGCCCGCCCGAGACGCGCTTCCGCCTCCGCGATCATCGGCCAGTCCCAGCGGGCCATGTCCTGCTCGGCGAACGGGACGTATTCGCCGAGCCCGTCGCGGCGGGCGGCGCGCCGCGCCTCCGCATGAAGAACGAGCGCGAGCAGGCCCAGCGCCTCCGGCTCGTCGGGCAGCAGCTCGGCCACGAGCCGGGCCAGGAAGAGCGCTTCGTCCGTGAGGTCGCGCCGGGCGACGTCCGTACCGCCCGCGTCGGACCAGCCTTCCGCGAAGGCGGCGTAGACGGCCTCGAGCACGGCCGCGAGCCGCCCCGGCAGCTCTTCACGCTCCGGAACGCGGAAAGGGATGCCCGCTTCGCGGACCTTGTCCTTGGCGCGGACCAGTCGCTTGCCCATGGCCGCCGGAGAGACGAGGAAGGCGGAGGCGATCTGTTTCGCGTCCAGGCCGACCACCGTCTGCAGCATCAGGGGCGCGCGGACGGCGGCCTCGACGGCGGGATGCGCACACGCGAACAGGAGCGCGAGGCGGCGATCCGGGATCTCGACCTCGGCCGCCGCCGCCTCCATTCCTTCGGCCAGGAGCCGGAGCTGCGCGGCGCCCGCCTCGCTGGTGGCTCGGCGTCGCGCCCCGTCCGTCAGCCGGCGCCGGGCGACGGTCATCAGCCATCCCTCGGGGTTCGCAGGGCAGCCGCGGCGCGGCCAGTCCGCGAGCGCGGAGGCGAACGCCTCGGCGAGGGCGTCTTCGGCGGTGGCGACGTCACGAGTCCGCGCGGCCAGGAAGGCCACCAGCCGGCCATAGCTCCGGCGCGCCACCGCCTCCGCCGTGCGACGCGCCGCGGCGTCGCCGGCGTCTTCCGTCACGCGGGAGCGTAGTGGAGCAGGACCTTCCCGTTCTTGAAGACCCGCGAGTGCGTCAGCCTCAGGTCCATGTTCTTCGGGAGCCCGTCGAAGAGCGTCCGTCCCTTGCCGAGGGCGACGGGCGTCACCACGAGCTGGTACTCGTCGACGAGGCCTGCGGCCGCGAGCTGGGCGACGATGCTGCCGCTGCCCAGGATCACCAGGACCGGCCCCGGCTCGTTCTTCAGCTTGCGGACTTCGGCCGCCGGGTCGGCGCTGACCACCTTGGTGTTGGCCCACGAGACGCTCGTCAGCGTGCGCGAGAAGACGATCTTGGGCAACGTGTTCATGCCCCCTGCCACCTCCGGATCCTTCTCCTTCGCCTCGGGCGTCGGCCAGTACTTCACCATGAGCTCGCAGGTCTTCCGTCCGAAGAGGAGCTGGCTCTCGCCGCTCGCGTTTTCGGCGGTGAAGGCGTTCCACTCCGGGTCGTCCCCGCTGCGGTGGTGGGCCCAGCTCATGTCGTCGTGGGCATCGGTGAAGTAGCCGTCGAGGCTCACGTTCTCGAAGACGATCAGCTTGCGCATGGTCCTGTCCTCAATTTCGTTCGAGTCAATCGTCACTGGCCCGGGACTTCCGGGAGGCTGTCGATGAATTTCTGCAGGGCGGGGTCGTCCGAGGATTGCCGGAACGGGCGGACCTCGACGACGCCGTGGAGCGCCGTCGGGCAACGGGCGGCCCAGGCGATGGCGGCGTCGAGATCGGGCACCTCGACGATGTGGTACCCGGCGAGCTGCTCCTTGGAATCGGCGTAGGGGCCGTCCAGGACTTGCGTCTTGCCGTCCACCACGCGCACGGTCGTGGCCGCGGAGGTCGGCATCAGGCCGCCGCTGCCCTTGAGCACGCCTGCCTTGGCCATGGCTTCCACATAGGCCCGGTAGACGCCCAGCCAGCGCTCCTTGTCGTCCGCCGAGAGCTCGGGCCAGCCCGCCTCGTTGACGTAGTCCATCAGCATGTACTTCATGGGCGGTCTCCCCTTCCCATCACAGTGACGTTCGAGGACCGGTGATTTGGACAGTTATAGTGCGCAGGGCTATGTTTGGGTGGAAGTGAGCGTCGATCGGGGTCGTGTCGGGATGATCGTCGCGGCCCTGGTGGCCGCAGCGGGGGCAGGCACGTGGGCCATGCGCTCCCGCGCCCCAGAGCCTGCCGCTCCGGCCGTCCCCGCTCCCGCCGTGGCGGCGCCCGCCTCTTCGGAGACCGCCTTCGCCCCCACCGTGCCCAACCCCGCGGCCGCGCCCGGGCCCGCGCCCGCGGGCATGGTCTGGATCCCGGGGGGCGAGTTCTCGATGGGCGCGATCGACCCCCGGCACCTCGAGCACGGCGGCCACGAGGCCATGGCCGACACGCGCCCCATCCACCGCGTGTCCGTCGATCCCTTCTGGATGGACGCGACCGAGGTCACGAACGAGCAGTTCGCGGCCTTCGTGAAGGCGACCGGGTACGTCACGGTCGCGGAGAAGAAGCCGACGCGAGAGGAGTTCCCCGGCGCGCCCGAGGAGAACCTGGTCGCGGGCTCGGTCGTGTTCACGCCGGTGCCGCAGGCGGTCCCGCTGGACGATCACTACCGCTGGTGGTCGTACGTCCGCGGCGCGAGCTGGCGCCATCCCCTGGGACCCGCGAGCGATCTCAAGGGCCGCGAGAAGCTGCCCGTCGTCCACGTGGCCTACGAAGACGCCGAGGCCTACGCGCGCTGGGCGAAGAAGCGCTTGCCCACGGAGGCGGAGTGGGAGTTCGCGGCGCGCGGCGGCCTCAGCGGCAAGCTCTATCCGTGGGGCGATGAGCTCAAGCCGGGCGGGCGGTGGGCGGCCAACATCTACGAGGGACGGTTCCCGGTGAAGGATGCGGAGAGCGGCGAGGACGGCTACGTGGGCCTCGCTCCCGTGGCGCAGTTCCCGCCCAATGCGTACGGCCTCTACGACGTGGCCGGCAACGCCTGGGAATGGGTGAGCGACTGGTACCGTCCCGATTACTACGCGACGCTGGCCTCCGCCGGCGGCGTCGCGCGCAACCCGGGTGGTCCGGCGAGCAGCTACGATCCCGCCGAGCCCGATCAGCCCAAGCGCGTGCACCGGGGGGGCTCTTTCCTCTGCACCGAGCAGTACTGCACGCGCTACATGCTGGGCACGCGGGGCAAGGGGGAGGTCCGGACGGGCAGCAACCACCTGGGCTTCCGTTGTGTGCGGAGCCCGGCCGCGCCTTCCCGCTAGGCGTCCAGGTCCCGGCGCACGTCGCGCGCGGGCCCGTGCGTGGCGGACGGGCCGATGGTGACGACCACCGATCCCGTCGCGCCCATCGGCCCGGCCAGGCGAACGACCGACAACTTGAGCCACCGCGTCACGTCCGAGGCCACGCCGGAGAACGTGCACGTGAAGCTGGGCTGCACGCCGTCGATCACGCCCTCGATCCCCCGGCTGATCGCGCCCGCCTCGTCGATCCCGGGGGGGGCCACGTGGCGCCAGCGGTCGAGACAGTTCTCACCTTCTGCGGGAACGCCGTCCCCATCCGCGGGAGCCCACTCGGCCCAGGCCTCGCTGACGGTGATGATCGTTCCGTCGCGATCCAGGACCGCCACCCCCGCGCCGAGAGAGGAGAGGATCGCTGACTTCAGGTCGTCGCGCCCGCGGAGAGCGTCTTCCACTTCCTTGCGGGTGAGCGCCCCCGCCAGCACGTCGGCCAGGAGGTCGAGCCGGCGCGTCAGCTCGTCCGCCTCCTCGGGCTCGATCGGGCGCTCCCGCACGGACACGAACGCGCCCAGCACCCGGCCGCTGCCGATGAGGGGCACGGTGAGCATCCAGCCGACGTCCGGCACCTCGACCCACGAGTGCGCGACTCCGAGGATCGCCGCCCCCTGGCCCTCGGTCTCGACGGCCAGGATGCGCTCGGCGATCCGTGGAACGACGTTCGGGATGCGCGACGAGGTCATGCCGCGGGCTTCGATGGCGGCGGAGGCCCAGGCGTAATGGATGTCCAGGATGCCCCCGGGGCCATGCACGAGGACGACCAGGCGGTCCATCTTCAGCCGCCGGCCCGCGAGCGCGAGCCAGGAGTCGAACGTGATCTCCATCTCCGCGCTGGAAGGATGGACGAAGGCGCGCGCGAGCTCGGAGAGGAGCTGCTCGAAGCGCAGGCGGTCCCTCAGGAAGAGCTCGCCCACGTGCCGTTCGCGCACGATGGCGGCCAGGCAGAGCAGGGGTACGCCCACGATCCAGGTGACGCTCTGGAACGTGAGGGCGGCTTCGCGCGGCGCGAGTCCCGAGAGGAGCCCGCGACCGTGGACGGCGGACCAGAGGGCGACGGTGGCCATGCCCAGCAGGGAGAAGCTCGCTCCCGCCGGCCCGAAGCGCACCGCGCCCCACAGGAGAGGGGCGAGAAGCAGGACGAAGGGCAGCCGCGAGAGCCCGCCCGCGAGTCCTTCCTCCGGCCCCGGCGCCGCGAAGACGAGGATGGCGACGGCGACGGTGGCCATCGCGAAGAGGACGGCCTCGACCTGGTGCGCGGGACGGGAGCGCCGCAGCGCGGCGCGGCCCCCGCTCAGCAGCATGACGATGGGGGGGACGAAGACGAGCTGGCTGAGCGTGTTCGAGAAGAACCGGTTGCTCCACACCGTCCAGAAGTGCTCGCCGCGCTGCCAGCTCACGATCCAGGCGTCGAGGAACGACGAGAGGAAGGGGGCGACCAGCACGGCGGACACGAGGAAGACGGCCATGCCCCGGAGCGTGTCGAACCTCACGCGCGTGTGATCGAGGCGGCGCATGCAGTAGGCCGCGATGACGGCCTCGCTGCAGTTCGTCACGTAGAGGGCGAGGATCATGGCCCGCGGCCACCCCGTGCCGACCTGCACGGCCAGGTGCGCGGGGAAGGCGGCCGCGAGGTAGATCCACCACCGGCGGGTGGACGGGGTCAGGATGAGAGCGGCCGTGAGGATTGCGTTGGGCGGCCAGAGGACGGACGTCGTCTCCGGGGGAACGCGGAGCAGGAACCCCAGGAGGGAGCCGACGTAATACGACACGGCGACGGCGGCCGCGCTGGCCGCCAGCCGGAGCCCGCGATCGAACCGCGGGTGGGGCCCGTACTGCGCGAGGGGCCACCCGGCATCGCTCGCGCCGACACTCATCCCGCCGTTCCCCCCGCCAGCGGAATGGTACCCGATTCCGCCCTCGGTGATACCCTGCGCACCGTATGGGAAAGAAGAGCAAGCGCCGCGAAGACGAAGAACAGGCGGAAGAGCAGAAGGATGCCGGCCGGGTCAAGAAGAAGGCGTACGAGAAGGCGCTCAAGGGGCTCAACGTGGAGCTGGTCAAGCTCCAGGAATGGGTCAAGAGCACCGGCCACCGGATGGTCGTGATCTTCGAAGGCCGCGACGCCGCGGGCAAGGGCGGGGCCATCAAATCGATCAGCCAGAGCATGAGCGCGCGTGTCTGCCGCGTGGTCGCCCTGGCCGCGCCCAGCGACCGCGAGAAGACGCAGTGGTACTTCCAGCGCTACGTGCCCCATCTCCCCGCGGGAGGAGAGATCGTGCTCTTCGACCGCTCCTGGTACAACCGGGCGGGCGTCGAGCGCGTGATGGGGTTCTGCACCGACGCGGAGTACCAGGAGTTCCTGCGCTCCTGCCCCGAGTTCGAGCGGATGCTGGTGCGCTCCGGCATCCAGCTCGTGAAGTACTGGTTCTCCGTGAGCGACGAGGAGCAGGAGAAGCGCTTCCAGGCCCGCCTCGAAGACCCGACCAAACACTGGAAGCTGAGCCCGATGGACCTGGAGTCGCGCTCGCGCTGGGTGGAGTATTCGCGGGCCAAGGACGAGATGTTCTCGCACACCGACATCAAGCAGGCACCCTGGTACGTCGTGGAGGCGGACGACAAGCGCGCGGCCCGCCTCAACCTGATCTCGCACCTCCTGTCCCTCGTGCCCTACAAGGACATCGAGCGGGAGAAGATCGCGCTCCCGAAGCGGCAGAAGGATGGAACCTACGTGCGGCCGCCCATGACGGACCAGACGTTCGTGCCGCGGAAGTACTGAGGGCGGCTCAGGCGGGCGGATGTTCGTCCGCGCGCTCGAGCCGGTACGGATGGGGGCCGAAGGCCACCATCCGCGCCGGGATGTCGCGCAGGAACGGCGTGGCCAGGAGCAGGCGGATGGGCAGGGGCGGCGCGAACGGCCGCTGGTGCTGCAGCGATTCGCCGACGACGCGGTGCTGGATGGCGGCCTGCACGCGCTGGATCTGCGCCACCACCGGCTCGCGCCGCCGCTGCACTTCGGCCAGGTCGGCTTCCTCGATCGGCCCCCCCGCGCGCAGCTTCTCCGACAGCACGTTCGCGGCCTCGACCGCGTCCCCGATCGCGTAGTTGATGCCGACGCCGCCGATGGGCGACATGGCGTGCGCGGCGTCGCCGATGAAGAGCAGACCCGGCTTGTGCCACCGGGGGAGCCGGTCCGCGGCCACCGCGAGCATGTGCGTCTTCTTCCAATCGTCCAGCGCGCCCACGCGGTCCGCGAGCCAGGGCACGAGCCGCGCCACGTGGCGCTGGAGCTGCGCGATCCCCTCCTCCCGCAGGCGCTTGTAGCCGCCCTTGGCGATCACGTAGCCCGCCTGCCACTCTTTCTCACGGTCGAAGACGACCATGAACTTCCCGTCGCCGCTGTAAAGCGCGCCTTCGTCCGGGAGGTCGCCGATCTTCTTGGGGAACCGCAGCCACAGCACGTCCATCTCCGGCGCCTGCGGGACGGGCTCGAGCCCGGCCAGGCGGCCCAGGCGGCTGCTGCGCCCGTCCGCGGCCACGGTCAGCGTAGCGCGGACGTCGTGGCGCTGCCCCTGGGCGTCCTCGTAGCGGACGCCCTTGACCACGCCGTCTTCCTCGATCAGCTCCTGCACGCTCGCGTCGAAGACGAGGGAAAAGTGCGCATAGCGCCGCGCGCGCTCGTGGAGGAACTCCAGGAAGCGGGCCTGGGGCGCGATCATGATGTAGGGGAACCGTGTCTTGAGGTGATCGAGCTGTACGAGCCGCCACGTCTTCTGCGGCGTAACGAAGCGCATCGCGCGCAGCTTGCCGTGGCGGAGCTGGTGCAGCTGCTCCGCGGCCCCGATGCGGTCGAGCATCTCCATCGTCGAGGGATGGATGGTGTCGCCGCGGAAGTCGCGCTCGAAGTCCGCGTGCCTCTCCAGGACCTGCACGCGCACGCCGCGCCGCGCCAGGAGCAGGCCCAGGACCATGCCCGCGGGCCCGCCGCCCACGATGACGCAGCCGGCCCCGCCGCTCAAATCTTGGGCGCGGACTGGGAACGAGCCATGAACAGCTTGCTCGCGGTCTTGTCGTCGAGGATGTCGTACATGCCGAGGATGCCGCGCGCGCTGCCGTCGGGAGCGAGGATGGGCGTCTTCCCGACCCGGACCCAGAACACCTCGCCGGTGGCCGACTTCTGGCGCTCCAGGATGTCGAGCTTGGCCTGCCGCGACTGGAAGACCTCCATGTCGTCCGCCCGGTACTTGGCGGCCTGGCCGCCCCAGGGCAGGCGCGCATCGAAGTCATCGGTCCCCATGAGGTCCGCCGCCGCGATTCCCGCGTCGCGCGCGAAGCGCTCGTTGCATCCGGCGAAGATGAACTTGGGCCCGAGCTTCCAGAACACCCGGACCGCCCCATCCGGCGTCTCCGTCTCCTTGACGTAGCTCTCGAGCTCCGCGGCGAGCTCGGACTCTCCGGCCATCGCCCAGTGCGCCGCACGGCGCTCCATCGCGGCGTGCATCTGCGGCCAGGAGCCGTTCTTCACGGTGCGATAGGCGGTGAGGATCGCGCGCAGGTCTTCGGCCGATGTCTTGGAGAACACGGGATCGCCTCCCTCGGCTCGTAGCGTAAGGCCAACGTGGTGGTCCGTAAATGGGGGGCCACGGACAAAACCGATGGATCGATTTGCGTGTCCAGA
>Ga0134123_10003011_pt1 | contig 10969 bp, 7 predicted proteins | sample KB303_FD_96460 | JGI IMG/M metagenome (GOLD analysis project Ga0134123, IMG submission 96460) | Terrestrial soil microbial communities without Nitrogen fertilizer from Kellogg Biological Station, Michigan, USA - KB3-0-3 | ecosystem: Environmental > Terrestrial > Soil > Unclassified ...
CCGAACACGGCCGCGAAGACGACGAGCCCCGTCCCCAGGACGGTAGCGACAGCGCTGAGGACGGGCCGGCGGGTGCGGCGCGAGAGACCGAGATAGAGCGGCTCGACGACGAACGCCGTCAGCGTGCCGAGGAGCAGACCGACGGCGAATGGCAACGCGAGCCACACGACGACCGCAATAGCGGCAACCGCCAGCCATCCGAGTGCGCGTGATTCGGCAGTTGAGCGCACGATCTCCGTCCCGGACGGGATCTAAGCAAGAACATGACCGATGACGAGCGCCGGCCTACTGGCAGACGTCGGTGATGCAGATCGATTCGAGCGTGCGGCCGACCGGCGGCGTGGGCAGGCCCTTTTCCGCCATGAGCTTCCGCAGCAGCAGCCCGGTCTCCGGATGCGGAATCGCCGACTGCACGCCGACGCGGACGAGGCCGTCGGCGTAGTCCACCGGCAGCCACGTGTGCGTTGCCAGCTCCCGGCTGCCGCGGTTGTCCGTGTTGCCGTAGTCGCGGATGTCCATGCGCGCGCCCCGATCGACCAGCAGCTGGACGACGGCGGTGGCGCCCTTGTGGGCAGCGCCGTGAAGCGCGACGCGCCCGGTGGCCGCCTGGCTGTTGGGATCGAGGCCGAGATCGAGCAGCAGGCGGACCGCTTCGAGCGTGTCCTTCGCCGACCACTCGTACGTGATGCCTTCGACCCAGCCGATGCCCGCCGCCACGTGCAGCGCGTCGACGCCGAGCTCGGTCTTGATCTTCGGATCCGCGCCGCGCGAGAGCAGCAGGCGCATCAGCACGATATCGCCGGACTGCGACGCGCGCAGGAACGCCGTCGCGCCGTTCTCGTCGAGCCACTGGTTCGTGAAGACGGTCCGCGTCTCGGTGCTGTCCTTGATGCGCGCGTTGACCTTCGCGCCCTTGTCGAGCAGCAGCTTGATGAAGTCCAGGTGATCCATGTCACCTTTGCGGACCGGATAGTCGCCGCTCTCGATGTTGCGGTTGTCGGTCGCCAGATACAGCGGCACCCAGCCGCCTTTGTTCGCGAGATTCGGATCGGCGCCGTGGTCGAGCAGGTACGCGCCGAGCTTGTAGTAGCGGTTCTGCGTGGCGACGAGCAGCGGGCTCCAGCCGTAGCCGGTCGTCTGGTTGATGTCGGCGCCGGCCGCGAGGATCACCTTCACCGAGTCGAGATCGTTGGCGCGCACGGCGAACACGAGCGGCGTCAGCTCACCGCCGTCCTTCGGCGCGGGCTGTCCACGCCGGCCGAATGCCGCGACCGCCGCGTCGTCGTTCTCATCGAAGCCGTTGGCGTCGCCAGCGGCGTTGCCGCCACGTCCGCGGCCGCCCCGTCCGGCTTGCCCTGAGCCTGTCGAAGGGGCGCCTGCCGCCGCGCCCTGCGCGCCGGCGATATCACCGCGGCCGCCGGCGTTCTTCGCCGCATCGATGTCGCTCTGCGATGCCGCCCGGGCACTGCCGTTGAGGCCGCCGATCTGGCCGAGACCGGGAATCTGCTGGCCGGCGGCAATCGCCGCGCCCAGGGCCGCGACGGCGCGGCGCGGATCGCCCGACTTGCCGAGCGCCGGTCCACGTCCGCGTTCTGCCGGGGCCGAGCGCGCCTTGACGTCGGCGCCGCGATCGATGAGCAGCTTGATCGCGTCGGCGTGTCCTTCGTCGGCCGCCCACATCAGCGGCGTCGTCCCGCGCAGCGTGTCTTTTGCGTTCGGATCGGCGCCGTGGTCGAGCAGGACCTTTATCGCGTCGAGCGTGCCCGTGCGAGCGGCCACCATCAGCGGCGTGCGGCCGAGCGGCAGCTTTTCGTTGACGTCGGCGCCGCCCTCGACGAGGGCGGAGAGGATGGACGCGTCGCCGTTGACGCTCGCGAGCCAGAGCGGGGTGGCGCCTTCACGATTCGACGCCCTCACGTTCGCGCCTGCGCGGATCAGCAGCTGGACGAGCTCGCGGTCGCCGCGATACACGGCCCAGTGCAGCGCGGTCGCGCCGTCGTTCTGCGGCGCGTTGACGTCGGCCTTCTGGCCGATGAGCGCGCGGACGGCAGCCCCATCCCCGCGCATCGCCGCGTCGGCCACGTCGGACTTGCCGGCGCTGAGGCCCACCGTAAGCGCCCCCACGATCACCGCGACGCTCGCAGTGATCGCCACGATGCTTTTTACAGCGTGCGTCGCGTGCGTTGCGGTGCTCGTGACGTTAGATCGCAGCAAGTTTTCCCTCGCTGTCTCCGATGGAGTCTTGAGAGATTCCATACTTGTCCAGGATCGTCAGCAGAAGGTTGCCGGTCGGCACCGTCTTGGTCGGATACGCGATGTGCCGGTTGCCCTTCACCTTGCCGTTGAGACCGCCGACGAGCACGTGCGGCACGTCGTAGTGGACGTGCTGGTTCGAGTTGCCCATGTTGCTGCCGTAGAGCACCAGCGAGTGGTCGAGCAGCGTGCCGTTGCCGTCCTTCGTCTTCGCCAGCCGGTCGACGAGATACGCCAGCATCTTGACGTGGTACTGGTTGATCTTCGACAGCAGCCCGATCTGCCGCGGATCCTCGCCGTGGTGCGACACGCCGTGGAACCCCGAGGTCGGCGCCTCGCACTCCGGATACGTGCGGCCCGTGAGATCGCGCGCGAAGAGCAGCGTGCCCACGCGCGTGATGTCCGCCTGGAAGGCGAGCGCCATCAGCGAGAACTGGATCTTGATGTGCTCGTCGAAGGTCTGCGGCACGCCGGTCGGCACCGTGAAGTCGTCGGGCGCCACGCTCGACGCCTTCATCGCGATCTGCAGCCGGCGCTCGATCTCGCGGACGTTTTCCGTGTAGTCGTCGATGCGCGCGCGATCCTGGACGCTGACGTCGGTCTTCATGCGCGACAGGCTGCCGGTCAGCGAGTCGAGGATGCTGCGGTCGCGCTTGCGGCGCGTCGCGCGCAGCTCCGCCGTGCTGCCGTCGCCGAACATGCGCTCGAAGACGATCTGCGGGTTGAGCTCCATCGGCAGCGGCGAGCTCGGCGACGCCCAGGAGATCGTGTTCGTGTAGGTGCAGCTGTAGCCTTCGCCGCAGTTGCTCGAGTTCGATCCGGGATCTTCGACCGCGAGCTGCATCGACGGCATCAGGTTCTCGGTGCCGATGCGCTGCGCGATCATCTGATCGATCGTCGTCCCCGCGTAGACGTCGGCGCCCGTCGTCTTGCGGGGCTTGTTGGCGCACATGAACGCCGCGGCGACCCAGTGATCCGCGCCGGTCGCGCCGGGCGGCGGCTCGGCGGACCGCGAATGCAGGCCGCTCAGGATCGTCACGTGATCGCGGAACGGCTCGAGCGGCTTCCAGTTGAACGGGAAGTCCGGGTTGTCGCCGACCTTCTCGGGCACCCAGTAGCCCGGCGCCATGCCGTGCGGCACGAAGCAGCCGACGAACCGCGGCGTCGGGGCCGCCGCCGTCTGCGCCAGCGCCGTGGCCGCGGGAATCATCGAGTCGAGCAGCGGCAGCGCGAGCGTCGCCCCCGCACTCTTCAGAATCGTGCGCCGCGAGATGTGCTTCTTTGAAATGAACATATTTACTTATTGGCCGCGACTTTCGGCGCGGCGACGACCTGATTCATCTGGAACTGATCGCTCTTGACGATCCCGAGCAGGAGTGCGGACATCCGATAGTCGTTCGCCGCCGCGCCGCGGACGATGGCGCGCAGGGCCGGCATGTCGCCGTCCTCGACGCCGCGGCCGAGCCCGTACGTCATCAGCTTCTCGGTGACGACGCGGACGAACTGATCCTGATACTTGACGAGGAACTTCCGGAGGCCGACGACCCCTTCGACCTTCGTGCCGTCGATCATCGTCTCGTTCGCGTCGATGGGGCTGCCTTCGTCGACCATGCGCCAGGCGCCGGTCGCGTCGAAGTTTTCGAAGGCGATGCCGATCGGCTCGAAGATCTTGTGGCACGACGCGCACACCGGGTTCTGGTGATGCCGCTCCATGATGTCGCGCATCGTCGGGATCTTGAGGTTCCCGCCCGTGTCATTGGCGGTCTTCTCCTTGAGGCTCGTGTCCACGCCGGGCGGCGGCCCGGGCGGCTCCACGCCGAGGATCGTCGTCTGAAACCACTTGCCGCGCGCGACCGGAGACGTGTGCGCGGCGTTCGACGTGACCGTCAGCAGCGCGCCCTTGCCGAGCAGGCCGCGGCGCATGTCGAGCGCGGGCGGCAGCGTCACGCGGCGGAACTGCGAGCCGTAGACGTTCGGGATGCCGTAGTGCCGTGCCAGCCGCTCGTTGACGAAGGTGAAATCGGCCGTCAGCAGGTCGAGCGCGCTCTTGTCCTCGTGGACGATCGCGTCGAAGAACAGCTCCGCTTCGCGCTGGAAGGCGTTGCGGAGGTTGTCGTCGAAGTCGGGGAAGATGTTGACGACCGGCTCGACGCTCTTGAGGCCGCGGACGTTCAGCCACTGGCCGGTGAAGTTGTCGATGAGCGCCGCCGACTTCGGATCCGCGAGCATGCGGCGGACCTGCTTCTCGAGGACGCCGGGCGTCCGCAACGTGCCGCGCGCCGCGACGTCGATCAGTTCGTCGTCCGGGATGCTGCTCCAGAGGAAGAACGAGAGCCGTGAGGCGAGCTCGAGATCGCGGATGCGATAGGTCTTGCCGGCCGCCAGGCCCACCGGCTCGCGTTCACCGCGATAAATGAACTCGACGTCGGTCAGCACGCGCTGCAGCGCCGCTTCGATGCCGGCGTCGAAGTTCCCGCCTTCGATGCGGCCTTCCTGAAAGAACTCCATCAGCGTCTTCACGTCCGCCAGCGTCGAGGGACGGCGATAGGCGTGACGCGCGAGCGTGCCGAGAATGCGGCGGGCGCACGCGTCTTCGCTGAGCGTCTTGGACGGCCTGCAGGTAAAGATCTTGCGGCGCGTCGCGGTGTCCGTCGCGCCCTTCGCGTTGTACGGCCCTTCGATCCAGACCTGGCCGACGTGCGGATAGAACATGAATCCGGGAATCGATCCCGGGGTATTCATCGTCCGCTGGAACGGCTTGTTCAGCTCGCTGCCGGGGACGTCGTTGGTGGCGAGGAACGTCACGCCGACCTGATGATGGCCGGCCTTGATCGGGATGCGCGGCGTCGAGCGGCCGCCGCTGTTTCCGGAGTTCGCGAGCTCTTTGTCCCAGTCGAAGAGCTTCACGCGCTCGCCGTCGACCGTGACCTCGAGCTGTTCGCCTTTGACGCTGCCGAGCACCGCCTGGAAGTAGCCCGTGACGCCTTTGACCTTGAACGAGTATTCGCCGTCGGCGGGGAACTCGAACGGAATGAGCATGCCGCCGCGCGTGCCGAACGGCAGGCCCTCGACGTGATAATTCTGCGCGGTGTCGCCGGGGACGTCGAAGACGGCCTGCGATGGCGAGTTCACGTCGCCGATGGCCAGCCGGCTGATCTTTCCGGCGGCCGACAGGTACGCCTCCATCAGCGCCGGCGACATCGTCAGCGCGCCCGCGATGTTGTCGAAGCCGCGTGTCGAGTCGTCTGACGGCAGGAACCTCGTCGCGTCGATCTGCAGATCCAGGATGTCGCGGATCGCGTTCGTGTATTCGGTGCGGTTCAGGCGATGCAGCCCGGGAGGCGGCAGATGCGGCATCGCCGCGCGATCGAGCGTGGCTTCCATGCCGCGAATCAGCGATTCCATGGCCGCCGCGTCCGGCCGGCGATTGTTGGTCGGCGGCATCATGCCCGCGCGCAGCTTCCTGACGATCTTCTCGCCGAGATCCGGATGCTCGCCGAGCGCCGCGAGGTCCACCTGATCGAGCAGCAGGTTCGCTGTCTTCAGCCGCTGGTTGTGGCAGGTGACGCAGTACTGGTTGACGATCGCGCGCTGTGTCGCCGCGTCGGCGGCCTGGACCGGCGCCTGCGCCGCGGGACCGGCCGGGGCGACCGGCGCCTGCGCCGAGACGATGACCGTCGACAGCAGCGCCGCCCCGCCGGCGAGCAGCAGATATGTTCTCACGAGGCGATATTGTAGCGCGTCAGGCGGCGACGGGTTGCGGCGAGGGGCTGCCGGTGTTTCGGCGGAAAGGCCACCGTTTGAGCGTCCTCAGCAGCACGGCAATTGCGAGAATTGCTGCCACCTGCAGCAGCGTATTCACCCACAGGCTGTCGCTGGGCGAGGTATGCGCAATCAGCATGATGACGTAGACGTGGAGGACGAAGGCGCCGAGCGACTGCTGGCCGAGCGTCACGAACACGCGCGCGAACGGCTGTGCGAGCCGCCAGCACGCGGTGAGCAACGCGTAGCCGAGGGGGAGCCCCACGGCGAGATTCAGGAGGCGGCCGACGCCGAGGTCTTCGAGGTTGAAGTACTGATAGTAGAGCTCGGAGAAGCGCTCAGGCGAAATCAGGTTCCAGTGCAGCAACTGCGGACCGTCCGTCCACGGGTTGCATAAGGCAAATGTAATGAACGCCGCGGAGGCGCCCGCCACGGCGATCCGAAGGATCCGTGGAGCTCGCTCCAGGAAGGCGCCGATCCGCTGCCGGTGATAGCCGAACGCGATACCGTGCACGAAGAGGAGCTGCCACGCGAGAATCGGAAACGTCTGCTCGAACTGGCCGCTGGTGAGAGTGTGCGGGGAGAATCGGTTGAACAGATAAAGCGCCCAGCTGGCGCTGAGCAGTGGCATCCAGCCGAGATAGCGCAGTCCGAGCAGACAGGGGAAGGCGGCCGCGACGAGCCACACGTAGAGACAGATGATCTGAAACGCCCACGGGCCGACGCGCATCAGCGCGATGTCGCGCCATGCGGCGGCATCGAGGTGCCCGATGTCGAACGACTGCACCGCGCGAACGTCGATGCCGGCGAGCCCGAGGAGCACGACCGACAACGTGACGCCGAGGAAGATGAGGTAGAGCGTTGCTGCGCGGCGGCCGAGTCCGGCGATCACCCCGCGCCAGTCATCGCGCTTCAGCTTCTTTCCGTACACCATCCCGAGCACGGCGCCCGACAGGACCACGAAGACTTCAGCCGCGGTCACCGTCCAGAAGCGCTCGTACGAAAACCAGCTCAGGAGGGAGGAAAGCCTGGAGTGATCGATGATGACGCAGGCCATCGCGAGACCCCGCAACCAATCAATGCGGAGATCGCGACCCCCGTCGCCGTCATACCGCCATCCGCGCAGCATGAGGTCTGCTGAGCAAACGGCAGGCCCGTACGAACGGTCCGGCTCGAGCCGGATCTCACCGAATCAGTCGATCTTGATTCGACGACGAAATTGCTGGTTTTCGTTGCAGATGAACTCGATCAGCTCCGTATCGGCCATGATTTGCTGGTTGATCCGCACGGTGAACGGCTTCGTGTACGCCTTGGCGTCCTCGAGCGTGACGTCGATCGTCAGGCGGCCGAAGCTCGGGCGTGTGAACCGCTCGGTAAATTTTGCGTCCCGCGTGTAAGGACTACCGCGCACATCTAACCAGCCGTCGAACGGGCCGTCTTCGGCGCCGCGCAGGTTGTTGGACTCGACGACGAGCGTGTCGCCGTCCCAGCGGCCGACGGAGTAGCCGTACCATTGCGGCTGCGGCTCACCTTGCTTCGGCAGCGTCCGGCCGTCCGTGTAGATCTGCCGCAGGCCGTAGTTCGCTTCGTAGAGGATGAGGATCTTGTCCTTCAGCTGAACGATCTCGCGCGGCTGCGGCTGCTGATGGAACTGCGTGAAGCCCATCGGCATGCACATCGCGTCGGGGTTGTCCTTGCTCTTCTCGCCGTCGCGCTTCTTGAGCAGCGCGTCGGCCCACGGCGTCAGCGGCAGGCCGCCTTCCATGTTCGCGCCGAGGTTGCCGAACGTCGCCGTCGGCGGCGTGCCGGGCGGCGGAGGTGGCGGCGCGGGCGCCGGATTGGTCGCGTTTGCGCCGGCGCGTCCACGTCCCCGTCCGTCACCCGGCGCGCGGTTCCAGAGTCCCGACAGATCGGGATGTCCATCGGGCGTTCTCGGCGTCGGCGCGTCGAGGTTGACGTTGCCGTTTGCCAGGCGAGGGACGTTTGGATTCGTCCGCTTCTCCCATTGCGCGAGCACACCGGCAGTGGACGCGGCCAGGACAACGGCGACGAGCGCACCTCTGAATTTCATAGGGCGGGATAGTAGCACCCTTCGACGAGGCTCAGAGCGGGCGCCTTTCAATGTAGGATGCGCGAATGCACCCGCTCGCCGAACGCGCGCTCGCGCTTCATCCGCTGCTCGAAGCGAACGCTGCGGAAACCGATCGCCTTCGCCGTCTTGCCGACGCGAACGTCGTCGCGCTCAAGGACGCCGGCCTCTGCCGCCTCATGGTGCCCGCACGGTTCGGCGGCCATCAGACGGACATCCATACATATATAGAGGTGATGGAGGCGCTCGGCCGCGGCTGCGGCTCGACGTCGTGGGTGGCAAGCCTGATCAACGTCTGCGCGTGGCTCGCGAGTCTGTTTCCCGAACGCGCGCAGCAGGATATCTGGGGCAGCAACCGCGACGCGTGGATCGCCGGCTCGCTCGCGCCGCACGGCGACGCAAGACCGGTCGAGGGCGGATGGCGGGTGAACGGCAAGTGGATGTGGGCATCGGGATCACTGCACGCGCAGTGGGCCGCCTGCGGCATTCACATGAACAACGACAAGGGCGAGACCGTGAACTTCGGCCTGTCGCTCATGCCGATGTCCGAGCTGACGATCGAGGACACGTGGTTCGTCGCCGGCATGAAGGGGACCGGCAGCAACACGATCGTCGCGAAGGACGTGTTCGTGCCCGAGCATCGCTTTCTGCCGTACCCGGCCGCGTTCGGCGGCAGCTACCGCACCGAGTTCACCGACGAGATCGTCTACCGCGTGGCGCTGGTGCCGGTCACCATTCTCATCCTCGTGGGCTCGCAGCTCGGCATGGCGCAGGCCGCCCTCGACTACGTCGTCGACAAGGCGCCGTCCCGTCCCGTGACGCACACCAACTACGCGAAGCAGCGCGAGTCGACGGGATTTCAGATTCTGCTGGCCGATGCCGCGATGAAGATCGAAACCGCGCGGCTGCACGCCTTCCGCGCTGCGGACGATCTCGATCGATGCGCGGCCGCCGGACGCCACCCCGACCTGACGGAACGCGCGCGGGTGCGGGCCGACTCCGCGCTCGTCGCGAAGTACTGCCGCGAGGCGGTGGAGATTCTGGCGTCGGCGCACGGGACGTCGAGCATGTCCGATGCGAGCAAGTTGCAGCGGCTGTGGCGCGACGTCCACGTCGCCAGCCGCCACGCCATCACCGAGTGGCAGGTGAACCTCGAGATCTACGGCAAAGCGCTCCTCGGCGTCGAACCGAACATCACACCCCTCATCTAGGGCCCGGGGCTCGGAACTCGGGGCTCGGAATTCAGCTTGACGCCGCGCTGTCTCTGTATTACAAAGTCATTTATGATTAGGCTGATGGTCGCCGCCCTGGCGCTGTCGCTCGCGTCGCTGGCCGCCGCGCAGCAGGCCGCGACGTTTGAAACCGCGTCCATCAAGCGCGCGCCGGCGGACGAAACGCGGCAGGGCGCCCGAGGGAATCCGGGCGGGCGCCTCGAGTACTTCAACATGACGCTTCGGACGCTCGTGCGCGTCGCGTACGACGGCGGCACGCTGCTGATGCCGGAGCAATTCGTTGGCGGCCCGAGTTGGGTGGACGAGGACCGGTTCAACATCCTCGCCAAGGCGGAAGGAGATCCCGGTTTCGACGCCTCGCGCACTCCGACGCGTTACAGAGCGATGTTGCAGTCCCTGCTCAAGGAGCGGTTCAGGCTGCGATTCCACACCGACATGAGAGCGGCAGACGTCTACACGCTTGTCATGGCGCGTCAGGACCGGAAGCTCGGTCCGCAGCTCCAGGAATACACGGCCGAGTGTTACACCGCGCCGCCGCCGCCCGGCACGCCCGTCGATCCCGCGCGCCGCTGCGGACTGGGCGGGCCCCCGGGTGACATCAGGGGGAACGGCGTGACCATGGGCCAGCTGGCGGCCGGATTCTCTCAGTCTCCCGCCATCGGCCGCCTCGTTCTTGATCGCACGGGTCTGAAGGGACGCTACAACCTGCGCATCACGTCCGATCCGGCAGCGGATTCCGGGCCGAGCGTGTTCACGACCGTTCAGGAACAGCTCGGACTGAAGCTGCAGCCCGAGAAGGCGCCTATCGAGTTTCTTGTAATCGACAGCGCCGAAAAGCCGACTGAAGACTGACGACTGAGGACTGAGGACTGAGTAGTCCCCAGTCCTCAGCCCCTGGTCCCTCGTCCCTAGAAGTTCACCGTCAGGTTGATGCGCGCAAACCGCGGCGCGATGACGCTCGTCGGGCGCATGTACGTCCCGCCGTTGGTCGCGAAGTCGTACGCCTCCTGGTACGTGTTGCCCGTGTTGGTATTGAAGAGGTTGTAGAGATCGATGCCGATGTCGGCGCGACGCGTGCCGAATTTCAGCACCTTGGCGAATCGCATGTCCACCTGCGTGATGCGATCGCCGTACAGCTGGCCGGTCGTCAGCAGGTTCACGTTCGTGATGCCGTTGGCCAGGCCGCCCGAGGGCAGGCGTCCGAGCGTCGACTGCACGACGGAATTGGGGACGTTGTAGGTCGCATTGCGCGAGGCGCCGTTGGTGGCCGAGTTGGAGCCCATGCCGATGTTCGCGTTGGGGACCGAGCGGATGTTGGTGCTGACGAGCACGTCGATCTTCGGCACTGTGTACGCCGCGAGCCCGCGGAACAACGTGGCGTACGGCTCGGTGATGTCGCACGAGCTGGTCGGTTGATTCGTGCCGGCGAGCACGAGCAGCTCAGGCAGCGCGGCATACAACGCGCAGGTGTTCGAGACGCCGCGGCCGGTCGTCGTGCCGCCCTGAATCGTGAACCCGCTCCGCAGACGCGCCACCAGGTTCGTCGTGACGCCGTGCCAGTACTGCGTCCGCGCCGGCGCGTAGTCGGTTTCGAAGGTCTGATACAGGTTGGCTCCGCGGCCACCCGCGGCCA
>Ga0134123_10003013_pt1 | contig 10960 bp, 1 predicted proteins | sample KB303_FD_96460 | JGI IMG/M metagenome (GOLD analysis project Ga0134123, IMG submission 96460) | Terrestrial soil microbial communities without Nitrogen fertilizer from Kellogg Biological Station, Michigan, USA - KB3-0-3 | ecosystem: Environmental > Terrestrial > Soil > Unclassified ...
CTTATTCGCAAAGCAAGATCCGCAAGATTAAAACAGCTCCGCCAGACCCCTCCGAAAAACTCCTCGAAACTTTCCTTCGCCGGTTCCGTATCTGCCCTCACCAGCTTGCAGGAGGCTACAGATGATGGCCGTGGTCGGGTGAGGTGTGCGATGGCAACAGCGAATGCTCCGAGAGGATCGAAGCAATGATTGTGGTTGTCAGGTTTTCTCTGGACATTCGCAAAATGGGGCTGGACAGGAGATGGGTGGTCGTTTACACTCCCCCGACCTGCTCCAGATTTTAGAAGGGGTATTCAACCGCAGGAGTAGTGCGGTATGAGGTGCTGAATGAAGAGCCTGTCTCTTCTATTGGGATTGTTGTCTTTTCTCGGCCTGGCGAGTGCGAGCGGATCCGTTGCTGCCGAGGGCGGTGCGGAAGGAATCCGTGCGGAAGAAATCCGCGTGGAAGACCTCGCCGTCCTCGCGCTCGATCCTGCCGGGGGCCGCGCCGTGCTTCAGCTTCCCGACGGCAGCCTGCGTACCGTGGCTCCCGGTGAGGACTTGCGCGAGGCGCGAGTCCGCGTTCGCAAGATTCTCATCGATCGCATTGTCGTCGAAGAGATGAAGCTCGTCGAAGACATGAAGGGTGCCGGGAAATCCCGGCGCCAGATCTGGATTTTCCGCGCGCGGCCGGGAGAACGCTCCCGGGTGCAGGTGCTCGACCGCGAGCGGCCCGCGCCGCCGCCGATCCTGAAACCACAGTCGACGAAGCCTGAAGAGGGCTCCGGGAATGGGTGAGCTGATGAACGGCAGGCCGATCCTTCCGCTGATTCTGGCCGCGGCGCTGCTGCCGCTCGGCCAGGTTGCGCCGTCCGCGGCGCAGGAGCTCGCCACCGGGGCGCTGACGGTCTCGGGCGACTACGCCGCCGAGTGGATCGAGGACCGCGGCCACGTCACGGTCCTGCGGCTTTCCGGCAGCTATGACCGCAATCTTCCGGGCGGCGGCAGCAACCTCGAGCCCCGGGCGCTCCTCGCCCAGGAGTTCTATGGCCACCACCTCGACAGCTACGACTTCCTCGTGGCCTTCACCACCTTCCCGGTGGTGCTCGAGGAGGCGCGCGGGCTGCATTGGGGCGTGCGCAACGACGTCCAGGGCATCGGCCTCCCCCAGTTCGACAACTCGGATCTGTTCGGCAGCGACGGCCGGCTCCAGGGCTTCATCGACATGGGGCAGCTCGCGGGCCACGCCAGCGATCCCTTCGATCCAAACTTCGAGCGGACGTTGACCATCCTCACCCACGAGATCCTGCACCAGTGGGCGGCGCACGTGCGCTTCCGCAAGCCCGACGGATCGCTCTCGGACGCTCTCCTCGGCCGTGACAATTCCCACTGGAGCTTCCTGCTCGACTCGGACGCGTCCGTCCTCTATGGCAACGAGTGGCGCAACAACGGCGACGGCACCTTCACCACCGACGGCGAGCTCAAGTTCTACAGCCCGCTCGACCTCTATCTCGCGGGCTTCCTCGAACCCGAGGAGGTGCCGCCGTTTCTGCTGATCGAGAGCCCGGGCATCGACAAGACCCGGCTGCCCGAGCGCGGGGTCACGGTCACCGGCACCCCGATCCAGGTGACGATCGAGGACGTCATCGCCGCCGAGGGCCCGCGCGTCCCCGCGGCGTCCGAGGCGCCGAAGGAGTACCGGGCCGCCTTCCTGCTGGTGACCCGGCCCGGCGAGACGGTCTCGCCGGCGCAGCTCGAGGCCCTCGACCGCATCCGCCGCGCCCTCACCACGCGTTTCGCGGTGCTCACCGGCGGCCGCGGCATCCTGCACGTCTTCCCCGAGGCGATTCCCGGCGAGGAACCGGGAGGGCCCGATCCGGTCGACGGCGGCGGGCTGCGCCCCGGCCAGGCCGATCTCCTGGACGCCCTGGCCTGGCTGCGCAGCCGCCAGGGGACCGACGGCTCCTGGCTCGACACCGCCGGCACACAGCCGCGCGACAGCGCGGTCGTGCTCGCCACCCTGACCGCTTTCGACTCGGCGTTTCCCGCCGCCGACCGGGCGCGCGCCGTGGCGTTTCTCGCCGCGCAGACGCCGCCCAACACGGACGGGGTCGCCCGCCTGGCCACCACCCTGGAAGCCGTGGCCGACAGCGATCCCGCGGTGGCCGTGCAGGCGCGCGCCGCGGCCGCGACCTTCCGCACCCGCCTGCGCGAGCGCCAGAACACCGACGGCGGCTGGGGGCTCGGCGCGGGCTACGGCAGCGATCCGCTGGATACGGCGCTCGCGGTCCTCGCCCTTTCGGGTAAGCCGGGGACGCCGGCCGCCGCCCTGGACAAGGCCGGCCAATACCTGCTCGCCACCCGCGGCGTTGGCGGCGGCTGGAGCAACGTGGCCGGCGGCGCGGGCCGCACCGGCGCCACCGTGGCCGCGCTGCGCGCCTTGAAGGCCCTCGGCCGCCACACCGGCGTGGCCGACGACGCCATGACCTTCCTGGCCGGCCGCCAGAACGCCGACGGCGGCTTCGGCGACAGCCCGAGCACGGCCCACGACACGGCCAACGTGCTGCAGACCGCGGTCGAGCTGAGCCTCGCGGACCGCATCGACATGACCGCCGCGCTGGGGTACCTGACCTCGCGGCAGACCCAGGCCGGGAGCTGGGAGGGGAGCGCCTACACGACCGCGACCGTGGTCACGGCTCTGCGCCAGCAGGGGACCTTTCCGAACTGGCGCTTCTCCGCTCCGCCCGCGGCCTCTCCGGCCCGCCCGCGCGATGGCGAGCGCGTGACGCTGACCCTGACCGTGGGCAACAACGGCCAGGCGGTCACCCCGGCCGGCGTGCTCCGCCTGTACGACGGCGATCCCGCGGCGAACGGCACCCCCGCCGGCGACGTCCAGCTCCCGCTCATCCCTCCCGGCCGGACGGTCGTGGTCTCCGCCACCTGGGACAGCTTCGGCAAGGCGGGCGCGCACACGCTGTGGGCGGTGATCGATCCCGACGGCGCGACGGCCGAGACGTCCGAGCTGGACAACCGGACCTCGATCCTCGTCGAGGTGCAGCCCGCCCCCGCCGGCGCCGAGCTCGAGGTGCGCGGCGTGGACGTGGCCATCCTGCCCGAGCGGCCGGCCACTCTGCCGGTCCAGCTCGGCATCGTGGTGTCGGTGCGCAACCTCGGCCAGACCGCCGCCGCGGACGTGCCCGTCCAGCTCTGGCGCGGACCTCCGGGCACGGGCGAGCTGGTCGGCGAGGTCAGGCTCTCGATTCCGGGCCGCTCCAGCAACGTGGCCAACTTCCTCTATGACCTGACCACGGCCGGCACGACGACCTTCACCGTCGTGGCCGATCCCGCGAACGCCGTCTCCGAAGCGGACGAGACCAACAACTCGGCCACCGCCTCGGTCACCACCCAGGCCGCCGTGGACCTCGCGGTCACCCAGGCCGACCTGCGGCTCACCGGCTCGGCGTTCCTCGGGACCGACGCCACGTTCGAGGCGACGTTGCGCAACCGCGGCACCGTCGATTCGCCGGACTTCACGGTGCGCTTCTCGGTGACCCAGGGCTCGACCGTGCGCGAGCTGGGCACCCGCACGCTCCAGCTGGACGCGGGCGAGAGCTTCACCCAGAGCGTCACCTGGCGCGTCGACCTCGAAGGAGCGCTCCAATTCGTCGTGGAGATCGATCCCGGCTCGCAGGTCCCGGAGTCCGACGAGACGAACAACTCCACCTCGCTGCCGTTCACCTCGGGCCAGATCAGCGAGCCCAACCTCGCGGTCTCGCACCAGGACCTGACGTTCTCTCCCCATCCCGGACGCGAGGGAAAACCGCTGACCATCTCGGCCCTGGTGCGCAACACCGGCGGGCAGCCGGTGAGCCACGTCGAGGTGGCCTTCTACGAGGGCAACCCGGCGCAGGGCGCCGTCAGGATCGGCGACGTCCAGGTGATCCCCGAGCTGGCCGCGGGCGGCTCGGCCACCGTGAGCGTCAGCCTGGCGCGCTTCCCGGACGCCAACGACCGGGTGGTCCACGTGGTGGTCGACCCGGACCACGAGATCGCCGAGTTTTCGGAGGACGACAACACCGCTTTCGAGATCCTGGAGGTCCTGTCGCTGCCGGACGCCGCGTTGACCACGGCGTCGCTGCGGCTGGAGCCGGGCGTGCCCGCGGCGGGCCAGCCGGTGACCCTGTTCGTCACGGTGGCGAACCTGGGCGAGCAGGAGATCCAGAATCTCGTGGTGCGCGCCTTCGACGGCGGCGCGCCGGTGGGCGGCGACCAGGTGATCCCGCTGGTGGCGGGCCACAGCTCGGCCCAGGCCTCCTTCACCTGGACCTTCGCGGCCGGCGCGCCCGGCAACGAGTCGCGGCCGATCGTGGCCACCGCGGATCCCGACGGCGCCGTCGAGGAGCAGTCGGAGGCCAACAACTCCGCCCAGGTGGAGGTGTCGATCCAGGACGGCGACTTCTTCGTCACCAACCGCTACTTCTCTCCGAACGGGGACGGGGCCAAGGACACGACCCGGTTCTTCTTCCGCCTCGGCGCTCCCGCGGACGTGGCGATCGAGATCGTGGACGAGCGCGGCCGGGTGGTGCGCCGGTACCAGGGGCCGGAGCTGGCCGGCGTCGCGAACGGCAGCTTCGAGTGGGACGGCCGGGACGACCAGGGACGGATCGTGGCGGACGGCGCCTATACGTTGCGCGCGTTGGCCGACGGAAACCGCGCCGGCCAGGCCGTGGCCACTCTGGACACCAACCGCTGGCCGCTGTTCCGGGCCCTGGGCACCCGCTACGCCAACTTCACGAACCTCACCTGCGAGGCGCCGTTCGCGTACCAGTTCCAGACCAGCGCGAACGAGGGCTCCTATTTCTTCTATCTGGACGCGGGCGGCTTCGTCGGGTCCGACCCGAGCTTCCCGAACGGCATCTACCGTCTGGGCGCCGGCGACCTCGACCTGCAGATCCTCACCCCTGCGCAATGGGGCCCCGACTTCGAGCCGGCGGACCTGACCGTCTCCCCCGACGGCACGCGCTGGGCGGCTTGGGCCTGGAGCTCCGACGCCGACGTGCCGGGCGGCCTGATCGTCGGCCGTTCCGACGGCACCGGCGTGCGGGCGTTGGACGCCGGCCCGGACTACTTCCATTTCGCCGAGAACGGCCGCGACCTGATCGGCGTCTATCAGTACTCCGACCCGACCAGGATCACCCGCATCCCGTTCGACGGCGGAGCGGAGCAGACGCTGTTCACGACCACCGGCTACGTCGACGTCACGGACGACGCGGACTACGGCTTCTACTCTCCCCACGAGGCCTTCTCGCCGGACAACCGCTCCATCGTCTTCCCCGAGTGGTGGTGGGACACCGGCGAGGGCAACATGCGGCTCCTCGACCTGCAGACCGGCGCCACGTCGGTGGTCCAGACGTTCGATCCCAACAGCGACAACTACTTCCCGACCGTCTCCTGGTCGCGGGACGGCAGCCGCTTCGCGGTCATGTATCCGGACGGCTCGCGCGTCCTGATCTTCTCCGCGTCCGGCGAGCTGCTGAAGACGTTCGCGATCCCGCTCACGCCGATGTCGGACGTCCCGGCCTATCAGGACCGCGGGAGCTTCCCCTCCGGTCCGGTCACGACGTACGAGATCTTCCAGCCCGCCTGGAACGAGACCGGGACCGAGATCGCGTTCCGGGTCTGGTACATCCAGGGATCCGTGGGCTACGGCGCGCTGATGCGGGCCGACCTGGTGACCGGCGAGATCGAGCCGGCGGCCTGGCTGCGGCCCACCATCGAGGCCTCCTATCACGTCTCCACCTGGGACGGCACGGCGTGGGTCGAGCGTGGCGTGCTCCATTACGGGATGCACCTCGGCGAGCAGGGCCTGGACCTCACCGAGCACCTGCCCGATCCGGACGGCGAGTACAAGGTGCGCGTCCGGCAGACCGGGCTGGAAGCGGCGCATGTGGAAGCGGCGTACCTCTATGAGCGCAGCCTCCGCCTGCGGCCGGAATCCGCCCGCCTGGCCCCCTCGGGCGAGGACGTGCTGGCCCGGATCGAGAAGGCCGACCACGAGCTCCTGGACCTGCACGAGAAGGAGATGGAGCTGCGCTGGAACGGGGTGCATCCCGGGCAGCGCCTCTACTTCTCCCTGATCGCCCGCGAGGAGGAGCTGAGCGGGCGCCAGGCCCGTCCGTTCACCTATCCGGCCGCGGAGGACGGCGCCTATGGCGTCCTCCTCGGCTCCGGACAGCCGATGCAGGTCGACGGCGTCCAGACGGCCCAGGACGGCCTCGGCGATCCGCTGTTCACCGAGGTCTCGCGGCCCGACACCGGGCACCCGTCGGCCGAGGTGGCGGGATGGGCGGCCAGCGACGGCGCGAACCTCTACGCCGCCCTGGACTTCACGGTGGACAACACCCTCGACGGCGAGCGCGACTGGGCCGAGGTGCAGGTGGAGACCGCCGCGGGATGGAAGGCGTTCCGCGTCACCGCCTCCGACCAGCGCTGGGGCGTCGCGGGCTTCGGCCGCACCGGCCGGGTCTCCTGGCCGCACAAGTACTACGAGCTCAAGGTCCCGCTGTCCGAGATCGGGGCGGCGCCGGGCGCCACGGTCAACGTGCGCTTCGCCGCCTACGGCACGGCCGCGATCCTGGACGAGCCCGAGCTGCTGCCTCTCTACGGCGACTACCTGCTCTGGATCCCCCGCGACCACGCGCTGCTCTTCGCGGGCTATTTCGGGCCGCCGGCCTGGATGCTCAACGTGGACGAGGCCTACCAGCAGAGCCGGGTGTTCGAGGACTGGGAGTCGTTCTACAACCCCTTCTTCACCCCGTCGGGACGCGAGCTGATCTTCGAGGACTTCCGCGACGGCGCCGATCCGGACAAGGGCTGCCATCCCGACGACTGGGAGGACCAGTACCGCTTCCGCTCGCTGTACAACCTGACGGCGGAGCTGCGCGCCCGGCGCACGCCCGGACAGGGCGGCGTGCGTCTCGAAGGGATCGCGGCCGACCTCCATTTCGCGCGCTACACCCTGGAGTACGCCCTCGCCTCGGCGCCGCAGGACTGGCGGCCCCTGGCCCCGCCGTCCTCCGAGCCGGTGCTCGACGGCCTGCTCGGCGTCTGGGTGCCCCCGGGCCCGGGCTCGTACCTGGTACGCCTGACCGTGGAGGACCGGGCGGGCAACACGCGCAGCGCCGTGCGCCGCGTCTCGTTCTCGGACTCGCCGGCCCTGACCGACCTGTGGACCGCGCCGGCCTTCATCTCGCCCAACGGCGACGGCTTCAAGGACGAGATGACGCTCCACTACCGGGTGCTCGAGCCCGTGCACCTGGAGATCCAATTCTTCGGCCCGGGCGACCGCCTGGTGCGGACGATCCGGCGCGACCACAGCCAGATCGGCGCCGAGTTCGAGGTGCGCTGGGACGGCCGCGACGACCGCGGCCTGCCGGTGCCCGACGGTGAGTACCGGATCGTGATCCAGAGCTTCGAGCTCTACGTGACCGTGGACACCAGGGCGCCGCGGATCAACATCCGGACCTTCGTCGAGGCGGAATGCAAGCCCGGCACGAAGACGGAGGTCTCCCCGATGCTCGTCTACTCCGTCCTGGAGGAGAACCCCGGCGAGGAGACTCTCGAGACCGGCGAAGGCGCGGCCCCCCTGCGGTGGACGCCGTTCTCCGGCTTCCAGACGCCGGACGGCAACATCCTGCTGGATCTGGAGGAGTACGTCGCCAACCGGTTCCGCGTCGAGGCCACGGACCTGGCGGGCAACCGCGCCACGGCGTCGACGCCGCCGGCGGACGAGGCGATCTACCTGCAGGGCTTCGGGCCGCACCGGCTCGACGCGTCGGGCGGGCTCCTGCCCCTGCCCTCCCTCTGCAGCGGTTCCCACTTCGAGAAGCGGACCATGCGGCTGGCCTTCACGGAGACGGTGCGGGCCGACGTGGCCGGACTGTTCATCCAGTTCCAGACCCTGCCCCCGCCGGCCATCCAGCCGCGGGAGGACGGCTGGTTCGAGGCCCCGGTGCAGGCGCTCGGCGTCCATCCGGACGGCCCGATCGAAGCGCTCTGGGGGCTGGACGGCGTACAGACCGGCATCCCCATCGCGGCGCGGGTGCGCCTGGTCGACGCCAACGGGAACGCGCACGTCTCGCCCTTCTTCGTCTTCCAGCTCGACGGGATCGAGCTGGGTCCCCTGGTCAGCCCCGCCCTGCTGGACCAGCTCGCCGAGACCGATCCGGCGGTCGCCGCCTCTCTCTCGGCCCTGCTCGCCGCGCACGGCCTGGAGCCCGGCCGCGACGTCGTGCTGTGGGGCCGCGAGTTCATCGCCGCGCCGCTCGCGAGCCTCCAGATCCTGGCCACCAGCCCGAAGGACCCGCGCTATGCCGTGACCCGCTCGATCCCCTTGCTTGGCACGGCTCCCAACGGCGTCTTCATCGCGCTGACCGACTGGCAGGGCTGCATGGACTACTTCGCCCGGGCCGTGGCCGTCACCGACCCGGCCCCCGACCCGGACACCGGCATCGTCGAGCCGCGGACCGTCGAGTCGGCGACCTTCAAGTACCACATCCCCTGCCTCGGGCTGGACGCGAAATGGCAGCCCATCCCGGTGGGCGCGTGCAACGGGCCGCGGGTCTCCACCCGCCGCACCCTGACCCTGGCGCCGTTCAGCCGGGACGGCAAGGCGCTCCAGATCCTCACCGTCTCCGCGCCAGGCGAAGGCGTGCTGTTCAGCGTCAACCGGCCCGCCAGCGGCTCGTCCTACGGCTTCGAGATCGACATGGCCGGCCGGCCGCAGGGCAACGTCGTCCTCACCGCCCGGCTCACCAACGTCGACGGCGAGGCCACGGCCGTGCAGACGCGCCTCCGCGTCGACCACACGCCGCCCGTGCTGGCCATCACCTATCCCCAGGACGGCCAGCGGCTCTGCGGCGTGCGCCGCGACGGGGTCAACCTCGTGGATGTCCTGGCCCGCGTGGACGACGAGAGCGGAGTCGCCACCCGGATGATCGCCCATCGCATCACCCAGCCGTCGTTCGACCGCTTCCTCGCTCCGCCCAAGACCGCCGGCATTCTCAACGTCCGCGGCAACGGGACCGCCGCCGAGGACTTTTTCTCGCTCCCGCCTCCCCTCCCGGACGGGAGCCTCATCCGGACGGACGTCCAGTTCTCCAAGCCCGGGGCGCGGCTCTCCGGCAGCCTGATCAATACCACCGGCGAGTTCATCGCCCGCCTGGAAGCCGTGGACAACGGCGGCTTCTACCGCTGCACCGAGACGACCTTCTACTTCGACGGCTCCGTCGAGGGGCTGACCGTGGACGCCACGCCGCGCCTCTTCTCCCCGAACGGGGACGGCAGGATCGACCAGACCACCATCGCCCTGGCCGCGGACGAGCCCACGACCGTGGACGTGGAGGTCTTCCCCGCGGTCTTCGATCCCGACCAGCCGTCGCAATGCCGGACGAACGGAGCCTCCCTGGGCCGTCTGGCCACCGGCGTGGAGATGCTCGAAGGCACCACGCTGCAGTGGGACGGCCTGGCCGGTGACGGCTCGTCCCTGCCCGAAGGCAAATACCTGGTCGTCGGCACCTTCCGCGACGGCTGCGGCAACCAGCAGCAAGGCGCCGTCTGCGTCGAGATCGACAAGACGCCGCCCCAGGTCGCCATCGACTATCCGCACACGGGCGATCCGCTGCCGCTCGTCGTCGAGGTGGCAGGCACGGCCACGGACCCGCACTTCCTGGGCTGGCATCTCGAGTACGGCGCGGGCACCGATCCCCAGACCTGGGCCCCCCTGGGCAACGACCACCTCGGCCGGCACAGCGAATTCCTGGCCCCCTGGAACACCTCCGGCCTGAACGGCGACTACACCCTGCGCCTGGTGGCCAATGACGCGGTGGGCAACCAGGCCGAGGCCCGGGTGTCCGTCGTCGTCACCACGCCGGCCACCCTGATCACCGACCTCGAGGTCACGCCGCGGCTGTTCTCGCCCAACGGCGACGGCCGGCGCGAGACCGCGGCGGTGCGCTTCGGCCTGGGCGCCGAGGTGCGGATCGACCTCACGGTCGCGACCCTGACCGGCACCCCGGTCCGCACCCTCGCGTCCGACACGCTCCTCCCGGCCGGCGCCCAGGTCCGCGGCTGGGACGGCATCACGGACGGCGGCCAACCGGCCCCCGACGGCGTGTACAAGGTCGTGCTGGAGGCGCGCCTCGCCAGCAATCCGCTGTTCACCCAGCGGGAAGAGATCACGGCCGAGCTCGACCGCACGCCTCCCGCGGCGGCGGTCACGCGGCCCACGGCCTTCGTGACGCCCTCCGGCCCCATCAAAGGCTCGGTGTCCGACCTCCGCCTCGCCGAGTACTCGGTCCAGCTCACCGACTCGCCGTCGGCGCCGGCCTGGATCGAGGTGACCCAGGGCGACCAGAACGTGATCGACGGCTTCCTGGGCTCCCTCGCGGGGAGGGCCGAAGGGGAGTGGGCGCTGCGCATCCAGGCCGAGGACCGGGCCGAGATCCGGACCGAGCTGGTCGTGCCCTTCGTGATCGACGGCACGCCGCCCGAGGTCACGCTGGCCGCCCCGGAGACGGGCGCGGTGCTCGGCGCGGTGGGCGGGCCGGTCGCGGTCCTGGGCGCCGTGGTGGAGGAGCATCTCGCTACCTGGCGCCTCGAGCTCGGCGCGGGCGACGCGCCCCAGACCTGGTCGGTGCTCGCCTCCGGCACGGAGCTGCCGCTGGCCACGCCGGTCCACGCCTGGAACCTCACCGGCGTCGCCGACGGCCTCTACACGCTGCGGCTCTACGCCGAGGACAAGGCCGGACAGTCCCGCGAGGCCCGCGTGAAGGTGACCGTGGACAACACGCCGCCCACCGTGGCCGTCACGGCCCCCGCCGACGACGGCTATGTCACCGGCCCCCTGGCGGTGACCGGCACGGCGTCCGACGCCAACCTGCTGGACTACCGGCTGGCCGTGGCCCCGGCGGGCTCGGCCGCC
>Ga0134123_10003014_pt1 | contig 10954 bp, 9 predicted proteins | sample KB303_FD_96460 | JGI IMG/M metagenome (GOLD analysis project Ga0134123, IMG submission 96460) | Terrestrial soil microbial communities without Nitrogen fertilizer from Kellogg Biological Station, Michigan, USA - KB3-0-3 | ecosystem: Environmental > Terrestrial > Soil > Unclassified ...
GGCGATGATCCGGCGCAGCGCCGCGATGAGGCGGTCGCGCTTGTCGTCGACTGAGCGCTGACGATCCCGCGGCGAGGTGCCGGCGCCGAACTTCACCGTCTCGTAGACCACCGACAGGTTGCGCTCGTCGTGCAGGAATCCTTCGTTGGTGGTGACTTCGGTGTAGACGCGAACCCAGAAGTTCACGTCCTGTTGTATGCCTTCGGGACGCGGGATCGCCTCGGCGCGGGCGACGATCGACGCCGTCAGACTGAAGGCAAACGCCAGCCCCCAGGCCATCTGCCGCATCCGTCGCTGGCGGTTTTTCGGTGTCGGGGTCATTTACAGTCGTAAGCCCAGGCGCAAGAGATTGATCGCAAAAGAAATCTGCGAAGGGGCCGAGAGTTATGTCTCGCGCCACCCCCGAGCATGTGTCGAAGATTTTGACAGCAGGGCTGGGACCGCCGACGTGACATATTGCCCAAACTCCACAATTGCGTCGCTTGAGGCCCTTGTCTGCCCTATTGGACCGACTCCAGCAGGTCGGATTCATCTGGCACAGCGCTTGCTCCTTCTTTGGACAAGCGGCGCGACCAAGACCGCACTCGGACAACAACAAGAAGAGCGAAAACACTCCTCCACAAACAAGCAAGCAAGCGACCAATAAACCCCGCGAAAGCGGGGTTTTTTTTGGGTGTTCCAACCCGTGAAGCGCGCACGACATCTATAGAGCACCCACCTTCCAAGTCATCGAGGGAGTCCACATGAAGGTCGTTGCCTGTATCTCGGTCGCCGCGCTCGTTTTCCTTGCCTGGGAGGCTGGCCCCGCATCCGCCAGCGACGGGCGCAACATTTTCAACGTCAACGGCGGAGTGCGTGCCTCGGCGGGTGAAACCTACGACACGCTGAGCACGGTGAACGGCGACGTGCGCGTTGGGCGTGGTGCGTCGGCCGAGGTGGCGAAGTCGGTCAATGGCGAGATCATCCTCGAGGAGGACGTGAAGGTCGGCCGGGTCAGCACGGTGAACGGCTCAGTGCGCATCGAAGACGGCGCGGCCGTCGATCACGAAGCCTCGACCGTGAATGGCGGCGTGCACGTCGGCAAGCGCGCGCGAGTCGGCGGCGACGTCTCCAGCGTCTCGGGCGAGATCGAGCTCGAAGGCGCCGAGGTCACGGGCAAATTGGTGACTTTCAACGGCGACATCGACCTGTCCGATGGTTCGCGTGTGCTGGGCGGCATCCACGTCAAGAAACCCAAGGTCGATTCGGACTGGAGCTCGAAGCAGAACAACCCGCCCGAGGTGCACATCTGCTCGACTTGCGTGGTCGAAGGCGAGCTGCGCTTCGACCGCCCCGTGGAACTGCGCGTCGACCCGGGCGCGAAGATCGGCCAGGTCATTGGCGACGTGGTGCGGCGTTAGTCCGCGAGGCTGCGGCCGTAAAGCCGCACCTCGTCCTCGCCGGGCCGCATGAAATGCATGGCCTCGAAGCGCATGCCGATTTTTTCCAGTAACGCGATCGACGCGGAATTTCCCGGCGAAACCACGGCGATCACGCGTCGCAGCCCGTATTTTCCAGCCGCGTGCCGCAGGCACGCCTGCGCCGCTTCCAGCGCGTAACCCTGTCCGCGGTACTCCGGAAGATAGGCGTAGCCGAGATCGACGTCGGGGAGCGTGTCGCGCTTCAACAGCCCGCACATGCCGATGGGCGCCCCATCCGGCTTGCGCGCCACGTGCCACAGGCCGAAACCATGGCGTTCGTACATCGCGAACGGTCCGAGCTGCAGGTACTGCGGTACGTCGGCGGCGGTGCGCACCCCGCGATCGCCGATGTGCTTCATGAAGTCCGCGTCGTTGAGCAGGCGCACGATGAACTGCGCATCGTCGAGCGTCAGGCGTCGCAGCGTGAGGCGCGCGGTCTCGAGCTCAGGAAGGGTCGCCAAACCGCGAGCGCTCGAAGGTCGGCAGGCCATCGCCGAACTTGACCCAGCCGATGTCGTGACTCAGCCAGGAATGATGAGTTGGCGGAAACGCCCAGGGTGCGTCGAGACTGCAGGTGGTGACGTCGACGAAATCCGGGCTGTCGAGATGTTCGTACACCAGCGGCGAACCGCAGGCGCCGCAAAATTTCCGCTTCACCTTGGGGGACGATTCGAACTCGAGCGGCGTGCCGCGCACGAAACGGAACTCGGCCTTCGCGAACGTCACCCACGCCACCACCGGCGACGCCGCCGCGCGGCGGCAGGATTGGCAGTGGCAGATCATGCTGTTGGCCGGGTTGGTGGTCGCGGAGTAGCGCACTGCCCCGCACATGCACCCTCCCTGGATGTCTTGATTCAAATTGTGCTCCCCCATCTATGGAAATCTTATCTGCTCACGGACGCCCCCGCTTCGGGGGCGCATTCCGACGTCGGCGTCAGCCCTAAAAAAAGAGCCCCGCTGACGCGGGGCTCCAGAGCGCGGAAACGGGGGTCTTGTTCCGCAGCTTTCGGTCAGTGGTGCCCGGTAGGGTTCCAGGTACCACTGTTACTCTGTGTCACGAGGGGGCATTTTCTCCCACCCCTAAGACGGTTTTATTGCGGGGGTGCGAACCGGTACCAGACCGGTAGTGCCCGGATCAGGGGGAGCGGGTTTCGGCCGAAGCCCGTAGCGATGCGGCCGCGAAACGGTCCCAAAGTCGTTCGGCCTGAGAGCGGCGATTTTCCCCGGCCAGCACGATGGCGCGGGCTTCGGCCTCGGTGATCCGGCCCAGGCGGCACAGGACGATCACCGACCCGGTGACCCGTCCGAATTTGAGCGATCGGCCCAGCGAATTCTCCATCTGCAGCTCGGCCGCCAGCGCCTGGCTCTCGAGTGCGTACTGCACCCGTTCCGACAATTCCCAGTTCGCGGCAATGCGGCCCGCCGTGGGCGCGACCCAGGTCTCGAGCATGCGCGCCACGCTTGCCACAGTCGGGCTCAGCTGCGGTTGCGCAGCGAATTGATCGCGCACGATCCGGAACACGACGATGGCCGACAGGCCGTGCAGCAGCCCGATCAGCTGCGCGAGGAAAGGTTCGGATCTTTCGATCTGTACCGCGTGTTGTTCGGCGGCCGATGCCGAATACAGCGTGTGCTCCCAGACGAGTTCGGGGAAGCGGCTGAACGCTCCGCTGCCGCCGCTCATCACCGGCTGCAACAGGGCGGTCGCGATGATCGAGCGAATGCCCTGCACTCCCACGAGCGTGACAGCGCGATCGATGCTTTCGACCGGCAGACTGCTCACGCGGTACATCGGGCTGTTCGCGATGCGCAGCAGGTTGCCGGTGAGCGCAGGGTCCTGCGCGATGATGCGCGAGATTTCCACCAGGGCCGCCTGCGGATCGTTCACTGTCGCCAGCAATTTCGGCAGCAATGAAGGACGGCGCGGAATGTATTCGGGTTTCGCCTCGATGCGCTCCAGGATCTGCTGCACCGACTTGAACACCGGCGCGTGATCCGGATCGGGCGGCAAACTCAGTGCCTCGCGTGGTGCATCGTCGAGCGCGTAAGCCACGAATCTGCGCAGCGCTTCGTCCCAGTGGATTGCGGTCTTGTCGCCGGTCGCGTGGGTGCCGGTGAGCGCGCGATTCGATCCCGTGGTGGCCGCGATCGGATCGGCGGGCTGCGGCTTCGCGCGCGTGGCGCGCATGAAGATCACCACGCCCACGACCACGAGCGCGATGCCGCCGATCAAGATCGCAATGGTTCCAGTCAGGGTCGAGCCCATGGCGGCAAAGGCTAACCGTTCGCCGCTGCGCGCACCACTGGCGCGGGTAACTCAGCCTTCCCGCAGCTTGCGCGTCGCGAGCACCAGCGTGGCATCGTCGTCGGTGCGCGCGCGCACCGCCGCGGATCCCAGTAACTGCGTCACGGCCTGGGAAAGTTCCGGTATCTCACCCTGCGCCGGGTTCGCGTGCAGCGGCGCAAACACCGTGCGGAAAAAAGGTGCGTGCGCGGTGCGGCTCGCGAAATGCAACGCCAGCGGCTCCATGCCATCCGTCATCAACGCGACGTCCTGGACGTCATCGGATATGTCCACGACCTCCGCCTGGGTCAGCGCGTGCTCGTCGCTGAGGAAGTAAGTCGCGTTGGCGTATTCGCCGTTCTGCGGCCAGATCGCCCAGCGCCATTCCGAGGCCGCATTGCCGAACACGATGACGCCGTCGCCTATCTGCAGCGCCGCGCCGCCGAATGGTGTGACGATCACGGCTAACAACGTGCAGGCCAGGTCGCGCGGCGTGAGCTTGCGGTCGGCGGCGGATTCGATCAACCGCTGGCGTGCGAGCGTCGCGCCCTCGCGCAGGATGTCGCGATAGTCCTTGCGTCCGGCACGCACGCCGAGCTGGCCCATGTCGCTCAGCGTGGTGACCGCGAGCTCCGCGCCGATGTGCGAGTGCTCCGCGGTGCCGTCGCCGTCGGCCACCACCGCAACCAGCGCGTCCTCGTCGGCGAACGACACGCAGGCGAAACGGTCCTGGCAGGGTTTGCCGGTTTTCTCGTGCGAACTGCCGGTGGCCCGGCCCGCGGCGTATCGCCACATCTCAGTCGACCTTTGCCCAGCCGTCGGGCGCCGCGGGATTGGTCAATGCGGGCGTGTCGGAAATCTGCGAGCGCGACACGCTGCTCAGCGAGTCCGACAGCCATACGAACAGCTGGCCGAACGACAGTCCCTTGAGGCGCAGCGGCTGGCGCACCGCCACCGCGGCGAGTTTGCCGATGTCGGCGTTCTCCACGCCCACGGCGTAGAACATGAACGACTTCTTCGCCTCACCGGCGCGCACCAGCGCCGCCGCAGCCGTGACATTGTCGGTGGGCTCGCCGTCGGAAATCATGAAAATCCACGGCCGGTAATAACCGATGCCGTTGGCGCGGTATGCCTTCTTGCGTTCCGCCAGCAGCTCCGCCGCCTTCTCGATGGCCGCGCCCATGGGCGTATCGCCGTCGGCTTCGAGCTGCGGCGCGATGAACGAATCCGCGGTGACGAAGTTCTGTTCGACGCGCACCGGGCCGAAGGTCACCACCGCTACTTCGACACGTTTTGCCGCCATTGCATCGCTGCGCAATTGGCGGGCGAACTCGTTGAGCCCGGCGTTGAGCTGCTCGATTTTCTGGCCCTGCATCGAGCCGGAAGTGTCGAGCAGCAGCAGGCAGGCGCAGCGCGGCTCCGGATTGTCGGCGAACTCGAGATTGCTGAAAGGAACCTGGTCGAGTGATGTCATTTATTACCTTTGCGCGATTCCATCATATTCATCCAGTTCCTGACGCGGTTGAAACCCTTCAAACAATCCGGAAGGTCGACGCTGCCGTCGGCACGAATCCTGATTTCCACGCTGAGCGTATTGTTCGCTTCGTTCAGTTCCTCGACGTAATTTTCGGGATCGATTGCCAGCTCCACGATCATCCCGGGCTTGGGATCGATGTTGAGGAATTGGGTGCCAAGCGCACCCGGCCCAAAGGTACCGGCCGGGGGTCGCTCCCCCATGCTGCCTTGGGCACTGGACGCGACGAAATTGAACAGCCTGGGATTGGCAGCAGTGCCGGCATTCCCGAAGACCACCATGGGCGTGCGCGACGAGGTCTGTGACAAACACAACCCAAGAGGCACGAGATCCGGCCGCGCCTCGGGCGCAGATTTGGCCGCTGCCGGTTCCACACGCACGGGCCCCGGATCGATCCAGTCCGGATCGCTGGCATGTTTGGCAAGCTCATCACACTGAGGCAGGTCTACCGAGCCATCGGCGAGTCGCGTGACGCGCGCACTGGTGACGTTGTTCTGCTCGTTCGATTCGCCGATTTCGTCCAGGGCGTCAATCTTGACCATGATGTTTGCCGACTTGCCGCGTTTTCCCACCAGCAGCGAGACCACGCCGACGTTGAATCCCATGGCTTCGTAGGGTGCCGGCACCGATAGATAGGTCCGGTCAATCACACGCAGGTCGCTGCCATCGTGGCCCTGCGAGATCTGGTACAGGCCGTGGCCATATGCGCCGCGGTTCGTGAATTGCAATCCGACCAGGATGTTGCTGCGTGCGCAAAGTCCCAGCGGCACCATGTCCGGCAGATCGGGTGGCGCATCGGTGGTCGCGACGGTTCTCACGGGTCCTGTTCCCGGAACGATGCGCAGGCGCACGTTGTTGCACGCCGGCAAGTCGAGACCGCCGTCCGGGTTGTACGAGATCGTGAAGCGCGCCGAGTTGTTGATTTCATCGGCCTCCGATATTTCGTTGTTCACATCGAGATCCACCAGGGCGTACTCCGTGCCGCTCGGCACATCATCGCGTAGACGCGTGATCAGCAGCGAATCCGGCTCCGGCACCCTGAGCTCGAGCTGGCGCCGGAACGGCATCTCCCCGGATCGCGCGCGGGTAGCGAAGTGAAACATCTGGTAGCCGCTCCCTCCGCCGACGTTTGCGTACACCATGTCCAGTACGCGACCGGAGGCGACATCGCGGAAGCAGATCCCCAGTGGAATGAGATCGGGCAGGACTCGGTTCTTCACGGCCGGAGACGAGTTCCCGACGAGGCTCGCGGGATCGCGCGAAACCTCGTACCAGGCGAGGTCCTGCGGCACAGTGGGCGCGACCCTGGGTCGTTCGGGACGCTTGTGGGCCAACAACCAATCCGGCCTGCCGAGCCCCAGTAGTTCGGCGACCAGCAGCACCAGCACCCATACCCCGGCGGAAACCAGCACCGACGCGGAAGTCTCGCCGAGCAGGTCGTCCTTCCGGTCCGGAGCCGCGACGTTGAACAGGTCGCGTTGCGCGGTAGCGTTCTCGGCCGCGAATTCCAGGCGCCCGGCTTCCGAACGAAAATACGCGAGCCCCTTGTAGCCGATGGTGCCGAACGCCAGCGCGACCAGCGACCACAACACGTTCACACGCATCGACCCGTCGAAATCCCCCTCGAAGGGCACGACCAGCAGCAACATCACGGGCACGATGCAGGCGCTTGCGATGATCAGGAAACACGCGCCCAACGCCATCCATCGCGCCCAGCGCATATAGAGGAAGATACCGACGCCCACGGCGAACATGAGCGCGCCGAGTCCGCAGCGTGCGATGAAACCTTCACCCCCCAGGCCGTTCCAGCACAACAAGAGACCGCCGGCGGCAAGCAGCACCGCGAGCCCACGCTGCGCGGCCAGCGCCTTGCGCTCCTCTTCGGAGGCGATCACGGGGCGTGCTCCTGCGTCGAGTTCGCGACCGCCTTGCGCGCCGCTTCGAGGTCACGTTCGCGTTTCTTGCGGGCTTCGGAGAGTTCCGACGCGAGGCGCTCGAGTTCTTCCTGTCCGACGCGCATTTCGTCGAGCAGGGAGTCCTGTTCGTGTTGCAGCACCAGCTCGACCTGCTGCACGTCCACGGGATCGGTTCCCTGGCTCGGGTCGAACACGAATCTGCGGGAACACGCATTGGCCCAGGCCAGGATCTGGACTCGTGCCGGTTCGCTCACCAGGCCATTCATCTTTTCGGAGTACGCCAGCACCTCCGCGGCCGAATCGATGTCGAAGGCCGCGAGCATGGAGATTTCCTGGCGGGACACCTTGGGCAATGCCGCCTTGTCCAGGGGAATCTGATCGAGAAACTTGTAACGCTGCAGTTTCGCCGCCTCGGCGAGCATCGCGTCCATGCGTTCAGCGCGCCGCTGCGGCATCTGCAGGACCTGCTGCTTGAGATCGTTCAGCCTGCGGAGCAGCGTCTCGAAGCGTTTGTCCGCGGCGATCTCGTTCCACGCATGGATGACGTAGACCAGGTGTTTGCGCGCCATGAACATGCTGCGGTAGATAGCCTGCGAGCGCTCGGGCTTCCACCACTTCACCTTGCGGGTCTTCCAGCGAAGGCCCAGCGATGCGGCGAACACCATCCCGGCGAGCAACACATGTTTGCCCGGGTCGAACATGAGCGCGCATATCGCCAGACCCACCAGCAACCAGCTGAGGACCGCGCGAGGCAGCGGCCCCAGCGGATCCTGCGTCTCTATCTCGAGCTCGGCGATCTGCGGCACTTCCAGCTCGTCGACCGGCTCGGGCTTGGGCACGGCCATGATGGCATCCCAGATCGGCGCCAGCTTGGCCGTACCGAGCTCGTCGAAGGTCTGGCGCTGAACGCTGAACAGCCGCAGGCCGGTGCTCCGCTCGAGCGCGCACCAGCAGCAGCCCGGTGCCGAACCATCCGGACCGCCCGGGCGTCTGGGAAAAAAGTGCGCGGCGCTGGCGCGACAGGTTTGCAGGCGCGACTCCAGCGCCTGCAGCACCTCTATCCACTGCGTGGCCGCGGGCCGCGGCTGCTCGCCGGGCGGCGCGAACGCGCGCTCGAACAATTGCGCGACGTCGACGCCGAACGCGTCCAGGGTCAGCGTGCCGGGGGGCGGCGTCATGCCGAAGCTCGCCGCATTGGCGCCGTACACGAAGCGTGATTCCGCGATGGCACGCTCGATCGGCATCTCGCCGTCCGCAAATTTGCCGGCGAATGGATGTCGCCCGATGTACAGCAGGTGAAACAGCAACACCGCGAGACCGAAGGCGTCGTGATTCGCGGTGCGTCTCAGGCCGCGGAAGGGCCGGCCCGCGAGCTCCGGTGGCGTGAACAGCGGCACGCCGACGTCACAGGTGTAGAGCCGCGCACCGTCGCGCACCTGGAATGAATCGCAATCGATGAGCACCACGGTGCCGTCGCGCCCGACGAGCGCATTGCCGTGGTTGACGTCGCCGATGACGTTGCCCACCGCGTGCACCTGCGCGAAGGCGCGCGCGATGTTGGTGCCGGCGCGCACCACGAAGCGGAAATCGACGTTGGGGAAGAATCGCCGCCGGCTCTTCGGGCTGTACAACTCGTGCACGTCCTCGCGGGCACTCACCTTGGGCATGAGGAAGCCGCGCACCGCGCCCGCGGGATCCGTGAGCACGTCGACCGGCCACGCGGCCACGCGCAACAGCGCCGGCGAGGCGTTTTGCGCCATGCTGCGCAGTTTTTCGGCCTTGGCCGGCGCCGGCGGTTTCAGGTAGATCTTGGCGACGAAGTCGGGAGCTCCGGTGACCGGAAAGACCGCGCCCTCGCCGCCGCGTCCGAGTTCCTTGCCGAGACCGATCGCCGAATTGTTCGAGCCGCGCTGCAGGCGCGAGATGCCCGGTCCGCCGGTCACGTCCTTCATGGTTTCGTCATTCGGAGGCGGGCATCTCGACTAGCTTGGTTCCCGGCGGACAGTATCCCTGCGTGAAGGTGATGCCACCAGAGGCGTCGCGGCATTTCAGGATACGGGACGCCGGCTTCTCGTCTTCCTGGCTGGTCCCGGTAGATTGCGGCTCGATCCTCGCGCGTTGTTCGGCCTCGCGCCGGGCGGATTCCTCGGCGCGGATCCGGTTCAGCTCTTCACGCCTGCGCACTCTGTCGTCTTCCTGCTGATTTTGCAGCTGCGCGGCCCGTGCGGCCCGCGCACGCGACTCCTCGTATTCGCGCAATTGCGCGCGATCGCGCTCCATCTGCGCGTGGTTCGAAGCCTCACGTCGCCTGGACTCGGCGGACATGGACGCAAGCGCCCGGGTCACCGCATCGCCGCGACTCAATGACGCGTCGAAGAACATGATGACTAACCAGGCGACGACCGACAGTGCCACGGTTCCAATGGAGCCATGCGTCACGCCGAATTCCTCGCAGCCTTCTTCCGAACAGAGATGGAAGAACAGTTTGTAGTCGATGATCACGGTAACGAGCATGACCAGCAGGTAGAACAGCACCCACCGCACCACCGCGCCGCCAACGCCGCCCATGAACGATGCGGCCAGGAACGCGCCTAACTTTCCCTCTGACAACGCCCAGACCACGATGAAGAGCAGCAGCAGCGAGCCGATGGTCCAGGTGAGAAAACTGACCCCCAGGGCCAGCCAGCGCGCCCAGACTTTCTGGTGCAGCAGCCCGATGCCGACGGCGAGGAACAGAGCCGACAACAGGACCGACGCCGCATCCGGGCCGCCCATGCCGAACGGCCCCGTATTCGAGGACAACACCCCGAGTACGCCGTTCACGATGAACAGCCACGCGCCAACCTTGACGATCATGACAGGCCTCCCGCCCTGGAACCGGAACATGTTAACCGGCGGTCAAGCCACAACCTGTGCGCCACGTCACTGCCCGGCGGCCAGCTCCGCGGGTAGTTCGGTCGACTCCGCGATCCTGATCGGGTGGCCGGGTACACGGGTGTAGTCGAGATCGATTCCGGTGACTTCTTCTTCGAGCGCGACAAGGTCGGCATTCGAAGTCGCGGCCGACGCGCGCAGCGCCGTCATGGCCGCGGCGATCTGCGAGGTCCCCTCGACACCCAGCGCGACCAGGCGCTCGGCCAGCGTCAGGTGGTTATCCAGCGGATGAGGTGTCGTCCACGCCGTCAGATCGGCGAGCGGCGACGCGGCGACGCGCCGCAGGTAATCGTCGGCGATGTTGCGACGGCCGATGCCGCGGTTCATGAGGTTCGCGAGTCCGGCACGGAAGCTCATCCACTGCGATCCCAGTGCGGTCATCTTCACGATCATCGGAACCAGCTGCTGCGCGGGCGCGAATGCCAGTGCCGCCTGGTCGGCACTGCCCTCGCGCTCGCGGGTCACCTTCTTCATGCGCCAGCGCAGCACGAGCAGCATCACCGAAAGCAGGCCATATGCCGGCGCCTTGGCCAGCTTCATGAACATGTGTTCGTCCTTGTCCTCCTCGACGCTTTCGACCGCGGACACCAGCGCCGCCTGCGCGGGCGCGAAGCGCCGGCTGAAGGCCAGGTCTTCGGCCCGGAAATGCGCCAGCTCGTATGCGAGCAGGCCGTCGAGTTCCACCGGATCGAGCGTGCGCAGCGCCAGCGCCGACACGTACAGCGTCTCACCCTCCGGCATGTCGCCGACGCCGCGCAATTTCACGGACATGGAGGTCATGAACACCATGGGCTCGATGCCGACGACGATGTAGCCGGGCGCCGGA
>Ga0134123_10003016_pt1 | contig 10950 bp, 8 predicted proteins | sample KB303_FD_96460 | JGI IMG/M metagenome (GOLD analysis project Ga0134123, IMG submission 96460) | Terrestrial soil microbial communities without Nitrogen fertilizer from Kellogg Biological Station, Michigan, USA - KB3-0-3 | ecosystem: Environmental > Terrestrial > Soil > Unclassified ...
CGACTATCGCGCGAAAGTCTGGGTCAACGACTGGCTCGCCGCGACCCACGAAGGCGGCTACACGCCCTTCACGGTGGACGTCACCTCGCTCTGCTCGGCCAGCACGCTCGTCATCGTCGTGCAAGCCGAAGACGATCCGGTGGAGTTGTCCAAGCCGCGCGGCAAGCAGGACTGGCTGCTCGATCCGCATTCGATCTGGTACTACCGGACGACCGGCATCTGGCAGACCGTGTGGCTGGAAGTCGTGCCCGCGACGTGGATCGGCCGGCTTCGGTGGACGCCGAACCTCGAGCGCTGGGAAATCGGCGTGGAACTGTGGCTCGACGGCGATCGCCGCGACGCGCTCCGGCTCGAGGTGAAGATGCGGGTCGGCGACCTGCTGCTCGCCAACGACACCTATCAGGTGATCTCCGGAGAAGTGCATCGGCGCATCGCGCTCTCCGATCCCGGAATCGACGACTACCGCAACGGCCTGCTCTGGAATCCGGCCGTGCCGACGCTCATCGACATCGAGCTGCGCCTCTGGGGCGGACGCGACGAACTGCTCGACGAGGTGAGCAGCTATACGGCTCTTCGCGCCATTCATGTGGACGCCGACAAGATCGTCCTCAACGGCCGGCCGTACATGCTCCGTATGGTGCTCGATCAGGGCTATTGGCCTGACACGGGCCTCACCGCGCCGGATGACGCGGCGCTCCGGCGCGACGTCGAGCTCGCGAAGGCGATGGGCTTCAACGGCGTGCGCAAGCACCAGAAGCTCGAGGACCCGCGCTATCTGTATTGGGCCGATCGCCTCGGGCTGCTCGTCTGGGCCGAGATGCCGAGCGCCTACCGGTTCAGCGAGAAGTCGGTGCAGCGCGTTGCGCGCGAGTGGATGGCGGCCATCGAGCGCGACTTCAGCCACCCCTGCATCATCGCGTGGGTCCCGATCAACGAGTCGTGGGGCGTGCCGAACCTCCCGATGAATCCGACCGAGCGACACTACGTGCGCGCGTTGTACCACCTGACGAAGACGCTCGATCCGACGCGACCCGTCGTCGGCAACGACGGCTGGGAAGCGGTCGCGACCGACATCATCGGCATCCACGATTACGATGGCGACGCCGGTCGCATCGCGGGCCGCTACGCCACCGACGCGTCGCTGCCCCGCCTGTTCAAGCGCGAGCGCCCGGCCGGACGGGCGCTCGTGCTCGACCAGGATCGCCAGCCGGAGCAGCCGATCGTGTTGAGCGAGTTCGGCGGGATTGCGCTGTCGAAAGAGACGTCGACGACCTGGGGTTATTCCCGCGCCACGTCCGCCCGATCGCTCGCGGCGCAGTACTCGAAGCTCCTGACGACCGTGAACTCGCTCGGCGTCCTCGCGGGCTTCTGCTATACGCAATTCGCCGACACGTACCAGGAAGCCAACGGCCTCCTCTACGACGATCGCCGTCCGAAGTTTCCGATCGAGGACATCGCGAACGCCACGAAGGGCGACTCCCAGTCAGCGTCACCCGATACGCCGTCGTCGGACACCGTCGCGCCGGGCCCCGAGCCCGTGCCTGTGACCGTCGGCGAGAGGCCGGAGTAGGCATGTACTCGCGAATGCTGTCGAAGCCTGACGGCCGCTCGCTTCGACTGTATTCGCGAACGCCGATTTCCGACACTATCGAAAGCCCGCCGTCGGCGCCGGAAGGCGCGCCCGCCAATTCACACATGCGATGGCATCCACTCCGCCGCGAGTGGGTCGCCTACGCCGGCCATCGCCAGGGCCGGACGTTCCTTCCACCGGCGGAACACAACCCGCTTGCGCCGAGCGACGACCCGAAGCGGCCGAGCGAGCTGCCCGTCGGGAAGTACGACGTTGCCGTATTCGACAACCTGTTTCCCACGTTCTCGCGCACTGCCACCGCGCGGCCCGATGAGATCGTCGAGACCGCGCCCGCGAACGGCGCCTGCGAGGTCGTCGTCTTCACCCAGGATCCGACTCAGAGCCTCGGGCGGCTGCCACTCTCGCAGATCGAACTCATCCTCGAGGTCTGGGCGGAACGCTACGTCGATCTCGGCCGGCGCGACGATGTGCAGTACGTGATGCCATTCGAGAACCGCGGCGTCGAAGTGGGCGTTACGCTGCATCATCCGCACGGACAGATCTACGCGTATCCGTTCGTTCCGCCGATTGCCGAGACGGAACTCGCCGCGCAGCTCGCGCACAAACGCGCGCACGGCTGCGGACTGCTCGAGCGGCTGCTCGCCGACGAGGTCAGCGACGGCCGCCGGGTGCTGTATTCGAGCCCTCAGGCGATCGCCGTGGTCCCGGTGTGCGCGCGCTACGCCTATGAAGTGTGGATCGCGCCGGTGCGCGCGGCGCAGTCGTTCGCGGATCTGACGGACGACGAGCGGCGGGAGCTGGCGCGGGCGCTCAAGACGGTGCTGATGAAGTTCGATCGGCTGTGGGATCGGGCGTTTCCCTATGTCATGGTCGTCCACCAGGCGCCGGTCGATGGACACGATCATCCCGAGGCGCATCTCCATTTCGAGTTCTACCCACCGTACCGGATGCGCGATCGGCTGAAGTACATCGCTGGCAGCGAACTTGGAGCAGGTGCGTTCACGGCGGATACGCTGCCCGAGGCAAAGGCCGCGGAGCTGCGCGCCGTGGAGGTGAACATTGATTGAAGCCTGGGCGCCGGGGCGCATCAACCTGATCGGCGAGCACACCGACTACAACGACGGCTTCGCGCTGCCGTCGGTCGTGCCGCTGCAGACGCACGTCCGCCTGACACCGCGAACCGATCAGATCGTGTCCGTCACGAGCGACGCCGAGGCGGCGCCGTGCCAGTACACGCTCGGGGACGAGAAACCCTCGGGCACGTGGCTCGACTACGTCGCCGGCCTCACGTGGTCGCTGCGGCGAAGCGGGCATCGACACGCGCCGGGTTTCGATCTTCAGATCACGTCCGACGTCCCCGTCGGCAAAGGACTGTCGTCGAGCGCCGCGCTCGAAATCTCGATCCTCCGCGGCCTGCGCGCGCTCTATTCGCTGACGTTGTCGGACATGGAGCTCGCGATGCTCGCCCACACGACGGAGACGCAGTTTGTGGGCGCTCCGGTCGGCGTGATGGACCAGATGGTCTGCAGCCTGGGTCGCGCCGGATCGGCGTTCTTTCTCGACGCGGCCACGCGCGACTTTCACCACGTCCCGCTGCCTGCCGGGACCTCGGTGCAGGTGATCGACTCGGGCATCGCGCACCACCACGCCAGCGGCAACTACCGGATCCGGCGCCGGGAATGCGACGAGGCGGCCCGCGCGCTGAAGGTCGCCAGGCTGCGCCAGCTGACCCCGGCCGACCTGCCGCGCATCAACGCGCTGCCGGACCCGCTCAATCGACGCGCCCGCCACGTGGTCACTGAGAACGCGCGCGTGCTCGCCGCTGTGGATGCGTTGCGTGCGGGAGATTTGCGAAAGTTCGGCGGACTGTTGACGGCGTCGCACGAGTCGATGCGCGACGACTTCGAGGTGTCGCTCGCGGAAATCGACTGGCTGGTCGAGCTTGCCGTCGGCGACGCGGGCGTGCTCGGGGCGCGGCTCACCGGCGGCGGCTTCGGCGGCTGCGTGCTCGTCCTCTGCGCCCCCGGCGCCCCGGACGACGCGGCCGAGCGCGTCGTCGATCGGTATCGCCGGGAGTTCGGTCGGAAAGCGACAGTGCTGATCGGTTCGAGCAGGGAACAAATTTTGAAGGGTTGATCGCTGATGAATGATCTTATTTGCCTGTCCCATCTCCGCTGGAACTTCGTCTTCCAGCGTCCGCAGCACTTGATGACGCGTTTTGCCGCAGAGCGTCGTGTGTTTTTCTTCGAGGAGCCGATATTCGATTCGTCCAGGCCGCAATTGCAGATCCACCGCGACGGCGACGTCCGCGTCGTCGTGCCGCATCTTCCTGCGGGGCTCGGGCCTCACGACGTCAGTACGACGCTGACGACGCTGCTTTCCCAGATGTGCGTGCAATGGGCCATCAGCCAGCCGATCTGCTGGTACTACACGCCGATGGCGCTCACGTTCACGCGCACGATTGACGCGAGCGCGATCGTGTATGACTGCATGGACGAGTTGTCCGCGTTCAAAGGCGCGCCTCCGGAGCTGCTTTCGCTCGAAGAGGAACTGCTCGAACGCGCCGATGTGGTCTTCACCGGCGGCCATCACCTCTATGAGCACAAACGCGGGAGACATCCGCGCGTGCACCCGTTCCCGAGCAGCGTGGACACGGCGCATTTCGCCACGGCGCGATCCATGACGGACGAACCGGCGGATCAGGCCGGCATCCCGCATCCCAGGATGGGCTTCTTCGGTGTCATCGACGAGCGGATGGACATCGATCTGCTCGCCGCCGTGGCGGCCGCACATCCCGACTGGCATATCGTCATGCTCGGGCCGTGCGTGAAGATCGATGAGTCGGCACTGCCGCGGCCCGCGAACATCCATTACCTCGGATTGAAGAAGTACGAGGAGCTGCCCGCGTACCTGGCGGGATGGGACGTCGCGCTGCTGCCGTTCGCGATGAACGAATCGACGCGGTTCATCAGCCCGACCAAGACGCCCGAATACCTGGCCGCGGGCTGCCAGGTCGTCTCGACGCCGGTGCGTGACGTGGTGCGGCCGTACGGCGAAGAGGGCATGGTGGCGATTGCCAGCACGCCGCAGGAATTCGGCGACGCGATCGCCCGGGCGCTTCAGCACAAGGATCCGGAGTGGCGGGCGAGAGTCGATCGCTACCTCTCGACGCTGTCCTGGAATCGCACGTGGGCCGACATGCGCTCGCTGTGCGAAGACGCGCTCCGCCGTCGCGCCGGGGCCGCGCAGCTCGACATCTCTCGACGCCTCCACCTCGCGGGCGGAGATCGTCGGTCGGCGGCCAGGCCCGGCGGTCCGGCGGCCCCCGCCATGGGACATGCCGATGTTTGATTACCTCATCGTCGGGGCCGGATTCGCCGGGAGCGTCATGGCCGAGCGTCTCGCGCAGGACGCCGGCAAGAAAGTGCTGATCATCGACAAGCGTCCGCACATCGGCGGCAACGCCTACGATCATCACGACGAGGCCGGCATCCTGGTCCACAAATACGGCCCGCACATCTTCCACACCAACTCGAAGGCGGTGTGGGACTACCTGTCGCGGTTTACCGAGTGGTATCCCTACCAGCATCGCGTCCAGGCGTGGGTCGATGGCCAACTGCTGCCGATTCCGATCAATCTCGAAACCGTGAACCGCATGTACGGGCTGGCGCTCACCTCGTTCGAGGTGGACAACTTCTTCGCGTCGGTGGCCGAGAAGCGGCCGCAGATCAAGACATCCGAAGACGTCATCGTCTCGAAAGTGGGACGGGAGCTGTACGAGAAGTTCTTCCGGAACTACACACGGAAGCAATGGGATCTCGACCCGTCCGAGCTGGACGCGCAGGTCACCGCCCGCGTGCCGGTGCGAACCAATCGCGACGACCGGTACTTCACGGATACGTACCAGGCCATGCCCAGGCACGGCCTCACGAGGATGTTCGAGAAGATGCTCACGCACCCGAACATCAAGATCCTGCTGAACGCCGACTATCGCGAAGTCGCCAGGATGATCCCGCATCGGGAAGTGATCTACACGGGGCCCATCGACGAGTACTTCGACTACCGCTACGGCCGCCTGCCGTACCGATCGCTGGAGTTCCGCTTCGAGACGCTCAACAAGCCGCAGCACCAGCCGGTCGCCGTCATCAACTACCCGAACGAAAATCCGTACACCCGGGTGACGGAGTTCAAGCACCTCACGGGGCAGGAGCATCACAAGACGACGCTGGTGTACGAGTACCCGAGAGAGCTGGGGGATCCGTACTACCCCATTCCGCGTGCGGAAAACAGCGAGCTGTACCGCAAGTATCAGATGCTCGCAGCCGCGACGCGCGGCGTCTATTTCACCGGACGCCTGGCGACCTACAAGTACTACAACATGGACCAGGTGGTCGCGCAGTCGCTCTCGCTCTATGCGAAGCTGCTCCAGCCGCGCGGCCAGACGCTGGCGACAGGCGCGTGACGGCACCGATCGAGATCTGGGGCGGTGTCGAATGCACCGTCAACCGCGTCGGCGACTGGTGGTTCGACCAGCTCGCGTGGTCGAACCACTGCGCACGGCTGGACGATCTGGACCGGTTCGCGGAGCTCGGCCTCCGCGCGCTTCGCTATCCCGTGCTCTGGGAGCATCTGGCGCCGCGGAGTCTCGACGACATCGACTGGCGCCCGTCCGACGCCCGGATGCGCAGGCTCGCCGATCTTGGCCTCCGTCCCATCGTCGGTCTCGTGCATCACGGCAGCGGCCCGGCGTACACCTCGCTCCTCGACGAGGAGTTCCCCGAGAAGCTCGCGTCGTTTGCCGGCCTTGTCGCCAGGCGTTATCCGTGGGTGACCGACTACACGCCGGTCAACGAACCGCTGACCACGGCGCGCTTCAGCGGGCTGTACGGCCACTGGTATCCGCACGCGCGATCGGATCGGGAGTTCGTCCGCGCGCTGATCAACCAGCTGCGCGGCGTCGTCCTCGCGATGCGGGCGGTGCGCGCCGTCAACCCCGCTGCGCGTCTCGTCCAGACCGAAGACTGCGGCATCACGCTCGGCACCGAGGCGATGCGCGATCAGATCGCGCACGAGCAGGACCGCCGCTGGCTGACGTGGGATCTGCTCACCGGGCGCGTGACCGGAGAGCATCCGCTCTGGCCGTTCCTGTCCGGCGCGGGAATGACGGAGGCCGACCGCGATTTCTTCGTCGAGCCCGGCGGCGCGCCGGATCTGCTCGGTCTCAACTATTACGTGACGAGCGACCGCTATCTCGATGAGCGGCTCGCCCTCTATCCCGCGAGCACTCACGGCGGCAACGCGTCGATGCGCTACGCCGACGTCGAGGCCGTCCGCGCGCATCCGGAGGGCATTGTCGGCCACACGCGCCATCTGATGAGCGCCTGGGAGCGCTACGGCATTCCGACCGCGATCACCGAAACGCACATGGGCTGCACGCGCGAGGAACAGATGCGGTGGCTGATCGAGGCCTGGCGCGGCGCGGAGCGCGCGCGGGCCTGCGGCGCAAATGTCCCCGCGATCACGGTGTGGGCGCTGCTCGGTTCGTTCAACTGGGACTCGCTCGTCACGCGCGACCACGGCCACTACGAATGCGGCGTGTTCGACGTCCGCGGCCGGCACCCCAGGCCGACCGCGCTCGCGCCACTGATCCGCGCGCTCGCCGCCGGCACAGAGCCCGCGCATCCGGCGCTGGCAGGCACGCCGTGGTGGCGCCGTGGGCGCGACATCGAACCGGCGTCAGCCGCTCCGCCAATCCTCATCTCCGGCTCGAACACCACGCTCGGCCACGCGCTTCACGGCGCATGCGAAGCTCGCGGTCTCGTGTCGCGGCTCGTTGGTCCGCTCGACGCCGACATCGCGGAGCCGGCGCAGCTCGATCGGCTCGTGCGCCGGTATCGGCCGTGGGCTCTCGTGGTCGCCTCCAGCGAACCCCGTGGGACGCTCACTGCAAAGGTATGGCTGGACGAGGCCAAGGGGGCGAGAACGGCGTCGACGCTGGTCATCCACGGCAGCGCCACGCCCGATCCGCACGCGCTCGTCCACACGGCGCTCGACCTGCTCATCGACGGCGAACACGGTCATTGGAACGTCTCGCACAGCGGCACCGCCACGCCGGCCGACCATCCTCGATCCGGCGTCCAATGGGCCGCGGCGTCGACGAATCGATCGACGCCGGGTGCGCTGCAACCGTTGACCTGACCATCGATCGCCATGCCCCGACGTGTCCGCCGCGCCGCGCTCCTGCTCATCGACGTCATCAATGACCTGGCCTTCCCCGGCTCCGAAGAGCTGGTGGCCCAGGCGATTCCGATGGCCCGTCGTCTCCGCGCGCTGAAGAGACGCGCACGCCGCGCGGGAATTCCTTCGATCTACATCAACGACAACTTTGGCAAGTGGCGGTCGGACTTTCGCACGCTCGTTGCTCACTGCGTCAGGGACAACGTGCCAGGACGCGCCGTCGCGAAGCTGCTGAAGCCGACCCGCGACGACTACTTCGTCCTCAAGCCGAAGCATTCGGCGTTCTATCTGACGACGCTCGACCTCTTACTGCGCAGCTTGAACGTGCGGACCGTCATCCTCACAGGCATCGCGGGCAACAACTGCGTGCTGTTCAGCGCGAACGACGCGTACATGCGCGATCTTCGTCTCGTGGTGCCCTCGGACTGCATCGTGTCGAACACGCCGGAAGAGAATGACTACGCGCTGCGGCAGATGAAGACTGTGCTGAAAGCTGATGTGCGGCCGTCGACGAAGCTGGCACTCGGAGTGCATTGATCGTCCCCGGTTACACATTCCCAAGGAGCAGATCAATGAAACGCTACATGGCTCAGATGTCCGCTGCTGTTGTTTTCGCGGCGAGCGTCTCGGCGATGGCGGTTGCGGCCCAGAGCCCGACGCCGAGCCAGCAGCCCACACCGGCCGGCACGCTCGCGCCTACACCGCCGGCGCCGACGACCGTTCCGCAGACACCGCCGACCACACCGCCGGGAACGCTTCAGCCGGTTCCGACGAGCCCGAGCCCGACAACGCCGGCCACGCCGCAGTCGCCGACGACCATGCCGTGCGTGCCGGCGGGAGTCGGCACGGGGACGGCCGCGGCAAATCCAACCACTCCGAACACCGGCACCCGGAACAGGACCGCGGCGAACCCGACAGCCGCGCCGGTCACCGGCAGCACGTCCAGGAACAACCCGCAGACGGCGCCGCCGAGCTCGACAAGCCCCGCGACCGCTCCCGCGCCCGGCACACCAACGACGACGACGCCGTCGTCCGCGCAGAACTTCCAGCCGCCGTGCCCTCCGGGAACCAATCCCGGCGCGACGACAGTTCCGCCGGTGACCGGGGCTGGCCCTAAGCCCTAAGCCCTAAGCCCTCAGCCCTAAGCCCTCAGAAACGGCGGGCTCGGCAAGGCGTCAGACACGGTCTGGCGACGATAGTCGAGTCCGCCGTCGGCGCCCGGGGCACTCACGCCGAAACCCGGTCTGGTATGCTGCGCGGCAACCACTCGTTTTCCGAAAATGAGATGACCGCGCGCTTCCCCATCACGCCGCCCGTCGAACCGATGCTCGCGAAGGCCGTGGACACCCTGCCGGACGGCGCTGACTTTCTCTACGAGCCGAAGTGGGACGGCTTTCGCGCGATCGTCTTTCGCGGCTCGGACGAGGTGTTCATCCAGAGCCGCGATCTGCGGCCCTTCGATCGCTACTTCCCGGACCTCCACGACGCGTTCATGAAACGCTTGCCGCCTGAGTGCGTGCTTGACGGCGAGATCATCATCGCGACGAAAGACGGCCTGGACTTCGACGCGCTTCAGCTCCGACTGCATCCGGCGGAATCGCGCGTGGCGATGCTCTCGAAATCCATGCCGGCGTCGTTTGTGGCGTTCGACCTGCTCGCCGCCGGGGGGCATGATCTTCGAGGGGAGCCGTTGCACGAGCGGCGACGGCAGCTCGAGCAGTTGATGAAGAAGATCCGCGAGCCCATCCATCTGACCGCGGCGACACGCGATCGCGCGCTCGCCGGGGACTGGCTGCAGCGGTTCGAAGGCGCAGGCCTCGACGGTGTCATCGCGAAGCCACGCAGCCTCGCCTACATGCCGGGCAAACGCGTGATGTTCAAAGTCAAGCATCAACGCACCGCCGACTGCGTCGTCGCCGGATTCCGCTGGCACAAGAGCGGGCCTGACGCCGTCGGCTCGCTGCTCCTCGGTCTGTACGACGAGGGCGGCGATCTGCATCACGTGGGCGTGACGTCGGCGTTCACGATGGCGACGAGGAAGGCGCTCGTCAACGAACTTCAGCCGCTGAGGAAAGACGCGCTGAAGAATCATCCGTGGCGGGAGTGGGCGGGCGCAGGCGATGGAGGCGACGTCCGCATGCCGGGCGGCCACAGCCGCTGGAGCGCCGGCAAGGATCTGTCGTGGGAGCCGCTGCGTATCGAGCGCGTCTGCGAGGTGAAGTACGACCACCTGCAGCGCGATCGCTTCCGCCACGCGACGATCTTCCTGCGGTGGCGGCCGGACAAGCGGCCGAAGGACTGCCGCTACGATCAGCTGGAAGTGACTACGCCTTTCGCGCTTTCGGAGGTGTTCGCCGCTTCGAAGGGCTGACGCGCGCGGGCTCGTCCTTCTGCTTCCTGTAATGCGGCGGCCAGGGCGCGTCCGACATGCCTTCTGTCGTCTGCCGGGCCGACAGCTCCAGCAGCGCGTCGAGGGATCCCGCATGGCCGTCGATGTCCCGATGGCGATCGCCGACGTCGATGAAACGCGCGGGCATCGTCTTCAACGTGAAGTCCGCCGGATCGCAGGTCTCGAGCTCGTCCCAGGTCAGCGGCGCCGACACGCGCGCGTCTTTCACCGGCCTCACCGAATACGCTCCCGCGACGGTGCGATCCCTGGCGTTCTGGTTGTAATCGATGAACACGCCTTCGCGTTCTTCCTTCCACCACTTGCTCGTCGCCAGCGTCGGCATCTGCCGCTCGACATCGCGCGCGAGCGCGAGCGCCGCGCGCCGCACCTCGTCGAACGTCCACCGCGGATGAATCCGGACGGAGACGTGGACGCCCCTCGACCCCGACGTCTTGGGCCAGCCGGTCAGGCCGAACGAAGTAAGGGTCTCTCGGACCCGGCGGGCGACGTCGCGCACCTGCGGCCACTGCACGCCCGGCACGGGATCCAGATCGACACGCAGCTCGTCGGGATGGTCGAGATCGCCCGCGCGGACCGGATGCGGGTGCAGCTCGAGACAGGCAAGGTTCGCCATCCACACCAGCGACGCCGCATCGCGCGGCACGATCTCGTCGGCCGTCCGGCCTGACGGAAACCGGATGGTCACCACGTCTATCCAGTCCGGCCGGGATTC
>Ga0134123_10003017_pt1 | contig 10943 bp, 9 predicted proteins | sample KB303_FD_96460 | JGI IMG/M metagenome (GOLD analysis project Ga0134123, IMG submission 96460) | Terrestrial soil microbial communities without Nitrogen fertilizer from Kellogg Biological Station, Michigan, USA - KB3-0-3 | ecosystem: Environmental > Terrestrial > Soil > Unclassified ...
CGATCCGGCCGTGGCAGTACTCGTCGTAGAGATCGTAGACCTGCTGGTCGAGCTCGGCTTGCGTGACGGCGTTCATCGCTCCTCCGGTTGATGGCGTCCAATACTGGGTAAACGGTCACATCCTGCAACGAATTCCGCTGCTGCGGGTGGATGCGATCTGGTATCTTCAAGTGTCAACGATAAGCGCGGCCGGATCGTTACAACAAGACGAGACGAGAGCCGCAGGGCAAGAAAGAAAGTCTTGAAACTCTTCCACGGAATCCGCGGGACGGCGAGTCCCGGCCAGGGGCAGCCGCCGCAGGGGCTGATCGCCTTCTATTGGCACTTCGTGCGCCAGACCCGGGGCTGGTATTCCGCCATGTTCGCCGCCAGCCTCGCGGTGGCGCTCCTCGACACGGTGATCCCGCTCTTCATCGGCCGGCTGGTCTCGCTCATGGAAGCGGCCGACCGGCAGGCGGCGCTCGCCGCCCAATGGCCGATGCTCGCCGGCATGGTGGCGCTCGTGCTGTTCGTGCGCCCGCTCGCCATCCTCGTGGACATCGCGATCCGGCACAACGCGCTGATCCCGGGCGCGACGAGCCTGATCCGCTGGCAGAGCCACTGGCACGTGGTGCGCCAGAGCTGGCCGTTCTTCCAGAACGACTTCGCCGGCCGCATCGCCAACCGCGTGATGCAGACCGCCAACGCGCTGCGTGAGAGCACCATGGCGAGCATCCGCGCGGTCTGGTACATCGCCGTCTACGGCGTGACCGCCTTCGCGCTCATGACGATCGCCGACTGGCGACTGGGAGTGCCGACGCTGCTCTGGTTCGCGGGCTATGTCGTGTTCCTGCGCCACTTCGTGCCGAAGCTGCGCGAGCTCGCGCGCGAGAGCTCCGAGCGGCGCTCGCTCGTCATGGCGAGGGTGGTCGACAGCTATACCAACATCCAGACGGTGAAGCTCTTCGCCCGCCTCGCCGACGAGGACGCCTACGTGCGCGAGTCGGTGGACGTGCACCAGAAAGCCATGAAGGCGCACATGGGCGTCATCACCCGCTTCCAGATCGGCCTCACGGCGCTGAACGCCGCGCTCCTCGTGAGCACCGCGGCGATCGGCGTGTACCTGTGGGCGCACGGGAGCGTAAGCGCGGGCATCGTGGCCACCGCGCTGCCGCTCGCCTGGCAGACGGCGAACGCGGCGGGCTGGGTGAGTTGGGAGGTCACGGCCATCTTCGAGAACGTCGGCGTGGTGCAGGAAGGCATGCAGTCGATCGCGGTGCCGCACTCCGGGACCGACCGCGCCAGCGCGCGGCCGCTCGAAGTGTCGCGCGGCGAAATCGTGTTCGACAACGTCACCTTCGGCTACGGCCGCAAGGACGTCGCGCCGGTCATAAGTCATCTTCATTTCGAGATCAAGCCCGGAGAGCGCGTGGGGCTGGTCGGTCGATCCGGCGCGGGCAAGTCCACCCTCGTCAACCTGCTGCTGCGCTTCCACGAGCTCGAGTCCGGCAGGATCGTGATCGACGGCCAGGACATCGCCGGGGTGGCGCAGGAAAGCCTGCGCGCGGCGATCGGCATGGTCACGCAGGACACCTCGCTCCTGCACCGCTCGATCGCGGCGAACATCCGCTACGGGCGGCCGAGCGCCACCGACGCGCAGGTCGCCGCCGCCGCGCAGAAAGCGCAGGCGCACGATTTCATCCTATCCTTGCGCGACTGGAACGGCCGCACCGGCTACTCCGCGCACGTCGGCGAGCGCGGCGTGAAGCTCTCCGGCGGTCAGCGCCAGCGCGTCGCGCTCGCGCGCGTCATCCTCAAGGACGCTCCGATCCTCGTGCTGGACGAGGCAACCTCGGCCCTCGACAGCGAGGTCGAGCTCGCGATCCAGGAGCAGCTCCTCGACCTCATGGAAGGCAAGACGGTGATCGCAATCGCGCACCGCCTCTCCACCATCGCGCGCATGGACCGCCTCATCGTCCTCGAGGCCGGGCGCATCGTCGAGCAGGGCACGCACGACGAGCTGCTCGCCCTGGGCGGGCATTACGAGAAGTTATGGCGTCATCAGTCGGGCGGATTCCTGGGCGACGATGTGATCGCGGCAGTGCCCGCCTGACAGCAGCGTGCTTTAATCGAGCTTCTTCTTACCGGATCAGGCGGGGAGGAGTTCGGTGGCCGGTCTCGTCGCACCCCATGGCGGAGATTCGCTCAAGCCGCTCGCGCTGAGCGGGGAAGCGCTCGCCGCGGAGCTCGCAAGGGCGAGCACGCTTCGGTCGCTGCGCATCAGCTCGCGCGAGAAAGGCGACCTCGTCATGCTCGGCATCGGCGGCTTCACGCCGCTCGAGGGCTTCATGACGCGCGCCGACTGGGAGGGCGTCTGCGGGAGCTACCGCACTGCCGCGGGACTTTTCTGGCCGATCCCGATCACGCTTTCGACCGATGACGACTCGATCGAGGCCGGCGACGAGATCGCGCTGACCGACGCGGAGGGCGGCGCGCCGCTCGCCACCATGAAGGTGAGCGAGAAGTACGCGATCGACAAGGCGCGCGAGTGCAGCTCGGTATTCCGCACCAACGACGCCGCACACCCGGGCGTCGCGATGGTGATGCAGCAGCCGAAAGTAAACCTCGCCGGCCCGGTGAAGGTGCTGTCCGACGGCGGTTTCAAGGCGAAGTACGGCGCGCTGTTCATGACGCCGGCTGAGACGCGCGCCGAGTTCGAGCGCCTCGGTTGGAGCCGGGTTGCCGCGTTCCAGACACGCAACCCGATGCAGCGGGCGCACGAGCACCTGGTCAAGACGGCGATCGAAGTGTGCGACGGCGTGCTGGTGCATTCGCTTCTCGGCGCCGTGAAGGCGGGCGACATCCCGGCGGAGGTGCGCACGCGCGCCATCGCGGTGCTGATCGAAAAGTACTTCCGACCGGGCACGGTGGTCCAGGCGGGCTACCCGCTCGACATGCGCTACGCCGGCCCGCGCGAAGCCCTGCTGCACGCGCTCTTCCGCCAGAACTACGGCTGCTCGCACCTGATCGTCGGGCGCGACCACGCCGGGGTCGGCAAGTACTACGGCCCGTTCGACGCGCACCGCATCTTCGACGAGATTCCGCCGGGCTCGCTGCAGACGCGGCCGCTCAAGATGGACGTCACGTTCTGGTGCTACCGCTGCCACGGCATGGCCTCCGGGCGTACCTGCCCGCACGACGCGAAGGACCAGCTGCAAGTCTCCGGCACGCAGCTGCGCAAGTGGCTCGAGGAGGGGGCGCCGGTGCCGCCGGAGTTTTCCCGGCCGGAAGTCCTCCAAGTCCTCCGCGCGCACTACGCCTAGCGATGGAGTGGTGGCTCTGGCCGATCGCGCTCTTCGCGATCACGTTCGCCATGGGCATCGTCGCCGTGCTCGCGGGCGTCGGCGGCGGCGTGCTGTTCGTGCCGCTCGTCGGCGCGTTCTTTCCGTTCCACCTCGATTTCGTGCGTGCGACGGGGCTCCTCATCGCCATGACGAGCGCGCTCTCCGCCGCGCCCAGCCTGCTCGCGAGCGGGCTCGCGAGCCTGCGGCTCGCCATGCCGCTCGCGCTCGTGGGCTCGGTCACGTCGATCGCCGGCGCGCTGGTTGGCCTCGCCCTGCCGACCGGCGCGGTGCAGGTTGCGCTCGGCTGCACCATCCTCGGCATCGCGCTTCTCATGTGGCGCGGCGGCCGCTCCGCCCACCCGCAGGTGCCGCGGCCAGACACACTCGGCGTGGCGTTGCGCCTGCACGGCGTGTACCACGATCCGGCCCTCGGCCGCGAGGTGAGCTGGCAAGTGCACCGCACGCCGGCTTCCCTGTTCGTTTTTGGAGGAATCGGCCTGCTCGCCGGCATGTTCGGCCTGGGCGCGGGCTGGGCCAACGTGCCAGCGCTCAACCTGCTGATGGGCGCTCCGCTCAAGCTCTCGGTGGGCACCTCCGGGGTGCTCCTCTCCGTAGTCGACACCTCGGCGGCATGGGTCTATATCCACCGCGGCGCGGTCTTCCCCATGCTCGTGGTGCCTTCGCTCATCGGCGTCACGCTCGGGGCGAAGCTCGGAGCCCGGCTGCTGCGTGTGTCACCTGCGCTGCTCGTGCGGCGCGTCGTCCTCGCCGTGCTGGTGATCGCGGGCGGCCGCGCGCTGTTGAAGGGCTTCGGCATCTAGGCCATGGTACCGATCGAACAGCGCATCTACGCCCGCTGGCTGGATATCGGGACCCGTGTCGGCCTCGCGATGCTGGTCGTGGGGTTCGCCGTGTATGTGTTCGGCGTGCTCGATCCGCACGTGCCGCCGCAGGAACTCGCGCGGCTATGGACGCTTCCGGTCGACCACTACGTCGCCGCGACCGGCGCGCCCACGGGCTGGGACTGGCTGCGGCACCTCGGCAAAGGCGACTACCTGAACTTCCTCGGCATCAGCGTGTTCGCGTCGATGAGCATCGTCTGCTACGCGCGCATCGTGCCAACCCTCATCCTTCAGCACGATCGATTGCAGCTCGTGCTGGCCGCGAGCCAGTTGCTCGTTCTCCTCGCCGCGGCGTCCGGACTGTTCTTCTGACCTACGCAGCCAGGCGCTGCGCGGCGGCGAGCCGATCCTTCGCGAACGCGAGGAAACCCGCGACGAGCCGCGAGTGGAACCGCTCCTTCGCGTAGACCACCGAGAAATTGCGCAGCAGCCGCGGCCGCAGCGGGATCTGCACCAGCTGGCCGAGCTGCAGCTCCTTTGCGACGATGACGCGCGACATGATCGCGAAGCCCATGCCGGTCGCGACCAGGCCTTTGATCGCCTCGGGGCTGCCGAGCTCGACCACGATGTTCAGCGAGTCCGGCGCCACGCCCGCCTTCTGCAGGTAGTGGTCGATGACCGCGCGCGTGCCCGAGCCCGGCTCGCGGTTGATGTAGGGATATTGCGTGAGCGCGGCCGGCAGCGCCACGGACTCTCCCGCCAGCGGATGCGACGGCGCGCAGACCACCTGCAGCTCGTCCTCGCAGCACACCTCGCTATTGAGCGAGGACAGGTGCGAATCGCCCTCGATGAAGCCCAGATCCAGCGTGCGCTCGGCGACGCGGTCCTGGACCGCCTCGGAGTTGCCGACGAAAAGCGTCGGCGCCACCGCCGGGAAGCGCGCCTTGAACTTGCCGATGAGCTGCGGCAGCACGTATTCGCCGATCGTCATGCTCGCGCCGATGAGGAGCGGCCCGCTCGCCTGGCCGCTCATCTCCTTCAGCCGCCGGTCGAGCTCCTCGGAGAGGCCGAGGATGCGCTCGGCGTACTCGAACGCGATCTGGCCCGAGGGTGTGAGCGCGATGCGCCCCTGCGCGCGGTCGAAAAGGCGCGTGCTCAGGTGCTCCTCGAGCTGCTTCACCTGGAACGTGACCGCCGGCTGGGTCATGAACAGCGTCTCGGCGGCCTTGGTGAAGGACAGATGCTTCGCCACCGCGTGAAATACCTGCAGGCGCCGGTCTGCCATGAGCCGCCCCGTTATATGGAAAGGCTATTCAAGCATAAAAGCTGCGGCAGTGGGAATCGTCCCAGTGGAGGCGACAGCGTCAGCCGGCGGTTTGGTAGACAGGCCGGCCGACCGGGCGCGCCGCGGCGATGACCGCCTTAGCCATCGCGGCGGCAACCTGCGTAGGCGGCGTACCGGTGCGCGTGAACATGCCGACGGCAAACGACGGCAGCGGCTCGGCGATCGGCACTTCCTGCAGAAGATCTGCCAGCAACGGATCGCAGAGCAGCTGGCGCGCCAGAAAGCCGAGCATGTCGGTCCGCGCGATCAGCCTGATCGCCGTGTTGTAGGACTCGCACTGGATCACCTGCTTCGGGACGGACAATCCGGTCGGCGCAAATGCCTGGGCGAATGGACCATCGGGCGCGTCCAGCGGAAGCAGCGAAGTCCAGCATGCGTCGACGAGCTGCGCGAGCGAGCTCGCCTTTTCGAGCGGATGACCCTTGCGCGCGACGACCGCGAAGTCGTTCCGGAACAGCGGCCGGAACGCGAGGCCGGAGTCGAGCTCGACGAGGGCCCTCCGGCAGATCGCGAAGTCGAGCGTTTCGTCCCGCACCAACGGGATGAGCGACTGGGGAAGACCTTCGGCGATGTGAATTCGCGCCTGGGGGAACTGCTGCCGGAAGCGCGTAACGGCCTCGGGCACCACGATCGCAGCGGTCGGCGAAACGCCGAACGCCACAGCCCTTTTCGCCTGCGCTAGCTGGTCGACCTCCTCCTCGGCCTTGCGCAGCTCGGCCTGCGCGGCCCGCGCCCGGGCGAAGAGCGCACGCCCTGGCTGGGTCGGCACGACGCCCGTCGGGGTCCTGCGGAGCAGCCGCGCGCGCAGCTCGGTTTCCAGGCCGCGCACGCTTCGGGTAATCGCAGGCTGCGACACCCCCAGCTTACGCGCCGCGGCGCGTATGCCGCCCGACTCCACCACGGCTATGAAATCCCGGATCTGGCTGAGTGTCACTAGTGTTAACCGTTCTGTACTAATTCCTCGGCACGCCGATAACCGTTGCGAATCGCGACGCCGACTTGGTCATCTTACCGCGATAGGACGCAGATGGTCAGATGGGCCGCTCAAGGAGGAAACAAGCATGAATATGAACCGAAGGCTCGTAGCATCGTCGTTGTTGGCGGGGTCGGTCGCTGCCTTGTTCTTGTCGCAAATCGAGACGGCGTCTTCCCAGTTCAATTTCAACGCCAGCGATCCCGGCGTGCGCGGCGGTGCCGCGGGCGGCGGCAAGCCGTTCGCGAACCTGACCACAAACCAGCTCAAATTCTTCGACTCCGGCGCGGCTGATTTCGCCGCGGCCGAAGAAGTCGATGAAGGCCTGGGACCGCGGATGAACCTCGACAGTTGCGGCGGCTGCCACATCCAGCCCGCGCTTGGCGGCACCAGTCCGTTCGTGAATCCCCAGGTCGCATTCGCTACGAAGAACGGAGGAACCGACAAGGTTCCCTCCTTCATCCGCGAGAACGGACCGGTGCGCGAGGCGCGGTTCGTGAAGAATCCGGATGGCACCGCGGACGGCGGCGTGCACGCGATCTTCACCATCACCGGCCGCACCGGCGCGAACGTCTCGCCCCCCGGGCCTTGCACGCTCGCGCAACCGGACTTCGCGACGCAGCTCGCGAACAACAACGTGATCTTCCGCATCCCCACGCCGACCTTCGGCGCCGGGCTGATCGAGCAGATCCCCGACGCGCAGATCCTCGCGAACCAGGCGAGCAACACGTCGCGCAAGCAATCGCTGGGGATCCGGGGCAAGCCGAATTTCCACGTCGCGGGCCGCACCATCACCGGCATGACCAACAACAACGGCAACGACGGGACGATCGCGCGCTTCGGCTGGAAAGCGCAGAACAAGTCGCTGATGCTGTTCTCGGGCGAAGCCTACAACGTCGAAATGGGCATCACCAACGAGCTGTTCCAGACCGAGCGCGAAGAAGCGCCCCAATGCCAGTTCGCGACGGTGCCGAACGACGTCACCAACTTCGACGCCGCCACGCCGGTCGAGGTGCTCGGCGGGGTCGAGAGGTTCGCGAACTTCATGCGCTTTCTCGACGCGCCGCAGCCTTCTCCGAACACGCCCGGAGGCGCCACCTCGATCGCAAACGGCAGGCAGAAGTTCGCCGACGTCGGCTGCGCGCTGTGCCATACGCCGTCGTTCACCACGAGCAAGTCGACCGTCGCGGCGCTCAGCGAAAAGCCGGTGAACCTGTTCTCCGACCTCCTGGTGCACGACATGGGCGACGGACTGGCCGACGGCGTGAGCCAGGGCGAGGCTGGCCCGAGGGAATTCCGCACCGCGCCGCTGTGGGGTCTCGGCCAGCGGATCTTCTTCCTGCACGACGGGCGCACCTCGGACCTCGAGCGCGCCATCCGCGAGCATTCGAGCAACGGCTCCGAAGCAAACGGCGTCATCAACAGCTTCAACAACCTCGGCGAGCGAACCAAGCAGGACATCCTCAACTTCCTGCGCTCGCTGTAGGCCCGTTCTGCTCATCGACCCGCGCCGGGATTCGGCGCGGGTTTTTCTTTATCCGCCCGCGCGGCTTCAGTCGATGATGTGGTAGACGGGCGCCTTCTCCATCGCCCACTCGCCGCTCTCGCGGTCGTAGCGCGACAGGGTGAAGCAGTGCCAGTTCTCGTCATCGAGCTTCATGTGGTCGCCGCGGTAGTAATAGCCCGGCCAGCGCGTCTCCTCGCGGAAGAGGGTGTGGCGGGTCACCGACTCCGAGGCGAGTAGGCGATGGTGGAGCTCCCACACCCGCTGAAGCTGGTGCAGGTCCTCGGCGCCCATGCTGTTCATGTCCTCCTTCATCATGCCCAGCAATTCGAGGCCTCGCTCGAGCAGCTTGCCGTTCGTCATGTAGTTGGTGCTGATGCCGCCGACGTACTCGTCCATGATCTTCTCCAGGCGCTGGAGCCCATGAATGGGCAGCAGGTAGCTCGGCGACACGGTCCCGGCAGTGATCTCGTTGCGGCCGATGCGGAAATTCTCGAGTGGCTGGTAGATGGTCCTCTCGAGCTCCCTGTACTCCTGCTCGCTCACCTGCGGCTGGCCGTTCTTCATGTCCTTCACGTACTTCACCGCCGCCTTGGCGGCGATGCGCCCCTCGGTGAACGAGCCCGACGAGAACTTGTGGGCGGTGCCGCCGATGGTGTCGCCCGCCCCGAAAAGGCCCTCGACCGTCATCATGCGGTTGTAGCCCCACTGATACTCGTCGGGAGCGTAGTCTTCCGGGCCGCTCGCCCAGGCGCCGGAGCAGGTGGCGTGCGAGCCCATGACATAAGGCTCGGACGTGGTCAGCTCCGGGTTGATGTGCTTCGGGTCGATGTTCTGCGAGGCCCAGACCACCGCCTGGCCGATCGTCATGCCGAGGAAGTTCTCCCAGCCAACGACTTCCTTGTGCGGATCCTTGAACGCCTCCCTGGTCACCATGCGGATCGGACCGCGCCCGGCCGCAACCTCCTTCAGGAGCGCGTGGTTGCGCAGGCAGGTCGGCACCGGATGGCGGTCGACGTAGTCGCCCACCAGGGCCTTGGTGTCCTCGTACCACCTCTTTTCGTACTCTTCGCCGTACCCGTTCTCCGTATAGGTCTTGAGGTGCAGGAAGTAGGCGCCGACCGGGCCGTAGCCGTCCTTGAACCGGGTGAGGACGATGCGGTTCTCCATCTGCGTCATCTTTGCGCCGACCTGGATCGGCAGGCCGTAGGCGGACGCGCTGCTCCACGGCGCATACCAGGTCCGCCCCATTCCCTCGCCCACGGCGCGCGGCTTGAAGATATGAGACGCGCCGCCGGCGGAGACGATGACCGCCTTGGCGCGAAACACGTGGAAGTCGCCCGTGCGCACATTGAAACCGACGGCTCCGGCGATGCGGTTCGGCTTCGCCGTGTCCATCAGCAGGTGCGTCACCATGATCCGGTTGTAGACCTCGGTCGCGGCCTTGCGCGCGGCTTCGGCGACGATCGGCTTGTAGCTCTCGCCGTGGATCATGATCTGCCACTTGCCTTCGCGCTGGTACCGCCCGGTCGTCGGGTCGCGCATGATCGGCAGGCCCCATTCCTCGAACTTGTGCACCGTGCCGTCGACGTGGCGCGCAATGTCGTAGCCCAGATCCTCGCGCACCAGGCCCATGAGGTCGTTGCGCGCGTAGCGCACGTGGTCCTCGGGCTGGTTCTCGTTCCACTGCATGCCCATGTAGCAGTTGATCGCGTACAGCCCCTGGGCGACGGCGCCGCTGCGCTCGATGTTCGCCTTCTCAACGCAGACGACCTTGAGGTCGCGGCCCCAATAGCGGCTTTCGTAGGTCGCGCCGCAACCCGCCATGCCGCCGCCGATGACGAGGATGTCGGCGTCGACGTGAACCGTTTTCCTGCCGAAGAGTCCCATCACGCGACCTTGCGCTTAAGGCGGCCGGCCGCGAGCGTCGGCAGGCCACCGACGATGTTGAGCGAGTCGGGCTCGTGCGCCAGCTGCTGCGACGCGAGATCCTGCGGCGGCGGCGCCGGGTAATCGGCCGGGCCCTTGATCGATCCCCAGGGCGTTGTGCGGATCGGCGAGACGAAGTTCTTCTCGCGTCCGTCCCTGAACTTCAGGCGCCAGGAAATGGTCCCCTTCGCCTCCTCTCGCAGCGCGCGCACACTGTGCCCGAGCGGTGCGAAGTCGGCGTAGCCGCGCGCGTCGATCGCGTTCTGCGGGCAGGCCTTCACGCACGAGTAGCACTCCCAGCACATGTTCGGCTCGATGTTGTAGGCGCGCCGGTAGGTCTTGTCGAGGTGCATGATGTCGGAGGGGCAGATGTCGACGCAGTGGCCGCAGCCGTCGCAGCGGGTCATGTAGACGAAGGTAGGCATTCTTTTCCCTCAGTAGTGGCGCGGCGCGGTACGCGCGCTGCCGAACTGCGCGGGCTTGTCGGCGGGCGCGGGTAGGTTCGCCCTCGTGCCGTTCGCGTTCGAGACCCTCTTTTCGAACGCCGCAGCCGGCTTGAAGAACATGTGGGCAAACTTCGACCAGGGCACCGAGCCGAACAACACCGTGGTCGCCAGGATGTACAGGCCGAAGAACACCATTGCGCCACCGCCGCCGTTCACTTGGAGCAAGGCCCAGATGAGCCCGAGCGTGACGCTCGCGAGGAGCGACAGGACGAACAGGTCCGCGCGCATCACCCGCCAGGGCGAGTTGCCCTCGGCCACGACGTCGGCGCGGATGAAAAACCAGAACCAGTAGCCGCCGGCACAGACCATAAGGCCGCCGATCCACCACAGGTGCGGCCAGATGGAAGCCGTTGAATAGTTGAACACCATCACGACGGTGGAGACGACGTAGATCAGGAAACCGTACATCGTCAGCAGATGTGCAACGCGGCGGCGCGCGCTGCAGAACTCCCCGGACGAGAGGACATCCACCACGGCGGTCTGGACCGCGATCGACGCCATTTCGCCGCCGCCGAGCTCGC
>Ga0134123_10003018_pt1 | contig 10941 bp, 11 predicted proteins | sample KB303_FD_96460 | JGI IMG/M metagenome (GOLD analysis project Ga0134123, IMG submission 96460) | Terrestrial soil microbial communities without Nitrogen fertilizer from Kellogg Biological Station, Michigan, USA - KB3-0-3 | ecosystem: Environmental > Terrestrial > Soil > Unclassified ...
CCGGTCGAACGCCGCCGTGCAGGCGAAGCGCACCTCGCGTGCGGAGCGCTGACAGAGGACGTACTCGTTGGCGTCGCAACGTACCGGTTCGGGTTTCTTCATGCGCACCTTTCTGGGGCGAGATGGGCCACAAGGGATTCCGCGAGCCCGCACCCGTGTCGAGCCCGGGTAAGTGAGGCGCCACCTTGCCCGAAGTTAGGTTGCAATGGGTCCTGCTGCCGGGGCTGGACGGCACGGGTCGACTGTTCGAGCCGCTGCTGCGCGTCCTCCCTCCGGAGTGTCGTCCCAGGGTTGTCTCGTATCCCACCGATCGCTTTCTCGGCTATGAAGAGCTGGCGCTGCACGCGCAGCAGAGCCTGCCGGCGGACTCCGGGTATATCCTCGTGGCCGAATCGTTTTCGGGGCCGATCGCGGCGATCATCGCCGGGAAGCTGCCACCGGCCCTTCGAGCCGTCGTCTTCGTCGCCTCCTTCGCCTGGAGCCCGTTGCCGCGAATATTCCGGTGGCTGTCGCCGGCGGTGCGGCCTCTGGTTGTCTGGCCGGTTCGCTCCAGGATGGTGCTGAGGACCTTGCTCGTGGGGTGGGACTGTCAGCCGGAAACTCTCGAGCTGGTCCATTCTGTCGTTCGGTCCGTTCCCTCGGCTATCCTGGCGGAGCGGCTGCGCCTCATTCTCGCTTCGCGGCAGCGCTGGGCGCCGGACAACCTGGATGTGCCCGTCCTCTACCTCGCTGGAGGCCGTGACCGGCTCGTGTGGAAGAGCGGCGTGAGAACCATCCAGGTCCTGAAGCCCGATGCCGCCATCGTCCAGCTCGACGCACCGCATCTCCTGCTGCAGACGAAGCCGAGAGAAACACTGGAAGCCATCCAGGAATTCCTGCGTTCTCGACCGCTGTGAGCAGTCGTGGCTACGAATCGAATCTTGCTCGTCATAGGGATTACGCACCGGGGCCGGGAATCCCATAGGCTCTAAGAATCCCGACGACCAAGCTGGGCGCCCGGTGGGTGCCACAGTCCGATGTCATCCTTCCTCATCCCCCTGCAGGACTTCTGGTTTTCCGCCTCAGCCACGGGCGGCGGTCCACCTCCCTCTCAAGGCTGTGCGAGCTGGCGCGCCGCTTGCTGTAGATCGCTCACTCGCGATCGAAAGGCAAAGGAAGGGAAGCAGGCATTGATCAGGAAGACTCGGCTCGCGCTGCTTGGCGTCACTCTGATGACAGCCGGCTGGTTCTCGGCCCCCCCGGCCTGGGCCCAGGGCTGAGTGCTCATTAGAAACAACGCGCCCGTGTTCGGCGCGTCAGAGCAGCTCACCCCGGTCGCCGGGGAATGGCAGTTCGGCTTCAACTACCGCGGCCTGAACTCGGACGATCACTACAACGGAACCCAATTCCAGTACCAGCGCGAGTCGATTGGCAACTACGTCGTCAATACGCAGCAAATCTACGACTTCAGCGCCTCCTACAATTTCACCGAGCGCATCACCGCCTCCGGCAGCATCCCGATCGTCAACGCCACCTGGTCGCTCCCCGAGCCGACGCAGCCTCCGCTGGGGCCCAGGCGCGAGCAGAACAGCAGCGGAGTGGGGGACGTCAGCGCCATCGCCCGTTTCTGGATGATGTCGCCGACCCAGCACCCCAAGGGGAATTTCTCCCTCGGGATCGGGATCAAGGCGCCCACCGGCGATTACGCCGCGGAGGACGAGTATCCCGACATCAACGGCACCAACAAGACGGTGAAGGCGGTGGATCAATCGATTCAGCCGGGGGACGGAGGCTGGGGAATCCTGTTCGACCTGCAGGCCTACAAGCGCGTCCGGACGGTCACCTTCTACGGCTCGGGGACTTATCTCGCCAACCCGAAAGACACCAACGGCACGCCCTCCATCATCGTCGGGCTGGGTTTCGGCGGGAATCCCGCTTTCGCGGATCTCACGGAGAATTCCGTGCCCGACCAGTATGTCGTGCGCGCCGGCGCCGCCTTCGCAATCCCGAAGGCCTCGATGGCCCTCAGCCTGGGCTTCCGGATCGAAGGGCTGCCGCGCTACGACCTGATAGGGGACAGCCACGGATGGCGCCGCCCCGGCTACGAGACGTTCCTCGAGCCCGGCATCCTCTTCAGCTACGGCCGCAACACCTGGTCGCTGTACGTTCCCAGAGCGATCGTCCGCAACCGTCTGCCCAACCCCTACACCGGAACGCCGGGTGACGCGACATTACCGGACTACATCGTGCTGTTCGGCTACTCCTACCGTTTCGGCGGCATACCCTCCAGGCCGATTCCGGATCTGGACGCGCCGTCTACTCCCGCTCCACCCTCCTCCTCCTCCTCCTCCTCCTCGGGCGGACTGCCGGCCTGCGGCGAGTAGACCCACCCATCGACTCATGGAAAGACTTGTCGGCGCCTGCAGTGCGGGCTTATAGTTTCCGTTAGTTTCCGTGGGCCCGCGGCGTACCCTGAATCGATCGCACCGGGCTCACTCCCGAACCCGCCAACCCGACCGGTCGTAGAAAGCGGAGAGACCTCATGCCATCCGTCCAGAAGATCACCCCCTGTTTGTGGTTCGACCAGCAAGCCGAGGAGGCCGCCAGGTTCTACACATCCATTTTCAAGAACTCCCGCATCGGCAACATCAGCCACTACGGAGAAGCCGGGCGCGAGATCCATGGAATGCCGGCGGGTACCGTCCTGACCGTGGACTTCGAGCTGGAAGGGCAGTCCTTCACCGCCCTCAACGGCGGTCCGATGTTCAAGTTCAACGAAGCGATCTCGTTCCAGGTCCATTGCGAGACCCAGCAGGAATTGGACTATTACTGGGACAAGCTTTCGCAAGGCGGTGACCAGAAGGCGCAGCAATGCGGCTGGCTCAAGGATAAATTCGGCGCCTCCTGGCAGGTCGTGCCCACCATTCTGCCGAAGCTCCTCATGGACCCCGACCCCAAGAAATCGCAGCGCACCATGCAGGCCCTGCTCCAGATGAAGAAGCTCGACATCGAAAAGCTGAAGCAGGCCCACGCCGGATAGGTAATGGCCAGAGTCCGTCCGGCGCCAGAGCGCACTCCTAGAGCAGCGAAATTGTGAGCCAACTCAGTAAGCGAATCGAAGCCGGCTTGCGCATCTAGACTTTGTATTGTAAAGTACTTGGCTGTGCTGCGACTTCGTCCAGGGTGGGAAACCCCCGGAGGAAAGATGAAGACGTACCCTACCGGCAGGAAAGCCCGAAAGCTCTACTTACCGCGGGCCATGCGGGAGGCTCCGCCGCTCGACCCGAGCCTGATGACCCCGCCGGCGACGCCGCGCACCGCGCTGCTGATCAATCCCTTCTATCCCAAGGACCCGCACGCCAGCTTCGGCAAGCATGTCCTGACACCCACGCTGGCGCTGACCTCGTTCGCCGCCACGACGCCGCCCCACTGGTCCGTCCGCTACTGGGATGAGAACCTATTGCAAGGCCCGCCACCCGCGGCTCCCTTCCCTCAGGTGGTCGGCATCACCGTCCACCTCACCTTCGCGCGGCGCGCCTTCGAGCTGGCGCGCTGGTACCGCGAGCGCGGCTCGACCATCGTCCTGGGCGGCCTGCATGTCCTCTCCTGCCCCGACGAGTGCGAGCCGCACGCCGACGCGCTGGTCCTGGGAGAAGGCGTCCAGGTGTGGCCCCAGGTGCTGGCGGATCTGGAGCACGGCGCGCTCCGGCAGCGCTACCTCGGCAGCTACGCCCGCGGCCCGCTGGGCGAGTACCGCGACGAGCCCGCGCCGCGCCGCGACATCCTTCCCCGCTGGGGCTTCCTGACCACCGGCAGCCTCATCGCCACCCGCGGCTGCCACAACCGCTGCGGCTTCTGCTATCTCGCCACCGACGGGCTGCACATCCCGTACCAGACGCACCACGCGGAGGAGATCGCTCGCCAGCTCGAAGCCGCCGACGAGCCCTACGGCGTCTTCATCGACAACAACCTCGGCTCCCGGCACGACTACCTGCGCGAGCTGAGCCGCGCCATGGGGCGCACGCAGAAGATATGGAGCGCCGCGGTGAGCCTGGACGTCACCGACGACGCCGACCTGGTGCGCGACATGGCGCTGGGCGGCTGCACCAGCGTGTTCGTCGGCTTCGAGTCGCTCAGCGGCGCGAACCTCGACGAGGCCCGCAAGAAGAGCCCGCGCCCCGCCGATTACGCCCGCCGCGTCGAGCTGTTCCACCGCAACGGCATCCAGGTCAACGGCAGCTTCGTCTTCGGCTTCGACCACGACGGACCCGACGTCTTCGAGAAGACTGTCGAATGGATCGAGGCAAACCGCCTCGAGTGCGCCACCTTCCACATCCTCACCCCGTACCCCGCGACGCCGCTATTCCGGCAGCTGGAAGCTGAAGGCCGACTGCGGCACCGCGACTGGAGCCTTTACGACACCTGCCACGTCGTCTTCCAGCCCAAGCGCCTGTCGCCCGAGGAGCTGTACGAAGGGTACGCCTGGGCCTACCGCCGGGTCTTCTCGCATGCGTCGATCTGGAGGCGCAGGCCGTCCGACCCGCGCGCCGTGCCCGCCTACCTCGCCATGAGCTACCTCTACAAGCGCAGCAACCGGCTCTGGCCGTTCCTGATTCGCCACCGCCTCACCCACCTCGTCTGGCGCCCGCTCGTGGAGGTATCGCGCCGCCGCCATGTGCGCTTCCGGCGTCGCCTGGCCGCCAGCAAAGTTTCCATGCCCGAAGTGGGCCTGCCCGTCGGCGGCCTCAGCTGAGCTTCGTCCCATCCTCTCGCGGGTCCCTTCAGGTATCGGACGAACCGGTTTGCGGCCCTGCGTCTCCGGCTCAGCGCCAGTCAATCAAGATTCCCAAAGTCCGCTTGCCCCGAAAGCCCCGCCCGGCGTATAGTTTTGCCAACGCGCCCCCCATCCGAGCCTGGAGAGCCTTTCCGACGGGGGTTTGAGTGCAAGGCGAATCTAGCTACCCAGTCCCGTCGGCCCGCTCGTCTCCACCATCCTGGAGCGTGGCTGAAGTTCGTCCTCATCCTGAGACAAAACCGACACTTATCGATCGGGCCCGGCGGCACCTCCGCATGGCCCATTACAGCCGCCGTACCGAGGAAGCCTACCTCGGCTGGATCCGCCGGTTCATCCTGTTTCATGGCAAGCGACATCCCGCCCTGCTGGGGGAAGCGGAGGTCACCCGTTTTCTCTCGCACCTGGCCACGGAGAAGCGCGTGGCGTCCTCCACCCAGAACCAGGCCCTGAGCGCCCTGTTGTTCCTCTATGGGGAGATGCTGAATAAGGATCTTGCCTGGCTGGAGGGGCTGGTTCGCGCCCGTGGGCCCCGCAAGCTGCCGGTAGTCCTCGACCGTGACGAAGTCCGAGCCGTGCTCGCGCAGCTGCATGGCCGCCCGAAGCTGGTCTCCACTCTGCTCTACGGAGGAGGTCTCCGGCTCTCCGAGGGGCTGAGACTGCGCGTGAAAGATATCGACTTCAATGCGAGCCAGGTTACCGTCCGTGGCGGCAAGGGGAACAAGGACCGGGTCACCCTCCTGCCCGCAGCCGTCCGTGAAGACCTGACCCGGCACCTGGAAGCAGTTCACCGACAGCATCTGTCCGACCTGGCGCGCGGCGCGGGGTGGGTGGAGCTTCCCCTTGCCCTCGGTCGCAAATACCCCAACGCCGGGCGTGAATGGCCCTGGCAATGGGTTTTCCCCGCGGTTCGGCACTACATCGATCCCCGAACCGACCAGATACGCCGCCATCACCTCCATGAGTCGGTCCTTCAGCGCGCCGTCCGACTGGCCGTTCTCAAGGCCCGGATCACGAAGCCCGCCAGCTGTCACACCCTCCGGCACTCGTTCGCGACACACCTGCTGGAGGACGGTTACGACATCCGGACGGTCCAGGAGCTATTGGGACACAAGGACGTGAGCACAACCATGATCTATACCCACGTCCTCAACCGCGGGCCGGCAGCTGTCCGCAGCCCGCTCGACCGCCTGAATGGGTGAAGGAGAGTCTCACGTGTCACCTGAGTTCCTGCAGCCACGATTTTTATTGACCGCGTCGCCTAACAAGGCGAATCGAGCGCTCCCCTTACTATTCAACAACCCGATGTGCCTTCCTAGCAGGCACTTGCCCCCCAACCCTCTTGCAGCACTAATTTTTATGGCTGACCGCCGCGACGAATTTCATGGACCCGCAGAAACGTAGTTAGCCGTACAAAGGAATTGGGTGGTGATTACAGAAGCGGAGCGAAATGCGCTGGGTGTTGCCCTGAATGAGGCCGATTTGCTCGGGGTTGAACTCGATCCCGTTTCTCGGCTGGCGGCGGCGACATTTCGAGTTCTCACTCTCCCTTCTGCTGGACCACCACCAGACGATAGGCGTGTCCAATTTCTGTTCCGACCTACCAGTCGCATAGCAGCTTCTTTGCGTATGGGGCGTTGGAACGACCTTGCTGCTCGAGTGGTCCCGTTTGAGCTGGAGAAGCTGCTAGAAGTTGTGCGCGAGTTTGGGGGTCTCCCTATTTACGGGTGGGAGTTCTTGGATGTGCATGACAAAACTTTCAACAGTTGGAGGGATCGTCTCAGCCTCTACTGGGAGGCTGGAGAGGCCGGCACATCTCATTCGATCTCGCTATTCCAAGAGGGGCCAGAATCCACCCTGGATTTGTGCTTGTGGTTTGATGAGCTTGAAATCCGCGACTCTGCTGGGGTTCAGAAATCCGTGACTGAGTTTTGCGCTGGCGGGCAGCGTTGGTGGGACGCGCTTTACAGCGGAGATCCCAGGGCAGCAGGCCATGGAATTGTACCTATGAAAAGAGACGGCTAACCTCGCCTTGGAGCCGACGGCCATAGAACGGCCGCGGCTCAACGCGCATCGTTGGGCGGACTAGGAGTTTTGGTGTTTCGAACCTGATTACCTGCGGAGTAGTAGGGTGAAAGTGGTCGAGTACTTGGTGCACCTAATCGTCTACGAGTTCATTCTCATGGTGTGCATAAGCTTGCCAGTCCTAATCGTGCTTCAATTATCAGAGTGGCTACCGTGGACCGGACTCGGCACACTTATCGGCGCGGCCAGCGTCGTGCTTTTCTTAGCGGGGGTCCTTTGCGCCAGTTGGGTCGCTCATCAAGCAGCCCACAGTCGATGTACAGAGGGTCGAGGTCTTTTTGAAGCTCTGGGGGATGCTATCAGCGAGCTGCGGCTTAATCTCTCGTTTGTCCCGGTGATTGGCCGCATCGTCGGCATTAGGCGTGGTAAGCGCTCGCCCTATGAGGGCCCAGGCGATCTGAATTGAGAACTGCGGCTGAGAGAACGGACTCTGCGCGCCGCCCAACCCGCCCTTGCAGCCGACCGGCCATAGGACGGCCGGCGGCTGAACGGCAGACGTTAGGCGCACCGGATTCAAGGTTTGACACATGATTATCTACGGCAAGCGACTCTGTGGTCGGGTAGACAATGTCCCGGGTATTCTGTATGTAGCAACACAGTTTTTCCATCTCTACTTTATTCCGATCGCACCGCTTGACAGTTTCATCATTCTCGAAGGAACGGAGAGCAAGAATGGGTTCAGGGGTGTCAAGACCTCGTTCAGCCTCAAGTCGATAGGCGTCACGTATGCCAGAACAGTCCTTTGGGTCCTGGGCTTGCTCATGGTTTCGCAGGCTACATGTCGGGTTGCGACTCCTGGGGCATTTGCGGCACATGGAGGATCTTTAGGTTGGGTCGGCGTTTTGACTTTGGGCACAGTGCTCTTGGTGATATTGGTGTGGCCACGTCGAGTCCTGAGAGCCACTAACGATCGGGCCTTCGAGTTGGCGCGGAAAGTCGGCATTCCGGAAGAGACAATTGCAGCCTTGGTTTTGGAACGTAAGCACCACAACGTGGAGTAGCTCGCAGTTAGTAATCTGCAAAGTAGAAAGGGAGGCGCCTAACATCGGCTTGGAGCCGACGGTCTCGCGTGTCACGGTGCTTGCAGGAGAAGCACAAGCGACGCGCCACGCGGCCCGCGGCTCAACCCGGTCGTTGGGCCGATTTGAGGGTGATATGAGCCAACTCGTTCATGCCGACCATCTGCAATGGGCTTTTGCGAGACTCCTCATCGTGGTTGGCGTCACAGGGTTACTTGTTGGTGCTGTGGGGTTCGTGCATTTTCACTGCAGGCCCGAGGATTCATTGTTTCTTGTGCTCGGTGCGTCTGTTATTGGCCCCGCGGCTACTGTCGCAGTACTCGCCCACTTGCGTCAGCGTCGTTGGCCTAGGACAGTTGCTTACGCCGTCGGTACTGGTTTCGGCTCTCTTGTCATCTTCGCCATTCTGGTGCCTCGAGAACGTCCTGTACCGCATCGGGCGCGAGTTGCAGTGGCTATGGAGCACATGCGTGAGCTGGGGAGGCAGCTCGAAGCAGGCCAACAGATTAGCCGGGCAACTGACCCATGGGGAGACCCTTACGTCGTGTACACGACGAGTTCCGGTTATACCGTAATTTCATATGGCGCTTGCGGCGAGCCCGACGTACCACCTGGCGAGACATACTCCGTTGGTCCAACAGCGTCGCGGGAGGCCGACCTCGTCTACACGAACGGCGAGTTCGTTCGATATCCTGAGGTCCGCAGCCGATGAACGGCCCAACCACGGCTTGCAGCCGACCGTCGGCGCGCGTTCAATGCGAGCGTCGTGCCCGCTGCGATCTTGGCGCGCCGCCGGCGGCTGAACCCGGGCGTTAGGCGGCACGAAACACGCAGCACATCCGAGAGTCCATCGTGACAGTTGAACGAATCTTCACTCGCGCAGCCTCAGGCGACCAGCAGACAGAACATCACTTGGTTCGTGTCGTCGCTGGTTCAGGAATCGAAGGAGATAGGTACTTCGGGTGCCAGAACGAGCCTGGCCAGAATGTCACGTTCATCGAGGCAGAGGAGATCGAGTCGTTCTTCGCCGAGCAGCAGCGTCCCGCTGATCTGTCAGCCACCGGCCGGAACATCATCACTCGGGGTATTCGCCTCAACGAACTTGTCGGCACTGAGTTCCTCGTTGGTACAGTGCGCTTCCGCGGTGTAGAGCTATGTGAGCCATGCCTACACCTCGGCCAAGCGTTGGCAACATCAGCGATTTCACCCCCCAAGGTAGTCAGGCGCTTGGTCCACCGAGGCGGTCTTCGAGCAGACGCTCTGTCAAGTGGGGAGGTCGCAGTCGGTGCGAGGTTCCAGAAAGGCGCCTAACCCTTCGTTGCACCCGACTCGCTACAGCGGGCTTCGCCCGCTTTCGCGAGCGGGTGAACTCAAACGTTAGGCGCACTTGAAAGGATGTGTTCGTGGGTATTGAAGAGTTGGAAACGGAGCTTGACATCACCTTTCATGATTCTATGCTCCGCACGCTTTCGGCGAATTTTGCCAACAGAACCGCCGAGTTCGTTCTGGACGTTTGCGTGGGCCATCCCGACGCAGCGACCGAGTCCGAGCGGGAACGACGTCGTGCCGCCCGTCTGGAACTGACTGGGTTGGAGTACTTGATTGTTGATCCTCCAGATCCCAAGTATCCATACCGCAAGCGTGAGCCAGTCGATATTGATCCCTGCGATCCTGACCAGGCCATGACCGCTCGTTACCCTATTCCGCAAGGAGCCTTCGCCGGGCGGTTTTTCGTGTCAGATTGGAATGCGTTCATCCATTTTGCCGCGATGCAGGTCGCGTTGACCTGGCTGGAGTCAGAGTAAATGTGTTTTCAAGAGGCGCCTAACCCCGCCTTGGAGCCGGCGGCCATAACCCGGCCGCGGCTCAACGCGCATCGTTGGGCTGACTAATGGCTAGCCGGTCATCTTGCTCGTGGGTCTTGGTGGTTTTGCTGCTAACTGTCAGCAGCACGTACGGGGGACCATGTAACGAGGGCGACGGTTTCGCCACATTCTTCTCAAGGTTCACGATTGAGCAACAGTTCCGAAACGAACGAATTGTGTTCCCGCTTCACGCCCTGGTCGGCAGTCCCTCAGAGGGCCAAAGCAAAGAGCGGTGGTCAAGGGAACAGCTCGGAGCGTCGTTCAATATCCCCGTGCCGATCCAGAACCTGGAGAAAGAGGGTCTACGGGAGGAAACTCGGCGGCTGAGCCCGAAGGAAGTTGAAGTTGAGCAGTTCATACCGGCGGCAGATAGCTACAACGTTACCTATAGGTTCAAGCTTAAGGGTGGGTGTTGGTATTTGGTTCATTATGAGGATTCATCGTACTAACAAGATGGGCAGCCCAACATGCGCATTAAGCTGACGGCGTGCGGCACGCTCACGCACGGCAAGAAGCGCCGGCGCTCGCACGCCGCAGCTTATTCGCGACGTTAGCCAGTCGTGAGGTAGGTATGACCGAAGGGGATAAGGTGAAAGTCCAGCTTTCCGATGAGTCCGGAAACGTTGAGACGCTCTGGGCGGATCCGCTCGGGGATGACCTCTATCGGCTCGACAATACTCCCTGGTACGCTTATCGGCTTTCCTGTGGCGATATCATCGAAGCTCGGCCCGAGGAACAGGGAGGGTTTCCCGTCTTTGTGAGAGTTGTAAGAAAGTCGGGATTTCGGACGATTCGGCTCATCTTGAAGCCACCGGCGGACAAATCGCCTGAATCGCAGGCAGTGCTCGAGCACCTGCGTGGCATGGGTTGCACGTACGAAGGTGCCCATCCAGGGTTCCTTGCGATCGATATTCCGCCTTCTGTCGAGCTGGAAGCTGTACGAGAGTATCTCATTTCAACTGGCCAGGAGTGGGAGCATGCTGATCCAAAGCATGAGGACCTTTTTCCAGGCGCGTCCGAGGCAAGCACTGGCGCTGGCTAACCTCGGCTTGGAGCCGACGGCCAAAGGCTGGCCGCGGCTCAACCCGCATCGTTAGCCAGTCGTGAGGTAGGTATGACCGAAGGGGATAAGGTGAAAGTCCAGCTTTCCGATGAGTCCGGAAACGTTGAGACGCTCTGGGCGGATCCGCTCGGGGATGAC
>Ga0134123_10003019_pt1 | contig 10939 bp, 10 predicted proteins | sample KB303_FD_96460 | JGI IMG/M metagenome (GOLD analysis project Ga0134123, IMG submission 96460) | Terrestrial soil microbial communities without Nitrogen fertilizer from Kellogg Biological Station, Michigan, USA - KB3-0-3 | ecosystem: Environmental > Terrestrial > Soil > Unclassified ...
AGAAGCTCGAGCCGAGCCCCGGCGCCGAGCAAGGCAAGGTGCTGGTGACCCTCGCCAACACTGCCATGTTCGCCGGGAAGTTCGACGACGCGCGAAGCTGGCTCGAGCGGGCCGAGGCGGCGTTCGCGGCCGTGGGGGACCAGACGTCCGAGAACTTCGCTCAGGGGCTCAAGATCCGCGGGAACCTGATTCGCCGGGGAAACAACCCGGACCTCAAGACCGGCGCGGCGGTGCTCGAGCGCGCGGCCGCGCTGTTCCGGGAGCGCCATCCGGAGAGCGGCGGACGACTCGGGGCCCTCTTCTACCTGGCGCAGACGCTGCGCTCGGCGAACGCGCCGGCGCGCGCGGAGGCGGTGGCCGACGAGGCGGTGGAGATCAGCCTCAGGTACCCGCATCCCGGCTACGAGGGGCCCAACGCGTACTCGCTCCGCGCCGCGATCCGCGACAGCAACGGGAAGCTGGTCGAGGCGGAGGAGGACTACACGCGAGCGCAGGACGGGTACCAGCGGGTCATCGGTCCGAACCACTTCCTCACCCTCCAGAACCTCGGGCTGCGCGGCGCGACGCGGCTGGAGATCGGCCGCTCGCGGGAGGGGGCGCTCGCGGAGATCGAGGCGTCGGCGCAGGGACTGGGCCGCGTCCGGCGGGACAGCCACACCCATGCGCAGTCGCTGGAGCGGCTGGGCGTCGCCTACCTTCGGGTGGGTCTGTTCGAGGCGGCGATCAAGCCGCTGGAGGACGCCCGGGCGATCTGGGCGAAGCGGGGCGACTCGCTCCTCCGCACCGGCCCCACGATGGCGCTGGCCGAGGTACGGGGAGCGCTCGGACAGGATGCACAGGCGAAGGCCCTCCTGGACGAGGCGCTCTTCGTCCGTCAGTCCAGCCCGAAGAACGCGGTGCTCCCCGAGGGCGACGTGCACCTGGTCCGTGGGCTGCTCGCCGTCGACCGCGGCGAGACCGCGGATGCGCACACCTCGCTCGGTCTGGCGCTCAGCCTCTCCGGCTGGGACAGCCGGGCGGACCTCACCCGGCGCGTGCTCGCGGGATCCGGCAGGACGCGGCTGGCGCTTGCGGCGGGACAGACCAACGAGGCGCTGGTCGCGTCCGAGCGGCTCGTCGAGCTCACCCGGATGCCGCCGCTCGTCCAGGTGCTGCGGGTGCGCGCGGCGGCGCTGGAGGCGCGCGGGGCGGCGCTGTGCGGGGCCGGCCGCGCGGCGGAAGGCGAGCCGATGCTGGCAGAGGCGGTGCAGCTCCTCGAGAAGGTGATGGATCCGGACAGCACTCCGGTGGCGCGGGCGCAGCTGGCGCACGCCAGCTGCCTGATCGAGCACGGGAAGCGGAGCGAGGCCGCGTCGCTGGTGGAGGATGCGCGGCAGGCGATCGCCGCGGCCGGTCCCGCCGGCATCGCGCTCCAGCCTGCGCTCCGGGCGCTGCACGAGAAGCTCGGCACCCGCTGAGCGCCCGCCCGCAGAGTGGTCAGCCCGGGCGGCGCGTGTCAGTCTTCCGGGCCAGAGCGTCCCCGGGCAGATGGCGGAACTGGTAGACGCGCTGGACTTAGGATCCAGTGGGGTAACACCCGTGGGAGTTCAATTCTCCCTCTGCCCACAAGCACTTGGCCGATCCATCGGGCGGCCCTCGCGTCCGTGGCCACTCTGTCGATCCGGGCCGGCGTGCTTCGTCGCCCTGGTGGAGGAAGAGACAGACATGCCCAAGATCATCGTGAATGCGTTTCTGACCCTCGACGGCGTCATGCAGGCGCCCGGGGGACCCGAGGAGGACGCCGAAGGTGGCTTTCCGCACGGAGGCTGGCAGGGCCCGCTCTCGGGCGAGGACCTGGGCCGGCTGGTCACCGAGGGGATCGCCGACGCCGACGGCTTCCTGCTCGGGCGCAAGACCTACGACATCTTCTCGAGCTACTGGCCGAAGATCACCGACCCGAACAACCCCATCGCGACTGCGCTCAACTCGCGGCCGAAGTACGTCGTGTCGCGCAGCCTCGAGCGCGTCGGCTGGAACAATTCGAGGCTGATCAAGGGCGACGTCGTCGCCGAGCTCCGGAAGCTCCGTCAGGAGCCCGGCCGGACCGTGCACACCTGGGGCAGCACCGAAGTGCTCCAGCTGCTGCAGAAGAACGACCTCATCGACGAGTACCGACTCTTCATCTACCCGGTGGTTCTCGGCTCCGGAAAGCGGCTCTTCGGGAGCGGCACGGTGCCGCGGGCGTTCAAGAACGTCGAGTCGGTCCCGGCCGACAAGGGCGCGACGTATTACCGCCTCACGCCCGGCGGGAAGCCGGAGTACGGGACGATCGGGGAGTAAGGCGTCACCGTTCGGGCGCCCGAGGCAGGTCCGGACACTCCGCGGGCCAGCCCGGACGGTCTTGCGCCGCGTACGCCTCGACCTCCCAGCGGATCTGCCGGTACGCCGCCTCGAGGCTCCGCGTTCGCATCAGTCCGCGGAACCAGTCCCAGAGGTACGTCACATAGAAGCGGCCGAGGCCAGCGCGGCGCGTTTGCGCCAGGTGCTCGGCCTCGTGGCGGCGGGTCATCGGATCAACGTCCGCTGGCGCGTCCCGGTACAGAATCCAGAACGGCGCCAGGGTCATCGCCGAGAAGCGCCGGAGGTACGGCAACCGGAAGGCCGGGTGGCGGTAGATCTCTCGCACCCCGGCATCTTTCCGCGCCCCGGGCTGCCCCGTCGAAGTCGCATTGACACGGGGGGACCGGCGCTCTTAAGGCCCTGGGCTTCCCATGAAGGTCCAGGTCGAAGAGCTGTCCCCGGTCGAGCGCAAGCTCTCCATCGAGGTCCCCCCCGAGCAGGTCCAGGCCGAGCTTGGCCGCGCGTACGCCCAGCTGGGACGCTCGGTGCGCCTGCCTGGCTTCCGGCCGGGCAAGGTGCCCCGGCGCATCCTCGAGCAGCGCTTCAAGGGAGAGGTGGAGGACGACGTCACCCGGCGCCTGGTGGAGCGTGCTTACCTCTCGGCCATCTCCGAGCACCACGTGGACGCCGTCGGCGCGCCCCAGCTCACCCCCGTCCGCCTGGACCAGGAGAAGCCCTTCGCCTTCGAGGCCCGGGTCGAGGTCCGTCCCAAGGTGGACCCCAAGGACTACCGCGGGCTGCCCTTCAAGCACGTCGCGGTCGCCGTGACCGATGCCCAGGTCGACGAGCGCCTCGAGGCGATGCGCCAGCGCGTCGCCCGCCTCGAGCCGGTGGAGGGCCGCACCGTCGCCGAGACCGGTGACTTCGCCATCGTCGACTACACCGGAACCATCGACGGCCAGCCCTTCCCGGGCAGCGCCGCCGAGGACGTCACGGTCGAGGTCGCCGCCGGTGACCTCATGCGCGGCAACGTGCCCGAGCTCGCCGGCATGGTGGTGGGGCAGAAGCGCGAGCTGGACCACGCCTTCGCGGCCGACGATCCGGAGGAGGCCCGGGCGGGAAAGACCGCGCACTTCTCCTTCACCCTCAAGGGGCTGAAGCGGCAGCTCGTCCCGCCACTCGACGACGACTTCGCGAAGGAGGTCGGGGGAGGGGAGACGCTCGCCGAGCTGCGGAGCAAGGTCCGCGGCGATCTCGAGACCGCGGCCCGCAACGGCGCGGCGCAGGACGAGCGCGATCAGCTGGTGAAGGGCCTCGTGGAGCGCAACCCGTTCGACCTGCCGAAGGCGATGATCGAACGGGGCCTCGACGCGATGCTCGATGGCGCCCTGCGGATGATGGCGCGCCAGGGGCTGGATCCCTCCAGGCTCAACCTGGACTTCTCCTCGCTCCGGGACGAGATGCGCCCCAAGGCAGAGGCGGAGGTGCGCGGGGCGCTCCTCCTCCAGGCGGTGGCGGAGAAGGAGGGACTCTCCGTCAAGTCGGAGGACCTCGACGCGCGCATTGCCCAGTATGCGACCGAGAGCGGAGCACCGCTCCACCAGGTCCGCAAAGCCTTCAAGGAGCCCGAGCAGCGCAGGGCCCTGGAGCAACGGGTTCGCGAGGAAAAGACGGTTGAATTCTTGAAGGCTGCCGCGAAGGATGAAGGCTAGGATCCTCGCATGGCTTCCGTTCCGTACGTCATCGAGCAGACCCACCGCGGCGAGCGGGTCTACGACATCTACAGCCGGCTCCTGAAGGACCGGATCATCCTGCTGGGCACCGAGATCTTCGACGAGCTGGCCAACGTCATCGTCGCCCAGATGCTGTTCCTCGAGTCCGAGGACCCGGACAAGGACATCAACCTCTACATCAACTCGCCCGGGGGCTCGGTCACCGCAGGCATGGCCATCTACGACACGATGCAGTACGTGCGCCCGGCCGTGTCGACCATCTGCGTTGGCCAGGCGGCGTCGATGGGCGCGGTGCTGCTCCTCGCCGGCGCCAAGGGCAAGCGGCAGGCCCTCCCCAACGCCCGGATCATGATTCACCAGCCGATGGGCGGCGCGCAGGGTCAGGCCACCGACATCGAGATCCAGGCCAAGGAGATCCTCCGGATGAAGGGCCGGCTCAACGAGATCATCGCCAAGCACACCGGGCAGCCCCTGGAGAGGGTCGAGAAGGACAGCGACCGCGACTACTTCATGGGCGCACAGGAGGCCAGGGCCTACGGCATCGTGGACGAGGTGGTCTCCGTGAACCGGAAGAGCTTCAAGTCCGCGGAAGAGCGGCGCGATCGCTGACCGACCGCCCGGTGTCCACCGGGTAAATGCAACCGTCCGACATCGGCTGTTAGAAACGACAGACCAGGACTAGATTCGGCAGTCGAGGGCTTTGATGGCAGGGAAGAACGTGGAGAAGTCCAACCAGACCTTGTGCTGCTCCTTCTGCGGAAAGTCGCAGAAGGAGGTGAAGAAGCTCATCGCTGGGCCCACGGTCTACATCTGCGACGAGTGCATCGGCCTCTGCAACGACATCATCGCCGAGGAGATCGACCGGGAGGAGACCAAGGACACCAAGCTCCGCATCCCCCGCCCGAGCGAGATCAAGTCGATCCTCGACGAGTACGTCATCGGGCAGGAGCGGGCGAAGAAGGTCCTCGCGGTCGCGGTCCACAACCACTACAAGCGCATCGAGTCCAAGGTCGCGATGGACGACGTGGAGCTGCAGAAGAGCAACATCCTTCTGCTCGGCCCCACCGGGAGCGGCAAGACGCTGCTCGCCCAGACCCTGGCCCGCATCCTCAACGTCCCGTTCACCATCGCCGACGCCACCTGCCTCACCGAGGCCGGCTACGTGGGCGAGGACGTCGAGAACATCATCGTCAACCTGCTCCAGGCCGCCGACCACGACATCGAGCGCGCTCAGCGGGGCATCGTCTACATCGACGAGATCGACAAGATCGCGCGCAAGTCCGAGAACCCGAGCATCACCCGTGACGTCTCGGGCGAGGGCGTGCAGCAGGCGCTCCTCAAGATCATCGAGGGCACGGTCGCGAACGTCCCGCCCAAGGGCGGACGCAAGCACCCGCAGCAGGAGTTCCTGCAGGTCGACACCACCAACATCCTCTTCATCTGCGGCGGCGCCTTCGGAGGGCTGGACCAGATCATCGAGCGCCGGCTCGGTGGCCGCTCCCTCGGCTTCGGGGCGGACATCAAGGAGAAGAAGCAGCGGAACCTCTCCGAGCTGCTCCAGCACGTCGAGCCCGAGGACCTGCTCAAGTTCGGGATGATCCCCGAGTTCATCGGCCGGCTCCCCATCGTCACCGCGCTGGAGGAGCTCGACGAGGGTGCGCTGATGAGCATCCTCAGCCAGCCGAAGAACGCGCTGGTGAAGCAGTACCGGAAGCTCTTCGACCTCGACGGCGTGGCGCTGAAGTTCACCGACGGCGCGCTGAAGGCCATCGCCTCCGAGGCCATCCGGCGCAAGGCCGGCGCCCGCGGTCTCCGCTCCATCCTCGAGTCCGCGATGCTGGACGTGATGTACGACATCCCGTCCCAGAAGACCGCTCGCGAGGTGGTGATCTCCGAGGAGGTCATCCTCAAGAAGAGCGAGCCGGTCATCCTGCACGCCACCGAGAAGGACGAGCTGCAGAAGGAATCCGCCTGACCGCTCGGCCGTGAGCACCGGTCTCGCCGTCCGCCTCCTCGAGGATCTCGAGCGGTACCTCCCCGCGGAGGCCCTCGCCCCGCTGTCTCCCGACACGCCGCTCTTCGCTGCCGCGCTCGCCGATCGGGCCGTCCGCCAGCTCGCGCCGTCCGTCCTGGAGCGCCTGGGCGCGGCGGAGGCCGCGCAGAGGGTCCGGGCGCTCCCGGCTCTCACCGGCGGCGACTCCGCGCGCGCCACCATGCCCGCGCTGGAGCGGATCGCCCGGGCCACGCGCGCTCCGCCGGATCCCATCCGCGCTGCCGCGCAGTGCGCCGGGGCGCTGCTCCGGCTCGAGGCTCCGGGCGGTGAGGAGCCAGGGAGCATGCAGCTGGTCGCCGCCGTGACCCGGCTGGTCAACGCGGCAGTTCGTGCCGGCGTGCTGCCCGCGGACGCGGTGCGGGCCGTCGCGGGTTGAGCGGCTTCCCGGCCGTCGCCGCCGTCACTCCACCGCGGGGTCGGAGGACTGCGGCGGGGCGGGCTGGGCGTTCTGCGCCGGCTGACCGGGGTCGGACGCTGCGGACGGCGGCGCGGGGAGGTCCGTGACAATGACTGCCTGCGGAGGATCGTTCGCCGCCGAGGGCGTTGGCGCTGCCGCGCCGGCCAGCGTCACGGTTCCGGAGACCTCGCCCACCGGCGCGGGCGCGGGCGGAGCCGGCTGCGCCCGCAGCTCTTCCCAGCTGTCCCAGTGATCGGTGAGCTGTCCGTCCACCACCCGGCTGACGTCGAGGCCGGAGTAGCGGAGCATCCTGCCCGTCCCCGCCTCGGTGAGCGTCGCGGCGATCCGGGTGACGATGCGCTCGCCCACCGCGAACTGCTCCTCGATGTCGAACCGGGCCCGCTTCCAGTTGTGGTGGAAGGTGTCGAAGCGCCTTTTCAGCTCGCTGCCCCCGGCGTCGGCCGACCGCGCGCGGTAGCCCGGCGCGAGCAGGGGCTGGAGCCCGGCCCAGTCGCCGGTGCTCCACGCGGCGAGGACCTGCCGCACCAGCGCGGTGCTGGCCGAGCTGTCCGACACCGTTCCCGTGGCCGCCGAGACCAGACGCCAGCCTGAGCCGGTCCACCGCCAGGTATCGATGTAGCGGATGGTCGTCGGACCCCGCGCGTCGGACGCCGTGGGCGTCCATTGACCCGTGCCGGTCACGAGCACCAGCTCCGGGGAGTCGACGTGCACGTGCTCGGGAACGCCGAGCACCTCGATGCGGTCCCGGCCATCGCGGCGCAGGTGCTCGCCCAGCGCCACCCTCCCGCGGAGCCGCGCTCCGTCCGGCGTCTCGAAGATCGTGTCCGACGAGAACTTGTTCAGCGCGTGATCGACGTCACCCCGCGAGACCGCGCGCCACCAGCGCTGCTCGGCGTCGAGCACCTCGCTGCGGGTCACCTCGGGGGACGCAGCCTGCCGCGTGGATGCGCACGCCGACAGGAGCGCGACGGCGATCGAGGCGAGTCTCCACGGTGCTGCCCAGCTCCGGATGCCCACCGCGCGTGCCTCCAGTGGAACCCGAAGTTCAGGCGAGCTTCGCGGAGCCGTCAACTCTGCGACCGGAACCTACCGGGGCCGCTCCGACCCCTCGGCCTCAGCGCCAGAACTGCCACCACCGCCTGCGCGGATGCAGTGGCGTCCCTGGAGGCGGATTGCCGATGGTGATCACGTGGTCACGCTCCTGCGCCGGTGTCCACCCGGCCCGGAGCACGTCGTCCAGGTACTGCATCACCGTCCGGCCGAGGTAGGTGGTGTCCGCACGTACCGCCGATCTCATGTCGTCCGCGAAGTAGGACCGGACGCGCACCCGGTGCACCTCCTCGCCGTGCTTGAGGCCGATGGTCCAGTCGATGCCGGGCCGGCTCGGGCCGGTGGGCTGCTTGAAGTGGGCCTCGAGTGCCCCTTCCACGCGCATCAGCCAGGGCTCGTCGGGCATCGCGTCCCCGAAGGTTTCAGGGGCGCAGCGGGATGGGCCGGCTCTCGGGGAGCGCCGGCCGGCCCGGGGCTGCGGTGAGGTCCCTCACCTGGTGCTCCAGCGCCTCGATGCGGGTCTTGAGCGCGGAGAGGTCTGCGGGCTTGGCTCCCTCGCCCCGGCTCGCGACCAGGGCGTCCACCAGCGGCCTGGCGGCGAAGCGGACCGCGAGCCCGAGGACGGGGATCAGCACCAGCAGCGACCCCATGATGGCGGCCACCAGCGACGTCAGGTCTACGGGCAACGTGTCCATCGGACGACCGTCAGCGCCGGAGCCGCAAGGCGCTTCCTGGCTCGAGAGACGGAGCGCCCGACCCCTGGGATGCGCGCAGCCGGAGCACCTCCTGCTCCAGCTCCAGCACCCGGCGGCCCAGCACCTCCAGATCCCTGGCGGGGGCGCCGTTCTCGCGGAGCTTGCCCAGGGCCTCGACCAGCGGCTTCGCGGCGAAGCGCATGGTGATGCCCACCACGAAGATGAGCGGGATCATGCACCCCAGCACGACGGCGACCAGCTGGGTCATGTCGACCGGCAGGAACTCGACTCCAAGCGACATCGGACGGTGTCTCCTTCCCCGCCACACGGCGTCAGGCTGCAACGATTGCATACATGTGCATCCGGACGGGGCAGTTCCGACTCCTGTCTTCCCGGGAAGCCGTTCGGGAGGCCCACGGCGCGAGAACTCGGCTGGACGGACGCCCTGCGTCGAGGGGCGCCGAAAGGGGCGTCGTGCGCTCCGAGGGTGTATCCTCACGCCCACCAAAGGACGGCCCGCCCCCCGGACGTCTCCGGGTCCCCGAGCGCAAGCGCCCGGGCCGTTGACACGTCGACACATGCTCTTCGGACGAGACGACAAGCGCGAGCCCGGCCGCCCCACCCAGACGGTCCCGCTCCTGCCGCTGCGAGACATCATCGTGTTCCCGCACCAGGTGGTCCCGCTCTTCGTCGGCCGGGAGAAGTCCATCGCCGCGCTGAAGGAGGCGATGGCCCACAAGGGCACCGACGACAAGGCCTCCATCTTCCTCGCCGCCCAGAAGAAGGCGAAGACCAACGACCCCGGGGTGGACGACATCTACTCCTTCGGCACGCTGGGGCACGTCATCCAGCTGCTGCCGCTCCCCGACGGGACGGTGAAGGTCCTGGTCGAGGGCGTGAAGCGCGCCCGGGTGAGCCGCTTCGTCCGGGGTGACCAGCCGGATCGCGGCGAGGCGGCGCAGCAGTTCTTCGTGGTGGAGGTGGAGGAGGTCGAGGAGCAGTCGGAGAAGACGGTCGAGCTCGAGGCGCTGGTGCGCAGCGTGCACTCGGTGTTCGAGGCCTTCGTCAAGCTCAACAAGCGCATCCCGCCGGAGATGCTGATGCAGGTGGCGAGCATCGACGATCCGGCTCGCCTCGCCGACACCATCGCGGTGCAGCTCAGCCTCAAGCTGAACGACCGGCAGGCGCTGCTCGAGACCGAGAACGCGGCCAAGCGGCTGGAGAAGCTCTACGAGCTGATGCAGGGCGAGATCGAGATTCTCCAGGTCGAGAAGAAGATCCGCACCCGGGTCAAGAAGCAGATGGAGAAGACCCAGAAGGAGTACTACCTGAATGAGCAGATGCAGGCCATTCAGAAGGAGCTCGGGGAGCGCGACGAGTTCAAGAACGAGGTCCAGGAGATCGAGGAGAAGCTCCGCACCAAGCGGATGAGCAAGGAGGCCACGCTCAAGGTCAAGAAGGAGCTCAAGAAGCTCCGGATGATGAGCCCGATGAGCGCCGAGGCCACCGTGGTCCGGAACTACATCGACTGGATCCTCTCCCTCCCCTGGTACGAGGAGACCCGCGATCGACTCGACGTGGCCGAGGCCGAGCGCGTCCTCGACGAGGACCACTACGGGCTGAAGAAGGCCAAGGAACGCATCCTCGAGTACCTGGCGGTGCAGGCGCTGGTTCAGAAGCTGAAGGGACCCATCCTCTGCTTCGTCGGTCCGCCGGGCGTGGGGAAGACCTCGCTCGCGCGCAGCATCGCCCGGGCCACCGGCCGGAAGTTCGTGCGACTGTCGCTGGGCGGCGTCCGCGACGAGGCAGAGATCCGCGGCCATCGCCGCACGTACATCGGCGCGATGCCTGGGAAGCTCATCCAGTCGCTGAAGAAGGCGGGCAGCAACAACCCGGTCTTCCTCCTCGACGAGGTCGACAAGATGTCGACCGACTTCCGCGGGGACCCGTCGAGCGCGCTGCTGGAGGTCCTCGACCCGGAGCAGAACAACACCTTCAACGACCACTACCTGGACTGCGACTACGACCTGTCCAAGGTGATGTTCATCTGCACCGCGAACACGATGCACAACATCCCGGGGCCCCTCCAGGACCGCATGGAGGTCATCCGGATCGCCGGCTACACCGAGGCGGAGAAGAGCAGCATCGCCCGGCGATACCTGATCCCCAAGGAGAAGGAGGCCAACGGCCTCGCCGACGTCGAGGTCTCCCTCACCAGGGAGGCGATCCGGACCATCATCCACCGCTACACGCGCGAGTCGGGCGTCCGCTCGCTGGAGAGGGAGATCGCTTCGGTCTTCCGGAAGGTGGCCCGCGACGTGCTGAAGAACGGCAAGCGCCCGGTCAAGGTCGACCGGAAGCTGGTCGTCAAGTACCTAGGAATTCCCCGCTACCGCTTCGGCGAGGTGGAGCTCGAGGACCAGGTGGGCATCGTCACCGGCCTCGCCTGGACCGAGATGGGCGGCGAGCTGCTCACCACCGAGGCCACCGTGATGCCAGGCAAGGGCAAGCTGATCATCACCGGCAAGCTCGGCGAGGTGATGCAGGAGTCCGCCCAGGCGGCGATGTCCTACGTGCGCTCGCGCGCCGACCGCTTCGGCATCGACCGACGGTTCGCCGAGACCTGCGACATCCACATCCACCTGCCCGAGGGTGCGATCCCCAAGGATGG
>Ga0134123_10003021_pt1 | contig 10938 bp, 8 predicted proteins | sample KB303_FD_96460 | JGI IMG/M metagenome (GOLD analysis project Ga0134123, IMG submission 96460) | Terrestrial soil microbial communities without Nitrogen fertilizer from Kellogg Biological Station, Michigan, USA - KB3-0-3 | ecosystem: Environmental > Terrestrial > Soil > Unclassified ...
GTGAAGTCCGGCGGCATGACGCCGACGATCGTGTAGGCCTCGTCGTTGAGCTTGAGCGTGCGACCGAGCGCGTCCGGCGCCGCGCCGAGGTGCGTCTTCCAGAAGCCGTCGCTGACGACCACGACGCGCGCGGCCGGAACGTCTTCGTCGGCACGAAACACGCGCCCTTGCGCCGGGCGCGCGCCCAGGATGTCGAAGAAGCCCGGACCCACCCCGCCCGCGAGGATGGTCCGCGGCGTGCCGCTGCCGGTGAGGGTGAAGCCGCGGCCGCGATAGAGAGCCATGCTCTCGAACGATCGCGCGTCACGCTGCCAGTCGTAGAAGTTCGCGGGCGAGAGCGAGAAGCGCTTGATGCCCGGGAACGTGGCCGCGGGCGGCACGTGGAAGAGCCGCACGATCCGCTCCTGGCCCTGGAAGGGCAGCGGGCGCAGCAGGACCGCGTTCAGGATGCTGAAGATCGCCGTGTTGGCGCCGATCCCCAGCGCGAGCACGACCACGACGGGGAGCGCAAAGGCGGGCGTCCGGACGAGGACCCGGACGGCATAGCGGACGTCGGCGAGGAGCGATCTCATATCGGGCGCATCACATTTCACGAGGCGTGCCATCTCGTGGCGTGCCCGTATCTTCCGAAAGAGGCGCGGCTTGAGCGGCCCGGGCGGGGTCGCGCCGCTCCGAGCGCGTTCGAACGTGGGACGGCCCTGTCCCACAAACGGCCGGCCGGCTCGTCATGACGCGGAAGTTGTTCTTGCCAATACGTCGGCTCTCGACGATGATCGGCCGCCCGACGGCCTATCCTTGATTCCACCGCCATGAAAACGAGCTCACCCGACTACGCGCAGTCGCGGTACGACGAGGTCGCATCCGACTACGACCGCCTCTGGAGCCGCCACATGGAGGCGCCCCAGGCCCGGCTCACCGCCGGGCTGCATCTGTCCGCCGGCGAGAGCGTGGCCGACATCGCCTGCGGCACCGGCGTCATCACGCTGGAGATGGCGCGCCAGTCGCGGCCGGGGGATGTGGTCGCGGTGGACTACTCGGAGAACATGCTGGCCGCGGCCGAGCGCCGCCTGGTCGCGGCAGGGATCGCACCCCGCCTCGTGCACGCCCAGGCCGAACATTTCGTGGACAACGCCGCGCCGCAGAGCTTCGACGTCATCTCCTGCCGCTTCGCGCTGGCCTACGTGGATTGGCGGACGATGTTGCCTCGCATCGGGCCCCTGCTCCGTCCGGGCGGCCGTGTCGGGATCGTGAACGCCACGTCGGGCTCGATCCCGCAGGCCTTCCGCGCCTACGAAGACCTCCGCGACTCCCCGCGCACGGTGTGGAAGCTCATGCAGCACTTCGGCAAGGACGTCGGGCGCGCCTGGGCCCTCTACCGCAGCTTGCGGCAGACCTTCGGCACGACGCGCTTCATCCCCGTACCGGACAGTCCCGAGCAGGTGGCGGCGCTCCTGGAGCAGGGCGGGCTGCGGCGTCGCGAGGCCTGGTCGGAGACGGTGCGGCTCTGGTTCGCGAGCGGGCCCGACGCCATCGCCTGGCTCGAGGAGTCCGGGTACGCGACCCATCCCGGGCTGGAGCACGTCCCCGAGAGGGGGCTTCGCTTCCTGAGGGAAGTCTTCGCGGCCGGGCTGGAGGGCTTCCGCGAGCGGCAGGGCGTGCCGCTGGACATCGTGATCTCGGGCGTCATCGCCGCCCGCGACTGATCACCGCTCCGGTCTCGTCAGCCACACTCGGCCGTCCCGGGCCAGGAGCTCGTCCGCTTCTTTCGGTCCCCACGTGCCCGCCTCGTAGTTGGGGAACATGCGGGCGGGGAGCGCCTTCCATACGTCGAGGATCGGCTCCACCACGCTCCATCCGTCCTCGACGCTGTCCGCGCGCTGGAAGAGTGTGGGGTCGCCGCAGATGCAGTCGTAGAGCAGGGTCTCGTAGCCGGTGCTGGGCGTGCGGCCGAAGTGGTCCGTGTAGTTGAAGTCCATCTTCACCGTGCCCGTCCTCACCACCGGTCCCGGCACCTTGGCCTGGAAGCTGAGCGAGATCCCCTCGTCGGGCTGGAGATGGAGGACGAGCACGTTGGGCGTGAAGTCCGCGACCTGGGTGCCCTCGAAGAGGCGGTGGGGCGGGCGGCTGAAGGTGATGGTCACGTCCGTGTGGGCGAGGGCCAGCCGCTTTCCCGTACGCAGGTAGAACGGCACGTCCGCCCAGCGCCAGTTGTCGACGAACAGCTTCAGGGCCACGTAGGTCTCCGTGCTCGACCGCGGCTCCACGCGATTCTCCGCGCGATAGGCGAGCGAGGGATGGGCCGGATCGTCGCTGGCCCCGTATTGGCCGCGCACGGTGCGCGTCAGCACCTCTTCGGGGTGCAGGGGCTGGATCGCGCGCAGCACCTTGATCTTCTCGTCGCGCACGGCCTCCGCCTCGAACGAGGACGGCGGCTCCATGGCGGTCAGGGCCAGGAGCTGGAAGAGATGGTTCGGAACCATGTCCCGGAGGGCGCCCGCCTTGTCGTAGTAACGGCCGCGCTGCTCGACTCCCACCGTCTCCGCCACCGTGATCTGCACGTTGTCGATGTAGCGGCGGTTCCAGACGGGCTCGAAGATGCCGTTGGCGAAGCGGAAGACGAGGAGGTTCTGGACGGTCTCCTTCCCGAGGTAGTGATCGATGCGGTAGATCTGCGGCTCCTCGAGGATCTTTCGCAGGCGCGCGTTGAGCTCGCGGGCGGAGTCGTAGCTGTTCCCGAACGGCTTCTCGATGATGACGCGGCGGAAGGCGCCGTCCGTCTCCTTCATGAGCCCGGCTCCGCCCAGCGACTCCACGATGTCCCCGAAGAAGTCGGGCGGGGTGGCCAGGTAGAAGACGACGTTGCCGCGCGTGTGGTGGCGGGTCTCGATCTCTCGGAGTCCTGCCTCCAGCCGGGTGGTGAGCTCGGAAGACCTGAAGTCGCCGGCCAGGTAGTGAGTCCGCTCGAGGAGCCACTGGACGGAACCTGCATCCACCTGTCCGTGGGAAGAGTCCTCCAGCTCGGGGGCGATGCGGGCGCGGAAGGCTTCGCTCGTCATCTCGGAGGTGGCGAGGCCCAGCACCGCGAACTCGTTGGGGAGGAGCTGGCTCCGCTTCAGGTTCAGCAGGGCGGGGAAGAGCTTGCGCTTGGCCAGGTCTCCGGAGGCGCCGAAGAGGACCAGGGTGCACGGGTCACCCGGCTGGCCGCGGCGGCTGTCGTTTCTTGGCTTCGAGCTCATCGTCCTCCGGGCTCCTCGTGGTCGGGCCGACACCCCCGAACGGCCGTCGCCTGATCCGTGTGACGGCGGCGTGACGGCATCGCGCCCGTCCAGGGTACTGTCCTTTTGAAACGGGCGCGCGAACGGCGTAGTGTAACCGTCGGATCTTCGGTCACGACGGCTTTGCCGACAACGCGTGCGCGGCGGACGGAGGCGGACCCAGTGAGGGCCATGCTCCTGCTGGTCCTGCCCGGCCTCCTCCTGGCCGGCTGCAACCGCGGGCCGGACAGCAAGGGACCCTCGATCCAGATCACGAAGGTCCCGCCCGCGGACAAGGGCGGCCCGGACACCCTCGACACCATCGCGGGCCGCGTGACGGGGGCGAAACCCGGGCAGCGCGTCGTGCTCTTCTCGAAGAGCGGCGTCTGGTGGGTCCAGCCGGAATTGAAGCAGCCGTTCACCGCCATCCGCGCCGACTCGACCTGGACGAATTCCACCCACCTCGGCCTGGAGTACGCGGCCCTGCTCGTCGATGGCGCGTACCAGCCTCCGCTCTCCACGGAGACGCTGCCCAAGGCGGGCGAAGGCGTCGTGGCCATCACGGTCGTCCCCGGAGATCCCAAGGCGCGCTCCGCGCACCACACGGTCCAGTTCGGCGGCTACGAATGGATCGCCCGCGCGGCCCCCAGCGATCGGGGCGGCCACAACGACTACGATCCCGCCAACGTCTGGACGGACGAGAGCGGGGCGATGCATCTCCGCATCGGCGGCCAGGCGCCGGGTTGGACGTGCGCGGAAGTGCGCCTCACGCGCCACCTCGGTTACGGGTCGTACCGGTTCGTGGTGCGGGACGTCTCCCAGCTCGAGCCCGCCGCGGTCCTCACCCTGTTCACGTGGGACGGGCCGGCGGCGAGCGAGAACCATCGCGAGATGGACATCGAGATCAGCCGATGGGGCAACCCGGCCGCGAAGAACGCGCAATATGTCGTCCAGCCGTATTACGTCGGCGGCAACGTCTGGCCGTTCGAGGTTCCCGCGGGTGTCCTGACCCACACCCTGCACTGGGAGCCCGGCCGCCTCACCGCGACCACCGTGCGCGGCACCGGTGAAGCGAAGGGCAAGCCCGTCACCGAGCACACCTTCACCTCCGGGGTCCCGTCTCCCGGCAACGAAATGGTCCGCATGAACCTCTACGTGTTCCGGCGCAGCGAGAAGCCGCTGGAGCGCCCGGCCGAGGTCGTCATCGAGAAGTTCGAATACCTCCCGTGAAGTGGGCGGCGCTCGCTTTCGCCGGCCTGGCCACTTCCGCGCACGCCATGGACCCGGACCGCGCGATGTCGCAGTACGGGCGGGAGCGATGGGGCACGGACCGCGGATTTCCGGGCGGCACCGTCCAGGCCATCAGCCAGACCGCGGACGGGTACCTGTGGCTCGGGACGGACAGGGGACTGCTGCGTTTCGACGGCTCGACGTTCCGCCGCTTCCCGGAGCCCAGTGTCACCTCCGTCTCCATCGCCCGCGTGCTCGGACTCTCGGCGGATACCCGCGGCGACCTGTGGGTGCGGACGGGAAGAGCGGGCGTCCTCCGTTACCGAGACGGACGGTTCGAGACCGTGCTGGGCATCGAGACGATGGAAGACGCCGTCACCGGCATGACGAAGATGCGCGACGGCTCGATGGTGTTCGCGGGCATCGTGAACGGCCCGCTGCGATGGAACGGCCAGCGCCTGGAGACCGTCGCTCCGCGCGCCGCCCTGCCCGCGCGCACGCCCGTGACGTCGATGGGCGAGGCCGCGGACGGCACGCTCTGGCTCGGCACGCAGGGCGAGGGCCTCTTCCACGTCCTGCCGGGGCAAGTGACTCCGGTGGTGAAGGGGCTTCCCGACCGGACCATCACCGCCGTGCTTCCGGTGGGCTCGCGTGACGTGTGGGTGGGGACGAGCCGCGGCGTCGTGCGCTGGAACGGGACCGAGATCACCTCGAAAGGGCTGAGCCCCGGGCTCGAGCACGTGGTGGCCTCCACCATGACCGGCGATCGCGACTCCAACGTCTGGATCGGCACGGGAGACGGGCTGCTGCGCGTGAACGCGAGAGGCGTCTCCGCGCTGGCGACGGGCGAGGAAGAGCGCCCGCTGCCGGTGACGGCCCTGTTCGAGGACCGGGAGGGAAGCCTGTGGATCGGCACACCGCGCGGGCTCGAGCGGCTGCGCGACACGAGCTTCACGACGTACGGGCGCGCGGAAGGCCTGCCCTCGGAGAGCGGCGGCCCGATTCACGTCGATCTGGAGGGGCGCACCTGGTTCGCGCCCATGAGCGGGGGCCTCTTCTGGCTGCGCAACGGCCAGGTCGGTCCCGTCACCGCGGATGGGCTCGCGTCCGACGTCGTGTATTCGCTGGCCGGGAGCAAAGGCGGCCTCTGGATCGGACGGAAGAGCGGGGGACTGACGCGTCTGCAATTCGAAGGCACGTCCCTGCGGGCCCGGACGTATCGCAAGGCGGCGGGCCTCATCGACGACACGGTCTACGCGGTCCACGAGAGCCGCGACGGAACCGTCTGGGCGGGAACCCTCGGCCGCGGCGCCAGCCGTCTTCGCGACGGGCGTTTCACGACCTTCGACTCCGAGAGCGGCCTCGTGTCCGGCAGCGTCTTCTCGATCGAGGACACGGCCGATGGCACGACGTGGTTCGCGACGCCGAATGGCCTGGCCGCCCTGTCCGTCGGCGGCACGTGGCGGTACTTCACGAGCCGCAATGGACTCCCGTCGGACGAGGTGAACTGCCTGCTCGAGGACTCCGGAGGCCTCCTCTGGATCGGGACCGGGGAAGGGCTGGCGTGGCTGGGACCCGACGGCTTGAGGGTGCCCGAGGGCCTGCCGCACGAAGGGATCCTCGGCCTCGCGGAGGACCGTCAGGGCTGGCTGTGGATCGCGACCTCGAAGCGCGTGCTGAGGGCGCGACGAAACGAGCTCCTGGGTGCCGGCGATCCGGCGCCACTCGTGGAATACCGCGTCGCGGACGGCCTCTTCAGCACGGAAGCCACGCGCCGGCACCGATCGGTGGTGGCCGACCTCCTGGGACGCATCTGGTTTTCCATGAGCCGTGGCCTGTCCGTCGTGGACCCCGCGCGCGCCGCCAGCAGTGCCGCACCCCTGGTCGCGCGCATAGAGACCATGACCGCGGACGGCAACCCGCTCGATCTCGACGGCGCGCGCCGCATCCCGCCCGCCCCCCGTCGCGTCACCTTCAGCTACTCGGGAGTGAGCCTGGACGCGCCGGACGAGATCCGGTTCCGCTACTGGCTCGACGGGTACGACCGCGGGTGGAGCGCGCCCGTCTCCGCGCGAGAGGCGGTCTACACGAACCTTTCGCCCGGTGCCTACCGGTTCCGGGTCATGGCCTCCAACAGCGAGGGCCTCTGGAACGGCGCGGAAGCGGCCGTCGGGTTCGACATCGAGCCCAAGGTCTGGCAGACGCGATGGTTCCTCCTGACCAGCGCGCTCGCCTTCGCCCTGACCGTGCTCGCCCTCTACCGCATGCGCCTTCACCGACTGACTGCGCAGCTCAACCTGCGGTTCGAGGAGCGTCTCTCCGAGCGCACGCGCATCGCCCAGGAGCTGCACGACACGCTGTTGCAGGGGTTCTTGAGCGCATCCATGCAGCTCCATCTCGCGGTGGACCGGATGCCGGAGGGCTCTGCGGAGCGCGCGAGCCTCGGCGGGGTGATCGACCTGATCACCCGCGTCATCCAGGAGGGCCGGAACGCCGTGCGCGGGCTCCGCTCGCAGGAGAGCAGCCTCGATGACCTGGAGCAGGCCCTGTCGGGCATCCGCGACGAGCTGGGGGTCCAGGACCAGGTCGAGGTGAAGGTGGTCGGCAAGGGCCACCCGCAGCGCTTGAACCCGATGATCCGCGACGAGGTGTACCGCATCGGACGTGAGGCGCTGATCAACGCCTTCCGGCACTCGGGAGCGACGCGCATCGAAGTCGGCGTCGAACGCGAGGCGCACCGCCTCCGCGTCCTCGTCCGCGACGACGGAAGAGGGATCGACCCTGACGTGCTCCGCGCCGGACGCGACGGGCATTGGGGGCTCTCGGGGATGCGCGAGCGCTCGGAGAGGATCGGCGGGCGGCTGCGCGTCTGGAGCCGTCCGGGGGCGGGCACGGAGGTGGAGCTGTCCGTGCCCGGGCACGTCGCGTTCCCGTCCGCGCCCGCGCGCGGCCCCCTGAAGTGGCTCAGATCACTGACGCGATCGTAGGTCCTCCAAATACCCCGTTCTAGGGATTCCGCCCGGCCCCGGGTCCTGTAGGCTCGGCCCCAGTGCAGAGGCTCTTTTCGACGTTCCCGGACGGATGGCCAGGGCTCGGCCTTCTCCTGCTGCGCACGGGCGCGGCCATCGTGCTCATCATCCAGGGGGCGGGGTGTTTCCTTTACGACGGCGCCGCGACCTGGGGCACGTGGGCGGTCGGCGCGGTGGCGGGGCTCAGCGGCAGCCTCCTCTTGATCGGCCTCATGACGCCGGTGGCCGGCGCCCTGGCCGCGCTGGACATCGCGGGGATCGCACTGGGCTGGCTTCCCTCGCCCCTCGCGCACCGTCTCGGCCTGGGCGGGAACGCGGTCCTTCCCGCCATCGTCGCCATGGCCGTCGCGCTGCTCGGACCCGGCGCGATCTCGGTCGACGCCGCCCTCTTCGGCCGCCGCGAGATCACGATCCCTCCGCTGCGAGGGAGCGCGCGAGACGAGTAGCCGTCAGCGCGCCGCGGCGGGCGCGGCCGGGAAACCCGTGATCCAGACGAGCTCGCGTTCCAGCGCCGCCGCCGCCGCCGCCGCCGGCTGCTGCCGCGTGAGGACGGAATGCACGCCGCGGAAATACGCGCGGGAGACCTGGGCATATTTGTGGCCGGTCACCGAAGAAGGCCGGGACAGCGCGCCGCCCAGGAAGACCTGCTTGAGGGGCGCGTAATAGGGATTGGCGGCCACGACTTCGCGATCGTCGTAGAGATCGGGGATCGTCGGCGGGAGCGAGGTCAGGCGGGCGCGCCCGAGCTGGACGTCGCGCCGCGAGAGGTACTTCACGAGGGCGATGGCTTCATCCGTGTGCCGCGAATATCGCGAGACCGCGAGCGCATTTTCGCCGAGGACCATGGCGTGTCCCTGGGCACCGCCGGGTACGAACGTGATGTCGAACCGGCCGCGGACGGGCGATCCGGCGTCTTGATTGGGACTGTAGTTGGATGGCCAGGCCCGCATGAACGCGGCGCGGCCGGCGCGAAAGGCGTCCTGGGCTTCCCCTTCTCGGTAGCCGGCGACCTCGGGTGGCGAGATCGCGCCGATCCAGGCGGCCGCCCGGCTCCAGGCCGCGATCGCGCGCGGGTTGTTGACGGAGATCGTCCCGTCGTCTTCGACGATCCGCCCGCCCCCGGACGAAGCCTGCCACTCGAGGGCATTGCACGTGAGTCCCTCATAGGGCGCGCCCTGCCATACGTAGCCCCAGAAGTCCTCGTGGCCCTTGGCCCGCTCGCCCTTCTGGATGGCGGCGGCCATGGCCTCGAGCTCCGGCCATGTGCGCGGGGGGCTCGCGTAGCCGTACTCGCGCAGGAGGTCGGTGCGGAAGAACAGGATTCCGACGTTGGCGTGGTACGGCATCGCGAGGAGCCGGCCCTGGACCACGTTGTTGGCGACGAGGGCGGGGAAGAGCCCGTCCGCTTCCGCGCCCAGCCGCGGCCGGAGGTCGATGAAGTGCTCGACCAGCATCCCCGGCCATATGGCGTCGATGATGTAGACGTCCGGCGTCGTCGCTCCACCCTCGAGCAGCTCGCGCGTCAAGACGAACTGCTCGTCCGGCGATTCGGGAGCGGGGAGCCGCTTCACCACGATTCCCGTCTCCTGCGTGAACCGATCCAGTGCCTTGCCCACCCATTCGGTGTATTCCCGGTTCCGGGCGGGCAGGATGTCGAGGAGCACGATCGTCGCCGGCGGGTTCACGGTGCCCTTGGCGCAGCCGGCAATCGCCAGGATCGAAAGGAGCGCAAGCGGGGCGAGGCGTCGATGCGGTGTCATGTCGCCTGTTCCATACCTCAAGTGGGGTATCGGAGCATACGCCGGGAGCGTTACACCAGAACCACGCCTTGTCGTGATGCCGGCCGTCCGGCCGCCGAAGTAACTTCCGTGGGTCGCGGCGTCATCACGGAGGTTCGACATGAGCAAGTCAAGGAGCACCCGCGCCCTCGACCGCGCGCGGCCCATCGACCACCAGCAGGCCCACGAGATCCAGGCCTTCGGCCAGATGATCCGCCGGCCCCTCGCGCTCTCCGAGAACGCGGCCCGGCAGAGCGTCGCCAACCTGAACCAGCTCCTGGCCGACACCAGCACCCTGCGCGACCTGTACAAGAAGCACCACTGGCAGCTGGCGGGGCCGACCTTCTACCCGCTCCACCTGCTCTTCGACAAGCACTACGAGGAGCAGAACGAATTGGTGGACGCCCTGGCCGAGCGCATCCAGGCCCTGGGCGGGGTGAGCCTGGCCATGGCCGCCGACGTGGCGGAGACGACGATCGTGCCCCGTCCACCCCGCGGGCGCGAGGAGGTGCCGGTGCAGATCTCGCGGCTCCTGCACGCGCACGAGATCGTGCTGAAGGAGGCGCGCACGATGGCGCGCCAGGCCGCGGAGGCGGGGGACGACGGGACGAACGACCTGGTCGTGTCGGACGTCATCCGCACGAACGAGAAGCAGGTCTGGTTCGTCTCCGAGCACGTCGTGGACGTGCCGCTGGTCCGCGCGGACTGAGAGTTCGCCGAGGACAACGAATCGATTCGCTTTTGGGAAGGAGAAACGCTTGAGCTCACCGGAGACCGTGTTCGGGATGTCCCTTGCCACCTACACGCTGGTGCACGTGCTGATCAGCCTCGTCGGGATCGGTTCGGGATTCGTGGTGTTGTTCGGGCTCGTGACCGCCAAGCGGCTCGAGGGCTGGACCGCGCTCTTCCTGGCCACCACCGTGGCCACCAGCGTGACGGGCTACGGGTTCCCGTTCGAGCACCTGCTGCCGTCGCACATCGTCGGCGCCATCTCGCTCGTGGTGCTGGCGGTCGCGATCGCGGCGCGCTACGGGTTCGGGATGCGGGGGGCCTGGCGGCACGTCTATGTCCTGACGGCCACGCTCGCCTTGTACCTGAACGTATTCGTGGGGGTCGTGCAGTCGTTCCTCAAGATTCCCGCCTTGCGCGCGCTGGCCCCGAAGCAGACGGAGCCGCCGTTCGTGGTCTCGCAGGGCGTGGTGCTCCTGTTGTTCGTGGTGCTCGCCATCGTCGCCGCCGTGCGGTTTCGCACCGAAGGGATCGGAACGGGCGGAGCGCGCCCCGTGGGTCGCTGAGGCGGAGGGCTCCTCTCGTCTGAGGCGTGCCCGCTGGCTCGTCGCAATCGCAGACGGCAAAAGCTGTGGGGCCGACCGCAGTGACGAGCCTCTATGTGTTGACCGTGGCGATCGCGCCGTTGCCTTCTCGCGGTGCAACTATTTTTTCGTGCGCTCGTTCATTTGGACCCGCATTTCCAGGCGCGGCGTCCTCTTCGTCATGTCCTCATTTCCACAGCGCCTCTTGCGCAGCGCTATCGCGTCCAGTTCACGGTCGGCAAGGAAACGCACGACAAGCTGCGGCGGCTTCAGGCGCTGCTCCGTCGCGAGATCCCGAACGGCGATCCGGCCGCCATCTTCGATCGCGCGGTCA
>Ga0134123_10003024_pt1 | contig 10929 bp, 9 predicted proteins | sample KB303_FD_96460 | JGI IMG/M metagenome (GOLD analysis project Ga0134123, IMG submission 96460) | Terrestrial soil microbial communities without Nitrogen fertilizer from Kellogg Biological Station, Michigan, USA - KB3-0-3 | ecosystem: Environmental > Terrestrial > Soil > Unclassified ...
CAACGCGGCCGGCCTGCACGCGCCCGAGATCCTGGCCGCCGATGCGGCGCAGGGTTTCCTGTTGCTGAGCGATCTCGGTCGCACGCTGTACCTCGATGCACTCCGCAACGCGCCCGCGGCCGATGCCGACCGCCTGATGCGCGAGGCGATCGGCGCGTTGGTGCAGTGGCAGGTCCGCGTCGAGCCGCACGGCCTGCCGCCGTACGACGGCGCGCTGCTGCGGCGCGAGCTGCAGCTGTTCCCCGACTGGTGCGTGCAGCGCGAGTTCGGCCTCCAGTGGTCGAGCAGCGAGCAGGCGATCTGGGACACCGTGAGCGAGTTGCTGGTGGCCAGCGCTTTGGCGCAGCCGCGCGTGGTCGTGCACCGCGACTGGATGCCGCGCAACCTGATGTGCAGCGACCCGAATCCCGGCATCCTCGACTTTCAGGACGCGGTGGTCGGGCCGGTCACCTACGACATGGCGTGCCTGCTGCGCGACGCGTTCATCTCGTGGGACGAGGAGCGCGAGCTCGACTGGGCGGTGCGCTGGTGGCAGGCCGCGCGCACCACGCCGGCCTTTGCCGGCCATGCGTTCGCCGACGACTTCGGCGAGTGCTGGCGCGCGCTCGAATGGATGGGACTGCAGCGGCACTTGAAGGTGCTGGGCATCTTCTGCCGCCTGAAGCACCGCGACGGCAAGGCCCACTACAGCACCGACCTGCCGCGCTTCTTTGCCTATGCGACACGCACGGCGCTGCGCTACGCGCCGCTGACACCGCTGCTGACGCTGCTCGAGCCGCTGTCGGGAACCGCAGTGCGCGCGGGCTGCACCTTCTAGCCCGCGTCGCCGTCCGGCGCGGTGCGCCGCGCCGTCACGGGCACGCCGCTATCGCCTGCGACACCGCGGCGGTGAGCCGCTTGGCGTACGGGACATGCAGGAACTCGTTGGGCCCGTGCGCGTTGCTCTTCGGGCCGAGCACCCCGCACACCATCATCTGTGCGCTCGGAAAGCCCTGCGCCAGCATGCTCATCAACGGAATGGTGCCGCCCTGGCCGATGAACCCGAGCGGCGCGCCGTAGTGCGCGAGCGATGCGTCGTTCAGCGACTGCTCGAGCCAGGACGACAGCGACGGCGCGTTCCAGCCGGTGGCGCCCAGTGCACCGGCGCGGCCATCGGGATGAAAGGTGACCCGCGCGTTGTACGGCGCGTTGTCCTCGAGCAGTTCTTTCAGCCTGATCGACGCCTCGTGGCCATTGACCAGCGGCGGCAGGCGCAGGCTGAGCTTGAAGGCGGTGTAGGGTCGCAGCACGTTGCCCGCGTTGCCGAGCTCGGGCATGCCATCGGCCCCGGTGATCGACAGTGTCGGACGCCAGGTGCGGTTGAGCAGCGCCTCCACCGGATCGGTGGTGGTGGGCAGCGACGCGCCGCCGTCGGCCCCGCACGCCCACGGAAAGCGGCGCCAAACCTCCTGGCCGAGCGTGGCCGCGGCCGCGCGCGCCTGGTCCACCCGCTCGCCCGGCACCTGGCAATGGAAGACCTCGGGCAGCAGGCGGCCGGTGTGCGAATCCTCCAGGCGATCGAGCAGCTGGCGCAGGATGCGAAAGCTCGACGGCACCAGTCCGCTGGCATCGCCCGAGTGCACACCCTCGGTCAGGATCTCGACCTTCAGGACGCCCGACACCATGCCGCGCAAAGACGTGGTAAGCCACAGCTGATCGTAGTTGCCGGCCCCCGAGTCGAGACACACCACCAGTGACACGTCGCCCAGCCGCGGCTTCAACACGTCGAGGTAGGCAGGCAGGTCGAACGAGCCGCTCTCCTCGCAACTCTCGATCAGACCGACCACGCGCGGTCGCGCGATGCCCTGTGCGTCCAGCGCCTCGATCGCGCTGACCGCGGCGAACACCGCGTAGCCGTCGTCGGCGCCACCGCGCCCGTACAGCAGGCCGTTGTCGAGCTTGGGCGTCCACGGCCCCAGGTCGTTGCGCCAGCCGTTGAACTCGGGTTGCTTGTCGAGATGGCCATACATCACGACGGTGCCGGTGCTGCCGGACTTGGTGGCGGGCACTTCGAACACGATCACCGGTGTGCGGCCCTCCAGGCGCACGACCTCCAGCTTCAACCCGGGCACCTTGCGCGCCTCGACCCAGCTGGCTGCCGCGCGCACCACGTGATCGATGTAGCCGTGGCTCTGCCATTGCGCGTCGAACATCGGGCTCTTGGCAGGCACCTCGATGTAGCGCTTCAGTTCCGGCACGATGCGCTCGTCCCAGGCGCGCGCCGCGAAGTCGCCCAGCTGCTGGGTCTGGGCGCTCGACAGCGCGGGTGGCTGTGCCGTCGTGGCGTGGGCATCGCGTGCGTTCATCGTTCACTCCAGGTCGCCGGCGCCGGCACGCGCGGCGCATTCGAGCGCGCGGGCAGGGTTGCCAGCCAGCGGGTCAGTTCGGTCATCGGCGTCTCGCGCTCCGGCTCGTTGAAGATCTCGTGCGCCATCTGCGGATAACAAGTGTGCGACAAACGGTCGCGCGGCGCCGCGGCGGCGAAGGCCGCGCTGCCAGCCGGGGCGACACACCGGTCGGCACCAGCCCACATCAGCAGCGTGGGCACCGTCCAGCGCGGCGCGCTGGCGCGCACCCGTTCGCCGGCGTCGACGATGAAGCGCACCAACATCGGCGTGACGCGGTCGTGCACCAGCGGGTCGGCGACGTAGGCACGCACCACTGCGGGGTCGCGCGAGATCCACGCTGGTTTCAATCCGTTGCTCAAGGCGAGCCGCGGAGCCACCGGCCCCAGCACCGACAGCAGCAGGCGCTGCACGCCGTTCATGCCAGGGTCGAGCGCCGGCGACGACAGCGCCAGCGCATCCACCGGCCGCCACCACGCTGCGCGTTGGGTGTTGAGTCCCTCGGCGACAAAGCGGGCGGCGATCAGTCCGCCCAGGCTGTGCCCCAGCAGCACCAGCGGGCGCGGTCTTTCGCCGCGCACCGCGTCGATCACGATGCCCAGGTCGGCGAGCAAGCTTTGCGGGTGCGCGATCGCGCCGCGCGCGCCACCCGATGCGCCGTGTCCGCGGTGGTCGTAGCCTGCGACATCCCAGCCGGCCTCGTTGAGCCGCTGCGCGAGCGCCGCGTAGCGCCCGATGTGCTCGCCCAGCCCATGCACCAGGAGCACCAGCCCGCGCGCGGGGCTGCGCAGCGTCCACTGCCGCACGTGCAGCGGCAAGTCGTCGTGCGTGTGCAGCGCCTGCATACACGAGTGTAGGCAGCGGCGGTCATCCCGGCGGGTCGGGGCTTGCCCGAGGTTTGCGTCGACGGGCGGCCCGTTAGCCCGTGGCGGACGCTGGCGTGCAGCGGCACCGCCGCGCGGTGCTGCTCAGGCGTCGGCGCCGCGCTCGAACTTGAACACCGCGACGCTGGCCCGCAGGTTCGGCCAACGCCGCAGCATCGCGCCGCCGTGCAGGCCGAAGGCATCGAGGATGCGCAGGCCGTTGCGACGTGCCAGCACCTCGAAGTCGGCAAAGGTGCCGACGCGGATGTTGGGCGTGTCGTACCACTGGTACGGCAGCGTCTTGGTCACCGGCATGCGGCCGCGCAGCACCGAAAGCCGGTTGGGCCAGTGCGCGAAGTTCGGAAAGCTGACGATGCCGATGCGGCCGACGCGCGCCGTCTCCCGCAGCATGCGCTCGGTGTTGTGCAGATGCTGCAGCGTGTCGAGCTGCAACACGACGTCGAAACTGCGGTCGCCGAACAGCGCCAGCCCGTCGTCGAGGTTGAGCTGAATCACCTGCACGCCGCGTTTCACGCAGTGCGGAATGTTGGCGTCGGCGATCTCGACGCCGTAGCCGGTGCAGCCACGGCGCGCGGCCAGGTGCGCGAGCAGCTCGCCGTCGCCGCAGCCAAGGTCGAGCACGCGCGAGCCCGGCGGCACCAGCTCGGCAATCAGCTCCAGGTCGCGCCGCTCGCTCATCGCGCCACCTCGGCCGCGATGCGCTCGAAAGTGGCGCGCAACACGTCGTGATAGCGCGCGTCGTCGAGCAGAAACGCGTCGTGCCCATGCGGCGCGTCGATCTCGGCGTAGCTCACCGCGATGCGGTTGTCGACCAGCGCTTTCACGATCTCGCGCGAACGCGCCGGCGCGAAGCGCCAGTCGGTGGTGAAACTGACGATCAGGAACCGGTTGTCGCAGGCCGGTGCAAAGGCGGCCGACAGATCGCCGCCATGCGCCGCCGCCGGGTCGAAATAGTCGAGCGCGCGCGTGATCAGCAAATAGGTGTTGGCGTCGAAGTACTCGCTGAACTTGTCGCCCTGGTAGCGCAGATAGCTCTCGATCTGGAACTCGATGTCCTGCGTGGTGTAGCCGAGACCGCCATTGCGCAGCTCGCGGCCGAACTTGGCCTCCATCGAGTCATCCGACAGGTACGTGATGTGGCCGATCATGCGTGCCACGCGCAACCCGCGCGCCGGCACCACCCCGTGGTCGTAGTAGTTGCCGCCATGGAAGTCGGGATCGGTGGTGATCGCGCGCCTCGCCACCTCGTTGAATGCGATGTTCTGCGCCGACAGGTTGGGCGCCGACGCCACCGCGATGCAGTGGCGCACGCGCTGCGCGTGGCGCAGGGTCCACGCCAGCGCCTGCATGCCGCCCAGGCTGCCGCCGATCACCGCAGCGAGCTGGCGAATACCGAGCGCGTCGATCAACCGCGCCTGCGCGTCGACCCAGTCTTCGACGGTGACCACCGGAAAGTCGGCTCCATAGGGCCGGCCGGTGGCCGGGTTGGGGTGCATCGGCCCTGTCGAGCCAAAGCACGAGCCCAGATTGTTGACGCCGATCACGAAGAAGCGCTCTGTGTCGAGCGGCTTGCCGGGACCGACCAGGTTGTCCCACCATCCTTCGGCACCCTGCGCATCGTCGTGACGTCCCGCCACGTGATGGCTGGCGTTCAGTGCATGGCACACCAGCACCGCGTTGCTGGCGTCGGCGTTGAGCGTGCCGTAGGTCTCGTAGACCAGCGTGAAGGGCGGCAGCGTCGCCCCGCTGCGCAGCGGCAGCGGCTGCTCGAAGTGCCGACTCTGGGGATGAACGATGCCGACCGAATGCATGGCCCGAAAGACAAAACCGGCGCCGCTGCAGATGCGGACGCCGGTCGTCGGCGCCCCTCTTTAGCGGCATTTTTAGAGCGCCCGCAAGCCGGAACAAATCGGCGCTGTGAGCGGCAGTATAGCGTGGCAAATTGCTCACGCTAGGCTTGCCCGGGTCGCTCGCAGCGTTGGCTGCGCCGCGCAGCCTGCCCTCGATTGAGGGGTTTGCACCAACAGCGGCGCCCACCCGTTGCCGTTGTTCACGCCTGCGCGCTGCGCGCCCGCTCATACTGGACTTTCCTGCCGTACGAGGCCCCGCCTCCATGAGTCCCCAGGCCCTGCTCAAGCGCTTCTACGCCGCATTCGCCACGCTCGATGCGCGCACGATGCAAAGCTGCTACGTGCCGCACGCGCAATTCGAAGACCCTTTGTTCATGCTGGAAGGCAGCGAACAGATCGGCGCCATGTGGCAAATGGTCTGCCAGACCATCCGCAACGGCGGCCAGGCAGTGTGGCGGCTCGAAACCAGCGACGTCGAGGCGGCCGACGGCGAGCGTGGCAGTGCGCGTTGGGAAGCGCGCTACCGCTCCGGTGCGGCTGGCCGCATGGTGCACAACGTCGTGAACGCGCGCTTCACGTTCGAAAGCGGCTTGATCGCGACGCACAGCGAGAGCTACGACTTCTGGCGCTGGTCGCGCCAGGCGCTGGGCTCCACCGGCTTGGTGATGGGCTGGTCGCCGATGCTGCGCAACCAGGTGCGGCGCCAGGCCCAGGGCAAGCTGGAGCGTTTCCTGGCGCACCGCGCCGCGTTGAGCGCGCACGCCTGACCGCGCGCGGCACGGCGCCGCTGCTGCGCACTCGGGCCGGGCCGCGTGACGATGCACCGTCTTGACCCGCGACTGACCCGGATTCGACATCTCCCCGCGTCGCTCTGGCCCTACCATGCGCACCGCGCAAATGGTTGGAGGCGCCGATGCCTGCCTGGCTGCTCGCCCTGGACCGCTACTTTCCGATCCGCTACCTGGTGTGGCTGATCAGCGGCGTTGGCCTGCTGTTGAGCCTGTTCGTCTGGGTGGCGTTCGCCCAATGGGCGCCGATGGCGCTGCTGTTTGCGGTGCTGGCGGTGGTCGGCGTGCGCGACTCGCTGCAGCAACGCCACGCGCTGTTGCGCAACTACCCGGTGATCGGTCACCTGCGCTTTCTGCTCGAGTACATCCGGCCCGAGATTCGCCAGTACTTCATCGAGAGCGACAACGAGTCGCACCCGTTCTCGCGACAGCAGCGCTCGCTGGTGTACCAGCGCGCCAAGGGCGAATCCGACAAGCGGCCGTTCGGCACCCAGCTCGACGTGCATGCCCAGGGCTACGAGTGGATCAACCACTCGCTGCAGCCGACTCAGGTGGCATCGCACGACTTCCGCGTGTTGATCGGCGAGGGGCGGGCGCAACCGTACTCGGCCAGCGTGTTCAACATCTCGGCGATGAGCTTCGGCGCGCTGAGCGCCAACGCGATCCTCGCGCTCAACGGCGGTGCCAGGCGCGGTGGCTTCGCGCACGACACCGGCGAGGGTTCGATCAGCGTGCACCACCGCGTGCACGGTGGCGACCTGATCTGGGAGGTGGGCTCGGGCTACTTCGGCTGCCGCAACGACGATGGCAGCTTTTGCGCCGAGCGCTTCGCCGCCAATGCGCGCGACCCCCAGGTGAAGATGATCGAGCTCAAGCTCAGCCAGGGCGCCAAGCCGGGCCACGGAGGCGTGCTGCCCGGCGCCAAGGTGACCGGCGAGATCGCCGCCGCGCGCGGGGTGCGGGTCTCGGTGGACTGCATTTCACCGGCGCGCCACAGTGCGTTCGGCTCGCCGATCGAGATGATGCAGTTCATCGAGCGGCTGCGCGACCTGTCGGGCGGCAAGCCCACCGGCTTCAAGCTGTGCATCGGCCACCCGTGGGAATGGCTCGCGCTGTGCAAGGCGATGCTGGAGACCGGCATCACGCCGGACTTCATCGTCGTCGACGGCGCCGAAGGGGGCACGGGTGCGGCGCCGCTGGAATTCACCAACCACGTCGGGACGCCGCTGCAGGAAGGATTGCTGCTGGTTCACAACACGCTGACCGGCCTCGAGCTGCGATCGCGCGTGCGCATCGGCGCGGCTGGCAAGGTGGTCAGCGCGTTCGACATCGCGCGCATGATGGCGCTCGGCGCCGACTGGTGCAACGCGGCGCGCGGTTTCATGTTTGCGCTGGGCTGCATCCAAGCCCAGCACTGCCACACCGGCGCCTGCCCGACCGGCGTGACCACGCAGGACCCGCTGCGCCAGCGCGCTCTGGTGGTGCCTGACAAGATCGAGCGCGTCTTCCGCTTTCACCAGAACACACTCGAGGCGCTCAAGGAGCTGGTGCAGGCCGCGGCGCTCGAACACCCGAACCAGATCCGCGCCACGCACATCGTGCGTCGCGGCAACGACCGCGAGGTGCGCCTGTTGGCCAACTCGCTGCCGTTCGTCCAGCCCGGCGAGTTGCTGGCCGCGGCGCGCGGCCAGGCACGCTGGCCGCACGCCGTGTACGAGCTGTACTGGTCCCGCGCACGGGCCGGCAGCTTCGCAGCCGCCGCCTGACGCGCGCCGGTCGGCGTGGGCGCGCCCAGTGGCGCGCCTTCCTCCGCGCCCCCCACGACCGCGGGGCGCAGCAGCCGCTTGAGGGGTGCGAGTCGCCACGAGCGGCGCAACAATTCGTCACCCGTGGGCCTCGAGGCGCGGGGTTGCAAGATGAGCCGCATCGTCCTGGTTGTTCGTGAACCCGCGCTGGCATTGGCGTGGCGCGGGGCGCTGGCTGCCGGCGGCCACGACGTGGTGGCGGTCACCAATGCGGCGCGCTCGGCGCGCGCCTTGCTGGCGCAGCACCGGCCCCAGCTGGTGCTGTGCGAGCTGAAGCTGATCGACGGCACCGCGCTGGCGATGATCGAGTGGCTCGGCGCGCTGCCGCAGCGGCCACTGATCGTTGCAATGGCGGCCAACACCGAAGATGCGCTGGGCATGCCAGCCCTGCGTGCCGGAGCCGACAACCTCTGTACGCTGCCGGTGCATCCGGACACGCTGCTCGCGGTGGTCGAGCAGACGCTGCGCGGCGAAACGACCCTCAACACCGCGCTGGCGCATGCGCTGCTCGATCACTTCGAGCGCATGCATGCGCCGCGCCTGCCGCGCTCGGTGGACGACGAGCAGAGCCCGCTGCAACTGGAGCCCGCGCAACGCGAGCTGCTGATGCGACTGGCCGCCGGCTACCGGCTCGATCAGGTGGCCGCAGCGTGCCGCGTGACGGCGGGCGAGATCGGCCAGCGGCTGCGCACCATCGTGCGCAAGCTGCAATGGGACGTGCGCGCTGCGGCGCTCGTGCTCAAGTTGGCCTGATGTCGCGGCGCGCGCTCAAGGCGCGGGCGCCGTGTCGATGAAGCTCTTGCGCACGGCGAGCTTCTCGGCCAGACGGGCCAGGTTGGTGTGCTCGCCACGCCAGTCGATGTGCGAGAAGCGGAAGTCGAGGTAGAACAACGCGCAGCCCAGCGCGATGTCGGCCAGGCTCATGTGCAGGCCCGCGCACCAGGGCTTTTCGCCGAGGCCGCGGCTCATCGCCTTGAGCGACGCGGAAACGCGCGACATGTTGCGTTCGATCCAGGCCTGCGACCGCTGCTCGCCGCGCGGTCCCCAGTTGGCTTCCAGGCGCGCCGCAATCGCGGCATCGAGCACGCCGTCGGCCAGCGCCTCCCAGGTGCGCACTTCGACGCGCTCGCGCCCGCTCGCCGGGATCAGCCGGCTCAGCGGCGACAGCGTGTCGACGTATTCACAGATCACGCGCGAATCGAAGATCGCCTCGACGCCTTCGACCACCAGGCAAGGCACCTTGCCCAGCGGGTTGGACTTCAGCATGTTGTCGTTGGCCCAGACGTCCTCGAGCACGTACTGGTAGTCCAGCTTCTTCTCCGCCATCACGATGCGCACCTTGCGCACGTACGGGCTGGTGTTCGATCCGATCAGCTTCATCACATTCGTGCGGCGGTCCCTGCGGTCGGGCCATTCTAGCGAGCCGGCCGCTGCGGCGCGCCCACCGCCTCAGTGGGTGAAGTCGACCTGCGTGGGACGACCGGGCATTTCGAGCCGCGCGGTGGCGTTCGGCGTGCGCGCGATCACGCGACCCGCGCGTATCACCGCGAGGCGCTGGGCGCGCAGCCGAATCGCCTCGATGGGCGTGCGCGCCTGCAGCAGCACGCAGTCGGCGCGACAGCCCAGCGCCAGGCCATAACCGTCCAGCCCGAGGATGCGCGCCGGCACGTTGGTCACGGCATCGAAGCACCCCCGCATCTGGACGGCCGATGTCAGTTGCCCGACGTGCAACCCCATCGCCGCCACCTCGAGCATGTCGGCGCTGCCCAAGGCGTACCACGGGTCCATCACGCAATCGTGGCCGAACGCCACCGGCACGCCGGCGGCCTGCAGCTCCGGCACGCGCGTCATGCCGCGGCGCTTCGGGTAGCTGTCGTACCGTCCCTGCAGCGTGATGTTGATCAGCGGGTTGGCCACCGCACTCAGCCCGGCGTCGGCCATCAGCGCGATCAGCTTGGCCGCATAGGCGTTGTCCATCGAATGCATCGATGTCAGGTGCGATCCGGTGACGCGGCCGTGCAGCTTCAGGCGCTGGGCTTCGAACGCCAACGTCTCGACGTGGCGCGACGACGGATCGTCGGTCTCGTCGCAATGCATGTCGACGCGCAGACCGCGCTCGGCCGCCAGCTCGCACAGCAACCTCACGCTGGCCGCGCCTTCGGCCATGGTGCGCTCGAAGTGCGGGATGCCTCCGACCACGTCGACGCCGAGATCGAGCGCACGCTTCAGGTTGTCGAGCGCAGCGGGCGAGCGCAGGACGCCGTCCTGCGGAAAGGCCACCAGCTGCAGGTCGAGGTACGGTTTGACCTGCTCGCGCACCTGCAACAACGCACGCACTGCGAGCAGCCGCGGGTCGCAGACGTCGACATGCGAGCGGATCGCCAGCAGCCCCTTGGCCACCGCCCAGTCGCAATAGCGCAGCGCACGTTCGATCAGCGCCTCTTCGCTCAGCAGCGGCTTGAGCTCGCCCCACAGCGCAATGCCCTCCAGCAACGTGCCGCTCTGATTGACACGAGGCAGGCCGTGGCTCAGCACCGAGTCCATGTGGAAGTGCGCGTCGACGAATGGTGGGCTGACAAGCCAACCTTGCGCGTCGAGCACCTCGGCACCCGCCGGCATCGGCACGTTCGGCGCCATCTCAACGAATCGGCCGTCGCGAGCGAGCATGTCGATGCCCGCGCGCCCGTCGGGCAGCGTGGCATTGCGAATCAACAGCATGCTCATGCGCCGAGCTCTCGCATGCCACCGTCCACCCAAGCGGCCAGCGCGGATCCGGTTCTGTCGGTCCGTTGATGGCGCCCCCTCGAGGGGGAGGCGGCCGCCAGGCCGCTTCGGGGGTGGGTCATTTCGTGCCGAAGATGCGGTCGCCCGCGTCACCGAGGCCGGGCACGATGTAACCGTGGTCGTTGAGCTTCTCGTCGACCGACGCGGTGTAGATCGGCACTTCCGGATGATGGGTGTGAAAGTTGGCAATGCCCTCGGGCGCTGCCAGCAGGCAGACGAAGCGGATCGAGCGCGGCTTGGTCTCCTTCAGCCGGTCGACAGCGGCCACCGCCGAGTTGCCGGTGGCCAGCATCGGGTCGAGCAAGATTGCGTCGCGCTCGTTCATGCCGTGCGGCATCTTGAAGTAGTACTCCACCGCGACCAAGGTCTTCGGGTCGCGATACAGCCCGATGTGACCGACGCGCGCGCCGGGGATCACCTCGAGCATGACGTCG
>Ga0134123_10003025_pt1 | contig 10928 bp, 14 predicted proteins | sample KB303_FD_96460 | JGI IMG/M metagenome (GOLD analysis project Ga0134123, IMG submission 96460) | Terrestrial soil microbial communities without Nitrogen fertilizer from Kellogg Biological Station, Michigan, USA - KB3-0-3 | ecosystem: Environmental > Terrestrial > Soil > Unclassified ...
AAAAAGAAATAATGGAAAAACAAACATATAAAACAACAAAGGAACATCTTATAAACACTATAATTCCTGTAGAATCAAGGACGTATAAACCATTTTCACATGAAAATGTAATAAATTTGACATTAGAAGCTATTGATAAATCTGGCTTTAAATTGGGAAATGAATCTTATACATCAGCTAGAGATAATAATATTGCAGTGGGTAAATACACTATTAGAGATGTAGCTGATAGTGAAATGGAATTGCAAATTAGTTGGCTAAATAGTTATAACAAATCTAAAAGACTTACATGGGGGATTGGCTCTCAGGTGAGAATTTGTATGAACGGAATGATTAGTGCTGATTTAGGAGCATTTAAGAAGAAACATCAGGGAGATATAGAAGATTATAGTCCAAAAGCTATTTCTGAATATGTTAAAAGAGCATCGGATGTATTTAAGGAAATGCAAAGGGAACGAGAAAAAATGAAGGAAATACAAGTAGATACTACAATAACTGCTCACATATTAGGAGAAATGTTCCTAAATGAAGAATTTATTGCTAGTACACAATTGAATATCATTAAAAGAGAGATATCTAATCCTTCATATGACTATAAATCAGAAAATAGTCTTTGGAGTCTATATAATCATTGTACCCTATCATTAAAAGAACTACATCCTTCCTTATGGATGAAGGCTCATATGGATACACATAGGTATTTTGTTGATAAATCTGGTATACTAATTCCTTCTTCTCCTATTATAAGTGATATTAGTCCTAATCAATTAACCTTACCTTTAGAACAAGAATAATATGGGATATTATGAAGCAATAGAAGCAGCAGGAGTTAAAATTAAAGAATACAAAGAATTTGGCTCCTATCAAGGAGATTGGTTTGCTATACTAGAAGATAATACAGTGGTACATGGAGGCTATGGTAGCTGTTCAGGGTGTGATTCTTTTCAAGGAGAATTTGGTTGGGATGATAATATAAAGGAAAAACAATCAAATGGGAAATATTATAGAAATAATTATATTAATGAAGACGATGAGTTATCTGAAGAACAAGCAAATATTGAAAATCAAGCTTATAATACTAAATTATGTAAGTTTGGACAATCTTATATAGTTTCTCCTGAAACATTATCTGAAATCACTGAAAGATATAAAAAGAAAACTATAGAGGAATATGCCTGGGAGGATGATAGAGAAATTTATCACTGGTTATTAGAAAAATGCAAAGAATATGGAGTGGGAGAAATTTAAAGATTGCTTCCATTTCTCATATTGGGACAAAATTAAACCTTTTATAGAATCTAAAGAATGTGATGAAATTTATACACATTTAAAGAATAGGAGTAAGGCTGGACATAAAATTGCTCCTAATTCTGATAAAACATGGAGAATATTTAAAGAGCTTCCTTTAGATGAAATAAAAATAATTGTTATTGGAATGGATCCATATAGTAAGTTCATTAATAACTCTCCAATTGCAGACGGAATTGCAATGTCTTGCAGTGTTACAGAGAAATTACAGCCATCTTTGGAAAAGTGGTATTCGGGGATAGAATCTGAATTATATGAAGGTTTAAACTTACAATACGCTAAAAATCCAGATTTATTATACTTAGTCAAGGAAGGTGTATTTTTAACAAATTGTGCTCTTTCAGTTGAACAAAATAAGCCAGGAAGTCATATTTCTCTATGGGAGCCATTTCAGAAGTACTTTTTAGAGAATATTGTAGGATATACAGGAATTCCTATATTATTTCTAGGTAATGAAGCTGCCAAACTAGAGAAATATGTAACACCATTTACCCATACATTTAAGCTAAAACATCCAGCTAGTGCTTCATATATTGATGGAGATTGGGAAACTAATGGTGTATTTGGAAAGATTAATAAGATAATCAAGGAAAATAACAATTTCACGATAAACTGGCTAGACGATAGTCTCCCCTTCTAATATGATAACAGAATGGAGATTTTGCAAATTAGAGAGTATTCCAAATAGGCTTATTTGTGACGATGGTTCATTATACAATCTTAAAACTGGTAAAAGAATGAAATTAAAGAATAGTAGAAATGGTTATCTAAGGATAAGACTATATAACAAAGGAAAAGAGTTCTATAAATGGGTACATAGAGTAGTATATGAAGCTTTTATTGGAAATTGTGAAGAATTACATGTCCATCATAAAGATAAAATAAGAATTAATAATTACTACTTAAATCTTGAAGGACTTCCTCCTGAAAAACACAGATATTATCATAGAAATGAGACAAAAATGTATACAAAAGAAGAATTGGTTGGAGTACCATTTTAATGGAAAATTATGAAAAAACTTATAAAAGAGGTTAATTTAGTCTTTTTTAAAGATGATGGAACAGGAGAATATGGATTGACACATAAAGAAACATATGATGATAATTATGGAAATGGATTTAATGCTTTTTGGAACGGAATAGGCATATTTCATGATGTATTTGAACACTCTCATGAATTTACACATAAATACTTTAGAGGAGATTATGCACTAAATATAGGTGGAGAAATGACAGCTATGGGAGCAATGTGGTATTATTATGATATAATTGGTGTCCATAACAGACAAAATAATCCCAATTCCATATATCCTATGTGTGAATCTATGAAACTCACTACATTAGATGAAATAAGAGAATGTATTTCTGAGGGATATTTTAAATATGGAAATACATTGGAAAGTAATGTTCCAAAACAAACTCCAACAGATAATCATGAGTTAGAATATCAAATATCTGATTTCTGGAAGAAAGTAAAAGAAACATCATTTTCTACAGATTTTGAAGAACATGAGTATGGAAAATCTTACAAAGAATCTGTATCTTTTAGAAAAATAGCAGATTTACATAGATATGGATATAGAATGGCTAAAAAATTAATTCCTGATAATTATGAAAATAGGGATATGATGGTGGATTTTATTAATTATTGGAACTTCTTTTGTAAAGTTAATAAAGCTGAAGAAATGCAAAACTACTATAATGGACTAATTATCAAGTTGTATAAAGAGAATGATATTATTTCTTGGAAGGGTGTATTTCAAGCAAAAGGCTATTCTGGAATTCAAAGTGCTATTATTACTAAAAATACAAGATTTAATATAGAAGATTATGCATGTTCTGAGTTTGTTTGATGGGATGTCATGTGGGCAAATAGCCTTAAATAGAGTAGGAATTAAATATGATAGTTATTTTGCTTCAGAAATAGATAAATGGGCTATAAAAGTGACACAACACCATTATCCTAATACAATACAATTAGGTGATGTTAAAGAAATAAAGACTAAATGTCCGCCTAAAATTGATTTACTATTAGGAGGCAGTCCTTGTCAAGGATTCAGTTTTGCTGGAAAACAGCTTAATTTTAATGATGAAAGAAGCAAACTATTCTTTGAATATGTTAGAATTCTTAAAGAATTAAGAGAAATAAATCCAAATATACTATTTCTATTAGAGAATGTTGTAATGAAAAAGGAGTATCAGAATGTAATATCTGAGCTTCTTGGTGTGTCACCTATTATGATAAATAGTGCTTTGGTAAGTGCTCAGAATAGAAAAAGACTGTATTGGACCAATATTCCTAATATACAACAACCTGAGGATAGGAAAATAATGTTGAAGGATATATTAGAAGATGGTGTGGTAGATAGAGACAAATCTTATTGTATAGATGCCTCATATTATAAAGGAGGTAATATTAATCAATATTTTGAGAAATCTAGGAGACAAGTAGTATTTAAGGATGTTGTTGCATTAGGAGCTGCTCAAAGAGGTAGAAATATTGTAGATGGTAAGAGAAAAGACTATTTAGGAGCACCTACAATACAAAGAATAGAGATAAATAATACCGAGAAATCAAATTGTCTAACTTCTGTGCAAAAGGATACATTAGTGTTAATTATTCCAGAGGCTACTAAAAAAGGCTTTATTGAAGTAGAAGACGGAGACTGTGTAGATTTAACATTTGCTAATTCTAAGACAAGGAGAGGTAGACTTATGAAAAATAAGAGTAATTGTCTAACTGCATCTACTTATGACTTTGTACAATATAAGGATGGAATTTTAAGGAAATTAACACCTATAGAATGCGAGAGACTCCAAACATTGGAGGATAATTGGACTTCTTGTGTGTCAAATAGTCAAAGATATAAAATGCTTGGAAATGGTTGGAATATCGATACTATAGTGCATATTCTAAAAAATATACAATAATTATTTGTTTAATAACTCCTGAATGTTTAAATTTGGGAGTTATTTTTAAATTATGAAGAAAAAGAAAGAAAAAAGAGTAAAAGCTTCTAAAATAAGAGGTGCAGGTAAATATACAGAAAGTGAGTATTTCCAGAGAATAAGACAATTCCTAAGAAAATGCTTTCAATATTGGCCTCCAATGCAACTAGCTCTAAATAAAGCTAGTAGACCATCACAATCTAGTAATAAACGGTTAAAAAAAGAATATCAGTGTAATCATTGCAAAAAATGGTTCCCTCGTAAAAACGTACAAATTGACCATATTAATGAGTGTGGTAGTTTAAGTACATATGAAGATATTGTACCTTTTATTAAGCGATTAACAATAGAGGATATAGATGGATTTCAGATTTTATGTAAGCAAGATCACTCTACTAAGACCAAGAAGTATTTAAAAGAGAAAAGAGATGGAAGAAAATGAAGAAAATCCACACTTCGAACAGTGGACAACAAACGAATTATATAATCACTTAGTTGATTTATATATTATTCCTTTTGAGGAAGAATTTGAATATTGGAGACAATTTAAAGGGGATATGATAAGACTGTGCAAAGAATCATATGAAAATCAAATGATAAAATGAAGCCAAAAGTATTAATTACAATTGAAAATGGAATAATTGTTTCCATGTTTAGTAATACAGATGTAGAAATAGTAACAGTAGATTATGACATAAAAGATGTAGAAAATCCTGTTATTATTAATGGTCCATATAAACAAGATGGATTATTTAAGAATGGAGATAGCTATAAACTTGTAGAAAAGAGTGAATTTCCTCTTTCTGATGAGGAAATAGAAGTAAGAGATTTTTTAAAAGAGGTTAAATTTTGATAAATGATACAAGGAAAACAGAAGACAGAGAAGGAATATAGAGCTTTAGATGTTGACTCTTCATCAAGTTTAAAAGAGTTTTCGCTAGACAGGCGTAAATATTACAAAAAATACGTATCTAATGAGAAAGTAGAACCAGAAGAAGATAGTAAGGCTAGTGTAATAGGACGGGTTACAGAGACTCTTTTGTTAGAAAAAGATGAATTTGATAGTCGTTTCTATATGAGTAGTATTACTAAAACCCCTAGTGGTCTTATGGGTGACTTTGTAGAAGCTTTATACAAATACACTATTCTAGCTACTAATGAAGAAGGTAATATTATAAGAGATTTTAATGAAATAGCACAAGATGCTTATAGAGAGAGTGGCTTTAAAATCAAATTTGAAGCTGTTTTAGGTAAATTTATAGGTTCTGATGCAGAAATTTTCTATAAAGAGATAAGAGAAGTAAGGAGTAAAGGGCTCACAGTAATTACGACAGAAGACGTAACTAATAGTGAGAGAATTGTAGAAGAGCTTAAAACCAATCCTATTACAGCAGAAATTGTTAATTTAGTTAGTAGTGACAGATTTTTAGTTCAAAATCAGCTCCAAATAGAGAATTACGAAGTGGATGGAATGAAATTTAAGTCTATGATGGATAAAGTAATTATAGACCATAAACTAAAAACAATCCAATGTTATGATCTTAAGTGTGTTTGGAATGTGGAAGATTTTTATGAAAATTACTATCTCTTCAGAAGAAGTTATATCCAGGCATATCTATACAAACAAGCTTGTTATGAACTAAAAAATCAACTAGATTTGCAGTATTATACAGTGTTAAATCCTATATTTATAGTGGTAGATAGTATTAATTATTATTCTCCCTTACTATACACTCTTAATAGTGATGATATGGATGATGCGTATAATGGATTTGATTATAAAGGTAAGAAGTATCCAGGAGTTAAAACTCTTATAAGTGAGCTTAAATGGGCAAAAGAGAATAATCAATGGAGAATTACTAAGAAAAATTACGAAAATAATGGAATTTTAAATATAAAAGGATAATATGAGGAATACGATAACCACGATTTTCATGGTTCCTACACTAAAAATTGAAAAAGATGCTCTAAGAACTAACGGCTTCTTAAATGCTTTTATAAAGGATTTAAGAAAAGAAGAGTATATTGATGATGTAGTATTTTTGTTATTTAAACCTAAAAATGTAGAGAAATTTAATGATTTCTTAGAAAGGGAATATAATAAAAATCTTAGTATAGTGGAAGATTATGATTATGAAAATGGCTATTTGGTAGTAGTATATAAATTAGATGATAAATATAAAGAAGACTTTAATCTTATAAAAAAGGGAAGGTATTCTAAAACTTCTGAAAAATTTCAGAAACTATTTCCAGAGGCTCATAGAGTGTTAGAAGGAGGAATTTATATAAACAAACCCTCCACTCAATTTAGAGTATTTACTAAAGCTGAGGATTTAAGGAAATATTGGGAAGAGAAATTAGGTACAAATTTCAATAACGACATGGAAATGTGGGAAGGATTCGATATTGAACGAGAAACACTTGATTTAGATAAAATTAAACAATTAATATGATAGAATTACTTAAAAATCACCCAAAATCAGCAGAATTATTAAGAAATTACTATTCTGAGAAAATGAAAGAAAATGTACCATTGGAATTTCATGATATAATGAAAAATTTCCCTACTAATGATGAAATGATTAGTAAATTGGTAGGAGATAATTATAGAGCATTATTTGATTTTTTTGATGAAAATAATATATTTATTGAAACTATTTGTTATTCTAGTGATAAATCTGTGGAATTTAATTGTCATTTGTATCCTTTAGTTACAAATATTGGATGGGTAGAAAAAAGATTTAAAAAAAGAAAAGAAGCTGAAAAATATGCAATAAGTCGAGCTTTTGAATTACTAGAACAAAAATTATGAATGTAAAGTTAATAAGTATAACAAAGTCAGTTATAGAAGATAAAGAGCTATCTGCCGAGGAACTTTTAGTTTATATAGCTAGGGTGTCAAATCCCTCCAATCAGTTAAACACAGAAACATCTGATAAACTAATTGGATATATGATTAAAAATAAACATTGGTCACCATTTGATATGATTAATATGACTATAGAAGTAACAACTTCAAAGGTTGTAGGAATTCAAATTCTTCGTCATTGGAGCATAAAACCTCAAGAATTTTCACAAAGATATGCAGAAGTGGTTGATATTGAACCAATTGAACTTAGAAAGCAAGGAACTACAAATAGACAAGTGGGAGATGAGATATTTGATCCTCTTCTATCAGACCATCCTTTATTAGGAATACACAAAGCTTCAAAAAGGATAGAAATGGCAGTTTATTATATTCAGAGTTTATATAATGACTTGTTAAAGGCAGGAGTAGCTAAAGAATGTGCTAGAATGATACTTCCAATGGCTACAAGTACAACTTTGTATCTTAATGGTAGTGTAAGAAGTTGGATACATTATATGGAACAAAGATGTAGTCAACATGCTCAAAAAGAGCATAGAGATGTAGCTAAGTTAATAGAGGATATATTTAAGGAACAATTTCCTATGACATCAAAAGCTTTAAATTTATGAATGAGAAGGGATTAGCAATGAGATTTGATAGTGGTAAACCTATGCATGAGTTAATACCACCTTTTGCTATAAACGAATTAGCAAAAATATATGAAATGGGTGCAAAAAAATATGCACCTAATAACTGGAGAAAAGGAATGAAATGGAGTAGAGTAATAGCTTCTTTAAAACGACACTTAAATTATATTGAAAGTGGTGAAGATTTTGATAAAGAGTCTAATTTATATCATGCAGCTCATATTATTTGGAATGCTGTAACCTTACTAGAATATTATAAAATATACCCTCAAGGAGATGATAGACCTCATGGATATCTAAATCATCCTAAAATAGGATTAGATATTGATGAAGTGATTTGCGATTGGATGGGTGCATGGGTAAAGTTACATGATTTAGAAGTACCTACAAGTTGGTTTTTCGATAGAGATATTATGAAGAAGTTCCAAGAAATGAGAGAAAACGGAACATTAGATAATTTTTATCTAGGATTACAGCCTAAAATGAATCCTTTAGATATTCCTTTTGAGCCTTTTGCTTATGTCACCAGTAGACCTATTTCAACAGAAATTACAGAAAAATGGTTAGATAGACATGGATTTCCAGCAAGACCAGTTATTACTGTGCCAGCAGGTACATCTAAAGTTGATGTTATTAAGGATTCAGGAATAGAAATATTTATAGATGATAGATTTGATAATTTTACAGAATTAAATAATGCAGGTATTTGTTGCTATTTATGGGATTCTCCTCATAATCAACGTTATGATGTAGGATTTAAGAGGATAAAATCATTAAAAGAATTAGTATAATTGATAAAATTAAACGTAATAATTAGGTTATTTGGGAAGAAAGAGTTATTTTTGTTCCCTTTTTTCGTAACCTTTTAAAATATAAATATGATAGATGTAAAGAAACTAAGTGAAGAGATTAAAACACCTTTTGGAGAAATTGGTTATATAGTACTAAAACGAACATATGCTAGGAGGCTTAAAGAAGATGATCCTAATAGCGAAACTGAGGAATTTTGGCAGATTATCCAAAGAGAGTTAGATTCTTGTAGAAAGCAATTAAAAGTAGGATTTACAGAAGATGAAGAAGAACAATATGCTAGATATAGATTAGGGCTTAAATTTTCAGTTGCTGGAAGGTTTATGTGGCAATTGGGCACTAAAACAGTAGATAAACTGGGACTTCCTAGTCTTCAAAACTGTGCTGCTGTGGTAATTAATTCTCCTATTAGACCATTTACATGGGCATTTGAGATGCTAATGCTTGGTAGTGGTGTAGGATTTAATATTCAGAAAGAGAATGTATATCAACTTCCAAAACTAAAAGGAAAAATCAAAATTGAGAGAAAAGATACAAATGACGCTGATTTTGTGGTTCCTGATAGTAGAGAGGGGTGGGTTAAACTTTTAGGTAAGGTATTAAAAGCTCATTTCTATTCTGGAGAAGGATTTACATACTCTACAGTGTGTGTAAGAGGTAAAGGAGCTGTAATTAAAGGATTTGGAGGTACAGCTAGTGGTCCTGAAGAATTATGTTGGGGAATGAGTGAAATTCACAAAATTCTCAATAATAGAGCAAATAAAAAACTAAGACCAATAGATTGCTTAGATATAATGAATATCATAGGATATATTGTTGTATCTGGAAACGTTAGAAGAAGTGCTCAAATAGCTATTGGAGATCATGATGACACTGATTTCTTAAAAGCTAAAAGATGGGATTTAGGTAGTATTCCTAATTGGAGGGCTATGAGTAATAATTCTATATATGCTCCTAAAGATTTAGATGATTTACCACAAGAATTTTGGGAAACATATAATCAAGGAGAACCTTATGGATTAATCAATCTAGAACTATCTAAATCTTGTGGTAGAACTGGAGAAACTAAATATCCTGATCCAAATGTAGAAATATTCAACCCTTGTGCCGAACAGTCGTTAGGTAATTATGAAACTTGCTGTCTTTCAGAAGTCTATCTTCCAAATATAGAATCGTTTGATGAACTTATCGATGTTTTGAAATATACATACAGAGTAAATAAGCATTCTTTAGCTTTATCATGTTCTTTAAAAGAAACTGAAGATATAGTTCATAAGAATATGAGAATGGGTATAGGTATGACTGGTATTTTACAAGCATCCTTAGAGCAAAGAGGTTGGTTAAAAGATGCTTATGTGGAACTACGTCAATATGATAGATATTATTCAGAATTGAAAGGGTTTCCAACATCTATTAAATTAACAACAGTAAAGCCCTCAGGAACCCTATCCTTATTAGCTGGAGTGACTCCTGGAGTGCATCCTAATCCTGCTGGACCTCATTATTATAGGAGAGTTAGAATGGCATCAAATAGTCCTCTAGTCAGTTTATGTAAGTCTCATGGATATAATGTAGAACCTGCTATAGAATTTGATGGAACACTAAGTAAAACTACTATGGTGGTTACATTTCCATGTAAAATACCAACAAATGTACCAATTGAGAGTAGTTTTACCTATGAACAACAATTGAATATTGTTAGGAGAATGCAAAGAGAATGGTCTGATAATTCCGTTAGTTGTACAATATATTACAAAAAGGAAGATTTGGATGGAATAAAGGCTTATTTGAAGAAACATTTTACAAATGAGATAAAAACAGTATCATTTCTTCTATCTCAAGGACATGGATTTAAACAAGCTCCTTATGAAACAATAACAGAAGAACAATATAATGAGGAAATACTAAAAGTAAGACCTATTACTTCTGCTAATATTTCAGAGGAAAGTTTTGAGTTAATTGACTGTAATTCTGGAGCTTGTCCAATTAAATAAATATATGACTATTTAAATTTGTTTTTTGTTTTAAAAGCTAGGGAGAATAATTTGTTTTCCTTAGCTTTTTTTGTATATTTGTGTAAATTTTAAAATAAAAATATGGCTAAAAAAGTAGAAAAAGAACTAGAAGAAAAGAGTAAAATAAATGAGGCTTTAGATAGTCTTAATAAGAAATATGGTGTAGGAACTATTCTTACATTAGATAGTAAAACAGATGGAAATTATGATGTTATTAGTAGTGGTAGTATAGGATTAGATTGGGTGACATTAGGTGTAGGAGGATTTGTTAAAGGTAAACTTTATGAGCTTGTAGGATGGGAAGGAGTGGGAAAATCGTCCGTATGTGGACATGCTACAGCAGAATGTCAG
>Ga0134123_10003026_pt1 | contig 10926 bp, 16 predicted proteins | sample KB303_FD_96460 | JGI IMG/M metagenome (GOLD analysis project Ga0134123, IMG submission 96460) | Terrestrial soil microbial communities without Nitrogen fertilizer from Kellogg Biological Station, Michigan, USA - KB3-0-3 | ecosystem: Environmental > Terrestrial > Soil > Unclassified ...
GAGGTGAGCTCGAGATCGAAGTGGGTGTCGACCGGCACGATGTCGCCGACGACGTGGCGGCTGGAGACCTTCACGACGCGCTTCACCTCGGGCGCGTACCAGATGTTGAGGGTGCGGCCGCCATTCATCTGCGCCATCTGGAACTGCCCGAGCGAGACCGCGCTCGGACCCGGGCGCCAGGATTGCTCGACCTGGATGCGGGTCGCGGTGAAGGTTCCTGCGGCGACCTTCACGGTTTCCGTGCCCATCACGCGCGCCGTGGCGGTGCAGGCGTGCGTCGAGCGGCAGGTGCCGTCGAAGACCGATACGCTGCCGAGCGAGCCGCTGCGGGGAAGATCGGAGAAGTCCGCGAGGTAAGGCGCGAAAACCGATACGCCCTGCGTCACGAAGTAGTTGCCTTTCGCATGCCTCGCCGCGCTCGCCGCCTCGCCGTCGACGAGCACCTGGTCGACGATCTCCGCTTCCGAGGCGGAGTCCACTTTCACCACGTGCGTCCTCACCGCCGGCGTGGGCAGCGGCTGTCCCCACCGCTTGACGTAGGCAAGGCGGTATGTCCAGGTGTCGCCGACCTGCGGCATCCGCCCGCCGGTGGGCGCGGGCCGCGCGGCCGCGACCGGCGCGGCGGCGGGCTTGGCCTGCGGCTGCACCGCCGGCTTTCCGCTCAGCGCAGCGATGCGCGCTTTCGCCAGTACCGCAAACCTGCCATTGGGGTACTGGTCGAGATACGCCTGCAGTTCGGCGGCGTTCTTGCTATCGCGCACGCTTTCCCAGAACGCGATCTCTTCCGCGTTGGCGGGCTGCTGCGCGTGGGCCTGCCCGCAGGCAAGCAGCAATGCAACGAGGAAAAGGCGAAGTCGGTTCATTTTGTCTGGTCGAGCGCTCTGTTGATGCTGTCCACGAGTTCCTTGGTCCAGCGATTGTAGTTGGGATGGATCGTAGCGTCGGCGTCGCGGTAGTTCATGTTGATGCTGTTGCGGTAGAGCACCGAGTACTGCTGCGGGCCGTAGCGGATATCGACCTCGACCAGGTGCCGGCCGGCGATGTTGCGCTGCGCGACCAGCATGCCGGCGGCGACATAGTTGACCTTCCACTGCCGCGCCGATGCGGCGGCGACGATCGCGTCGCGCACCTGCGCCTGCGACAGCAGCTTGCCCTCCGACGCGGCGATCGGCAGGTTTTCGAAATTGACCACCGGGTCGTTGGCGCGCGCCGGCGCGGCGAGCAGCGGGAACGAAAGCAAGGCAAAAGCAAACGTGCCGGGCAGCTTCATTTCAGCTGGTAGGAGACGAGTTCGAGGTCGAAGTTGGGATCCATCGGCGTCTGGTCGCCGGCGGTGATCCGGCTCGAGTACTTGACGGCGCGGCCGATCTCGGGCGCGTACCAGACCGTAAGCGTGCGGCCCCCGTTCATTCTCGGGCCCGCAATGGACCCCCCGCGCCACTCCTGATCGATGATCACCTTGGTCGCGAAAAAGGTTCCCGCCGGAACCTGCACGGGTTCGCTTCCCGCCACCCGGGCCTTGGCTTCGCAGACGAATCGCCTCGTGCAGTTGGGCTCCGTGCTCGTAATGGAACGAAGCCGGCCCGGAGGCAGCTGGCCGAGCGCGAGCAGGTACGGGGAGAAGATGGATGCGCCTTGCGCGAGCAGCGTCGAATTCGAATCATGGGTGTATTGCACCGGCGTGCCGCCGTCCAAGGCGAGAGCGTCGACGACGCGGCCCGGCTCGACGCTGCTCAACGTGACCGCGTGCGTCACCGGGGCGCGTTCCGCTTGGCCCCACTGGCCGCGCAGGCGCGGATAGCTGAGGCGGTAGGTCCATGAGTCGCCCGGCTGCAGGACGTGCGGTTGGCGCGCGACGGCGGCTGGCGCGGGAGCCCGCTGCGGCTGCGTCCCGGCAGGCGCGCCCTCGAGCGCCGCAAGGCGCCGCTGCGCGAGGAACACGAAGGTCCCGTTGGGGTATCGCTGTACGTACGCGCGCAGCTCTGCCGGATCCTTGCTGTCGCGCACGCTTTCCCAGAACGCAATCTCGGCGGGGTCGCTCGCCTGCGCCGCCGCGATTGCCGCGGCGAGCGATAGAGCAATTGCGAGCAGTATCCGAGCCGTCATGCCACCCTCCCGGCGCGAGCATACGTCGGCCAGTTCACGGCCGACAACGGGAATATTCACCTCGTCAGTCGGCGCGCAGCTTGGCCTTGCGGATGACATCGCCCCACTTGCCGATCTCGGCCTGGATGTAGGCGGCGAACTCCTCCGGCGTGCTGGTCACCGGATCGGTGCCGATACCGGCGAGGCGCTCCTTCATCTCCGGCGAGTGCATCACTTTCACCAGCTCGGTGTTGAGGCGCGCGATGATCGGCCGCGGCGTGCCGGCGGGCGCGAGGATGCCGTACCAGGTCGTGACCTCGAAGCCCGCCAGGCCGGCCTCGGCGACGGTGAGCACCTCGGGCAGCGCGGGCAGCCGCTGCGGCGCGATCACGGCGAGCGCGCGCAGCTTGCCCGACCTCACGTGCGGCGCCGCGGCCGGGACGCCGATGACGACGAAATCGATGCGGCCGGCGATCACGTCCTGCATCGCGAGGTTCACGCCCTTGTAGGGGACGTGCGTCAGGTTCGCGCCGGTGAGGATGTTGAACAGCTCGCCGGCGAGGTGGTTGGAGGTACCGCTGCCGCCCGAGCCGAAATTCATGCCGCCGGGCTTCGCCTTCGCGGCGGCGATGAATTCGCGCAGGGTCGCAGGATGCGCGGTTTGCGTCAGGACCACGTTCGGCACCGTCGCCACCAGGCTGATCGGCGCGAGGTCCTTCACCGGGTCGTAGTTCAGCTTCGCGTACAGCGTCGGGCTGATCGCGAGCGACGGCGCGACCAGTACCATGGTGTAGCCATCGGGCGCCGATTTCGCTGCCGCCTCGGCGCCGACGTTGCCGCCCGCGCCGCCGCGGTTCTCGGTCACCACCGGCTGGCCGAGCTGCGCGGTGAGGCGCTCCGAGATCAGCCGGCCGAGGATGTCGGTCGGGCCGCCGGGCGGGAAGGGCAGGATGAAGCGCACCGGCCGGCTGGGATACGCGTCTTGCGCCCATGCAGGCAGCGCGAGCGCGAAGAGGAGCAGGGCGAGTCTCATCGTGGCGGAGGCAAGGCCGAAGTCTGAACCACTTCCACGCCTTCCGGCGGCCTCACCCAGGGATGCGCCGAGCGGAACCAGCCGAACCGCATCGGCTTGATCGATTTGGGATTGTCGAGCGTGCCGACGCCGACCGCGCGCAGGCCGGGCATCGCTTCGGCAGTCCAGGTGACCTGCGTGCCGCACTTCGGGCAGAACTCGAAGCGCAGCCAGCGGTCCGTCTCGTCGGAGCGGTGCTCGTAGGTTCGAAGCTCGCCGCACAGAATCTTCACCTGCGCGGCGTTGAAGTAGGCGCCGAAGCCGAAAGCGCTTCCGGTACGCCGCTGGCAGAACGTGCAGCTGCAAACCGAATTGCGCGCCGGCTCGCCTTCGACGCGGTAGCGCACCGCGCCGCACGCGCACCCGCCTTCCCTGGTCATCCCTGCCATACGCCGTATCCCTTCTCCCGCAGTGCGATCGCGAGCTCGACTTCCATGTCCCTTGCCGCATCGTAAGGCATCGGGTTGTACACCTCATAGAGCTTCGGCAGCAGCCGCTCGCCGTAGAGCTCGACGAAGCGGTTCGCCTGGATGCCGGCCTTGTGCTTGTCGAAACGCACGTCGGGGCTCAAGCCGGTCATGCCGACGTAGACGCACGGCTTCAGGACGTCGTGATCCGGGTTGCTCTTGCGGAACTTTCGGTGGTTCCAGACCTTCGGCGAAAGCTCGACCACGTAGACGCTGTAGTGGTGCCGCCGCCGAGCCATCAGCCCTTCTGGTTCCAGTGAAAGCGGTGCAGCAGCCGGTGCAGCATGGGCGCCAGCACGACGCTGACCGAAATGAGGAATACCAGCCCGGCGTAGAGCGCATAGCAGCCGGCGAACAGCTTGCCGCCGTCGGTTTTGGGCGAATCGACCGGGCCCATCCCGCCGAGCAGCATCGCGCTGTTGAGGAAGGCATCGCGCCAGGGCAGGTGCTCGAAATACATGTAACCCGCCATGCCCAGGGCGACGGAGAAGATCACGAGCGCCAGCGCGGCCGCCGCGTGGCGGACGACGCGGCGGGCAAACCCGCGCGCGGTCAGCAGCTCTTCAGTTCGACTTTCGTACATGGCGGAAGCAGCCCGTTGCATGATCGTTGGCCATCCCGACCGCCTGCATGTACGCGTAGCAGATCGTCGAGCCGACGAACTTGAAGCCGCGCTTCAGCAGGTCCTTGCTCAGCGCGTCCGACTCCGCCGTCTTCGCGGGCACCTTGCTTCCCTTGAGGACGATCGGCCTGCCGCCGACGAAGCGCCAGACATAGGCGTCGAAGCTGCCGAATTCCTTCTGTACTTCGAGGAACGCGAGCGCATTGGTTTTTGTCGATTGGATTTTCAACCGGTTCCTGACGATCCCCTCGTTGCGCATCAAGGATTGAAGTTTTTTCGAGGAAAAGCGAGAAACCTTTTTCGGATCGAAGCCGGCCAACGCCTTCCGGTAGTTCTCGCGCTTCTGCAGGATCGTTTCCCAGGAAAGCCCGGCCTGCGCGCCTTCCAGGATCAGGAACTCGAACAGCACCCGGTCGTCGTGCACCGGCACGCCCCATTCCCTGTCGTGGTAGGCGATGCCGAGCGGGGTCGTCGCCCAGGCGCAGCGCCGGCGCTCTAGCAACCGCGCCCTTTCGGCCGGCTGCCGAGGAGCGGCTGCTGCAGGCATTCCGGGTCGTAGTCCGGCCCCTTGTCGACGACGTCGAAGCGCACGGTGCGCAGCGCGCCGTCGGGCTCGGCCTCCACCACGTAGCTGTTGCCGACGCGGAAGCCGGCGCGCACCTGGCCGACGCGGGTGATCGACTGCCCGCCCGACCAGCGCACGGTGACCTGGTGCTCGCCCGCCGAGAGATAGACATGCGAGACCTTGCCGATCTCGACGTTGTCCACCGCCAGGACGCGGATCTCGCCTTCCGCCGGACTCCACGCGCGCAGCACCGCGGCTCGCGGCTTGGTCAGCCCCGCGGGGATGCTCGGCGGATCGCCCGCGCAACCTGCGAGCACCAAGGCGAGCAGGGCAGCGGCGCGCTTCATCCTTCGACTCGGGCGACCAGCCTCTCGAAGCGCCGGTCGGGGACCAGCCAGATGAACGCGACGATCACGTACATCGCGCACGCGCTGAGCGGGTGGACGAAGGCGAGGAGCAGCCCTGCGACGTAAAGCGCGAGCGAGAGCCACCCTTTGGAATCGCGGCCGACCGCCCTGGCGAAGAGCGAGTCGGCGTCATGGAGCGCGCGCAATGCGCGGACGAGGATGGTGTAGGCGCACGCCGAGCCGAACAGCACCACGCCGTAGCCGAAAACCGGCACGGTCTGGAAGTGGTTCTCGCCCATCCAGCCGGTGACGAACGGCACGAGCGAGAGCCAGAAAAGGAGGTGCAGGTTCGCCCACAGCACGGCGCCGTTGACGTGCTTCACCGCGTGAAACATGTGGTGATGGTTGCTCCAGTAGATGCCGACGAAGATGAAACTCAGCACGTAGGTGAGGAAGACCGGCAGCAGCGGCGCGAGCGTCGCCAGCTCGACGCCGTGCGGCACCTTCATCTCCAGAACCATGATCGTGATGATGACGGCGATCACGCCGTCGCTGAAGGCTTCGAGCCTGCCCTTGTGCACGCGCGGAATTATGCCTTGCGCGCGAGGAAGACTGTGATGGTGCCTTTGCCGTCGAAGCTGCGGGTATAGGCGTAGCGCACGCCGGCCTCGGCGAGGCGCCCCGCGAGCCGCTTCAACGCGCCGGTGCGAGCCGCGCCCTGCGGGCTCCAGGTCGCGTCATCCTCCGGCGCGCCATCGCCCATGACGGTGAGAGCGACGTACTCGCCCGGCGCCGGGCCGCGGCCCTCGTCGTCGAAGTCGTCCGCAGAGACGACCACGTTGGAGGCGTTGAGGGTCAGCTCCTCGAGGCGGCCGCCGAGCGCGAGCCGCGCCGCGATCATCTCGCCGAGCAGGGGGACGAGCGTCGTGTCGTCCGCCCGCGCCTCCCAGAGCTCGGGCGGACGCTCGACGCGCATGAACCCGTGCGAGCGCAGCAGGGCTTCGAGACGCAAGGCTTCAGTGATCGAGCAGTGCGTACCCGAACGGCGTCGCCGCGACCAGGACGAGCAGCGCGAAGGCCACCCCGGCAGACAGGTGGGCCAGGAAGGCGAGCGGCACGAGCAGCAGCGCCGCACCCACCGCCACCACGATCGGCGAAAAGCCCTTCGCCAGCGCGCACAGGCCGCCGAGCGTATCGGCGAGCTCCTGCTTTGGCGTTTGCGCCGTGTGGTGCGTCGCTCGCGCGATGGCGCGGTTTTCCAGCCAGAGGAAGAAGGCGATCAGCTGCACGTACAGGCTGCCGAGCGCGATGAACGGCGCCGCCAGCAGGCCGACCAGCACGAGGATCGAGCGCGTGCCGCCGAGCGTGATCACGGTTCCGGCGGCGGTGGCGATGCTGAACGCGACGAAGATGACCACGGCGGGCACGACGAGGCGCAGCCGCTCGCGCAGGTATTGCCTGAACGCATTGCCATGCTGGAAGCGCTGGATGAGACCCTGGGTTTCGGCGAAAATGTCCATTGGGCGAGCATACAAAAATCCCGGCGCCGGGCCGGAGGCACTATTACCGCAACAGCCTGTACTCGCCGCCTTTTTCCAGCGCCGTGCGATATGCCTCGCGCGCGTGGATCCGGTTGAGGAACTCCATCAGCCGCGGCCATTTCGTGTCGAGGCCGCCGCGTGCGGTCGCCGCCTCGAGTGGAAAGCTCATCTGGATGTCGGCCGCCGTGAACTCGTTGCCCGCGAACCATGTGGAGCGGCTGAGCTCCGCCTCCATGAAATCGAGCTGCCGCTTGATGTTCGGCTCGACGTAGCCTCTCCTCACCTTGCTCGCGATCGCTTTCGCCACCGGGCGAACGAGCAGCGGCGCCTTCATCATGCGGTCGAGCATCAACTTCATCAGCAGCGGCGGCATCGCCGACCCCTCGGCGAAGTGCATCCAGTAGATGTAGCGCAGCTTCTCCGGCGTGCCGGGCTTCGGCATCAGGCGCCCGCGTCCATATTTCTCGAGGACGTACTCCATGATCGCGCCCGACTCGGCGAGCGTCACGTCGCCGTCGGTGATCACCGGCGACTTGCCCAGAGGATGCACCTTCCTCAGCTCCGGCGGCGCGAGCATCGTCTTCGGGTCGCGCTGGTAGCGCTTGATGTCATACAGGACGCCGAGCTCCTCCAGCAGCCAGAGCAGGCGCTGCGAGCGGGAGTTGTTCAGGTGGTGGACGATGACCATTTGTTTCGAGTCTTCCTTGGTTACCTCTTGCTCGTGTCATCTGAGAATCCCAGCTTGATCGCGACCAAGATCACCAGCGCTGCCAGGACAAACCAGCATGCGACCGCGATCGCGCTCCAGACGGGATGCTCGCTCCAGTACACGAACACGCCTGACGCTTCGCGCATCGCGCGAGCGGGCAGGATGGGCACGCGATCGCTGGTAAGGCCCAGATATCCTTGAACGACCGCGAATCCCGCAACACAGAGGGCGAAAAGAATGCCCCCGAGTTCCTTGAGCGCTTGCATACCCTTGTCTACGTTACCCGGACCCGCATATTCGGTCCAACGCCCCGCGGTCGCTTTGTCTTTCCGTCCGCTTGCTCTAGAGACCCAGGTAGGCCTGCCGCACGCGGTCGTCGTGAAGAAGCTGCTCGCCGGAGCCGCTCATGACGATGCGGCCGTTTTCCAGGACGTAAGCGCGGCTCGAGATCTTGAGCGAAAGGGCGACGTTCTGCTCGACGAGGAGGATGGTGAGGCCTCTCTTGTTCAGGAGGCGGATGGTGTGCAGCACTTCCTGCACCACCAGCGGCGCGAGGCCGAGCGAGGGCTCGTCGAACATGATGAGCTCCGGGTTGCCCATCAGGCAGCGGCCGATGGCGAGCATCTGCTGCTCGCCGCCGGAGAGCGTGCCGGCGAGCTGGTCCTTGCGCTCGCCGAGCCGGGGGAACATGGTGAAGACGTCGTCGAGCGCCTGCTTCGCCCTGGCGCGCGCGCGCGGCAGCAGCGCGCCGACCTCGAGGTTCTCCAGCACGCTCAGGCTCGGGAACACCTGCCGGCCTTCGGCGACCTGGCCGATGCCGAGGTCGCAGATCGCATGCGATTCCAGGCGCTGGATGGGATTGTTCTTGAAGACAATGCTGCCGCTGCGGGACGGCTCGATGCCGGCGACGGTGCGAATGAGCGAGGTCTTGCCGGCGCCGTTCGCGCCGACGATGGCGACGATCTCGCCCTCGGGCACCGCGAGCGAAACGTCGGCGAGGGCCTGGGCATCCCCGTAGTAGAGATTCAGATCCTTGATCTCGAGAAACGAATTCATATTTCCGTTTCTTCGCCGAGGTAGCACTCCAGAACCGCCGGGTCGCGCACCACCTGCTCGGGCGTGCCGCGCGCGATCACCTCGCCATGGTGCAGAACGACGATCCGCCCGGCGAGCGCCATCACCGCGCGCATCACGTGCTCGATGAGGAGGATGGTCAGGCCTTCCGCGCGGTTGATCTCGCGGAACACGGCGACGAGCTGGTCGCACTCCGTGGGGCGCAGGCCGGCCATCACCTCGTCGAGCAGGAGCAGGCGCGGACGCGTGGCGAGGGCGCGTGCAACCTCGAGGCGCTTGCGGTCGGGCAGGGTGAGCGAGGAGGCGGGCAGGTCGCGCTTCGGCCCCAGGCCGAGCTTCTCGAGGATCGAGGCGGAAAGATTTCTCGCACCGGAAGTCGTTTTTTCCCTGAGGAAGGCGCCGACCATCACGTTATCCAGAACGGAGAGGCCGGCGAACGGCTTGACGATCTGGAAGGTGCGGCCAATGCCGGCGGCGCAGATCTGGTCTGCTCGCAACCCATGTACGTTCTTCTGATCAAAAACAATTTCACCGGAATCGGGTCTGAAGACGCCCGCCACCATGTTGAAGATCGTCGTCTTGCCGGCGCCGTTCGGGCCGATCAGGCCGACGATGCCGCCTTCGGGCACCGCGAAGGAAGCTTCGCGCACCGCGCGCAGCCCGCGGAAGGACTTGGAGATCGCTTTCGCCTCGAGCATCACAGGCGCAGCCTCTTCGCCACGGCCGGCCAGATGCCGTTGGGCAGGAACGCCACCACGGCCAGCAGGACCACACCGTAGAACACCTGCTTGATGCCGGGGATCTCCCAGCCGATCGCCGCGAGCAGCTCGGTCAGCGAGTCGGAGAGCACGGTGAGCACCACTGCGCCGAGGATCGGGCCGAACAGCGTGCCGACGCCGCCGATCACCGGCCCGAGGATGATCTCGATCGAGCGGCCGATGTTGAAGACCTGCTCGGGGAAGAGGTTGTTGTAGTAGAAGGCGTAGAACACGCCCGACACCGAGGTCATCGCCGCGGAGAGCGCGACGGCGAGCATCTTCCAGCGGAAGGTATTGATGCCGAGCGCCTGCGCGGCCTCTTCGTTCTCGCGGATCGCCTGCCAGTAGTAACCCGCCTTTGATCTCAGAAGAACGGCGCAGAAGGCAAGCGCAGCGGCCGTGAGAAACAGGATGGTGTAGTAGTACATCAGCGGCGGTCCGCGGAAGTTCGCCACGTCCCAGGTGTCGCGCTGCGCGACCTTGAGGAACAGGCCGCCCGGGCCGCCGAGCCAATCGAGATGGTCGAAGCCGATGCGCGTGAATTCCGCGAAGGCGATGGTCAGCAGCGCGAAGTACACGCCCGAGATGCCGAAGCGGAAGGCGAGGAAGCCGATGGTCACGCCGAGCGCGACGCACAGCGCCATCGCCACCCACAGCCCCGCCCAGGGGCCGATCCCCCAGTGGTAGAAGATCCCGCCCGCCACGTAGCCGCCGATGCCGACGTAGAGGGCGTGGCCGAGCGAGAGCTGGCCGGCGAAGCCCATCATCACGTTCCACGCCTGGCCGGTGTAGGCGAAGTAGAGGATCAGCGTCGCGACCGAAAGCAGGTAGTTGTCGGCGAACGCCGGAAGAGCAATCAGGAATGCCGCCAGAACCGCGAGCGCTGCGCTTGCCTTGGTCATCGCTTGCCCAACAATCCCTGGGGCCGAAACAGCAGCACGACGATCAGCAGGCCGAAGCTGAACATGCTCTTCGCCGAGGGCGCGATGAACAGGCCCGCGAGCGCCTCAGAGACGCCGATCAGCACGCCGCCGAGCAGCGCGCCGCCCATCGAGCCCAGCCCGCCGACGATGACGATGACGAAGGCGAGCAGGGTGTAGTAGGGACCGAGCGGCGGCGTCACGTCGACCAGCAGCACCTGCGCGCAGCCGGCGATCGCGACGCAGACGCAGCCCAGGCCGAAGGTGAGGGCGTAGTACTTCTTGACGTTCAGGCCGACGACTTTGGCGCCGAGGTAGTTGTCGGCGCACGCGCGGATCGCCTTCCCCGTCAGGGAATACCGGAAGAACAGAAAAAGGCCGGTCGCCGTCAGGACCGCCGCGCCCGCGGCGAACAAGCGCGCCTTGTCGATCAGGATCTTGCCGATCTCGAAGGAATCGAGCTGGTAGTCGACCTGGACGTTGCGCGCGTCCGGGCCGAACACCATCAGCAGCGCGTTGACCATGACGATCGCCACCGCCACCAGCAGCATGAACTGCGAGTGCTCGGGCCGGGTGATGAACGGGTTGATGAGCGCCGTCTGCAGCAGGTAGCCGAAGACGAAGAACGCGGCGGCGACCGGCAGGGCGACGACGAAGGGGTCGAGCCCCAGCATCGCGAACAGCACTGTCGCCGCGTACATCGCCACGGTCATCATCTCGCCGTGCGCGAAATTGACCACGCGCACCACGCCGAAGATCACCGACA
>Ga0134123_10003029_pt1 | contig 10921 bp, 7 predicted proteins | sample KB303_FD_96460 | JGI IMG/M metagenome (GOLD analysis project Ga0134123, IMG submission 96460) | Terrestrial soil microbial communities without Nitrogen fertilizer from Kellogg Biological Station, Michigan, USA - KB3-0-3 | ecosystem: Environmental > Terrestrial > Soil > Unclassified ...
GCCCGGGGCTATCTGCGCTACGAGCACTTCGGCGAAGGGGCCTACGGTCAGACGGAAGAGTGGATCCAGAAGCTCCTCCAGGAAGCCGGCGACACGGCGCCGATGCCACCCCTGCTGGAGCCGGTCCGCGAAGAGGACCGCCCCGGCGCCGTCTGCCACCCGGCCACCCGCGAGCTGCATGCCGGCTTCCACCGCGGCAAGCTCCTCGCTCCCGAGGGATACCGTCCGCAAGAGGAGGTCCGGCATCAGGAGCGGCCCGAAGGTCCCGCTCCGCCAGGGATGTTCACGGCCCGGGGCCTGTGGCTCCACGAAGCGGAGTACCTGGAGACCCGGGAGCCCGGAGCCGGTCTGGAGCTGCTCTGCGATGCCGCCGGAGTGAACGCGGTCCTCGCCCCCGGCGGCGAGCTCGATCTCGAGGTGGACGGCGCGCCCGTCCGGCCCGAGGAGAGGGGAGAAGACGTGATCGAGCGGGACGGCCGCACGGTGGCCGTCTGGGAACATGGCCGCATGGTGCGGTTGGTGGGCGGAGGAATCTTCCGGCGCCGCCGATTGACCCTCCGCTTCCCGCGGGCGGGGGTGCGGGTCTACGCGTTCAGCTTCACGACCTCGTGCATGGAGGCGTAGCAGTCGGCCTCGCGAAGCGCCCGGGCTCCCGTGCTATGCTGCCCTCCGCTTTTCCTGACAGCGAGGAGCCCCCATGCCCGAGATCCGGTTCAGCCATCGGTTGCGGTACGCGTTCGACAACAGCATGTCCAAGGGGGCGATCGCCCTCATCGGCTATCTGGGCCTGGCGTCGCTGGCCCTGATCGCACTGGCCGCCCTGGCGGTGGTCATCTTCGGCATCATCCCCGGGGGCGAGGAACAGACGCCCGGCTTCTTCGAGGCCATGTGGCTCAGCCTGATGCGCACTCTCGACTCCGGCACCATGGGCGGCGACACGGGAGGGGGGTTCCGCGTCGCCATGCTGTTCGTCACCCTGGGCGGCATCTTCATCGTCAGCTCGCTCATCGGCGTGATCAACAACGGCATCGAGGGCAAGCTGGACGAGTTGCGCAAGGGTCGCTCGTTCGTCGTCGAGCGCGACCACACGCTGATCCTCGGCTGGTCGGCCAAGATCTTCACCATCCTCTCCGAGCTGGTGCTCGCCAACGAGAACCGCCAGAAGCCGCGGGTGGTGATCCTCGCCGACCGCGACAAGATCGAGATGTAGGACGAGATCGAGGAGAAGGTGGCCGACACCGGCAAGACCCGCATCATCTGCCGCACCGGCAGCCCGCTCGACCTGAACGACCTGGAGATCGTCAACCCGCACGAGGCGCGGTCGATCATCGTCCTGGCGCCGGAGAGCGACGAGCCCGACTCGGAGGTGATCAAGTCGATCCTCGCCATCACCAACAACCCGCACCGGCGCGCCGAGCCCTACCACATCGTGGCCGAGCTCGCCGAGCTGCGCAACCTCGAGGTGGCGCGGATGGTCGGCAAGGACGAGGCGCAGCTCATCGTCACCAGCGACCTGATCTCGCGGATCATCGTGCAGACCTCGAGGCAGTCGGGGCTGTCCGTCGTCTATACCGAGCTGCTCGATTTCGGCGGCGACGAGATCTATTTCCAGGAGGAGCCGGGGCTGGTCGGCCGGAGCTTCGGCGAGTCGCTCCTCGCGTACGAGAACTCCGCCCTCCTGGGGATCCGTTTCAGAGATGGCCGGGTCCAGCTCCTCCCCCCCATGGACACCCGCATAGCCGCCGGCGACAAGGTGATCGCGGTCTCCGCGGACGACGACACGGTGCGCCTCTCCGGCAAGACCGGCGACTGGACCGATCTCGAGACGAAGCTGGAGATCGACACGGCGGCGATCCAGGCCACGGCGGCCAGCGAGCGGCGGCCCGAGCGGACGCTCCTCCTCGGCTGGAACGAGCGGGGTGTGACGATCATCCAGGAGCTCGACCACTACGTGGCGCCCGGCTCCGAGCTGGTGCTGGTGGCCGCGACCGACGGGCTCCAGGAGCGGCTCGCCCGCGACTGCGCCGGGCTCGCGAACCAGACGCTCAAGGTCCAGACGGCCGACACCACCGACCGGCGGGTCCTCGACGGGCTCGGGGTCCCCGCCTTCGACCAGGTGATCATCCTCTGCTATTCGGACACCCTGGAGATCCAGGAGGCGGACGCCCGGACGCTGATCACGCTCCTCCACCTGCGCGACATGGCGGAGAAGGGCGGGCACGACTTCCGGATCGTCTCCGAGATGCTGGACGTGCGCAACCGCGAGCTCGCCGAGGTAACCCAGGCGGACGACTTCATCGTCAGCAACAAGCTGACCAGTCTGATGCTGGCGCAGGTCTCGGAGAACAAGGAGCTGAGCGCGGTGTTCGCCGACCTGTTCGATCCCGAGGGGGCGGAGATCTACCTGAAGCCCGCCCGGGACTATGTGGCGCTGGGCCGGCCGATGAATTTCTATACGGTGACGGAGGCGGCGCGCCGCCGCGGCGAGGTGGCGATCGGCTATCGCATCGAGGCTCTGTCCAAGGATGCCGCCAAGGCCTACGGTGTGGCGGTGAACCCGGCCAAGTCCGCGCAGATCGCCTTCGCGGCGGACGACCGGATCATCGTGCTGGCGGAGGAGTAAACCCTTCACTCCCGGTCCGGGGCCGAGAATGTAAGACCTTGGTCCCATTTACCCGCGAGTGACTCGCAGGCATCGTCTTCATGTGGGTACGAAGGTGAGATGGCACGTCGTAGTGCTCGCCCTGGCGGCAAGTCCGCTCCTGGGCGACGAGCTGTTCCTCAAGGGCGGCGGTAGGGTCACGGGCGAGATCGTCGGCGAGACCGAGGAGACGATGACCGTCGACATCGGCGCGGGAAACATGACCGTCCAGAAGTCGGCCGTGGTGCGAATCGAGAGGAGCGCCTCGCCTCTGCAGCAGTACCGCGCGCAGGCCGCGATGCTCGCGCCCGAGGACGTCGAGGGCTGGAGGAATCTGGGCCGCTCGGCGGAGGGCCAGGGGCTCACGATGCAGGCTCGCGAGGCCTTCACCAAGGTGAAGGCCGTCCTGCCCGACGACCCGGAGGCGAACAAGGTCCTCGGCCTGGTTCTGCTCGACGGCCACTGGATCACCGAGAAGGAAAGCTTCACCGCCCGCGGGTTCGTGTTTTTCGAGGACGAATGGATGATGCCGGCAGAAAGGGAGGCGATCCTGGGGGAGCGGCAGGCCCGCGAGGAGGCGGACCGCCAGGCGCTGGACGCCCAGATCGCGGCCGACCAGGCTGAGCAGGCTGAGCAGGAGGCGCGCGAAGAGGCTGAGAACGACATCTGGACCGGGCCACTGGACAACCTGGATGAGATCCCGGCCTATGGTGGAAACTATGGATACGTGCCGACGTACTGGCCCTCACAGCCGGGGAATCTGCCAGGGTCGGCAAGGCTGCCGGCAAGGAGGCGAGAATGAGAGGCCGCTCCGCAGCAGGACGGCCGCTCTGGGCGCTCGCTCTCCTCGGCGTGCTCTTCACGGCCTGCTCGTCGTCCTCGTCGCCCTCGCCCTCGTCGCCTTCGCCCTCGCTCTCGTCGTCCTCGGTGGACGAGATCGTCGCCGCGCATCTCGCGGCCCGCGGAGGCAAGGACCGGATCCAGGCGCTGCGTTCGATCCGCCAGACCGGAACGGTGACCACGAGCGACGGGCGGGTCGCACGCATCGTCCGCGAGATCCAGCGCCCGGGGCTCTTCCGGCTCGAGTTTACCTACCAGGGAACGACCAGCGTCTTCGCGAACGATGGCAAGGCCGGCTGGCAGATCGCACCCCTGCAGGGCCAGTTCGAGCCCCGGGAGATGCCGCCTGAGGCCGACGCGGCGGGTGGAGCCGACCAGCGTGACATCGAGGGGCCGCTCGTCGACTGGAAGAAGAAGGGGCATGTCGTCGAGCTCGCCGGACGCGAATCGATCGCCGGCGCGGAGGCCGACAAGCTCAAGGTGGTGCTCCGGGACGGTATGGTGCGCTACGACTACGTGGATGTCGCGTCGCACATGGTCGTGCGTTCCGACGTCTCGCGGTTGGTCCAGGGGCATCGCGTGGTGCTGGAGAGCACCTTCTCGGACTTCCGGAAGGTCTCCGGAATCGTCTTCCCGCACCTCATCGAAATCCACACCAAGAACCGGCCGCAGACCCTGAAGATCGTCGTCGAGCGGATCGAGCTCGACCCGGAGCTCGACCCGGCGAGCTTCCGGATGCCGAGCTAGAGCTTGCTATAGCTGGCTGGCGAGTACCGGCCGGCGGCGCGTACCGCCTGCGACGGCTTGGTCGTGCTCAGCGCTTCTCCACCTGTACGAACGTGAAGATCGGCACCCCCGGGGGTTTGGTCTGGATGGGCGTCTGGGCGCCACCCGTGAGCCCCCGGACCCGGTCGGTCAGGTAGCTGTCGAGCTCCGCGATGGTGACCTCGCCGTTGCGGTTGGCGTCGGCGGCGCCGTTCAGGGCTTCGAGGAGGGCCTTGGTGAAGGCGCCATGGCTCCAGTCGGGCCGCTCCTGCGAGAGCTCGCTCCCCTGAGAGGCCGAGAAGACGACCAGGCCTCCCTGGCTGTAGGTCAGGCTGTTGAGCAGGGCTGTCACGTCGCCCCGGCGTCGTCGCTCGTCGTCGCTGCCGCCGAAGACTGCGCCGCTCCGGCAGGTGTCGAGGAAGAGGAGCGTCCGGCCGCGCAGACGGGTGAGGACCCCCTGGAGCTGGCTCTGCGAGAGCATGGTGACCACCGGCCGGGCCAGGTTGGCGTCGTAGGGCAGGAAGAAGTACTCGCGGTCGTTGGCGCCATGGCCGGCGAAGAAGACCACGGCCGTGTCCTCGGGACCGACACTGTCGTTCAGCCACTGGAGACCATCGAGGATGGCTTCGAGGGTGGCCTTCTCATCGATGAGCTCGCGGATCTCGACGGTCCCGAAGGTCCGGCCCTTCTGCCCGCGCAGGAGCTGGGCGACGGCGCGGGCGTCGTCGTCGGCAAAGCTCAGCTTGTACTCCGCCTTGGCGTAGTCCGCGATGCCGGCCACCAGAGCGAAGAGCCGGCCGGCGGTGGGCGGCGCCTGGGCCTTGCGCTTCACCGCGATGCGGGAGGGAGCACTGACCCGTCCGGCGACCTCGGCGACCACCTCGACGATATGGTCGCCCGGAGGCAGGGGGACCTCCAGAGTGCGCAGGAAGTCGCTTCCCGGATCGGCGGCCTGAGGATCGGGCGCGAATTCGGCCGTGCGGCTTTCCAGAGGCTGGCCGTCCACCTTGGCCCAGACGCGGGTGACGGGCTTCCCCGACGGAGAGCGCACGTTGACCCGGACCTTCGCGGTCGGCGTGGCCACCTCGACCCCGTCGGTCGGATCGAGGATGGTCACCACGGGCGGCAGCTCGTCCCGCTGGATCTCCGGAGGGCGCTGCGCTTCGATCCGGCTGCCGGCCCGGCGCAGGGCCTCGGCTTCGTCCAGCGTCTCGAGGACGAGGTCGATGACTTCCGGCTTGCGGAATCGGTCGCGGAACTGCCAGGCCGGGAAGAAGTCGGCCTCACGGTCGGGGCCATTGGAGCCGTTGTTGACGTGCCAGCCGATCAGGTCTTCCCCGTCGACCGAGGCGTCGTAGTAGCCGCCGGGTGTCCACAGCACCCAGCGCTTGCCGTCGGCATGGGGAAAGAAGGCGAGGAGCTCCTTGCCGTTGTCCGCCCGGTACCAGCGGATGGTGCCGTCGCTGAAGCCGGCGACCGCCAGACGGCCGTCCGCGGTGAGATTCACCGCCCAGGCGAGCCCGGGGCCCGGCACGGACCAGCGCTCGCTGCCGTCGCTGCGATAGAAACGCAGCCTCCACTCCGTTCCGAGGAGGAAAGACTGGCCATCCGGCGCGATCGCGAGGCTGCGCGCCACCTCGAGAGGCTCGAGGGCCAGCGGCTGGCCGGCCAGCCTGGGCTCGCCCGTGCCCTCCCAGCCTGTCACCTCGAGACCCGGGCTGAAGGTGCGAGGCGGCGCCAGGCGAGAGTCCTGGGGAGGATCGAGAACGATGCGCCGCTCGGCGAGGGAGAAGCGCGCCGGGCGCTGGCCCAGCAACTCGTAGGCGAAGCGGACGGTCGAGCCGCCGGTGTCCACGCCGAATCCATTGTTGAGATGCCAGAAAATCGCGACGTCGGAGCGCTGGCCCAGGATGGTCTTGCCGGCGGCATCGAGCACTCCCCACGCCGGGTCCGCGGAACCGAAGGCGAGACGGCCGCCGGGGAGCGTCTGCAGGTCCAGGACGGAGTTCTCGGGACCGGGGAGGTCCTGAAAGGCCCCGCGGCCCGCGTCCTCCCAACGGCGAATCGGCTGGTAGCCTTTTTGGGGGTCCCTGAAGCGCCCGGCTGCATAGAGGACGGTGCCGTCCGCCGACCAGGCGATGCTGCCCAGCGCGAAGTTGGTGCCCTGGGTATCCGGGGTGTACAGACTGCGCAGGTCCGACGCATCGAGAACGTCGACGCGGGGGACGTCTTCGTAGCCGACCGCGATCCTTCGTCCGTCGGGCGAAAACGCCACACTGTAAGGCCTCTTGCCTCCCTCCATCGAGACCGCTGCGAGGAGCTGGAGATCGCGGTCGTAGAGGCGGATCTTGCCGTCGAAGCTGGCGGTGACGAGCCGGCCATCCGCGGCAAACGCGGCGCCGACGCCATCGCCACCGTAGCTCTCGTCCCTCCCCAGCTCCTGGCCATCTGGAATGCGGAAGACGCGGAGCCCGAACGGGCCTCCCATGGTCGCGGCGAGCCGGGAACCGTCCGGGCTGAACGCCAGATTCTTGATGACTTCCGGAAAACCGCGCAAACGGCGGGTCAAGCGGCCCGACCGGCGTTCAAAGAGGTAGATGCTGTTATGCCGTTCCCAGTTGTACCCCGTCCACCCCGCCGCCGCCACGAGCTCCCCATCCGGAGACATGGCGACGGAATAGATCTTGCCCTCGTTGCCCTCGCCGATCGGCGCGCGCAGTGTGCGCAGCAGTTGCCCGTTCGCCAGGTCCCAGACCCGCGCCGTCTTGTCCTCCGAGCCGGTGACCAGAAAGCGGCCGGCAGCGTCCGTGTCGATCCTCCAGATCGCCGCCGTGTGCATCCCCGTTTCGATGCGCAGGAAGGGGCGGGTGGGGGCCTCCTCTCCTGCGGCAGCTTCCACTACCCCGAGCAGAGCGGCCAAGGCGATGCCGAGAGTCCTTTTCATTGCCTTTCCACTTTGACGAACGTGAAACCCGGCACCCCGGGAGGCCTGATCTGGATTGGCGTCTGGGCACCGTTGGTGAGCTCTCGGACCCGGTCGGCCAGGTAGCTATCGAGCTCTGTGATGGTGATCTCGCCGTTGCGGTTCCCCTGGGCATCAGCGGCGCCTTGCAGGGCTTCAAGGAGGGCTTTGGTGAAGGCGCCGTGGCCCCAGTCGGCTCGCTCTTGGGAGAGCTCTCGCCCTCCGGCGGCCGAGAAGACGACCAGGCCCCCCTGGCTGTAGGTCAGACTGTTGAGCAGGGCCGTCACGTCGACCCGGCGGCGGCGCTCGTCGTCGCTGCCGCCGAAGACCGAGCCCGCACGACAGGTGTCGAGGAAGAGGAGCACCTTGCCACGCAAGCGGGTGAGGATTTCCTGCAGCTGGCTCTGGGAGAGCAGGGTGGCGATGGGCCGGGCCAAGTCGGCATTGTAGGGGAGGAAGAAGTACCCGCGATCGTTGACGCCATGGCCGGCAAAGAAGACCACGGCCATGTCATTGGGACCTACGGCCTCGTCCAGCCACTGGAGCTCATCGATGAGAGCGTCGCGGGTGGCTTTCGGATCGATGAGCTCGTGGACTTCAACGGTCCCGAAGGTTCTCCCCTTCTGCTTACGCAAGAGATCGGCGACGGCGCGGGCGTCATCGTCAGCGAAGTTCAGCTTGTACTCCGCCTTGGCATACTCCGCGATGCCGACCACTAAAGCGAAGAGCCGGCCGGCGGTGGGCGGTGGCGCCGGGGCTTTGCGCTTCACGGTGATGCGAGCAGGAGTGCTGACGCGGCCGGCCACCTCGGCGATCGCCTCGATGATGTGGTCGCCCGGCGGCAGGGGGACCTCCAGATTCCTCTCGAAGTCGCGAGCCGTATCAGGAGTCTGGGAGTCGGCCGGCACGTACTCGGCCGTGCGGCTTTCGATCGGTTGGCCGTCCACCTTGGCCCAGAGCCGGGTGACGGGCTTTCCCGAAGGCGAGCGCACGTTGACGCGGATCTTCACGATCGACGTGGTCATCTCGGCCCCGTCCGCCGGGTCGAGAATGGTCACCACGGGCGGCAGCTCTTCTCGCTGGATCGCCACCGCCTCCTTCGCCTGAGAAAGGATACCAGCCTTACGCACAGCCTCGGCTTCGTCCAGGGTTTCGAGAATGAGGTCGATGACCTCCGGTTTCCAGAAGCGATCGTGGAAGTGTCGGGCCGAGAAGAAGTCGGCCTCCCGGTCGGGGCCATTGTTGACCTGCCAGCCGATCAGGTCTTCGCCATCGACCGAGGCATCGTAGTAGCCACTGGGAGTCCACAGAACCCAGCGTTTGCCGTCGGCGTGAGGAAAGAACGCGAGGAGCTCGTTGCCGTTGTCCGCCCGGTACCAGCGGATGGTGCCATCGCCGAAGGTGGCCACGGCCAACCGACCGTCTCCGGTCAGATTGACAGCCCCCGGAAAATTAAAGGCCGGAATGGACCAGCGCTGGCTACCGTCACGGCTAAAGAAGCGGAGGCGCATACTGGTACTCAGCAAAAATGACTGGCCATCCGGCGCGACGGCAAGGCTGTCTACTGTTTCAAAGGGATCGAGGGCCAACGGCTGGCCGTTCAGTTTGGGTACTCCGGTGCCGGCATACTCAAGGTCTGGAGCGGAAGTCCGGGGAGGCGCCAAGCGGGGGTCTTCAGGAGGATCGAGAAGGAGCCGCCGATCGGCGATTGAAAAGCGCGCCGGTCGCTTGCCGCGGTCATAGGCGAAGCGGATGCTCATTCCGTCGGAATCCACACGAAAGCCGCCCGCCAACTCGTGCAGATCTGCGATGTTTGGGTGCTGGCTCAGGCTGCTTTTGCCGGATGCATCGAGCACTCCCCAGGCCGGCTCGAAGGAGCCGAAAGCCAGGCGACCCAGCGGGAGCGCGTGGAGGGTCATAATGAGGTTGTCGGTGTTTCCGAAGTCTTGGAAAGCTCCGCGACCGGCATCGTTCCAACGGCGAACCAGCCTCACGCCTTCGCTTTTGCCGAACGCTCCCGCAGCATAGAGAATGTTGCCGTCGGCCGACCAGGTGACGCTGAGAAAGATGCCAAGGGTACCCCGAGTATCAGGGACGTAAAGGTTACGCAAATCAGTCGCATCGAGAACGTCTACTCGGGGAACGTCGGCGTACCCGACAGCGATCCGCCGACCGTCAGGTGAAAATGCCACCCCGAAAGGCTGCTTGCCTCCAGGAGCCGAGGCTGATGCGAGGAGATGGAAGTCTGGGCCGTAAAGGCGGATCTTGCCGTCGTAACTGGTGGTCACGAGCCGGCCGTCTGCGGCGAAGGCGACACCAAAGCTATCACCGCCATAGTCCACGCCCTTGCCCACCTCATGGCCGTCTGGCATGCGGAAGACGCGTAGGCCGCTCGAGCCTCTGAGCGAGGCCGCGAGCCGGGAGCCGTCTGGGCTGAAGGCCAGATCGATTGCAATTGCCGGCAGGCCGCTCAGGCGGCGCAGCAGACGGCCTGACTGGCGGTCGAAGAGGTAGATGTCCAGGTTGACCCCACTTGCCGCAACGAATTCCCCATCGGGAGAGATCGCGACCGCGAAGGTCTCCCCCTCGTAATCGTTCTCTCTGGTCGGCGGGCGCAAAGTGCGCAGCAACAGCCCGCTTGCCAGATCCCAGACCCGCACCGTCTTGTCCAACGAGCCGGTGACCAGGAAGCGACCAGCGGCGTCAGTGTCGATCCTCACAATCTTCGCCGTGTGCATCCCCGTCTCGATCCGCAAGAAGGGCCGGCTGGGGACCTCCTCTCCTCCGGCAATTCCCGCTGCCCCGAGCACGGCGGCCAGGGCGATACCGAGAATCTTTTTCATTGCGGCTTTTTCCCCACCGGTTCCATCGATGCCGTCCGGTAGGCGAGGATGAGGGGACCTTGGATGTCGAGCCGGGTCTTGCCTTTCTCCTCACCGCTCACCTGCACCTTGACCTCCTTCCCTTTCGACCGTACCCGTCCCACCGCCACCTTCCCCTCGCCTTCGGCGCCGGCTTGCCATTCGACGAGGAGGCTCAGGCCATCGACCACCACCGCTTCGAGGACGGTGGCGTACTGGGCCGGTTTCTCACCGCTCTCGAAGGCTTTCTCGAGACGGGCCAGGCATTCGTCGGAAAAGCCCTGCGACAGGTCGAGCTTGGCGAAGGTCTGGAGGTGCGGGTTGGTCAGCGAGACCTCCCAGCTCTTGGCGGCGCTCATCGAGAGCTCCGGGAGGAGCTTCAGGGCGCCGGCTTCGTGGAGGCTCGTTTTTCGACTCCCCATACGGCCGGGGAGCGGAAAGGGGGCCGAGGTCGGCGTCTTGTCGGGAAAGCACTGCTCGGCCCACAAGACCACCTGTGGGGGTTGGATGGGCTGTAAGCGGCCGTCCGCTCCCTTGCGGGCCACCTGCAGGACCGTCCCCGGCGGCGGACCGGCCAGCCCTACGCTGGGCTCATAGCCTTTCTCGCGCAGCTCCGTTTCGAGATCCTTCAGCGGATCGGGGCGCAGCGTGAAGATGAGCAGGGTGGCGGCGACCGCGACCAGGGCGAGCCCGACGAGCCAGCGCCGGGGCCACTTCTTTTTCTTCCGCGGCTGCCGGCGCTTGCGAGCCGGAGGCTTCGGCGGGCTGGCGGGCGGCTCGGAAGGCGTGCTCATGGGTGGCGCAGCTCCAGCTCGACGACGGCCTTCTCGGCTTCGCTGAGAGGCCCTTCGA
>Ga0134123_10003031_pt1 | contig 10917 bp, 8 predicted proteins | sample KB303_FD_96460 | JGI IMG/M metagenome (GOLD analysis project Ga0134123, IMG submission 96460) | Terrestrial soil microbial communities without Nitrogen fertilizer from Kellogg Biological Station, Michigan, USA - KB3-0-3 | ecosystem: Environmental > Terrestrial > Soil > Unclassified ...
CAATCGAAAATCGGCGTGAAGACATGAGATTCCCTCGTGAGTTGCCTAGCGGGTCCCCGGCAGCGGCATGCCCTGGGTCCTGGTACGTAGACGCAGGACCCGGTGATTCGCCGTCACGAACAAGGTCGAGCCGTCTTCGCCCCAGGCGACATTTGCAGTGGGAACCCCGGTGAGAATGCGGCCGAGGAGGGTGCCGTCAGGCGCGAACACGAACACGCCACCGCCCGGCCCGGTAGCCCAGACATTGCCCTGCTGGTCGACCTTGAAGCCGTCGGGCACGCCTTTGCCTTCCTGGAAATACTTCGTCGCATCGGCGAACACCCGGCCTTTTCCGAGACTGCCGTCCGGCTGCACGGGGTAGGCCTTCCATATCGCCGGATCCGCCTGCGAGTTCGCGACGTACAGGGTCTTGTAGTCAGGCGAGAACGCCAGTCCGTTCGGCGCCTCGAGTTCCTTGGTGAGCAGCTGGATCTTGCCGTTCGGTGCGACCCGGTAGACGCCCTGGAAGGGCAGCTCCTTTCCCGGATCGGTGAACGTTCCCGGCAGGCCGTACGGCGGATCGGTGAAGTACAGCGCGCCGTGCTTGTCGTACACCAGGTCGTTGGGGCTGTTGAGCCGCTTGCCCTCGAAGCTGGTGGCCAGCGGCACCATGGTGCCGTCGGCCTCACGGCGCGAGACGCGGCGGTCGCCGTGCTGGCAGAGCGTCAGGCGACCCTGCAGGTCGAAGGTCAGGCCGTTGGAGCCAGGTTCTTTTCCGGTGAAAGGCGCGGCGCCCGTATAGCCGCTGTTCTCCAGGAATCTCGACACGCCCTTGTCCGCGTTCCACTGCATGACGACGTTGCGCGGAATGTCGGAGAACAGCAGCGTCTTGCGCTGCGCGTCCCAGAGCGGGCCTTCGGACCACATCAGGTCGTCGGCTATCTTCTCGATCTTGGTGTCCGGCGGGACGAGGGCGTCGAAGCGTTTGTCGAGTGATTCCAGAGTTGCGTAGACCGAGTCCGAGGCCGATACATTCACGCTGGTCACCTCCCAGAGTAGAAACGCGGCCGCAGCCGCCATCATCGATCTGCTGCGCATCGAACCCCCTAGCTGATGCTTTGCGATTGTGCACGTCGATGGCATTCTGCGCACGCGTTCCACGCAACAAGAAGAACAACGAGGGAGAAAAATCTTGAAGAAGCTGGCTCTCAAGCTGGGCCTCACGGTCGGCTTGTACACGTTCGTTTTCAATTTCGTCGCCGGATGGCTCCTGGACTGGATGGACTGGGGCAGCGCCGTCTACCGGCTGGTCCCGCTGGCCATGTTGGTTCTGGCGTTCGTGTGCGCGCACCTGCTCGCATCGAAGGTCGAATCCGAGGACGCGATTCCGGAGGCGTTGCCCATGGTCTTGCTCGTCACGGCCGCGTTCTGGCTGTTGATGAGCGTGCTGCAGATGTTCGGAGTTGGAGGCTCGATCTTCCGCTTTCTCCGCTACCCGATTGAATGGGCGCTGCCGCTGAGCCTGGTGCTCGTGATGCGGCTGCTGAAGCCGCGTTACATGTTGTTCGTGGCGCTGTTCGCCTTCGCGCTGCAATTGCATTCAGGAGCCTTGCTGGGTGTGCTCTTGCTGAAGCTCCCCAACTGGGCTGGCACAGTCATCGACCTCACAGTGGCGCTGCTGGTCGCACGTTGGCTGGCCCTGGGCGACGAGTCGCCCGCCGACCGTGTGCAGTCGCCGGGGGCGTTGTGGGGGTTCTCCGCCGCCGCGGTGCTCGTGCTGTTCATCGCGAAGCACGGCTACTTCTTCCACGTCTACCTGGAACAGGCCGTGTGGATCGCATTCCTCGTGACCTTCTGCCTGACGGTGTCCAACACCAAAAACGAGAATCCACACCGGGATGCGGCGGCGCTCGGCGCCAGTGGCGGATTGATCGTCCTGATGTTCGTCGGGCTGTTCTGCACGGTCGCGACCGTGTTCCACGTGCATGAAATCATCAGCGGCAAGATTTCGTTCTCGGCTGGGCGTTTCATGCAGGTGGGTGTGCCCGCCATCGTCTGTGCGGTCGTCGCGGGGGCGATCATGGTCTGGCTGGGTCTCGGCCAACGCATGCAGGACGACAGTCCAGGCAGGGGAGCCTTGCTCTGGGGTGTCATCCTGTTCTTCGTGGGCGTGCTGCTCGGCGGCAGCATCTTCGGCGCCGCCGCCGACAGCGGTCAGGTCATCCAGCTGGTCGCCATCGTTTACGTGCTGCTGCTGGTGGGACCGATCCTGGCGCTGTCGATGCTGCTCATTGGCATCGGCGTGCTTCGCATCCTGTTCAATCTCGCGCCGCGCAGTTGAAGCGAGGTGAGAGTCCCGGGCCCGCCGGAATGGCGGGCCCGTGTCCATGGAAACGCGATGCCCGGCTGGTCAGGTTGCGCCGGGCCGTGGATGCCGGTGTGCTGGCCGGCCTGTCCTGCGCGCTGGCACCATAATCCGCGACTCGCCGACGACTTCACATTGTTTGTGGGTCGCGGGGATACGGCCGCTCCCTCGGGCTTGTACCTTGACTAAGCTACGCCTTCCCGAACTGGAGACACCGTGACGGACCTGAATCGCAAGATCAAGCACTGGATGGGCATGGTCGCGGGCGCCAGCCGCCTTTACGACCGGTCATTCGGCTCCATGTTGTCGGTCGTGGCATTCCATCGCGTCGACGACGAAATCGGGTCTGGCCCCATCACTTGCACCGCCGAAACGTTCGAAGACTTCTGCAGATTCTTCAAGCGGCATTTCGACGTCGTGCCATTGCGCGAACAGGTCGTGGCCAGCCGCGAGGGTCGCGCAATGGGCGGTTCGCTGTCCATCACCTTCGATGATGGCTACCGCGACAACTACGAGGTCGCCGCGCCCATCCTCAAGGACCTCGGCCTGCACGCCACGTTTTTCCTGACCAGCGGGTTCATCGAGTCCAACGTGGTGCCGTTCTGGGACGAGGAGCTGGCGTCACCGCCGAAGTGGATGAGTTGGCAGCAGGTCCGTTCGCTGTCGGACGACGGCTTCGAAATCGGCTGCCACACCCACACGCACATCGACATGGGCAAGGCCCCGGTAGAGAAGATCCGCTCGGAGTTGCGCACCTCGCGGCGCATGCTCGAGGAGCACACGGGCAAGCCCGTGACCTTGTTTGCCTATCCGTTCGGCGCGCGCGGCAACATCCGCGACGAAGCAGTGCAAGTGGTGCGCGAAGAGGGATTCGAGTGTTGCGTATCCTGCTGTGGCGGGCGCAACGATGCGATCGCGGACAATTTCCATTTGAACCGCCTGCCGATCTCCGACTGGTTCATCAGCCCGCACCAGATGGGCGCCGAACTGATGCTCGGCAGGTTCTGAACGGGCTCAGACCGCGGCGAGGCGTGGCGCGAAGCGGTGTTTGAGGTTCAGCCAGCGCTTCTCGTACAGGTGCCACGACAGGTACGCGAGCAGATAACTCACGACTCCCACGACGACCGCATAGATCGCCTCCATCAGCGCCGGGGGGTCCGGTCCGTACAGTGACGCAAGCAGCGGCGTGACCACCAGCTTGTAGATGGGCACGTGGAACACGTACATCGCGTAACTGTACTTCCCGCAGGACCGCAAGGGCGCCCAGCGCAGGACCCGTGCTACCGGGTTGTTTCCATCACCACTCAGCGCCATGCCCGTGACCAGCACCGCCGAGGTGAGCGCGAGGATCGAGTAACCGAAGGTCATGCCGGAGAGCCCGTGGATGCTGTACGCGCGCGTGGCGGCGGTGCCGGCCAGGAACAACAGGAAGGCAGCCACGCCGATGGCCGGAAGGCGGCTGCGCACCTTTTGCGCCCAGTCGGGAATGCGCACCAGCGCCGCGCCGGCCGCGCCCAGGGCCAGCGCGTCCATGCGGAAAAACGTATTGACGTACACGGCCTGGGCGTCCATGCCGGCGATCGCGGCAGCACTGCGTGCGAGGCCCGAGACCAACGCGATCCCGAGGCAGGTGAGCAGCAGCGGACGCGGCTGCAGTCGAATCACCAGCAGCGGCCAGAACAGGTAGAACTGCTCTTCGACCGCAAGGGACCAGAAGTGTCCGAAGCCGTAAAAATCGCCGGTGACCTTGCTAGGCGCCCAGTTCGACACGAACAGCCACAACCACGCCTGGTGATCTACGGTGGACTGCGTGTGCGGCAGCGCGCCAACCAGCGCCGGCAGGATCACGAGCAGCGCCAGCAGCGTAAGGAAGTAGAGCGGCATGATGCGCAGTGCGCGCCGTCCATAGAACCCGCCGTAGTAGTTCGGCGCCTCCCGGGAGTCGAGCAGCCCGCCGGTGATCAGGAATCCGGACAGGGAGAAGAACAGCTGCACGCCGATCCATCCGGGATTGGCGAGCAACGCCAGCAAGTGCAGCGGTCCGGTGTGTGGCGCGCCGAGATGGTCGGTGGTGTTGTGCGCGATCACCCACAGCACCGCCATGCCGCGGATTCCGTCGAGGGCCGGGAGATGAGTGGGCGAACGCAGAATGGAATCGCGCAGCGGCTGGGTGCGGTCGACTTTCACGGTTGACCCGATTCTAGGCTTCTCGCGGCCCGGGCGCGCCCTGTCGCGGGGCCGTCTTGGCAGCGCGAAGCCGTCGTCGATCGCGCGCGTGGCGAACAGGTTGCCGCGCATGAAAACCAGCGAGCCGAGCGCGTCGAGGGAGTTGGTCCATTGCTCCTGCTCGCCGCTACCGGTCTGCGTCACCATCGCGGTGAGATCGGCGTAGCGATTGCGATAGTCGAGTTGCGCGTGGTCGCGCCGGCAATCGTCGTTGCCACGTTCGGGTGCCACGCCGAGATAGGTGCGGACACGACCCTGAAACCAGTTGCCGCTGTAACTCAGCGAAATGATGCGCGAGGCATCCGCAGCGGTGGTGCGCTGGTCGACGTAGTTGTGTGACAGTGCCTGGTTGGGCTAATCGCTGAGACCCGATTCCAGCAGTCGCGTGTCCACGTACAAGGGTTGCGTGGCGGTGACCGGTCGGCCGAGTTCGTCGCGATACGCGATCGCCATGTTGCCTGCGCCGGTGAGAGGCAGGGGACATGGGACGTACGGGCAGCGAACCCCCGGCAAGCCTCGATCGGTTCGATATATAAGTATGTGACTTACCATAATATACATTATGCGTAGTACGTGAGTTTCTGCGGCCTACGTATCGATCCTGAAAGCCCGGAACCGTTTCGGCCTCTGCTCGCCACAGAATTGCAGGAGCCACGTTGTGGCGCGCGCTTGCAAGGATCGACCATGTTCACGCACTCACCCCGTCTCGCCATCCTGGCGACTCTGGTGGCGCTTAATGCGCCGCTGGCGTTGGCTGCTGGCGAATACAACCCGGTAGTCCGGACTCCGCCCGCCGACAGCACGGCCGCGACTCTGGGTGTCATCGTGAAGCTGCGCGCCTCGAGCAACACCGCCAGCCAGAAACTCGCCAATCTCGCGACTCGCAGCCAGGGTCTGGCCAAGCGCACGGGCATCGCCATCCAGCTCAAGCGCGAGATCAGCGATTCGATGATGGCCACGAGCCTTGATGCCCGCGACATGGACCCGGCCGACGCCTTGCAGCGGCTGCGCGCCGATCCGGAAGTCGAATACGTCGTTCCGGACCATCGCCGCTACGCGCTCGCCACCACCCCCAACGATCCGCTGTTCGCCGGCCAGTGGTATCTCAAGTCCACCGAGGTCTCCGCGGTGAATGCCATCAACGCCTGGGATCGCGAACAAGGCGCGTCGGGCGTCGTGATCGCAGTGCTGGACACCGGCGTGCTCTACGACCACCCGGATCTCGGCAGGACCTCCACGGGCGGAAAACTGCTGCCCGGTTTCGATTTCATCAGCGGCACGGCCGAGGCCAACGACGGCGACGGCCGCGATGCCGATGCTTCCGATCCCGGCGACTGGGTCAGCAGCAGTGACAAGTCGAACCCGGCTTTCTCCAACTGCAGCGTCGGCGACAGCTCGTGGCACGGCACCCGCGTCTCCGGAATGATCGCCGCATTGACCAACAACGGCGCCGGCGTCGCCGGCCTGAGCTGGGGTTCGCAGATCCTGCCGGTACGCGTGCTCGGCAAATGCGGCGGCGTCGACAGCGACATCCTCGCCGGCATGCGCTGGGCGGCGGGTCTGCACGTCGACGGCGTGCCGGACAATCCGACTCCGGCGCGCATCCTGAACATGAGTCTGGGTGGCGACAACGTTTGTGAACAGACCTACTTCGATGTGATCCGGGAGCTGGCCACTCTCAAGGTGCTGGTGGTGGTCGCGGCCGGCAACAACAGCACGGTAGTGTCGTCTCCCGGCAATTGCCCCGGCGTCGCCGCGGTGGCCGCGATCCGCCATGCCGGCAGCAAGGTCGGCTTCAGCAACCTGGGGCCCGAGGTTTCGATCGCGGCGCCCGGAGGCAACTGCGTCAACACAAATGGCGGGCCCTGCCTGTTCTCGCTCGACACGACGTCGAACAGCGGCACGACCTCGCCGGCCACTCATACCTTCACCGATCAGCAAAACAGCAACCTCGGCACCAGCTTCTCCACGCCCATCGTCTCGGGGATCGCCGCGCTGATGCTCTCGCGGAACAACAATCTGTCCGCCAGCCAGCTCATCGCCCGGCTGCGCGAAGGCGCCCGCCCGTTTCCGACCACGGTTGCCGACGCACCCACCATCCAGGCCTGCCACGTGCCCGCCAACGCATCGGATTTCCAGGTCGACCAGTGCCTGTGTACGACCGATACCTGCGGCGCCGGCATGGCCGATGCCGCCAATTCGGTGACTGCGGCAGACCGTCCCATCGCCGCGGTGGCAACGCCGGCCAATGTGTCACCCGGCCAGAACGTGTCCCTCAATGCGTCCGGAAGTGCCGGGGCCTGCGGCCGGACGATCACGACCTATGCCTGGAGCGTGGTATCGCCGGCAAATAACCCGCCGGCCCTCTCCGGCGCGAACACCGCCACGGCATCGCTGGTTGCCCCCGTATTCACCTCGATCACCCTGCGCCTCACCGTGACTGACGACCTGGGAAGAACGGATACCGCGGATGTACAGCTCGATCCGGATCGCGCCAGCTCTTCGGCACCCGCTTCGGCGGGCACCACGCCCTGTCCGGCCGGCGTGACGCCGCCGACTCCCACTCCTCCGCCCTCTCCTCCGCCCTCTCCCCCGTCGAATTCAGGCGGGAATGGTGGTGGCGGCGGTGGTTCCTTCGAGCTGCTGACACTGACTTTGCTAGTCGGTGTGTGGCTGCTTCGGGTCAGACGCGCGCGGGGAGTGCTTTTTTCCCGTTGCATTTGAAAGAAGCCGCGCTATATTTGCGTCGTACGCCATTGACGGATCAGGCTCTCCGTTACAACTACAACTAAAGGCGTTACGTCAGGTTTGGCACGCAAAGGGGAGTTGCGCAGCTCTTGCCTCGGCGAACGAAAGTGCTCATGTCGCGTGTATACGATCGGCTCGAAACTGCCACGTTTCATCTGGCGCGCTCCGGCGCCATCAAGGATCGACTCGAAGGCGCCTGGCGTCAGTGCCTCGCCAACATCGAAGCCGACGACGTGCCGCACGAGTTGCGCCTGCAGTTCCTGGAGCTCGCCTCGCAGATGCAACGCGAGCGCCCGCTGCGCGGTGAAGACGCGGTGCGCGCCACGATCCGCAAGATGTCGAACGAGGACGCCGAGAAACACGCCTCGATCATCGTACGCATGTTCTGCCGCATGACGCGCCAGCAGGAAATGGACCTGCCGATGCCGACGGTACAGAACGCCGCGATCGTCCAGCTGTTCGCGGCCGAAGGCTGAGCCACTAGTTAGTCGAGCTTGAACTCGATGGTATCCCAGCGATGGGATTCCTCGTGGCGCGCCTGCGCCTTGACGGCGTCCACCAGCGCCCGCCCGTCCCATTCGACCGTCTGATCCGACAACGAGGTGATGGCCGTGGGCAGTACCGCGTTGGCGCCGAACGGCTTCATGAGGATGACCGGCTTGTCCGAGGCCTTGGCGAAGGTCATCTCGAAGTTCAGCAGTTCGGCGTGTTGCCGATACAAACCCGGAAGGGCAATCACACATTCGGCCTGGGCGATCTGCTTGCGCAGCTCCTCGCGGTCGGCCTCCTTGCCTCCCGACGGCGCCTTGTCGGGCGCGGACACGTTCTTGTAGAAGAAATTCCGCGCGCTCTCGAGGTATTCGAAGATGCGCAGGTAGTCGTCGGAGGTCTCCCACGCGTGCGTGACGAACAACCGAATTGGATTGTTTTGTGACATGTCCACCGACCAGAATGGCTGCCTAAGTGTAGTTTAGCCGTCGAAGTTGCGCGTCCACTCCACATTTGTGCGCCGCAACGTTAGCATCGAACCGCTTGCGCCTGCTCGTTTACAACATTCGCTATGCCACTGGCACCGGGCCGGCCTTCCATTTGCCGTTTCCCGGGGCTGGATATTTGCGTTCCAGTCGCCGTGTGCTCGATGGCATCACCCGCTTCGTGAAGGACCAGGACCCGGACATCGTCGGGCTCATCGAGGTCGACATCGGCTCGGTGCGCAGCGGCATGTTGAACCAGGCCGAGCACATCGCCGAGACGCTGGGTCACTACACCACGTACGAGTGCAAGTACGGCAAGGCGTCGATCAACAATTTCATGCCGATCGTGCGCAAACAGGGCAATGCTTTCCTCGCGGCCCCGCGCGTCGAAGGCGAGCGGTTCCACTACTTCGACACCGGCATCAAGCGGCTGATCATCGAGCTCGAGCTCGATGACGTGTGCATATTCCTCGTGCACCTGGCGCTCAAGTATCGCCAGCGCCAGTACCAGCTTCGCTACCTGCACGATCTCATCATCAAGTCGAACAAACCGGTGATCGTGACCGGCGACTTCAACACCTTCTGGGGCAATCACGAGATCTATCTCTTCATGCGCGCGGCCGGACTGCGCAGCGCCAACGAGAAGAACCTGCCCTCCTTCCCGGCGCGCATACCACGCCTCGAGCTCGACTTCGTGCTGGTCAGCAAGGACATCGAAGTGACCAACTTCGAGGTGCCGGACGTGAGGTTCTCGGATCATCGGCCCATCCTCTGCGACTTCAACGTACGCGGTGCAGTAGCGTCGCAGCCGGCCGTGGCATAAGTTGCCGTCATGAATGACGCCGCGGCCGCCTGGGTCCGTGACACCGATGCTGACGGCATCGTGTGGCTCTCCTTCAACAAGCCGGGCGGCTCCACCAACGTGTTGTCGCGCGCCACGCTGCTCGAACTCGACGGGCACCTGCGTGCGCTCGCCGCGACGCCGCCGCGCGGCCTGGTGATCCGCTCGGCGAAATCCGGCGGCTTCATCGCCGGCGCCGACGTCAAGGAATTCGTCGAGCTCAAGGACGCGGCGCATGCCGAGGAAATGGTGCGCGACGCACAGCGCGTGCTCCAGCGCATCGAATCGCTGCCTTGTGCAAGCGTCGCCATCGTCCACGGGTTCGCGCTCGGCGGCGGCCTCGAGCTGGCGCTCGCCTGCCGATATCGCGTGGGCGTGAAAAGCGACAAACTTTCGATCGGCCTGCCGGAAGTGATGCTCGGAATCCATCCCGGCTTCGGCGGCACGGTGCGTGCGGTGCGGGTCGCCGGTGTGCGTGCCGCCATGCAGATGATGCTCACCGGCAAGACGTTGCGCGCCGACCAGGCCAAACGCGCGGGCTTCTTCGACCGGCTGGTGTTTCCGGCCGATGCCGAAGCCGCGGCGCGCGAGCTGCTCGCGCGTCAGCCGAAGCCGCGGCGCGCGAGTTTGCTCGATCGCGTGCTTTCCTGGTCACTGGTGCGCGGCTTCGTCCGCAAGTCGCTGCTGGCGCAGGTTCGCGCCAAGGCGCGGCCCGAACACTACCCGGCTCCCTACGCCATCATCGACCTGTGGACCCGGCACGGTGCGCACGGTGAGGTCGCTTACGAGGCGGAGGCGCGTTCCATCGCGCATCTCATGATTGGTGACACCTCGCGCAACCTGGTACGCGTGTTCCTGTTGCAGGACCGGCTCAAAGCCCAGGGTGGCAAGGCGCGCGTGCAGATGGAGCGAGTGCACGTGGTCGGCGCCGGCGTCATGGGTGGCGACATCGCGGCGTGGTGCGCGCAGCGTGGCATGAACGTGACGCTGCAGGACCGCGAACTCAAGTTCATCGAACCCGCGCTCAAGCGCTCGCGGGAGAGTTTCGAAAAGCGGCTCAAGGATCCGGTCAAGGCGGGTGAACTCATGACCCGCATCACCGCCGACGTGGCCGGCGATGGGGTACCCGGCGCCGACGTCATCATCGAAGCGATCTTCGAGAACGCGGACGCCAAACACGAGCTGTTCGCGCGCGTCGAACCGCGCATGAAGTCGAGCGCCATCCTCGCCACCAACACCTCGTCCATCATGCTCGAGCAACTCGACGACAAGCTGCCCGATCCCGGGCGGCTGGTGGGCATACATTTCTTCAACCCGGTGTCGCAATTGCCCCTGGTCGAGATCGTGCGTGGCGAAACCAGCAGCGAGGACTCGATCCAGAAGGCCATCGCATTCACGCGCAAGATCGACAAACTGCCGGTGCTGTGCAAGAGCTCGCCGGGATTCCTCGTCAACCGGGTGCTGGTGCCCTATCTGTACGAGGCGATGTTCGCCCTGCAGGACGGCATTCCGATGGAAACCATCGACGAGGCGGCGCTGCGCTACGGTATGCCGATGGGCCCGGTGGAGCTTGCCGACGTCGTGGGTCTCGACGTGTGCAAACACGTCGGCGAGATCGTGTCACAGGCACTCGACAAGCAGAAGCCGGACACCACGCGTCTCGATGCGCTGATCGCCGCCAAAAAACTCGGACGCAAGAGCGGTGAAGGGTTCTACAAGTGGGTCGATGGCAAGGCGCAGAAATCCGCGACGCCACCGGCGGAGCCGCCGGCCGACCTCGAAGA
>Ga0134123_10003033_pt1 | contig 10913 bp, 5 predicted proteins | sample KB303_FD_96460 | JGI IMG/M metagenome (GOLD analysis project Ga0134123, IMG submission 96460) | Terrestrial soil microbial communities without Nitrogen fertilizer from Kellogg Biological Station, Michigan, USA - KB3-0-3 | ecosystem: Environmental > Terrestrial > Soil > Unclassified ...
AGTTCCGGGGTATTGATCCATGAGTTCCGGGAAGTCATCGATGAGTACCATGGAACTGATCGATGAGTACGGTGGAACTGATCGATGAGTCCCGGAGAACTCATCGATGAGTCCCAGGGTATTGATCCATGAGTTCCGGGAAGTCATCGATGAGTACCATGGAACTGATCGATGAGTACGGTGGAACTGATCGATGAGTCCCGGAGAACTCATCGATGAGTCCGCGGAAGTCATCGATCCGTTCCTCGAAGTCACTCGATCGCTCGGATCACTGAAGACTGAGCAGCACCAGAATCTCGCCTTCGCCGCCGGCGAGAGACTCGAGTGCTTTCCCGACGACGGTGCCGGGCCGGTGAATGGCAATCCCCTGGAGATCGAGCGGAACGGATTTCATCGCCATGCCCGGCTTGTCGCTCGTGACCAGGAGGTCGCCGATGGCGATGGCGGACGTGGTCGCATCGACGCGGACGCGGACGCGGCCGGTCGTGGCGATCATCGCCTTCGAATCGCCCTCTTCGCCGAGGATGATGCCCGGCCGTGCGGACACCACGCCGGCGACCGACGTGTCGTAGGGGCGCGACGAGGGAACGACGTGGTTCGAGCGGCTCGGATCGAGAATGACGACGGTCCCGGCGGAGAGACTCTCCGTCGCCGGCACCCACTCGGCCACGTCCTGATAGTTCGCCCGGATATTGCTCCCCGTCACCGTTCCTGAAAACGTTGCGCTGGTGCCGGTGAACGCTCCGGAGACATTGACGGTTCCGGCGACGTCGAGCTTGTATGTGTTGGCCAGGGTTCCGATGCCGACGTTTCCGGTCGCATGGATCCGCATCACGTCCGGAGAGGTATTGTTCGTTCGAAAGCCGATGTACTGATTCACTCCGGACTGCACGATCAGGCCATTGCCCTGATAGCCATAAACGGACCCGATCGCGAGATTCGCAGAGTCGCTGAAGAGAAGGCTCGGCAGAAGCCCGCCCGCACCGGGGCGCAATTGAAGTGTCGGACTCGTGCCGGAGACGTCGAGGGCGATGAGGCTCTGCTGATCGGCCTGCACGCTGCCGGCAACGTAGAGTTTGATCGTCGACGGCGCGGACGCGCCGATGCCGACGTTGCCGGCCGCGTCGATCCGCATGCGCTCCGTGTTGTTCGTCGCAAAGGTCATCGGAGCGTTCGCCACGTTCCAGACCCGGAACGCACCTGGCCCGTTCGGGAAGTTGATGCTGCCGGAGTTGATGCTGAGCAGATACGCTTTCGTTGTCGCGCCTTCCATGAACTGGAGCTGCGTCCACGAGGCGGCAGTCCCGCTGCCGGGACTGGAGTTGTTCAGCTCCATTCGCGTGTACCCCTTGTTTCCCGACAGGGACGCGAATGTACCCTCAAATCCTCCCGGCGCGTTGAACGAGACATTCCACGCCGGGTAACCTGCGGAATCAAAGACGCTGAACGTCGACGGCTGACTTCCCGTCGTGCCAAGCCTGACCCCGACATCCGGCGCTCCAGTCGTATTCGCACGCAGGAACACGCCAAACGTGCCATAGGACGGCGCCGATCCGTTGAGAATCACGTCGCCGAGGGTCCCCTCGGTCACCGACTCCTGCCGTACGGATTGAGAAAATGAAGCGACCGCGATCATGCACAGAGCCATCGCGAACAGAGACGTACGAAACGCTTGCAACGACATGAGTTTTCCTTTCGATCATTTCCGCAGCCGCAGCTGCTCGATGCGACCCTGGATCGCGGCGACGTTGCCGGCCGGCAGCGTGCCGACCGCCACGGCGCGCTCATAAAACCCGATGGCTCGGGGAATGTCGCCGGCCGATTCCTGCCAGCCGGCAGCGTGCACGAGAAGCGTCGTCGACCGTGGATATCGCGCCAGGCCGCTCTCGAGTGTGCGTGTGGCGGCGTCGCGCCACGTGTCCTCTCCGTATTGCGACCAGCACGCGTTCTCGGCGATGAAGCGCATGGCGAACCAGTCCTCGGATTGTTCACGGCCGTCGAGGATCCGGAGCGCTTCCCGGCACTGCTGCGAAGCGATCATCCTCAGGATCTGCTGCTCGAAGGAGCCGGCCTGGTACACCGGGCCGGACTGAGGAGGCAGTCGCCGGATCTCCGCGTTGGCCTCCCTCAGCACCGACTCATCGGCCGGTGATCTGCCGCCGCCGGCGAGGTTGGCCGCCGCGCGCGCCGCCGCAGCGCTGAACGCCGCCAGCGCGGGCGCGGGCAGTTTCATGTCGCGGTACCGATATCCCTTCGACAGGAGCAGGTTCGCGTTCGCGGGGAAAGCGCGCAGGCCGTCTTCGATCACTTCGAGCGCTTTTGCGGCATGGTCCTGCGATCCCGTCGACTGCCAGCAGTACATGTGGGCCTGCGACATCGCTTCATACCAGACCGGTTGCCGCTCGCTGATTCCCCCGAGGATCTCGATCGCGTCGGCACAGCGGCCCGACGCGATGATGGCCATGGCCTCTTCCACCGAATGCGCGGTCGAGGTGACGGCCGCCGGCTGTTCCGACGCTCTGGAACAGCCGCCCGTCATCAGCAGCGCAATCAACAGACTTCCGGCGGTCCGCGAGGACATCATCACATTCCCAGCTCCGCGGGATTCGGACACGGCCTCGGCGGCAAACCGAAGATCCAGTACCCGACCGTTCTGAAGACCTGTCTGTCGATGAAGCCATAGCGCGTCACGCTCATTCTGTACTCGGTCCATGCTGCGAGGATCGTGTAGGAGGAGGGACACTGGCAAGCTCGATACATCGACACGTCGCGAGCGAAATGGTCGGTGAGCTCATTCATCTTTTCCCAGTAACAATTCTGAATGGGAATCGGGATGCCGCCCCTCGGACTCTGATTTGCCGGAACATTGCGGTTGATTCGCGGCGGCCCGTTGTTGGTGCCTGCCTGCGGTCCCGGTCTCACGCTATCCCTCAGGAACCAGGCCTGCCGCCAGTCCGTGGACCGTCTGATCCATGGACCGTCGATGATTCCGGTGCGGCAGGACTGCCCGCCCTCGCAGCGCAGTCCGGTGGGATCGGTGTTGTCGATCGGCGAGTTTTCGGCGTACGCGTACCCGGAACGCCCGACCATGTTCCGATAGTACGTCCTGGCCGGGTCATCGCTGAGGAACCGGCCCTGATGAGAGTTGTAATAGCGGGCCCGGTAATACCAGAGTGTACCGTCGACGGATTCGCGTCCTGTGTATCCGAAGTAGGACGGCCAGTCCGCCGTAGGCTGGCCGAACGGCGAATATCCCGTGCCCTCGGAGATCTGATAGTCGGTGCCGTCTTTTCCGATCACCGAGCCGAGGCCGTCGGCGAGGTAGAACGCCGTCCCGTCCTGGGTTTTGACGGCAATCGGGAGATCGATGCCCGGGGCGAACAGATAATCGACGGGGTCCGTGCGGCCGAGCTGACTGGTCATGCGCCGTTCGGAGACGGCGTGCATGCCGAAATGAAGGACGGCGTATTTTTCGTACCCCGATTCCCGGGTGGCGCGGCGGGAGAGTGCGTCATATTCGAACCAGGTCCCGACGACGTTGGACGTGCCGGCGATCTTCCGCTTCAGCAGGCGGTTCTCGTCATCCCAGACATATTCGAGGTTCGTGCTGCCATCGGTGACCAGGTTTCCGCGGGAGTCGTACTGCATGAGCTGGGACGAGCCGTTGATGCTTTTCAGGCGGTCGGTGTTGTTGCCGAGAGAGTTGGGGTAATAGGCGTAGGTGGTGCCGGTTGCACTGTCGGTCAGGCGGTTTCCGATGGCGTCATACGTCCATGTGCCGACCTGGGAGCCGTACTCGGTGCGGGTGAGCTGATACCGGGCGTCATAGAAGTATTTGGTCAGGCCGGCGTTCTGAGAAAGACCGCTGAGCGCCGTGACGTTGACGCTGGTCCTCTGGCCGAGCATCGTATTCGCGCCGGTCGTCCAGTTGTAGTCATAGCCATAGGTGAACGACGCCAGGATGGAGGAGCTCCTCTTGTTGACGACGGAAGTCAGGCGGCCCTGGCCGTCGTACTGAAGCTCGCGGGTATGGCCCCACGGATCGGAGATCGAGGTGTACTGGTCGTTCGCATTGTAGGTCAGGCTGTAATAGCCGCCGTCCCAGTAAATCTGGGTGACCCGGCCGGCGGCATCATAATTCGTGAACTGGGTGACCATCGGCGCTCCCGGTACGCCGGCCGCCGATTCGACGGTCACGGAGGAGAGCCGGTCGGACGGGTTGCCGCTGACATAGGCGAAGGTGAGCTTCCCGCGGTTGTTCTGGGTCTCCGTCAGCACGCGGTACTGCGGGTCCCAGGTGTAGCTGGTGGTGTCCCACGCGGTGCCGTTGTAGGATTTGATGTCGGTCAGCTTCTGGCCCGTGTGCAGGTACTGGACCAGCCGCTGTCCGTTGTTCCATGAGGTCTGCCAGAGCCGGTCGAATGCGTCATAGCTGTACGTGAACACGGTGCCGGCCCGATTGCGTTTCGAGGCCACCTCATCGTTGTTTCCGTACGTGACCTCTTCGTAAGAACCGTCGGGCCAGGTGGTCCGGACCGGACGGCGCTGCACGTCGTACGTATACGTCGTATCGTTCCCGTTCGCGTCGGTGATCTTCGTCAGCAGGTTGCTGGTGCGGGTGTACTTCGTCAGGTTGCCGAGCGGATCGAGGTGCTCGACGAGATTCCCCATGACGTCGTAACCGCTCCTGGTCAGAAATCCGTTGACGTCCGTTTTGTCCGTGAAGAGCAGATTTTTCGCCGAATTGAAGTTGTCGTAAGAGACGGTGGAGCGGAAGAGCGGCGCCGTCGGCGAAGGAGCGGGGAAGGTGACGGCGGTGACGCGGTCGAGGGCGTCGAATTCGTAGCTGGTGACCGCTCCCATCCGGTCGGTCACGGAGGTCTGCCTGCCGAGAGCGTCGTAGCCGAAAACGATCGAGGCGTTGTTGTACGTGTCGGAGACCAGGTCGCCGGCGGCGTTGTACGCATACGTTCGCGCCGGCCCCGTGCCGACCTCTTCTTCGGACGTGAGCCGGCCGAGGGTGTCATATTCGTAGCGGGCCACGACATCGCGGGTCGTTCCGTCCGTGCGCAGCAACTCGATCCGTTTCAACTGGCCCTTTCCGGTCTCCGCCGGACCGTAATAGATGTAGTACGACGCCTGGTAATCGAGATTGCGAAGGGTCAGCGCGGAATTGTTGTACGCCTCGATGGCCGACAGCCGGTCCGGCCAGGTCGCGTCATAGCTGTATTTGAACCAGACCCACGTTGATCCGGTGAAGACCTGCTCGACGGTGAGGCGTCCCTGCGCGTCGTAAGTATAGTTTTTCGGGTATCCGGTGCGGCTGTCGGAGAGGACGCGGCCTGTGCCCGTGTCCCTGGTGATGGCGATATTCGACGGGAATCCGTTCGTCGTGTAGTAATACGACTCTGAGCCGGTGGAACTGGTCTTCATGGTGAGACCGCTGAAGTAGGCGTACGTGAACGACTCGCCGCCCCACGCCGGATCGCCGTCGGTATAACCGGTCAGCCGCTCGAGCGAATCGAAGGTCAGGCTGGTGAGCTGGCGGTTCCAGTGATCGCGCACCGACTGCAAAAGCGGCGCGAAACGGCCGGTCGTATACGTGTAGGTGGTCGCGTGGCCGGCCGGATCGGTGACGGTAGCGAGAGCTCCGTCGGAATTGTAGGTGTATTGAACCGTCTTCGTGGGTGAGGTGGGAGACGCGGTCCGCGCGGTCACGCTCGCGATGCGCCCGTCGCCGCCCCAAACCAGCTCCAGGTACCGCCCCGAGCCGCTGCGGTCTTCGATCTTCTGTAATTTCCCCTGCTGGTCGTAGACGTAGCCGATCTGATTCCCGTTTTCGTCGGTGAGCGTCTCCGCGGCGCCGGTATTGTCGAAGTGCAGAACCACGGTGGCGGAGCCGACCGTCAGGTCCCACGAGCCGTCGCCATTCCGCACCAGTTGATCGGTGCGGCCGCCGGGCGGGGTGAAGTTACTGCCGCCGGTGCTCGTGTACTTATAGACCACGCCGTCCGGCAGCATCACGTGGGCCTCGTACGAGTACGTCGCGGGGGCGGTGAAGAGGTAGGTCGCGTAATAGAGACGGGGAGTCAGGGACGAGGTCCAGCCCACGCCGACCGGCCCGTCGACCAGGCGCGAGCTCACATAGCGCCGTCCGGCCTGCAACGGGAACGACGCGGTCTTCACCGCGAGGTCGAAAAACTCGTTGACGTACGTGCCCTGCCCGACGTAGCACGGCGAGCGGGAGCAGCAACTGCATTCGTGCGGCTCGCAAACCGTGGGAGGGTTGTCCGGCGGCGGCGGCTGGGGAGGACGGGACGGAGGAACGCAGAACGTCTGCGCCGCCGCGGGCGGGACGACGGCCTGGAATGCGGCGGCGAGAACGAGCACGAGCAGGATGCGGTTCTTCATCTCGATCATCCTCATCCTCAATAGCGAACCACGACGACCGGCTTGATCTTCGTCGCGCTGCCCGCGGAGTCAATTGCGGAAATCGTCACTTCATACCAGCCCGGCGCCACCCAGGCATTGTTGTCGGCGCGGCCGTCCCATTGCGCGGAAATGTCCCCTTCCGGCGCGAGTGCGGTGGTGATCGTGCGCAGGACCGAATTCGTCTGCATGTTGCGGAACTGCAGCTTCAGTTGCGCCTGACGTGCATTGTGCGTATCGACGTTCACCGTGAACGTCTGCATTCCGTTCGTCGCCGTCCCCGCGCCCGGATTGAAGATCGGCGGCGAGATCCTCGGATTCGAGATCACCGGCGTCGTGCCGTAGACCAGGACGAGGTTGCGCGGGATCTGGTCGTGACGGCGGATCACCGTCAGCCGGAGGTAATACGGCGCGACATAACTGCCGGTCGTGGAGGTGCCGAACCAGTCGAAGCGCTGCGCCCCGCCGGGCTGGAATTCCGTGAACAGACAGGCCGGATTGCAGGAAGCATCGGTCTCGGCCACGCTCGTGACCTTTCCGATCACCCAGGCCGGCATGCTCGAAGGCGTGCAACCCGGATACGTGCCGCTGCCGACGCAGTACGAGATCATCAGCGGCTTCACCCTGAACGGATCGAAAACAAGGGACGTGTCGTCGCAGGCCACCCAGGCCGAGCCCGGAGTGAGGCACTGCGGATAGGAAAGCTGCGTGATGCTCTGGCCGCCCACATACGACGCGCGGGGATCCCAGGTCATGGAATTCGAGCCCTCCGTGACGATGGCCACCATGTAATACGGCCCGTCGCCGACGGTCTGCGACGCGTCATTGCGTCCGTTCCAGGAATCCTGATACGAGCCGGCGGCGCGGGAGCCGGTGTACACGGTCCGCACGGTCTGGCCCGCGGCCGAACGGAGCTCGATCGTTTCATTGACCGCAAACGGAACGGCCGACGTGAAGGTCACGGTCTGATTGGCGTCGGCATTGATTTGATACACGTTCTGCGATGCAGTGAAGTGCGCAACCGTCACCGCATTGTTGTCGCTCGCGGTATTGCCGGCGCGGTCCGTGGCCGTGAGAGTGAGCTGATATGCACCGTTCGGAATGGTCGGCGCGTTGTCGGTGATCGTGGACAGCGTACCGAGGGTGGCATTCGTCACACTCGTCGTCCCGGTGCCGAGCTGCACCGCCGGCTGTGAGTTGCCGGTGCGCTCGAGCTTCCACGTCGCGAGCGCGATCGCATCGGACGCCGAGCCGGTGACGGTCACGCTCCCTCCGCCGTTGAGCCGCACGTTGGACAGCGTATAGGGATCGGCGGGACTGCTGATCGTCGCCGCCGGCGGCGTGGTGTCGAGGGTGACGGTGGTCCGCCCCCAGCTGCCCGGCATCGGCCCGGAGATCGTGTCGAGGTCGATGATCTCGTATGAATAGACCCCGTCCGGCTGCACGTTCCCCGAGCCGTCTTTCCCGTCCCAGATCCAGTCGTGGATCACGCGCGGGTTGTCGTTGCTGATGCGCAGGATCGGAGACGTTCCAGTGGCGGTGCGAATGACCGCGTTCGCCGGGTTGCGGATCACGATCTGCCAGCGGAAATCGGTCCGCGTCGAGCCGTAGTTCCACGAAACATCCGAGCGGAACGTGGTCGTGTCTTTCACGCCGTCGCCATTCGGACTGAAGTACGGCTCCAGTGCCGCGGGGAACGGCCAGTACATTTCCGGATAGGAGCGGAGGACGTCCCGGAGCTGCTGTATGTCGGCCTTCTGGATCACCTTTCCGGCCATCGGCGTCGCCTGGACATAAGGAGGCGCAGGCAGTCCGAGCAGAGACGTGATGCCATTGACGGCCGTGCGAAGATCGTCGATGTCCGCGCCATGGATGAGAGTCGACCCCGGCGTCAGCGTCGGGTACGTCCATGTGGGAGCGCCCAGTCCCACCGAGGCCCGAACGCTCGTGACGATGCTGCGCAGTTCGGTGACGTGCGACGCAGCGACGATGGTCTGTCCCGCCGTGATCGGCGCGGCGTACGCGTATTTACTGACCATGGCATAGTTGCTGGCCGGCCCGATCTGCACGCCGCTGGCATCCATGGCCAGCACCTGATAGACGACGGTATTCTCCGGTCCATTGAACCACTCGGCGTAGCCCGCATTGGTAACGCCGGTAATCGTGGTCCAGTTGTTCGGAAACGCATAGGTTCGCCGGACGTGATAGGTGACGGCGCCGGTCACCGCCGGCCAGAGGACGTACGTCGTCTGGCCGCTGCCGCTGTAGCTCGCGCGGATGACGAAGGTCTGCGCGGATGCGCCGCCAGCGATCGAGAGAATGAGCAGCGCGAGAGCAGCGCGTTTCATCGCGCCACTCTTTTCACACGAATCGTGTTCGCGGCCACGGCGCCGTAATCACTGCGCCAGTTGAAGGAGATGTTGTGGACCGCGCCGCGGCCCGGCACGCTCACGGTCAGCTCGCCCTGCGCCGGTTTCGACTCGCCGGCGAGCTTCTGGTCGACGAAACGGAACATCCGTCCCGGCTGCCGGGCGAAGGAAGCAGCGGCCGGGCCGGTGAGCGTCAGCCGGAGCCTGAGAGTCTTCTCGCCGGTAATCCAGGCGCGCTCGCTCTCGGACCATTGCGCGTTCACCGGCTCGATCCGCAGGCCCGGGGAGAGGTCGTCGAGCACCTGCAGATCCATGTGATGGGCGTGCGAAGCAGTCTTCGGGATGAACAGAGAGGCTCCTTTGCGCGTCTGCGCGGACTCGGCGAAGGCTCGCTCGCGATTGCCGATGGTGATGACGGAGCTCTCGGGCAACGGCGACGCCGCAACCGCCAGGACAAAATCGGGGAGCTCGGGGATGAGCAGCATGCCGCTCTCATCGAGGCCGTTCCACTGCTCGGCGATCCGGCCCGCGGCGCGCGGCGCGCGGTTGACCACGGTTTTCATGACCGGCCCTTCCATCACGCCGCTCTTCGGGTTCTTCACGGCCACCCCGGCCTGCACGTGCACGCGCGACGCGACCGGCAGCGTGTAGGAGAGCGTCGCGGTCTGCCGCGAATAGCCGCCCACCGGGATGGATTGTATGTGCGCCGGCTCGTTGGCGGGGAAATAGATCTCGCGCTGATCGCCGCTGCGCCACTCGATGCGGAACGAGTACGCCTCGTCCGGCACCAGCCGCCCATCGTCCGCACGGCCGTCCCATGTGAAGCGGCTCGCCGCGGCCGGCGCCTTCGTGTCGCGGGCCAGCCGGCGCACGGGAAACCCATCGCGATCCACGACCAGCACGTCGAGCGTTCCGGCGCGGCGCAGTGTCACGGTCAGGCTGACCGTGCCGCCGACGGCTGTGTTCAATTGCACGCGGTCCAGTGACACCGCCGCGAAAACACCGGGCGATTCACCGTCCGCCGGAGTGGCGGCAAGGACGAGCACGAGAAGTGCAGGCGAGACGAACGATCTGAGCATGTTCAAGCCCTTCACTGGAGGCTGAGCAGAAAGAGAATCTCGCCTTCCCCCTGATCCAGAGGCTCCAGCGCTTTCCCGAGCACAGTTCCCGCACTTGTCTTGTGTATCTACAAATGTATGACGAGCATGCACCTGCCTGGCGTCGTTCGTCAAGCAGCGTTTGATCGCGTTCGCAATGCTTCAAATACTTCTCCCCACCGCGGGCACGATAATGCGCAGCTCGTCCATCAGACGGGTGAATTGCTCGGGATAGAGCGATTGTGGGCCGTCGCAGACGGCTTTCTCCGGGTCGTGGTGCACTTCAATGAGCAGGCCGTCGCCGCCGGCGGCCACCACAGCACGGGCGACGGGCATGACTTTGTCGCGGCGGCCGACGGCGTGGGAGGGGTCGGCGATGATCGGTAAATGAGAGAGTTTCTCAATGACCGGGATCGCGGAGATGTCCAGGGTATTGCGCGTGTAGGTCTCGAACGTGCGGATGCCGCGCTCGCAGAGGATTACGTCGTAATTGCCGCCGGCCATGATGTACTCGGCGGCCAGGAGCCATTCCTGAATGGTCGCGGACATGCCGCGCTTCAGCAGCACCGGCCTGCGCACCTGTCCCAGCGCGGCCAGCAGGTTGAAGTTCTGCATGTTGCGCGCGCCGACCTGCAGGATGTCGACGTACTCGAGCATTTTGTCGATCTGGCCGATCTCCATGACCTCGGAGACCGTGGCCATGTTCGTCTCGTCGCCCGCGGCGCGGAGCAGCTTCAGTCCCTCGACGCCCATTCCCTGAAACGCATAAGGCGACGTGCGCGGCTTGTACGCGCCGCCGCGTAATACGCGCGCTCCCGAGCGGGCGACGCGGCGCGCGGTCTCGAAGAGCTGATGCTCGCTCTCGATCGTGCACGGCCCGGCCATGACCACGACCCTGTCTCCGCCGATCTCCACGCCGCGCGCGTTGACAACGGTCTTCTCGCGCCGCCAGGTGCGGCTGGTGAGCTTGTACGGCTCGCTGACGCGCACGACCTCCTGCACGCCGTCGAAGAGCTCG
>Ga0134123_10003034_pt1 | contig 10911 bp, 12 predicted proteins | sample KB303_FD_96460 | JGI IMG/M metagenome (GOLD analysis project Ga0134123, IMG submission 96460) | Terrestrial soil microbial communities without Nitrogen fertilizer from Kellogg Biological Station, Michigan, USA - KB3-0-3 | ecosystem: Environmental > Terrestrial > Soil > Unclassified ...
CCTTCAAGAAGCTGCTCAGCCAGGCGCAACCCGGGGTCGAATTCGTCGGCGAGCAGGCCCCTGCCCTCGGCAAGATCGACGCCGGCGCGGTCGTGCAGGCGCTGGCCGATGCCAAGCCCGATGCGATCTTCAGCGCGCTGTTCGCCGCCGACCTGCAGAAGTTCGTGCGCGAGGGCAACACCCGCGGCCTGTTCCGCCGTACCGCGGTTTTCAACCTCCTCGCCGGCGCACCCGAATACCTCGACACGCTCAAGGACGAGACACCCGACGGCTGGTGGGTGACCGGCTATCCCTGGAATGAGATCAACACGCCCGAGCACCGCCGGTTCCGCGACGCCTACCAGAAGCGCTGGAACGACTACCCGCGACAGGGCTCGGTCGTGGGCTATGCGGCGGTGCACGCCGTCGCCGCGGCGGTGCGCAAGGCGGGCTCCGCGGAATCCGAGAAGCTGGTGCAGGCGCTGAAGGGCCTCGAGATGCAGACGCCGTTCGGCAACGTCCAGTGGCGAGCGCTCGACCACCAGTCGACCATGGGCGCGTATGTCGGCCAGCTGGCGCGGAAGGGCGACAAGGGCGTCATGGTCAACTGGCGCTATGCCGACGGCGCGAAATTTCAGCCTTCCGACGAGGAAATTCGTAAGCTCCGCAAGGAGTGACTAGCACCGCGGTTCTCCTGCAGTTCCTGAACGGGCTTGCCGGCGCGAGCTCGTTGTTCCTCGTCGCCGCCGGGCTGTCGCTGATCTTCGGCGTCAGCCGCATCGTCAACTTCGCGCACGGCTCGCTCTACATGCTCGGCATGTATTTCGCCGTCTCGCTTTCGGCCCGCGTCGGTTTCTGGGTTGCGGTCCCGGTCGCGACTGCCGCGGTTGCCGCCCTCGGGGCGTGCATCGAGATCCTGCTCCTTCGCAGGATCTATCGCGCGCCCGAGCTGCTGCAGCTTCTCGCCACCTTTGCGCTGGTCCTGATCGCGCGCGACTTCGCGCTCTGGGCCTGGGGGCCGGAAGACCTCCTGGGGCCGCGCGCGCCCGGCTTCGCCGGCGCGATCGAGATCGCCGGCGGGGCCTTCCCCCAGTACGACCTGCTGCTGATCCTGCTGGGGCCGTGCGTCTTCGGCATGCTGCACTTCTTCCTCACGCGCACGCGCTGGGGCATCCTGATCCGCGCCGCGACGCAGGATCGGGAGATGGCAGGGGCGCTCGGCGTCAATCAGCGCTGGCTGTTCACCACAGTCTTTGCTCTCGGCGCGGCTCTCGCCGGCCTGGGAGGAGCGCTCGCGATCCCGCGCGAGCCGGCGAGCCTCGGCATCGACCTGGCGCTCATCTCCGACGCCTTCGTCGTCGTCGTGGTCGGGGGCCTGGGCTCGATCCCCGGCGCTTTCCTCGCCGCGCTTCTCATCGGCGTGATCAAGGCGTTCTGCATCGGGTTCGGCTATTCCAAGCTGACGCTGGTCGCCGAGTTCGTGGTCATGGCGCTCGTGCTGGTCACGCGACCGTGGGGACTACTCGGGCGGCCGCAGGGAGATGTGCGTGGCACCTGGACCGAGGTGCCGCTCGGACGGATCTCGAAGCGCGGTGCGCTTGCGCTCGGATCGGTGGCGCTGCTCCTCGCCGTCCTGCCCTCGCTCCCGGATCAGTACCTGCTCGTCCTCGCTACCGAGGTGCTGGTTTTCGCGCTCTTCGCCGCGAGCCTGCACCTGCTGATGGGTCCCGGCGGCATGGCGTCCTTCGGTCACGCCGCCTACTTTGGCGTCGGCGCGTACGTGGCCGGCCTGGCCTTCCTCAAGCTGCACTGGTCGACCGGAAGCTCCCTCTTCGCTGGCTGGGGCGCAGGCGCGCTGGCGGCGGCGATTTTCGGCTGGTTCTGCGTGCGGCTTTCGGGCGTCTATCTGGCGATGCTGACGCTCGCCTTCGCCCAGATCGCCTGGTCCGTTGCGTTCCAGTGGGACGCCGTCACCGGCGGGTCCAACGGGCTGGTCGGGATCTGGCCGGACGCCTGGCTCTCGTCGAGGGCCGTGTACTACTACCTCGTCCTGTCCCTGTGCGGCAGCGCGATCTTTGCGCTGTGGCGGATGGCGCACACGCCGTTCGGCTACGCGCTACGCGCGTCGCGCGACTCGCCGCTGCGCGCCAGTGCCCTCGGCATCGACGTCCGCGCGACCCAGTGGACAGCGTTCATCATCGCGGGCTCGGCCGCAGGCGTGGCCGGCGCGCTGTTCGCCTTCTCCAAGGGCTCCCTCTCGCCGGAAACGCTGTCGGTGCAGCGTTCGGTGGATGGCCTGGTCATGGTTCTGCTGGGCGGCGTGCAGACGCTCACCGGCCCGGTCTGGGGCGCGGCGGGCTTTACCTGGCTGCAGGACATCATGGTCCGCAACATCGAGTATTGGCGCGCCGCGATCGGCGCCGCCATTCTTCTCCTGGTGCTCGCGCGATGGCGGCTCTCAGCGTAAGGAACCTGTCGAAGTCGTACGGCGGCGTGCGCGCGCTCGCTGGGGTGTCGTTCGACGTGTCTGCCGGAGAGATCGTCGCGCTGATCGGGCCCAACGGCGCGGGCAAGACGACCTGCTTCAACGCGCTCAACGGCCAGCTCGCGCCGGATTCCGGAGAGGTGCTGCTGGATGGCGCAAACCTCGTGGGGCGCACGCCGCACCAAGTCGCGCGCGTCGGCGTCGGCAGGACCTTCCAGGTCGCGGCGACCTTCGGTTCGATGACCGTGCGCGAAAACGTGCAGGTGGCGCTGAACGCTTGTGGTCGCGTCGAGGAGATCGAAACGATACTCGCTCGCGTCGGCATGCCAGGCCAAGGCGATACCGTCTGCGCAGCGATGGCCTACGGCGAGCTGAAGCGCGTGGAGCTCGCCATGGTGATCGCTCAGCGCCCTCGCCTGCTCCTGATGGACGAGCCGACCGCCGGAATGGCGCCGGAAGAGCGCGACGCGCTGATGAAGCTCGCCACCGATCTCGCGCGCGGCGAGAATATCGCCGTGCTGTTCACCGAGCACGACATGGACGTGGTCTTCGGCTTCGCTCATCGCGTGATCGCCCTGCACCTCGGCGAGGTGATCGCCGAGGGCCCGCCGGAGCAGGTCCGGGCCAACGCCCGTTTGCGCGAGGTCTATCTTGGCGATGCTTGAAGCGAGGGGCCTTTCGACCGGCTACGGCCGCGCGCGCGTCCTGTACGAGGTGAGCTTCGAGGCGCGAGCCGGCGAGGTCGTCGCGCTGCTCGGCCGCAACGGCGCGGGGAAATCCACTACCCTCAAGGCCATGATGGGTCTCGTTCCCGCCTGGTCGGGCGAAGTCCGGTTCGACGGCCATCGCATCGATCGCCTCGAGCCTTTCGAAGTCGCGCGACGCGGCCTTGGTTACGTGCCGGAAGAGCGCCGCATTTTCACCGACCTCAGTGTCGCTGAGAATCTTGCGGTCGGCAGGCAGCCACCGCGACCTGCCGGGCCCTCGTGGAGCGACGAGCGCCTCTATGCCCTGTTTCCGGCGCTCGGCGCGATGCGCGAGCGCCGCGGCGACCGCATGTCGGGCGGCGAGCAGCAGATGCTGGCCATCGCGCGCACCCTGGCGGGCAACCCGAAAGCGATCCTTCTCGACGAGCCCTCCGAGGGCCTCGCACCGCTGGTCGTCAATGCGGTGATCAAGGCGATCGAGGAGCTGAAGCGCGCCGGGATGACCATCGTCCTTGCCGAGCAGAGCCTGCGCTTTGCCGAGCGCGTCGCCGACCGCGTCTACAAGGTCGAGAAAGGTCGCCTCGCATGAGCCGGCGCGGCCTGCTGCTCACCATGACCGAGCCGCCGCCGGCCATGGAAGAGGAGTTCAATGCCTGGTACGACGACGAACACATGGCCGAGCGGCTGGCGATCCCCGGCTTCCGCTCCGCCCGCCGCTGGGTCGCGGATGTCGCGCCCGGCGAAGGAAAGTACCTCGCCACGTACGAGCTCGACTCGCTCGCCGTGCTGACCTCGGCGGCGTACCTGGCCCGCTTTCAGAATCAAACCCCCTGGAGCAGGCGCTGCCTGGGCAAGGCCGTCGTCTTCAAGCGCTGGGCCTGCGAGCAGGTAGCGCCGGGGACGGCGGATCCGCACTCGGCCGCCATGGCGATCTTCGTCGGCGAGGTGCGGGGCGCCTTGCAAGTGCGGCGCTTCCGCGCCGAGAACGACGAAATCATTCTGTCGGAGCTCGCGATGCCGGTCCAGGGAGCCTATCGCCGTTATGCGCCTTGAGCGCTACGCATTGCTGTCGATCGCCGCCGCGGTGGCGACGATCGCGCTCAAGGGGGTCGCCTGGTGGCTGACCGATTCCGTCGGCCTCCTTTCCGATGCGCTCGAATCCTTCGTCAATCTCGCCGCCGCGGCGCTCGCCTTCTCCATGCTGCGGCTCGCGGCGACTCCGCCGGACAAGGAGCACCCCTACGGCTTTTCCAAGGCGGAATACCTTGCCGCCGGCATCGAGGGCGCGCTGATCGTTCTCGCCGCCGCAGGCATCCTCTTTGCCGCCCTGCCCCGGCTCGTCAACCCGGCTCCCATCGAGACGCCCGGCCTCGGCCTCGGCCTGAGCGTCGCCGCGTCCGTGATCAACCTTGCCGTCGCGCAAGTGCTGCTTCGCGCCGGCCGCGCGCACCACAGCATCACCCTGGAAGCCGACGGCAGGCACCTGATGACCGACGTCTGGACTTCCGCCGGCGTGATCGCGGGCGTCGCCCTGGTCTTCCTCACCGGCTGGCTGCGCCTCGACCCGCTGATCGCGCTGGCAGTCGCGGCGCATATCGTCTGGACAGGCATCGGCCTGATGCGGCGCTCAGTGGCCGGCTTGCTCGACGCCGCCATCTCGACCGCCGAGCAGGAGGAGGTGACCAAGCTCTTCACCGAGTATTCGCGCCGGCACGGCGTCAGCTTCCACGCGCTGCGGACGCGGCAGGCGGGAGCGCGACGCTTCGTCTCCTTCCATTTGCTGGTGCCCGACTCCTGGACGGTGGCCAAGGCGCACCAGCTCTCCGAGGAGATCGAGTCGCGCATGCGCGCGATGGTGCCGAACGCCCTGGTCGAAACGCACATCGAGCCGATCTCGGATCCGGCCTCGTACAACGACGAGGGCCTCGATCGCTGAACTTCAGTGACCGGGATAGATGATCTCGATGTGCTCGCGGCTGACGTTGATGAACGGCGCTGACGCGACCTGGCGACCGCCGGGCTGCAGCTCCCAGACTTCGGCGTTGACCACGGCGATGAAATCCCGCGCCCCGGCCATGTAGTCGGTGATGCGCGAGCCCGGCAGCAGCTCGATGAAGCCGCGGATGCGGTAAGTCGAGGTAAGGATCGTGACCTTGGTTTTCTCGTCCATTAGAGGATTGTGCACACCTCTTCAAACGACATGCGGGGATTGCGGGGCGGCAGCCCCTTGCCGGTGCCGTAGCCGATGTTGATCAGGAAATTGGCCTTCAGCCGGCCGTCGGGAAAGAAGGCGGCATCCACCTTGGCATTGTCGAAACCCGACATCGCCCCGCAATCGAGGCCGACCGCGCGCAGCGCGAGGATCAGGTAGGCGCCCTGCAGGGTGCCGTTGCGAAAGCCGTGGATCTCGGCGACCGGCGCCTTGTTGTACCAGTTGATCGCGGCGGGGTTATGGAAGAGGCGCGGCAGGTTCTCGTAGAAGCGCGTGTCGTAGGCGACGATCGCGACCAGCGGCACTTTCTTCGCGGCGTTCGCCTCGCTCAGCGCCGGCCGCAGCTTCTCCCGGCTCTCCTTCGAATACAGATAGAGGACGCGCGCCGGCTGGCTGTTGGCCGTCGTCGGGCCCCACTTCATGAGGTCGTGCGCCTTGCGCAGCAGTTCCTCGGGGACCGCGCGGTCGTGGAAATCGACGTGACTGCGCGCCTGGACCAGAATCGTGTCGAGCATAATCCCCTCGATGGTGGACCTCGCTAGTGTAGTTCGTCCGGGAGACGGAATCATCTGCGGCCAGGCCTGTGCCGAGCCGCAGACGCTGCTCGAAGCGTTGGTCGCACAGCGCGCGCAGTTCTCCGGCTGCCGCGTGTTCCTCGGCGTCAACTACGCCGGGATCGTGAAACCGTCCCACTCCGACCATCTGCGGCTCGCGTCCTACGGCGGCATCGGCCACAACCGGGCGCTGTCCGACGCGGGGGTGCTGGACGTGCTGCGCATCCCCTATTCGCGAATCGCCGCGTTCATCCGGTCCGGCCAGATCCGCTGCGACGTCGTGTTCGTCCAGGTAAGCCCGCCCAACGAGCGCGGCGAGTACAGCCTGGGCCTGGGCGCCGACTATCTCGTCCCGGCTTTGCAGGTGTGCCGGGCGGTCGTCGCCGAGGTGAACGCGCAGGTGCCATGGACCCACTCGGAACGCCTGCTCCGCCGGGAGGATTTCGCTCTCCGCATCGAAACATCGCGCGCGCCGGCGGAGGCCCGCGGACGCGCGGCGGACCGCGCGATCGCGCGCCACGCCGCCGCGTTCGTCGCCGACGGCAGCGTCCTCGAGTTCGGCATCGGCGTACTCCCCGACGCGGTCTGCGAATTCCTCGCGGCGCGCAGAGCCCTGCGGGTTCATTCGGGAACAATCGGCGACGGCGTCGTCGATCTCATGCGCGGCGGCGCGGTCAGCAAAGCCGACTGTGCCATGCTGATCGGCAGCCGCAAGCTGTTCGACTTCGCGCGCGACAACCCGCGCATCCGCCTGCGCTCTTCCGAATACACGCACAGCGCCGAGGTGCTCGGCGGCATCGAGGGCTTCGTCGCCATCAATTCCGCGGTCGAGGTCGACCTGCAAGGGCAGGTCAACAGCGAAATCGCCGGCGGCAGCTATGTCGTCGCGATCGGCGGCGCTCCCGACTTCATGAGCGCGGCTCGGAAACGCGGCGTGTCGCTGGTGCTCATCCCCGCGTCGCGCCTCGTGACCCGGCTGTCGGGTCCGGTCACGATTCCCGCGAGCGAAGCCGGCATCGTCGTCACCGAGCTCGGCGCGGCCGACCTGCGCGGGTGCGACGAGGGCGAGCGGGCGCGCAGGCTGCGCGCCATCGCCTCGGCGCATTCGGCGGTCTAGCGGTAGTTCCGGAGCGTCGGCACGACCCAGAACGGCATCGCCGCGAGCAGCATCAGCACGATCGCCATGCCCAGGCCGGCACGGTAGCCGCCGGTCAGGTCGTGCAGCAGCCCGCCCGCGAACGCTCCCAGCGCCGCGCCGACCGCGTTGCTCGCGTAGACGATGCCGTAGATCGTCGCGACGCGCGCTCCGGCGAAATAGCGCGCCGACACCGACGAGACGATCGGGCCGCGCACCCCCATGCAGAAGCCGAAGACCGGGACGAAGAGCGCGAGCAGGAGCCAGGTCGGCGCCACGGTCAGCGCGACGAGGAGCCCCATGCCGGTCACCGTTCCCGCGATGCTGGCGGTGACCGTCTGGCGATAGCCGAAGCGCTCGGCGACCAGGCCGGAGCCCATGACGCTGGTCGCCGAGAACAGGCCGACGATGCCGAACGCGGTGGCGGCGGCGAGCGGCGAGAAGCCCGCTTCGACGAAGAAAGCCACGAGCTGCACCACGATCGAGAACATCCCCGCGGCGGTGCAGAAGAAGACCTGGATCAGCCCCCAGAAGACCGGCGAGCGCAGCGCAGCCCTCAGCGTCCAGCCCTCGTCCGCCTTCTGCACTCCGTGGCGCGCGCCGCCGGCGGCGAACCGCTGCCACGGAATGGCCAGCACCACGAGCGGCGCCAGCGCGATCAGGATCCAGCCGAGGATGCGATAGCTCTGGCGCCAGCCGTACTCGCCCACCAGGTACTGCACCAGCGGCACGAACAGCACCGTGCCGACGCCGAACGCCGAATAGGCGATGCCGATCGCTGTCGACAGGCGCTCGCGATACCAGCGCGCGAGCAGCGCCGAGGCCGGCACCATGCCGTTCAGGCTGACGCCGATGCCGACCAGCACGCCGATGAACAGATAGAACTGCCAGATCTGCGTCAGGCCGCCGGCGAGCAGCATCGCCGCGCCGAGGCTCGCCATGCCCGCGCCGTAGACCCAGCGCGGCCCGAGCCGGTCGAAGAGCAGCCCGACGAACGGCGCGGTGCAGCCGTTCACCAGCAGGTAGATCGAGTAGACGCTGGTGAGCTCCGAGCGCGTCCAGCCGAGGTCCCGCTCGAGCGGCAGCAGGAAAACCGCGTAGGTGTCCCCCATCCCGCGCCCAAACATGTTGAGCACGAAACAGGCCGCCAGAACTGCTATGCCGGTTTTCAGACCTTCTCGGCGGGCTCGATGCCGAACACCTGCCGCAGGTAGCGCAGGTAGCCGGGGTCGTTGCTCATCGTCTTGCCCGGCGAGTCGGAGACCTTCGCCACCGGCTGGCCGTTGCACTCGGTCATCTTGATGACGATGTTGATCGGCTCGTGGCCGAGGTCGTTGGTGAGGTTGGTGCCGATGCCGAAGGCGGTGAGCGCGCGTCCGTGGAAGCGGCGTGCGATCTCGATCGCGATCGGCACCGTAAGCTGGTCGGAGAAGATCAGCGTCTTGGTGCGCGGATCGACGCGGTTCTTGCGGTAGTGCGCGATCAGGCGCTCGCCCCAGTTGAAGGGATCGCCCGAATCATGGCGCGCGCCGTCGAACAGCTTGCAGAAGTACATGTCGAAATCGCGGAGAAACGCATCCGTCCCATAGGTGTCGGCGACGGCGATGCCGAGGTCGCCGCGATACTCCTGCGCCCACTTGTCGAAGGCGAAGGTCTGCGAGTCGCGCAGGCGCGGCCCGAGCGCCTGGCAGGCCTGCATGTATTCGTGCGCCATCGTGCCGAGCGGCGTCATGGCGTTGCGCATCGCGAACCAGACGTTGGAGGTGCCGGCAAAGTGCTGCGGCACCTCGCGCTTGAAAGTCTGCAGTACCTCCTCCTGCCAGTCGCGCGAGAAGCGGCGGCGCGTGCCGAAATCGGAGATGCGGAAGCCGAGCTCGGTTTCGACGGCTCGCGCGACCTCGATCTTGGCCTTCAGGCGCTTGCGGCCCTCGGCCAGGTCGGGCTTCGGCTGCGTGCGCCGGAAGTACAGCTCGGAGACGATGGCAAGCAGCGGGATCTCGTACATGATCGTGTGCAGCCACGGCCCTTTGACCGCGATGTCGATCTCGCCCGGCTTCTCCCCCGGGACGACGCGCACGTACTTCTCGCTGAAATGGAACAGCGCGAGGAAGTCGACGAAGTCCGACTTCAGGAATCTCAGGCCGCGCAGATAGACGAGCTCGTCGTCGCGGAAGCGCAGGCTGCAGAGGCGCGTGATCTCCGCCTCGATCGCCGGCAGGTCGGGACGCAGGTCGACCCCCGGGGTGCGGCACTTGAATCGGTACTCGACCTGCGCGCCGGGAAAATGGTGCAGCACGACCTGCATCATCGTGAACTTGTACAGGTCGGTATCGAGCAGCGACTGGATGATCATCCGGGACGCATTGTAACCTTCGCTCGATGTGCGGCCGTTACGCGCTCCATGCCGACCCGGACGTGATCGCCCTGCAATTCGGACTCGATGCGCTGCCCGAATTCAAGCCGAGCTACAACGTCTGTCCCGGGACCGAGGTGCTCGCCATCCGCCAGCGGCGCAAGGCAGCGGTGCTGCGCTGGGGCGCCGGCAACAAGCTGATCAACGCGCGCGCCGAGACGCTCCTCGAGCGCCCGGCGTTTCGCAACGCCTTCCTTCAGTACCGCTGCCTCGTGCCGGCGAGCGGCTTCTACGAGTGGCAGGCCGTCGCGGGGAGGAAACAACCGTGGTACGTGTCGCCGCGTGGGGAGCCGCTGCTCGCGCTCGGCGGCATCGTGCTGCTCTGGCAAGGCGTGCGCAGCGTCGCGATCGTCACCACCGCCGCGAACTCGCTGATGGCGAAGATCCACGATCGGATGCCGGTGCTGGTGGCGCCCGGGAGCTACGACGCCTGGCTCGGCGCCGGGGACGCTTCGGCCCTGCTCGTCCCAGCGCCCGGCGACGCCATGCAGGCCCACCCGGTCAGCCTGCGGGTGAACGCGCCTGCCAACGACGATGCCTCCCTGCTGCAGCCGATTTGACGTCCCCCCCATACTGGATATACTTCCAGTCATGGAAGAATTGACAGCAAGGCAGAGCGAGATCCTGAAGCTGGTGCGCGAGCTGACCGAGGTGTCGGGCTACCCGCCGACGCGCGCCGAGATCGCGGAGAAGATGGGCTTCCGCTCGGTGAACGCCGCCGAGCAGCACCTGCGCGCGCTCGAGAAGAAAGGCGCGATCGACATCGCCGCCGGCTCTTCGCGCGGCATCAAGGTGCGTGATACCCGGCCCCCCAGCCGCTCCGCCGGACGCCTGCTCGAGTTGCCGGTGATCGGCCGCGTCGCCGCCGGCAGCCCGATCCTCGCCGAGGAGCACGTGACGGAGCGTTACCAGGTCGATCCCAATCTGTTCACGCCGCGCGCCGACTACCTGCTGCGCGTGCGCGGCATGTCGATGCGCGATGCCGGCATCCTCGAAGGCGATCTGCTCGCGGTGCATCGCACGCAGGAAGCGCGCACCGGCCAGATCGTCGTTGCGCGCCTCGCCGACGAAGTCACCGTCAAGCGCTGGCGGCGTCGTGGCCACGTGGTGCAGCTCGAAGCGGAGAATCCCGACTTCGAAGCGATCGAAGTGGACCTGCGCAGCGAGCCGCTGGTGATCGAGGGCGTGGCCGTCGGCGTCATCCGTAACGGCAAAAGCTTCTGATGCCCTAGAATGGGCGCAGGGAGGATTGCCCTGCGCAGATGAACCAGTCGGTCGCGCAAGCCGTAGCCCAGTCTCAGCCTGTCCCGGATCAAGGCGTCGCCGCCGGCATGCGCGACCGCGCCGATCCGCGCCTGGTCCTTGCCGACCGCGTCGAGCAGCTCTGCAGCCAGACCCCGATCGCGATCGCCGCGAGCTTCGTCGC
>Ga0134123_10003035_pt1 | contig 10911 bp, 8 predicted proteins | sample KB303_FD_96460 | JGI IMG/M metagenome (GOLD analysis project Ga0134123, IMG submission 96460) | Terrestrial soil microbial communities without Nitrogen fertilizer from Kellogg Biological Station, Michigan, USA - KB3-0-3 | ecosystem: Environmental > Terrestrial > Soil > Unclassified ...
GTTCAAATAGCCCCGATTCAGACTCAAACGCTGAGCACGTCTCTCCGACTTCAATGCCTGGCGAACACCATGAAGGCGGCGGTGATAGCGAACATGAAGCGGAACAACACGAACCCACCGAGACACCGGAACCTGAACATTAATTCAGCGGCCGCAATATTTCAGCCTCCACCAAAAATTCTGCGTAAATTTTTACGCAGAATTTTTTAATAGGGAGAATCCATAATCGGCAGTAAAATAATCACATTCCCTTTTCGCGCTGGAGACTCTAAATGACAGACACGAACTTTTATCTTGGACGCGCATACGATCCTGACAAACAAAGTGTTACCGATAGGCAAGTTGATTACGATCCCACCGACCTGACCACACATGCAGTGGTCACGGGAATGACCGGTTCCGGCAAGACCGGTTTGTGCATCACGCTGTTGGAAGAAGCAGCGTTGAAAGGCATACCGGCTATCATTATCGACCCCAAAGGTGATCTCACAAATTTATTATTGCACTTCCCCGACTTGGTCCCGCAGGATTTTCAACCCTGGATCGATTCAGATCTGGCGCGGCGTGCAGGGAAGACCCCTGAACAACTCGCTGCCGAAACGGCCGCTACATGGCGCAATGGATTAAGCGAATGGAATATTTCCTCTGAGCGAATTCTCGCGCTGAAGAACGCCGCGCAGTTCGCGATTTATACACCCGGCTCTGATGCTGGAATTGCGATCAGCGTTCTATCCACTCTCGCCGCACCAGATTTGCCATGGAAGGAGAATCGTGAGATCCTGCGCGAGCGAATCTCCAGCACGGTCACTGCATTGCTTGGACTCGTGGGTTACGAAGATATTGACCCCATCCGTTCGCGTGAGCATATTCTGCTCTCGAATATTTTTGAAAACGCCTGGAGCCAGGGCAAGGATGTGGAACTCACTGAACTGATTTTGCAAACCCAAACGCCACCGTTCGATAAACTGGGTGCCTTCCCCGTTGATTCATTTTTCCCGGCTAAAGATCGTATGGAACTTGCGATGGTCTTAAATAATATTCTCGCATCACCCGCGTTCGAGACCTGGCGCCAGGGCCAGCCGCTCGATATCGGCTCCATGCTATATACAGCAGATGGACGTCCGCGCCACAGCATTTTTTATCTTGCACATTTATCCGATGCGGAGCGCATGTTCTTTGTCACGTTGTTACTCTCCGCAGTTGAAACCTGGATGCGTATGCAAAAAGGTACAACCTCGCTCCGCGCGCTTCTTTATATGGATGAGATCTTTGGTTATCTGCCGCCGCAGCGCAACCCGTCTTCCAAACAGCCGCTTCTGCGTATGTTGAAAAGTGCGCGCGCCTTTGGGCTGGGCTTATTGCTGGCCACGCAAAACCCCGTCGACGTGGATTACAAAGCCCTCTCGAATGCCGGCACATGGTTCATTGGCAAACTCCAAACCGAGCAGGATAAGAATCGATTGCTCGATGGCTTGGAAAGCGCGGCTGGTGGCATTCCGCGTGGCATCTTCGACAAGCTGATCTCAACGCTTGGCAAACGCGTCTTTGTTTTGCATAACATTCATGCCAGACAACCGGAACTATTTCAGACGCGTTGGACGATGAACTTCCTCGCGGGTCCTCTGACACGGACTCAGATTCCCGAGCTCAATAAACTTGCCATTGCAGATACTGCGCTGCCAGCCCAGCCGAAGCCTGATACTGCTTCATCGAGTATCGCTGCCTCTGAATCGACTCCGCAATCATTCACGACGTTACCTCCCCGACAATCATCTCAGCCATCTATGGCTAATCACAAATCTGGAATTGCCGGGAGTCAAACCAAACCATCACTCCCAGTGGGGATTCGGGAATATTTTCTTCCGCAGAATTACAGCCTGCCAGAAGCGTTCAGAGCCGCGCAAAAGACCATGCCCGGTGAGGCGATGATCGAAGGAGTTGTATATCATCCGACGCTAATTGCATCTGCGCAAGTGCGAATCCTGGATCGCAAGCTTGGCGTGGAAAGTGAGATCACACGTGCCGTGCTGGTGGCTGCCCTCGAAAAGCGTGGCGCTGTCCGCTGGGATGAGTATGCCTTGAGCAGTCAGGCGCTGGAAAATATGGAATCGACGCCTGTTCCCTCCGCCCGGTTTGGCACGGTCGATTCTCCATTAAACGACAATAAGATCATGACTGCGCTGCAAAAGGATTTTGCAGATTGGGTCTTGCGGAATTCTTCGGTGAAGGCGCGCGCCAATACGACGCTCAAAGTCTTTGCCGGTCCCGATGTCAGCCAGGCAGAATTCATGCGCGCCTGCGCCGATGCTGCCCGCGATGCCCGCGATAAGGAGATCGCCAAACAGGCCGGGCAGATCGACCGCCAACTCAAAACACTCGAGGATAAACTCGCCCGCGAAGAACGCGAACTGCGCGAAGATGAGGCCGAGTTATCGCATCGCAAAGTGGAGGAGGCGGGTACGCATATTGAAAATGTCACCGGTCTGTTCGGCGGCAAGCGCAGTGTCCGACGGCTATCTTCCTCATTAACAAAACGTCGTCAGACGGAACAGGCAAAGGCGGATGTGGAAGAATCGGTGGATGCCATCGCTCTGTATAAACAACAGATTGCTGAAGCGGAAAAACGCCGGGAGGAATTGGTGGCTGAGATCAATAATAAATGGGGTGAGGTCGTGAACGACATAACGGAAATCACGGTCAACCCGAAAAAAACGGATGTCTTCGTGAATCTGTTCGGGGTTGCGTGGATGCCTTATTACAACGTGCAAGCGGGGGGCGCCGTGATCGAGCTGGCTGCTTTCGGTGTGCAGTAAATCACGATTCTGCGGTCGGATGGAGGTTCGACCCAGAATCAAAGTGGGAACAAATGAATTTCACAGTCCGTCCTAATGACGTTCCTCGAGCAAATGGGAATACTTAATTGCCATTAATTTTCATGCTCCTTCGCAGGGTATAATTTTCAACCATGGCCACTGTTTCCTATCCTTATCAAAAAGCGCCTGTCGTTCCACAAGTTGTGGCTGCTCTCTTTGCTGGATCAGTGTTGTTCCTGATCATCATCATAACCTGGACTTTGGGATATCAGCTGATCTATGCCGGGCGCATCTTTCCAGGTGTGTCAGTAGCCGGTGTGGATATTTCGGGTCTCACGCCTTCCGATGCGGCTGTGAAATTGAATCAGACCTTGTCCTACCCTGTCACGGGCAAGATTCTTTTTCGGGCTGGAGAAAAAGCCTGGGTGGCGACGCCGGCCGAATTAGGCATGGTCTTCGACCCCACCTCCAGCGCGATGACAGCTTACAGGCTGGGAAGAAGCGGGGGGTTGTTCGGGGCGTTATCCGGTCAGATCAAAGCGGGCGGGTTTGGAGTCCAGGTTCCGCCTGTGATCATCTTCGATCAACGTGTGGCATTTCAATATTTGAGTCAGATCGCCGCGCAGATCAATCAGCCGATGGTGGAAGCAGGTTTGAGTTTGCAGGGCACCGATGTGGTGGCACAGCCCGGGCAGGTGGGCCGCGAGTTGAAGATCGATGCCACGCTGATTTATTTGGGTGCCCAATTACAAACATTCAGGGATGGGGAAGTGCAAATGGTGATTCAGGAAATTCAGCCGCAGATCCTGGATGTGAGTGCGCAAGCCGATACAGCGCGGCAAATTCTGGGCCAGCCCCTGAGGCTTACGATTCCCAACGCAACCCAAGGTGATCCCGGTCCTTATGTGTATAACGCACAAATCCTGGCGAACCTGCTGGGTGTCCAGCGGGTCCAAAATGGAGTACAGGTTGTTCTGAACGCAACAGGTTTAAGAGACCTGCTGACACCCGTCAAACAGCAATTGGATCGTGCGCCAGCCAACGCGAAATTTATTTTCAATGACGACACCAGACAATTAGATTTAATTGAAGATTCGAAGGTCGGGCGTTCGATGGATATGGAAGCCAGCATCAAAGCCATCAACGATGCCTTGCTGCGCGGCGAGCACGGCGTTGCCTTGGTGGTTAATGAGGCACAGCCGCAGGTAGCCGGTAATGCCACGGGTCAACAACTTGGAATCACCGAATTGTTGTGGGCTGAAACTTCCTATTTTTATGGCTCCAGCAACGAGCGTGTTCAGAATATCAAAGCCGCCTCCGCGCGCTTCCATGGCGTCCTGATTGCACCAGGCGAAGTATTCTCGATGGGCGAGACCATGGGTGATGTGAGCCTGGATAGCGGTTTTGCAGAGGCGCTTATCATCTACGGCGGGCGTACGGTCAAAGGCGTGGGCGGCGGTGTCTGTCAGGTGAGCACCACGCTGTTCCGCGGTGTATTCAATGCAGGCTTCCCGATCGTGGAGCGTTATCCTCATGCTTATCGCGTTTCGTATTATGAAATGATCGCCAGCGGCGCCGTTGACCCGCGTCTGGCTGGGCTGGACGCAACAGTGTATTTCCCGCTGGTCGATTTCAAATTCAAGAATGATTCGCCATACTGGATCCTGATGGAGACCTATGTCAGCGAAAGCGCGCGCACCCTTACCTGGAAGTTCTATTCCACCAAGGATGGCCGTTCGGTGACATGGGATACCACAGGTCCAACGAATGTTGTCGCCGCGCCATCACCGCTCTACGAAGTAAACCCTGAGCTAAAGAAGAACCAAATGAAACAAGTGGATTGGGCTGCCAACGGTGCTGATGTATCCGTCACTCGCACTGTGTGGAAGGATGGCGCGGTGCTCTTTCAAGACCAGGTGACTACACACTATCAGCCGTGGCAGGCGATCTGTCAGTACGGTCCTGACTCGAAAGACCCGGATAAACTGGCAAAGGAAAAAAGTTTGTGTCGCAATCCCGCCGGGTAGGTTGGATATTTGGCGTGGTAAAATTCCCCGCTATTCTAATGAATTGGAGAATCAATGGTCAGTGAAACTTTAATTGAAATATTGCGCTGCCCCAATTGTGTCCGCACAACCGGTGGCGAGCTTAACATGTATAAGGCAGCCTGGTTTATCTGCAAAGACTGCGGACGAAAATATCCGATCGTGGATGATATTCCTGTCATGTTGATCGAAGAGGGCGATAAATGGATCAATGTGGCTGACGATCAATTGCCTGTTCCGCCGCCGGCCAAATAACAGCGTGAGCACATTGCAGGATTCGATCAATGACCTTTTGAGCGGTGACGAGATCCGCGCTGAGAACGCAGTCCTTGCGTTAATTGAATTCGGTGATCAAGCGCTTCCCGCCTTAATGGATTTAACCTACTCATCCAATACGGATTCGCGCTGGTGGGCGATCCGTACGCTCGCACAGTCGCCTCTTTTGCAGACCGCATGGCTGGTCCCGTTTCTACTGGAAGATCCGGCGCCCGAAGTTCGTCAGTGCGCGGCTTTGGGGCTGGGAATCAAAGCCGATGAAAGTGCGATCAATCCTCTGGTCCGGGCTCTGAGCGATGCAGATCCGATGGTTGGTAATTTGGCGGTTAACTCTCTGATAAAAATAGGAAAGGCAGCCGTCCCGAACCTGATCGAATGCGCGAGAACTGGTTCGCAACCTGCCCGAATCCATGCTTTACGCGCGCTTGCAGAAATACGAGACCACCGCGCGATCCCCATCATGATGCAAGTCATGGAAGAAGATTCAGCCCTGCTTCAGCATTGGGCAAAAGAAGGCTTGGAAAGACTGGGCCTGGATATGGTATATATTAAACCCGTATGAATAAACTTAACGCTTTCAAGAATACAAAACTTGGTCCGCTCTCGCTGGGACAGGTGGCTTTTGGTATCGGTGCGCTCTGCCTGGCTGTGGGTGCATTTTTCTTTGTGCGCGGCATTATCACTTGCTGGACGATTACTGCGCTGGCAGGCTCACCACCGGCCAGCTGTGGTACGGTAACCTCTGGAATCAGTGGCCCGCAATTGGATGAGAATGGTACGCCGGTTGCGACTCTCGCAGCTCCAGCAACCCCGGCCGCCAGCATTCCTGAATCGAATCTGCCAAAGGCCTGGGATCACGCCAGCCGCATCACCATTTTGATCATCGGTCTTGATTATCGGGACTGGCAGGCTGCTGAAGGTCCTCCGCGTTCCGACACGATGATCGCATTGACCATTGACCCGCTGACAAAGACAGCCGGGATGTTATCCATTCCGCGTGATATGTGGGTGAACATTCCCAGTTTTGGGTATGGCAGAATTAACATGGCATATTATTATGGCGAGGGCAGTAAATTGCCGGGCGGCGGGCCCGAACTTGCCCGAAAGACAGCCGAACAATTTCTTGGAGTTCCGATCGATTATTACGCCCAGATAGATTTCGGCACCTTTGTGGAATTCATCGATCTGATCGGTGGGATCGATATCGATAATGATGAAGAATTGCGCCTGGATCCGGTAGGGTCAGGCAAGGATAAGATCAAGCTTACCTGTTGCGGTATGCGGCATTTGAATGGCGAAAAGACCCTGGCGTATGTGCGTTTTCGTAAAGATAAAGAGGGCGATGTGGCACGCTCCAAGCGCCAGTTAAAAGCCATTCTGGCGATTCGCAATAAGGTGCTCGACCCACAAAACTTCCCGGTATTGCTGGGAAAGGCACAGCAATTCTTTGATGAATTTTCCGCGGGCATCAAAACAAACATGCCCTTTGATACGGCTTTGCGATTGGGAGTTTTGGCGCGCGATATTCCAATGGAAAGCATCAAACAGGGTGTGATCGATTACACCATGGTTGCACTGGATGATGTGGTTCTCGGCGGGCAGAATGCCAATATCATGAAGCCCCTCCCCGATAAAATTCGCGTGCTGCGAGATGAAATTTTCACTTCTGGTGGACCCTCCAGTCCTTTGGCGGCACAAGGGGATCCCACAGCCCTGATGAAAGCCGATGGCGCGCGCGTCCGCTTCTTGAACGGCTCGTATACACCCGGGCTGGATGTAAACACAGGGAACTATTTTCTTGCCCAGGGCCTGGGGGTTACCGAAGTTGGTACAGCTGACCGTGCCTACGACGCGACCGTGATCGTCTTGCATTCACCGAAGTTGTATACTTTAAAATATCTGCAAGCGGTATTTGGCATTTCCTCCAGCACACAGATCCTGATCAAGCCCGACCCTGCCTCAACTGTCGATGTGGAAGTATTTCTTGGGAATGATTGGGCTTATAACAATACAATCCCATAAAATAAGATCTGTTCTGTCTTTACCGTTGATCGAAGCAACAAGCCTGCCCTGGGATTTTTCCAGGGCAGGCTTGCTTTTCTATGACTTGCGAGGTTATTTGATGTTGATTTCTTGTAGGTTATAGAATCTTGCCGCACAAATATTTATCCAGTATCCCGGTCTGCCCTGGCCCTTTGCGTCAAAATCCCGGATGCCGCCGACAGGCAAGCCATCGATCGCCTTGACAGTTATGATATTCTCGCCATCCGCTATGGCTGTTTCGATTTGACTTTCTCTTTCATCCCAAAGCTCTGCTCTCGCTGCATAGATGGGAATGTATTGGCTGACAATAAAAATGCTTCGGATGGGATAGATGGCCATCACGACAAACAATATTGCGGCAACACCATGGAATCTTTCTGATTGGCTAAATCCTCTTGCCAAAGCGCCAAACATCCATGACACAATGACCAATGCGAGCGTCAACACAAATCTCGGAATGATCCTGGTTCGCGGATGAGGCGGGACTCTTTCAATATAAGCACTGGGCGCGAAACTCGAAGCGATAACCAGGAAAGCCGTTAAGGTAACGAAGAGAATAATTATTAGGATCGTTCTGGTTTGGCGCGATTGGTCTTTCGGAATATGATATAGATATCCCAACAGGAAGGCTGTGCCCATAATTGCCAGATGCGGGAGCGGCAGATCTTTAAAGGAGAATTTCACAAAGTCGTATGAGAACTTCAGGATGAGCAGGGGTAGCTCAGTAAGGCTGGCGGTCTGACCGTACAGCGCCACGCGACTCGTGTTGGTGGGTGACGAAATCAGGACCACCATGGAAAACAAGGCACCCATCAGTGCGGCGATCGCAACTGGCCGGGATTGTCTTGCCCACTTTTGTGTACGCAGAAACCAGGTGGTGCCCACATGGCAAGCCAGCGCTGTTGTAAGAGTGGCACACGCCGCCTCGGAAAAGCCACCTGCTAAAAAGGCTAGGATAGCAGCGACGCCGATCAAAACTGTGGCAGGCTTCTCGCGCACGCCCTGATGAGTTATCAAGGCGAACACGAATATTCCGATAACAATGGGTTCAAAGTACGGCAGGGAGCCAGAGCGCCAATACAAACTTTGATATAAATGCGGCGCGAGATACAGGGAATAATAAATTGTGATGAGCGTGACGATGGCGAGTGCTGAATGGGACAAGGATGCGTCGGCTATTTTATTTATATTCCATAAGCACCAAAATAAGCCCAGTGCCAGCAGAATAATATTTAGGGGCGTCATGATTTGGACCCCTAAGATTCCCATAGAGTATAGCAGCCCCGAAAAGAGAGTCAGCGAATAGCGATTTGCCGCGTAGGTGGTGATATGAGAATAGCCCTTGAGGGTGTTGATAAAACCCAGTTCATGCAGATCAGCGTTGTAACACCAGTCATCTGCCCAGTAGCGGTTATAGATTCCCAGATACGCAAAAAACGCCACGCCCACCAGGAACAAAATAAGTGCAAAGATCGGGATCACTCTTTTGAAATGAGCTGGCACGCGGAGGTCCTCTAAAAATTAGCAGTACCAAGACTGGACATACGATTAAGGTTGTTGGAATGTAAGTTTGATTCCACCCTGAAAGGATTCGCCGGCCGGAGTTTGGCAGGTGGGGGCGGCGAGACCTGAGGCAATGTCGCTGCCGGCTGCGAGTCTTACGGTGTAGATCAGGTCTGGCGACATGCTGTAATCTGCATAGCCATTGCCCAGTTCTGGTTTCAGCCCGGTGAAGAATTGCTCTTCACCATTATCCCAGGTGATGATGATCCTGGCACCTGCAACCTGTCTTCGGCTGGAACTGAAGACAAGCACCTGGAGCAAGCCATCGGGCAAATTTGTATCGCAGATGGGATCCTGTGAAACCAGTGCAAAGGGTGCGCCCACGGTCGGGATGAGTGTCCGCGTGGGGCGGGGAGTTGGGTTGTCTGTGACAGGCTGCGTTGCTGCGAGCTCCGTGTCAGTGGCTTGAGGCGTCTCGGTGAATTGAAATGGAATATCTTCCGGGGTGGGTGGGAAAGTTGCAGCGGCAGAAGCCTGCAGCGGTGGATTGTTTTTCAGCGTCGAGATTGGTGATGGCAGCGACTCAGGCACCGTTCCATTTTCCAGCGCGAGGGCAAGCGCCGCAAGTTGGTCAGCCTCGGCGAACTCTCCGGCGGCGATCAGCCGTTGAGCTTGTGAGTTTAGCGTTTCGGTCGAAGTCGAGGTCGAATTGCCGAGCAGGGAAAGCCGAGCCAGCGCCCGCGGCAGATTGCCGGTCGCCGCATAGGAGGCGGCAATGGCAGAGCGATAATCGTCCTTGAAATCGGCGCGCAAGGCAACCGGTTCGGAGTCATAAACTTGCAGAGGGTTGATGGTCCAGGCGTAGACCAGACCCAGCGCAAATCCGGCGAGCAGCGTGAGAAGAACACCCCAGGGGATGCGTTTCATTGGATCCCGCTCCAGGCTTGCAGCGCCGTGACCAGTTCCTGAATGAGGGCGATATCTGAATCGGCAAAACTGTTTGCGCGTGCGAATGCCAGACTATCCGCCGCAATTGCGGAGGGGGATTGCGAGCCAAAGATCGCCAGGCGGCGCGCTGCGAGACCCGGGTCTTCTTCCGTGCGATACGCTTCAGCCACCATCAGCACGTAATCGGTTTTATAGTCGGCTCGCAGGGTGTCGGGGGTCAGGTCGAAAAATTCAACGGGGTCTATGACCCATCCGTAGGCGAGACCCAAGCCGATGCCCGCGACCAATGCAATGAGGATGAAGAACAAACGGGTTGATTTCATGAATGGATGAATATCCGAGCAGGTGACCGGCGGCACCCAGAGACACTCCCTTACCGTTGCTGTCTTTCGACCCTGGCGGGGTTTGGCAGGCTCTGCCGCGCCGGGCCTGCCCGGACGCTGGCAAGGATACCCGATGTAGGAGGGTGTGTCAATCAAGCTTTTGTGAGCTGGTGTCATTCCTTTTCAAGAATATTGGAGAATACAAAAATCCTAAATTGAGGGCGGTGCGGTTTGCTTATAAAATCTATTTCCGGACCTGCAGTGATAGTTCCATCTACGAAACGTACTACGGATTTTCAGGGATCAGCGCTCTTGAGAATCCGTATGCCTATGCTATACCTATAATAGCGGTATCCTGCTCGACTTTGCAGCCTAAATTGGTTTAGCCGTATGAGACTTAGAAGCGATTAGGTCGGATACAATGAAACCACGGGTTAGGTTTTAGTGAGTGAGGAGACTCTGACTTTATCAGGGGTCGAAGTGTTCGTGGCGGAGTTAGAGAATGTCTGGCGAGAAGTGAACCGTGGAATTTCGCTCTTCATTGCAAATTCCAACAATGATTTTGGCAATATGTCAAACTTCGATCGAGAGGCGGTGTTCCGAATCAATTTCGGAGTAAGCAAAGAGATGCTGTAAGAACTGGAAAGCAGGACCCAGCTCTTACGGCGTTGACTATGCTGTCCCAGGTGTCTTCCTTCTACCGCCTCACTCTGCGCGACTGTACTTCGTCTGCGTACTTGATCCGTTCAACGCAAATCGAAGAAATGACCTATTAGCCATGAGCAGCATGGACCGACATGCCTTCTGCTTGGTGTGTTGGGAACTAATCGAAAACCAATTTCCATTTGGATTGGCAGGCGGAATACAAGAAAGCCGCAGTCACGGTACTGACCCAATTAACAAGATTGCATGCCAATACCATTGCAGTTTGTATTTGTGCGTCGTAAAATGGACACAGCA
>Ga0134123_10003039_pt1 | contig 10904 bp, 6 predicted proteins | sample KB303_FD_96460 | JGI IMG/M metagenome (GOLD analysis project Ga0134123, IMG submission 96460) | Terrestrial soil microbial communities without Nitrogen fertilizer from Kellogg Biological Station, Michigan, USA - KB3-0-3 | ecosystem: Environmental > Terrestrial > Soil > Unclassified ...
ACGTCGCCCTTCTTGAACGTCCGGTACCGCTTGCCGCCGAGATTGAACGGCTTGTAATAGATCTGGTTGGGATCGTCGTGGTTGCCGAGCGCCGCGTTGAACTCGACCTTGTCGTCGATCAGCTTCTTGTAGGGCCTCTCGAACTTGTTCAGGAAGTCCTGTGGGCGCTCCGATCCGTACATGTTGTCGCCGAGCATGATGGCGAACGTGAACGGAAACTTCTCCCTGTACTTGATGATCACCGAGGCGGTTTCGTACTGCCCGGAATCACCGGTGCCGGTGTCGCCGATGACCAGGAAGCGGATGGAGTCGGCCTTGACCGGGAGCCGGAGCGGCAGTTCCTGCCCTGCTGCGCTGAAACTACGGAGGGCGGGCGCGAACGAAAGCGCAAGCGCAAGCGCCAGGGCGGACAGCGCGGTACGGCGCGTCATCAGGCGTCTCCTACTTCTTCAACACCGCCGGCGCGGCGTCCGGCAGCACGTCAACGATCAGGTTCGCTTCGCTGTCGCGAAGAATCAGGGTGCTCTGCACGAACCGGTACTCGAGGGGTTTCGGCAACGCCGGCAGCTGGCGAAGCACGCCCGGCGGAAACGTCGCCAACGGGTACGCGGTGGGATAGATCTCGTTGACCATCGGCGTGAAATTCGGGAGCTCCTCCTGCGAATCCTCCCGATTGCGAATCGCGACCGGGCCGCGCTGCTTGAACTCGTTGCGGATGATCTCCTTGAACAGGCGCGCCGGCTCCGGCGCAAACAGGTCGCCTGGCTTGGCGCCCGCGCGCGCCGCGCGCATCGCCTCGCCCAGCGCTTTTTCGCGCGCCGCGATTTCCTTCGGCGACTTCGTCGGGTCGAGCTTGCCGACCTTTTCGACAATCTTCCGCTGGAGCGAAGTGTAGTCCTGCACGCGCTTCAGAAACTCGGCCGTGGCGGGCGCCGTCTGATTGATGGGCTGGGGTCTGGCGTGCGCCCTCCCGTTACCCTCCGTGGGTGGCTGCTGGAACAACGCGAGAAGCAACAGGGACGTAAACAACGGCATGGCGGCCCTCTATAGTAGAGGTGCAAGGTTCCTGCCGATTCGCTAGGATGTGCGCCATGACCCGCCAGCCCTCGTCCATTACCGCGGCGCCGCGAAGCGCCGACGTCGCCTCCCAGACCGCGCGTGCCTTCGTCAAGATGCGCGAGATGCTCCTGCGCGGCGAAGTCGCCCGCGGCGACCGCCTCTCGGAGCTTCCGCTCGTGGCGCGGCTCGGCATGTCGCGCACGCCCATCCGGCTGGCGCTCGAACGGCTCGCGCACATCGGCCTGCTCGAGACGACGGCCACCGGCGGGTTCAGCGTCCGCGAGTTCACGCTGTCGGAAGTACGCGACGCGATCGAAGTGCGCGGCGTCCTCGAAGGCACCGCCGCGCGACTGGCCGCCGAGCGGCTCACGGACTCGTCGGAGCTCGCCTCGTCTGAACACCACTGCCGCCGGATGGAACGGCTCGAGCGGCTGACCGCCGATTCGTTTTCCGAATACATGGACGCCAACGAGGCGTTTCACTCGGCCGTCCTGGATCTGGCGAAGAGCGCGATGCTCCGGCGCGCGCTCGAACTGACCAACTCGCTGCCGTTCGCCTCGCCGAGCGCGATGGTGTTTCCGACCTCGATCCTGCCGAAATCCGACGAGACGCTCGCCATCGCCCAGGAACATCACCACGGCATCCTCGAAGCGATCGCCAAACGTCAGGGGACGCGTGCCGAATCCCTGGCCCGCGAGCACGCCCTCCTGTCCCGCCGGGTGCTCGACGTTGCACTCTCGGACCGCGATGCCCTCAGCCGTGTGCCGGGCGGATCCCTAATCAACGTAGCGACTTAGCGCGCTGTATACAGATCTTTGGATTTTCAAGTTTCTAAACAACAAAAAGCCCCGTAACTGCTTGACCCTCCGATAGGTTGCCGATATTCTTCGCCGACTCTGTATGCAGGTCTTACTACCTGTATATGGATTGAGAGCGGTCCGCCGTCGCCAAGCGACGGCGAGACTCGCGGGGAGTGAAGTCAAGGTATGCGAACTGTGACGAAGTGTTTGGCAGTACTCGTCCTCCTGCTGCTTCCGGCCACGGCGCTCGCGCAAGCGGCGCTGACGGGAACAGTGAAAGACGCCTCCGGTGCGGTTCTGCCGGGCGTCACCGTTGAAGCGTCGAGCTCGGCGCTGATCGAAAAGACCAAGGCGGCGGTCACGGACGGCTCGGGCCAGTACCGGATCATCGACCTCCCGCCCGGCACCTACTCGGTGACGTTCACGCTGACCGGCTTCAACACCGTCAAGCGCGAAGGCGTCGAGCTGACCGGCTCAGCCATCATCACCATCCCGGCGGAAATGAAAGTCGGCGGCATCCAGGAAACGATCACCGTCACCGGTGAGACGCCCGTCGTCGACGTGCAGAGCGCCAAGCGCGAACTCGTCATGAACCAGGCGGTCATCGAGACGCTCCCGGCGACGCGCGCCGCGGGCGCGCTGCTCAACGCCGTTCCCGGACTTCAGGTGGACACCAACGGCACGGCGCTGTCGCCGACGATGACCTTCTTCAACGCGCACTCGAGCACGATCAACTCGGGCTTCGTCGCGGGCGAAGGGCGTTACACCGTGAACGGACTTCCGGTGAGCGCATCACGCAGCGGCGGCCCCTCCTCCTACGTCTACGACACGGTGAACGCGCAGGAAGTCGGCGTGACCGTGGGCGGCGGCATCGGCGAGAGCGACATCGGCGGCCCGGTGATGAACATCATCCCGAAATCGGGCGGCAACTCGTTCAAGGGCTCGGCGTTCCTCAACACCGCCGGCACCTGGTCGAGCACCTCGAACCTGAGCTCCGACATCCAGGCGCTCAACCCGAACCTGAAGCCGGCGGTCGCCATTTCAAAAGCGTACGACTGGAGCGGCGCGTACGGCGGGCCGATCCTGAAGGACCACCTCTGGTTCTTCGGCTCCTACCGCGCGCTCGACACGTCGACGCCGCAGGACGGCATCGTCGCCAACGCGAACGCCGGTCTCGCCTCGCGCTGGGACTGGGTCGGCGACAACTCGACCAACACCCGTCTCGTGCAGGGCCGCCAGATGATCATCGGCCGGCTCACGGCGCAGGCCGGGTCGAGCCGCTTCCGGTTCAACTCCGAATATCAGCATCGCTGCGAGGGCACGCCGCTGACCGCCGCCGGCCAGGGCTGCCACAGCCGCGGCGCTGACTGGATTGGCCTCGGCAACAACACGGCGCCCACGCAGATGTCGCCGGAAGCGACGTCCACGGCGGCACGCGGCTACTTCGACGTGCCGTTCTACGTGAACCAGGGCGCCTGGACGATGACGCCGACCAACAAGATCCTGATCGAGGCGGGCGTCAGCCTGTTCCGCTATCAGCCGATCTTCGGCCACCCGCCGCCCGACGGCATCACCAACCTGATTCCGGTGACCGAGCAGTCCAATGCGATCAACACCGGACAGTCGCTCGCGGCCTTCGGCGTTCCGGCCACGGGCCTTCCCTTCGCGCCGGTGGCGAACTACCGCTATCGCGGCGTCGAGTCGTGGGGCCCGGCGTCGGGCAAGAACAACGACATCCTCACCTCGGTCTCGTACGTCACGGGCGCGCACAGCGCGAAGGTCGGCTTCCAGTCGCGCCGCCTCGACCTGCAGGACGATGACCTCGCGGGCGACACGCAGCTCGGGTACCGCTTCAACCAGGGCGTGCCGAACGCGGTCAGCTACTACCTGCCCGAGATGGGTCGCCGGACGATTACGTACAACACCGGCCTCTACGTGCAGGACACCTGGACGAAGGACCGTCTGACGCTGCAGGGCGCCATCCGCTACGACCGCGTGACGAGCTATGCACCGGTCGAGGGCAATGGCACGTTCGGCAAGTCAGGGTTCCTCAACCCCACGCCGATCACGATCGCGGAGACGCCTGGCGTGCAGGCGTACAACGACATCACGCCGCGTATCGGCGTGGCGTACGACGTGACCGGCAACGGCCGCACGGCGATCAAGCTGAACTGGGGACGCTACCTCGCGTATGCGGCGAACGACTCGCCGTACACGTCGACGAACCCCGGCGCGACGATCACGCGTAACGTGCAGAATCGCGGCTGGAATGCATCGCGGGCGGCCGGCGGCAACGGCGACCTGGTCGTGAACTGCAACCTGCTCAACCCCGACGCCAACGGCGAGTGCGCCGCGGCGACCGGCCCGGCGCGCACCTTCGGCCAGGCGGGCGCGGCGACGATCGTCGACCCCGCCGTGCTGAACGGCTGGGGCGTGCGTCCGAACGACTACCAGACCACGCTGACCTTGCAGCGCCAGGTCGTGGATCGCGTGTCGGTGGATCTGAGCTACACGCACCGGACGTTCCACGGCTTCTTCGTCACCGACGACCTCGGTCGCAACGCGGCGACGGCGTACGAAACGTACTCGCTCACCGCGCCGGCCGACAACCGTCTGCCGAACGCGGGCCAGCCGATCACGTACTACACGGTCAGGGCGGCGGCCAACGTCACGGGGCAGACGATTCTGCGGCCCGAGACGTACTACGGCCCGGAGCGCGACAGCCACTGGAACGGCGTGGACTTCACAGTGAACGCCCGGCTGAGGCAGGGCCTCGTCCTGCAGCTCGGCACGTCGACCGGCGGCGCGGTGGTCGACACCTGCTCGACGGTCACGACGTTCAACAACGTCGGCCTCGGCGGCGTCGAGAACGGTCCCGATCCGCGCGGCTGCCGCAACGTTGACCCGTGGCAGACGACGGCGCGCGGACTCGCGAGCTACACGATCCCGAAGATCGACGTGCTCGTCAGCGCCACCGTCCGCTCGCAGCCGCCGATTCAGCTGACGGCGAGCTGGCAGGTGCCCAACTCGGTCATCCTCGCGTCGCTCGGCCACCTGCCGGCGGGCGCGACGGCGACGGGCACCACGACGTTGCAGCTGCTTCCGAACGCCGACTCCAACAAGCTCTACGCGGATCAGCGCCGGAACCAGATCGACATGCGCCTGGCGAAGGTTCTCCGGTTGGGCAGGACTCGGACGGACGTCGGCATCGACGTCTACAACCTGCTGAACGCGAACTACGCGACGGCGTACAACACGACCTACGTCTACAACACCGACAACTCGCCGCGCGCGGCGGGCTGGGGCACCCCGACGGGCATCTTCCAGCCGCGGTTCGTGCGCTTCAACGTGACGGTGGACTTCTAGCAACGCAACGTCCGGCTGAAGCCGGACGCTACGAACGTCGAACCGCGAACGTCGAACCGCGAACGTCGAACACTGAGCCCCGCGTCCGGGAAACCGGGCGCGGGGTTTTTCATTTCAGAAATAGAGACTTCGGCACCGAGCCGACCACGACCTGCGTGTTGTCGACGACCTCCGCGATCCGGAAGTCGATCCCGACGCTGCACAGCGAGAGCGCTTTGGCCGGCGTCAGTCCTTTTTCCTTCACCAGGAAATCGATCGTCTCGACCACGGCCTTGCGCATCGCACGGTCGAGATCGAGATCGATGCCCATCAGGTAGACGTGTCCGGCGTCTTCGGCTCGCGGTCCGGCAATCGTTTTTCCTTTCAGGACCGTGAAGCGGAACACGCCGGTGAGCGATTGTTCGATCGCATTGCCGCTGACTTCGCCGTCGCCCTGGACGCCGTGCGGATCGCCGACGTAGAAGAGCGCGCCAGGATGAAACACCGGGAGGTAGAGCGTCGAGCCCGTCGTCAGATCCTTGAAATCCATGTTGCCGCCATAGACACCGGGCGGATTCGAGGTCTGCAGACCGTCCACGCGAACACCGGGGTCGCCGATCTTCGGATGATCCGGCGCCACCGCCATGGTCCCGAAGAACGGACGCATCGGCACGCGAATGCTCTCGGAGAAGAACGCCACGGCCTTGCCGTTCTCCATGCCCGTGCGAATCAGATGGCTCGTATTCGGAATCTCCATCACCGGGATCGGCGCGCCGGGCGCGGTGGACGCCGGATAGCCGGCGGAGAACACGCCGCCCGTCGAGCTCGTGGAGTTGATGCCGTACGGCACGCGTGTCGAGATCTCGAGAAACTCGATCTTCAGCGAATCCCCGGGCTCGGCGCTCTCGATGTACAGGGGACCAGTCAGGATGTGCCCGCCCCCGCCGCGTTCGGCCGGCGGCGTGGCGTTCCGCTTTGCCCAGAGGTCCTTCACGTCCTGGAGCACTTCGTCCGGCTTGACGCCGAGCTTGCCGAGAAACGTGACGGGATCTTCCTGCTGGGTGGCGCCACGCTGCGACAGCGTGTCGATACGAACCACCGCGCCCGACGGCACTTTGGCCACCGGCGCGCGGTCGATCGGGAACACGCCGAGCACCACGTTGTCCGGCGTGGACCGGACGTGGACCGTAGGCGTCGCGGCCGCGCACAGCGCGAGCGCAGAGAAAGCGGCGAGCCTGCGCATCAGAACGACATCCTGAATGCCAGCTGCCCTTCGCGCGGCACGTACGCGTTGCCGAGGTTCTGGACCGGCTGGCCGAAGACCGCGGTCTGCGCGGCGTTGGTCGCGCTGAGCGACGTGTTGAAGCTGCCGTAGTTCTCACGGTCGAACAGGTTGTAGATCTCCGCAATGAACGACGCCTTCAACCTGCCGGCGATGCTGAAGTCCTTGGTGATTCGCAGATCAACCTTGTGCAGGGGCAGGCCTTCGAGCGCGTTCCGCGGGATCACCGTGCCCGATGGGATCGTGGTCGGACCGTCGAAGCGATCCGCAACCGCCGCCGGCACGATGATCGTCGGCGCGGCGGCGCCGGTCGAGAGCAGGTTCAGGCGATTGCTGCCGGGTTTGCCGTAGGGTGTCGCCGAGATCGTCGCGTTGTAGCGCGTGCCGGAGCCGTAGAAATACGACACGCTCGTGCTGATGCCGAACGGCATCTGATAGATCACCCACGCGCGCGCGGTATGGCGCTGGAAGTCGGTCGACGTTGCGTATTCTCCATCCAGGTAATTGAACTGATTGTTCGCGCCCGGCGACGAGATGCCGAGGCCGCCGTCGTCGTGCATCGCGAACATCAGCGTATAGGTGAGGCCGCTCTGGACCCGGCGCTTCAATCGTCGCGTGACGCTGGTCGCGAGCTGCGTCTGGTCGCGGTGGCCGTTGCTCGTGTAGTACACGATCTGGGTGTACGCCGAATTGGGACGGCTCGTCGATGGGTTGCTGTTGTAGCCGGTCGCCGGATCGAAAAACAGGTTCGGATCGTGGCTCCGGCCGTCACGGTACTCGTTGTAGTGCGTGAGGTCGGCCTCGAACCCCGTGACGTCGTTGACCTGCTTCTGGAATCCGATGCTGCTCTGCCACGTGTACGGATTCCTGTAGTCGGGGCTGATGATCCGCGGCGACTGCGCCGGCATCGGCGCGATCCCGGCGAAAATCTGATCGCCGGTGACGCCGCACGTCGGGTTGGTGACGAACAGGGATCCGTTCGCGCACAGACCGCTCTTCGCTGGCGTGAACGATCCTGTCACCGTCTGGCTGAAGACCTGCTGGCTGTACGACAGGTTCGAGAACGGATACGTGAAATAGAGGCCGCTCCCGCCGCGGATGACGAACGACGGCGCAACCTGAAAGACGAAGCCCCCGCGCGGCGCGAAGTCCCGGTGATCGTGCATGCCCGTCTTGTAGCCGAAATCTCCGGATTCGACGCCGTTGGCGATGTTGACCGTCGTCACCGGCACGCCGGGCGGAGAGAACACGCCGAGGTCGTCGTCCCAACGCACGCCGTAGTTGATGCTCAGCCGGTTGTTCACGTGCCAGTTGTCGCCGAACCACACGGCCATCTCCGGCCGTGGAATGTCGATGAGCCAGCCGGACTGATTGAAGCTCTGGTCGTAGCGCAGCACGAAGGGATTCAGCGCCGCGATGTTCCATTTCGACGTGTCGAACGGCGCGTTCTGCGGAATGAGCGACGACAGGTTCGCCGGCACCGACGTCATCGTGAAGACGCCATTTTTGCGGATGTGCCAGTAGCCGGTGTGCGCGACGTGCAGGAACTCGCCCCCCATCTTGAAGTCGTGAGAGCCCTGATGCCGGTTCAGCTCGTACCGGCCTTCCAGCACCCGCTGCCACTCGACGCTCGGCAGGTTGTACGGGGCGCCGATCGTGAGGCCGGGAAAATCGAACTCCGGCGTACCGACGACTGAATCGAGCGGCGTCTGCCCGAAGAAGAAGTCGTCGTAGCCGACGCGAATCTGCTGGACCGTGTTGCTGTTGATGACACGCGACCACGTGCCGAGTACATTCGTCGCGTAGCGATCGAGGATATTGGCCGTGGACGGATAACTGCCGCCGCCGAGATTGAACGGATTGCTCCAGTCCCAGCGCGATCCGCGGATCGACAGCTGGTCTTTGTTCGACAGCACGGTGTCGACGCGTGCCAGCAGGCTCTTCTGCGTCGTCTTCGTGGGGAACGTGAACGTCTGCCCGCTCAGTCCGGCCGGCGCGGAGAAGATCGTTCCGGGCTGGCGCTCGTACTCGTACGAGACGAAGTAGTGCATCTTGTCGCGGACGATCGGCCCGCCCAGGGTCCCGCCAATCTGCTGATCCGAGTACGGCAGGACGGCCTTCGCGACCTTGTCCGCGGCGTTGAACTTGTCGTCGCGAAAGAAGCCGTACACGCTGCCGGCGCTGCTGTTGGTGCCCGACTTCGAAATCGCCTGGACCTGGATGCCGGCGGAGCGTCCCTGCGTGATGTCGAACTGACTCGTGACGATCTGAAACTCGGAGATCGCATCGCGGCTGAACGCCGGCTGGCCGAATCCCGAACCTGCGAGCTTTTGCGTAATCTGCTGGCCGTCGAGATTGAGCTGAAAGAAGTCGTCGTTGCTGACGCCGGGCTGGTTGCCGATGTTGTTGGCGGTGATGCCCTTCACCATCATCGACAGCTCCATCCAGTTGCGGCCCTGCAGCGGCAGCTGCTCCATCTGCCGCCGGTCCACGTTGCCGCTGACCTGCGACGAGGTGATGTCGACGAGCGGCGCCTCGCCCGTGACGGTTAGTTCTTCGCCGACCGTCGCTACCCGCAGCGTGAATGGCACCGCCGCGTTCTGCCCGACCAGCAGCTCGACGGACGGCACGACGAGACCGCCGAAGCCGGAGAGGTCCGCTCTGACCTTGTACTTGCCCGGCGCGAGCTTCGGCAGACGATAGTCGCCGCGCTCGTCGGTCAGGGCGACGGCCGCCGTCCCGGTTTCGAGATTGGTGGCCGTCACCGTGACGCCGGGAAGGACGGCTTTCGTTTCGTCGGTGATCGTCCCGACGAGGCTGGCGTCCTGCGCGAACGCGGACGCCGATGTCAGAAGAACGAGACCGACAAAGGTGAAGAGGAGTCTATGACGCATGCGCGCGCATGGTGCAAGCCGTATTCCCCGACGCGATCCCAGGCTGACACATCGCAACTACGGAGAACAGGAGACACGCGCATCCCGCGTTCGCGCGCGCGTCGCACACTTGTGTGTGGATTTCACGCAAAGGCGACAAAGCCGGCGACAGAAAAGACGATCGGCGCGGCTCGGGCGCTGTATAGTTGACGCGTTTTCCCCGGAGGCCTCTATGAGACTCGTTGTGTTCGGACTTCTTCTTGCGGCCGCTCAGCCTGCCTTCGCGCAACAGGTTCCGACAGCCAGGCCTTCGCTCCTCTTCAGGGAAGACTGGCGCCTGCCGGCACACCAGGGCGCGGCAACCGATGACAACACGCGCTTCGAGTTTGGCGTCACCACGAACGCCAACGTCGATGCGAAGCTGTACGGCCCGGGATCGGCGCCGGTGCGCGCGGCGGAGCACGAGGGACGCGTTGATCTCTGGAATGGCCTCGCGACCTCGCCGGTCGCCGTGACCCTCAGGGACAAGCGCAACTTCATCGACCTCACGGGCCTCGCGCGCCTCCGCTGGATCGTGCGGACCAACGCGATCCACACGCTCTACCCCGTCGTGAAGCTCGCGGACCAGACGATGGCGATCGGCAATCGGGCGATCACGACCAACGGCGACTTCCTCACCGTGGAGATCGCCTTCGCCGGCATGACCTGGTACAAGCTCGATCCCCAGAAGATGATCGTGATGACCGAAGTGAAGAATCCGGACCTGAGCAGGATCGACGAGGTCGGGCTGGCGTCGCTCGCGCCGGGCGGCGGTCACGGCATCGCGGGCTCGTTCAACCTCTCGACGGTCGAGCTCTTCGCGAAAGGCGTGCCCCGATGAAGCGCCGCGACTTTCTCTCGACGGCCTCCCTCGCCGCCGCGGGCGTCTTCGCCGCGCGGTCCGGCGTCCTTCGCGCAGCCGCCTCCGGCGGACCTGTCGTCGAGACCGCCTACGGAAAAATCCGCGGCACCCTGGACCGCAGCGTGTACGCGTTCCGCGGCGTGCCCTACGGCGACACGACCGCCGGCGCGAACCGGTTCCTGCCGCCTCGTAAGCCGCAGGCATGGACCGGCGTCCGCGACGCGATCGAGCTCGGGCATCGCGCCCCGCAACTCGACGCGCCGCGCGTACCTGAGTGGTTCGTCATGGATCGGACCGAGCCGCAGGGCGAAGACTGCCTCGTCGTCAACGTCTGGACGCCCGGGCTCGACAGCCAGAAGCGCCCGGTCGTCGTCTGGCTGCACGGCGGCGGCTTCACGGGCGGAAGCAACGGCTTCACGGCGTACGACGGCGCGAATCTCGCGCGGCGCCACAACGTCGTGGTCGTCGGCGTGAACCACCGGCTGAACGGCTTCGGCTTCCTCTACCTCGGCGAGCTGTGTGGCGACAAGTACGCCGATGCCAACGCCGGCATGCTCGACATCGTCGCCGCGCTGCAGTGGACGAAGGACAACGTCGACCGCTTCGGCGGCGATCCCGCGAGCGTGACGATCTTCGGGCAGTCG
>Ga0134123_10003041_pt1 | contig 10897 bp, 16 predicted proteins | sample KB303_FD_96460 | JGI IMG/M metagenome (GOLD analysis project Ga0134123, IMG submission 96460) | Terrestrial soil microbial communities without Nitrogen fertilizer from Kellogg Biological Station, Michigan, USA - KB3-0-3 | ecosystem: Environmental > Terrestrial > Soil > Unclassified ...
CGCGCACGCACGGCGCCTGGCCGGGGATCAGATGCAGGGACGACGCGCCTGCGCGCGTCATCGTGGTCACGCATAGGGCGGCGCGCGGCTACGTGTTCAAGCTCTACGGTCCTGAGGTTGACCTCTCCTACAACGAGCAGCTCCGGCGCTTCGAGAAGCGAGTGAACGGCGCGCATCTCTTGCGCGACCACGTCGCGGCAAGCGGGCTACGTAGGATCGTCGTTCCCCGCAAGTGGCTATGCGCGCTGCCGTCGCGTTTTGACGGCAAGAAGGGCCCGACCCGCGTCGTCGTGGCTGACCACATGGGCGTACTCGACAAGGACGCGTCCGCGCGCCTCTATGGGCGTATCGACGAGGAGCTCCTGACGGAGCTGTGCTCGGTCTTGTTCGCGCTCGGCGGTCTCGACTTCACGCCGCGCAACGCTCCGTTCACCGCGGACGGTAAGAAGATTGCCTGGATCGACACTGACCATGTGAAGCGCCTGAAGGACAAGATCGCGGCACGTAGGAAGTCCTTCGACAAGAACATCCACCGAGTGCTCTCGGGAAAGAACCTCCGGCGGGCAGAAGATTTCTGGGAGATCCTCGTCGAGCGATCCGGACTGCGCTGAAGTCTAGCGTCGGGGCCGGATCATCGATCGTGATACCGATCCGACGGTCGCGCAGTTCGCGAGGTACGTTGAGTGGATCCGCCGCTTGCCGTGTGAGACGACGGCGCGCACCGTGTCGGCCCCCATGATGTAGAGCGCGAGCGACCGGTGGTTCCCGCCGTTGATAAAATAAGTGCCGTGCAGTCCGGTGAACACGCGGATCGAGCCCTTGAGCTGATACATCGCCTCAGGGCCCTTGTCGACGAACCACTTCAGGGCTTCGCGCTGCGCGGGCCAGCCCTTGTGCCTGGGCTCGTTCTCCCCGAGGTACGCAGCTTTCACCTTCTGCGCGAGCTTCAGGAAGGGTACGTTGTGCAGCGTCTGGAAGCCGAACACGTCGCGGAAGCCGTGCTTGCGCCCACGGTGGACGCCGATCTCGCTGTGCGCGAGCATGAGCTTGACCATCGGGATCGTGACGATCTCGGCTTCGGATTTTTCCTTGCTCATGGTGGTGTGGTTGATGTTCGCACGAAGTCCGCGATCGGCGTGGGTAGATCTCAGGGACAACGCTCAGGCCGACGCGCGGCTTGCGTGGTCGGCACGATCGCCGCGAACGCGAGCAGTCCCGCACCCGAGCGTGGCAGCCTCCTTCGAATTGTGGTCTCTCGCGCGACTCTCCAGTGTGCCCAGAAAGCCAGGATGGCACCGTACGTCCATTGCTCAGGTGTCTGCATGGAGGGTCCTAGCGGTGCGATCGTTCGCGCTTGACAGCGCGGTTCCAGCCAAGATCGAACGTGATCGCGCAGTGGTTATATCCGCGATCGCCGTGCAGCATTATGAGATCCTACGCGATCTCGGCGTCGAACTATGCGGGCGTCGTGAGTATTTCACGACTGACGACCCTTCGTGGGCACCCTGGTCGTCCTGGCCGCTCTCGTCGCCCAAGCGATGGCCGTCTTCTCGAGCAGGGTGCTGGCTGCGCCGCGCGCGGCGGGTATCGACGCGAGCATTCGTGCAACGTCGAGGAACTCACCAAGAGCGACTAGATCGCCGGAGCGTCTCGGCGTCGCTCCGCGCAACCAGTCTTGCCGCGTGTCCGTCTTGTCAGCCTTATCAGCTACCGTGTCGCGTCGCTGCGCGCGGGGGTGGAGCTTCACGACACGCGTGTAAGCGTCCGCGATCGACGGCTCAGCGCCGGACCACACGAGGTACCAGACGACCGCGAGCGGTGATCGCTCCTGTGCCTGGATGCAGTGCACGAGCACCCGCTTGCCCGCCTGGATCCGCCACCAGATCGTCTCGGCGATCAGGTCGAGCTTGTGCGGATCAGCGTGCCATCCGTTGGGCCAATCGGCCATGAACGGCAGATCGAGCGAGCCGACGGGCTCACGCGGCAGCTCCTCCTTGCGCTTGTATCGCGACCGATATTCGGTCACCGAGATCACGGCCCACTCGTTGGGGACACGTGGCCCGAGAGCTTCCGCGTCCTCGCGGGTGCCAACATAGAGCTGGGGGATAATCTCGGTCGCGACCACGTGGCGAAGCGCGTATTATTGCACACTGATCGCTACCGATCGCCACGTCGTACGGCGATCCCCAAAGGCCGAATTTTTGACCTCCGTGCAGTTTGCGCACTAGGCTGGTCCCGCATTCATCATCGCATCCCGGACCGCGCTTGCTGAAATCAGCCATACATTCAAGCTAAAGGCGATGTTACCGCACGGCAAATTTTTTGACCCATCATTTACGATGCCTTGGTTGAGCTGGAGGTCGTGCCCGCCAAGGTCGCGCGCGGCAAGCGATCTGTCACCGCGCGGCTCGCGCTCCGCGTGGAGCGGCTGATCGAGGTGGGGGTCGACGAGCGGCTCGCCGGGCGCCGCCTGTCGTCACGCGTGCGCCCTTACTGCGGCCACCCACCCGTCGACTTCGCCGACGAAGAGACGAGCCAGTCAGGAGATCATCGGAGGATTCGCATCAAATGAACCGAATGGGATCGAGGCACCTGCACCACAGAAGCGACCCACTGCGTGCGCGCCGGTAAACTATCAGATCCGGATAATCATTCACACACCATGTCGATGACGTTCGGGCCACTTGAGCGTGCTACGCCTGCGGACACGACGAGCCCTGGGACCTGGGACCCCCGCTCCCTCAGTCGATCACACCTGCGAGAGATGCGGTAAATTGTGGGATCAGGGCGCAAAACACTGATCGCGCGAGCGCGCGAGCGGTCTGGTGCTTGCTGTGACAGAAGGCCTGCTCGCGCTGCCAACTCCTCGAAAGCTGACGAGTTCGGGCACTGCCGCCGGGGCCGCGCTCGCGAAGCATCACGCGTGATCATAGGCGCTCGCGATCTGCGCTATATGATCGCGTGGTGACAATCGAATAGTCAGTTACTGTAGAAGAAGCTGCTCGGCTGCGTGGAAGCCGAGACGACCCAGGACGCCGGCTGACGGATCGGACGGCGAGCGTAGAAGAAGCTGCTCGGCTGCGTGGAAGCCGAGACCTGAAGTCGGCATCCGGCTCGGTGCGATCGCGGCGGTAGAAGAAGCTGCTCGGCTGCGTGGAAGCCGAGACCGCGCATGCCGACGATCCAGACACCGCCGCCGGCGAGTAGAAGAAGCTGCTCGGCTGCGTGGAAGCCGAGACCACCACGGGGCTACCGGCGGGTGTGCTGGGCGCTGTGTAGAAGAAGCTGCTCGGCTGCGTGGAAGCCGAGACTTCGACTGGGTAAGGCCATCTACGGGCACGCCCGGCGTAGAAGAAGCTGCTCGGCTGCGTGGAAGCCGAGACGACGACGCGCTCCTCGGCCAGATACGCGCGGTGGGCGGTAGAAGAAGCTGCTCGGCTGCGTGGAAGCCGAGACCAGGGCACCTTCTGCCTCGCCGCGACGCATGGCGAGAGCAGAAGAAGCTGCTCGGCTGCGTGGAAGCCGAGACACCTACGTCGATACCTGGCCCACGTCCGAGACGGTTGTAGAAGAAGCTGCTCGGCTGCCTGGAAGCCGAGACAAGCTATGGGGGCCGCTACAAGCGGCCCGCGTGCTCGTAGAAGAAGCTGCTCGGCTACGTGGAAGCCGAGACCGCTGGAGTAAAAGAAGCTGCTCGGCTGCATGGAAGCCGAGACGACCTCCACCGATGACCGTGTAGACGCGGGTCGATACGTAGAAGAAGCTGCTCGGCAGCGTGGAAGCCGAGACTACCTCGAGCGGTATCGACCGAGCCGGATCGACGCCGTAGCAGAAGCTGCTCGGCTGCGTGGAAGCCGAGACGAGGTCCAGATTGGCCAAGCCGGAGCCGATCAGTGCGGTAGAAGCTGCTCGGCTGCGTGGAAGCCGAGACACCAGATCAAGGCCCAGTAGAAGAAGCTGCTCGGCTGCGTGGAAGCCGAGACCTCCGATCTAGATGTGTGTCGTTGGGCCGTCGCTGAAGTAGAAGAAGCTGCTCGGCTGCGTGGAAGCCGAGACCTGAGGTGACAGGCCCATCCGGGTGGCTGCCCGGTAGTAGAAGAAGCTGCTCGGCTGCGTGGAAGCCGAGACGTGATCGCGTCGACCTGGGCGCTCACGGTTCCACGTAGAAGAAGCTGCTCGGCTGCGTGGAAGCCGAGACGTCGAGAACGTGTGGCGCGGATCTAGGCCGAGCCAGCATAGAAGAAGCTGCTCTTCCGCATCGCCCGCCGCCTTGAGCGCACCCTGTGGACCGATCCGAAAGAGCTTACGCTCCATGGCCGGGCAGAGATCGTCAAGCAGTTACGCGCGAAGTTCGCCTCGGACCACGTCAGCCTTGCTCCGGTCGACAGGCTGGACGACTCACTCAATCCGCTGCCGGGAGCCTGGTACCGCCAGGGCGCGCTGCTCCTGGACTGTGCCTGTGACTGCCCAGCAGGACAGTGCTCTGATCAGGCGCTCACATGAAACGAGCGACTGCACCACGTCTGCTCCAGGGCCTGCTGCTCCTTAAAATAGGCCTGGCATGCCTCGACTTCGGACATCACAGTTCCTAAGACAACGACATCAAGAGCGGATGGTCGGACGTTCTTACGGTGGCGCACAGTGATCGAGACGTCGTGCCACACGGGGCAGACTCGGCTGACGATCGGCAGGCCGAGGAGCGTCTCATCGGGCACCACCGCGTGGTGGGGGCCTGAAATGCAGGCATCGGCGCCGGGCTGGGGCCGAAGCTTGTAGGCCGCGGCGTACTAGGCTGCTGGTACATCGGCACCACCGCCCGTGAAGACGCTACAGTGCGTGACCTTGAGGTCGACGATATCAAACGCCCCCGCGCACGCCGCGAGGACCGCCAGCCGTTCAGGTCGGAAGGGCTGGCGAGGACGAACCGTGCAGGTTGCCTCTGCGCCGTGGCCGATTTCAATGTCGCAATAGATCCGCAAAATCGCCCGAGATGAGCAATTCGCACGGTCGCTCAGGTCGATGTCAACGGGAGAGAACTCAGAGTCTTTAACGATTGCCATGGTTTGGTCCTTGGTCGAGTACACGCTCTGTGAGGTGGTTGAACACATGCCTCGCGTCCGCGCGCCTCCCGTGACGAAAGCCGGCGAGAACCTGGTGCGGCGGGTTTAGGCGGACCGCGACGACCCACCACATCCCGCGGGCATCGGCGGCGATGATCTGGACCAGGCAGCCCAAGTCACCTCCGCGTTGCAGGCGCTACACCGAAAGTCGGAGCGCTGGTCCTGGTGCAGCGAGCCAGGGGTTCACACCGCAGGTGCGGCATAGCTCGGCCATCACTTGACCTCTCACGGCTATAGTGGGTTCTGGTTGTCCCCGGTGCCGCTAGCGCTGCAAGCATGGCAGTGGAAATCGGAGCACTGGTCAGGTAACGTCGCCCCCGGCGGATGCGACCAACAGGCACGGCACGCGTTTTTATTCATCGTCGTGTTCCATCTCGAACTCTTGCATGGCTCTTTAGTTTTTCCCCGGCTGTTGGTTCACGTAGTCGGCAACCAGGCGGGCCGCCTGACGTCGGCTGATGCCGGGAGGATCGTGCTCCGCACTGCCGTCCTTGACGAAGCAGTTGCATTGCTTCTGGACGTGCACAATCGGTCCGAGCACGGCGCGCATCGCGCACGCGTAATGGTAACCGTCCATGAGCGCGTGCCGGAGATCGTCCGGCAGAATAGGCTCATTGCACCAAAGGCACGGCGGTGTCTTCACGTTTGCTCCTCGACCGTGTCGAGCGTTCCGAGCGCGCGCATCAGGAGATCGCGCACCGCGTCGGCGCGTGTGAACTCGACACCAGGGTGCTGCTTACCGAGGAGCTTCGCGTGACGATCGACGCGCACTAGCAGTCGTTTGGCGAACCGGAACGCTACCTGAGTCGTCTGCTCGCGGGGCATCAACCAGATGGTATTCAACTGGTCGACGGTGTCAACCATGCTCTGACTGTCGTCGTTATGCGTACACGTGTTGGGACCACTACGTCCGTAGGTGCGTCCTCGCCACGCGGCGGGATCACCAAGATCGAAGATCACCTTGAGCGCAACGTCCTCAGCGGAACTTGCCAGGGGTATCGGACTTACCGGGCGTGGCGGGCGTCTCAAGCTTGTAGGTTTTGTAGTCTACGGCCGCTGGGAGCATGTCCGCCAGAGCCTGCCTGGTCGCGGGCGAGCGGCCGACCACGAACACCTCGACGACCGCGGCACCGATGGCACCGATCGCAACGAGCGCCGCGAACGCGATGTACATCTTCTTGCGACTCGGCGGATGCGCGACCTCCGGCGACGCCCCATCGTGCTCAGCCGCCGGCACATATGGTTGGGCATACGGCGACCCAGGCGTCGCGTGGGGCGGCGATGGAAGCGGCGCGTACGGCGATGATGGCGTCAGCGCTGGGCTCTGGGCATTCGGAGGGACGGCGCCCGCCTGACCACAGGTTCCCCCGCCGATCGTGACGAGCCCTGCGGATCGGGCGGCTGGGCCGCGGCTCGCGCCCCCGATCTGCTCGCCGAAGGCTTCCATCATCGGCGGGCGGACCGCGGGATCCTTGGCTATCGCTCCCTGGATCAGGGCAGCAAGCTCGCGCGGCAGGCCGAGCTCTGGCCGGCGCTGCGACGGCGGGACTGGATGCTCGCGCAGGTACTTGGCAAGGATCGTCAGCACGGTCTGCGCCTCGTGCGGCAGTCGCGCGGTCGCCATCTCATAGAGGAGACAGCCGAGCGCGTAGCTGTCGGTCTGGCCGTCGATCGGCTCAGCACAGATCTGCTCGGGCGTGACGTGCTTGCCGTAGTGGCGAGCGACCGACAGGCTCTCGAGAACATCGTCCATCGCACGATGGGCAGACTGCAAGGGCCTTGGCCGGGCCTCGTAGACCAAGGGACAGAAGCGCCGCATCAGTTCGTTGACGCTCGTAACATCAAGCTGGCGGTGGTGCAGCTCGGCCTCGGCACGCCGCAAACAGCGGCGGATGAAGCCTCGGTCGAAGTGGATGCCGTTTCCGGCGAGCTGCGGGCGCACGAGCATGCCGCCGACCTGCTCGAGCTTTACCGCATGATCGCGGAGAAAGCGGGCGAGCTCTCGGTCGACCTGATCGAGAGGCTGCGCAAGCCTGTGGTTCTCGACTTCCGCCCAGAGGCCATTCTTGGTGTGCATATCGCGCACACACTCGGACAACTCGTAGAACTCTCAATTGGTGCGGATCACGGCTTTGTAGCGGGCAACCTCTTGCGCGAGGTGGTCGTCTGTAATGAGGCACGCGACCTCCAAGACATCATCGTGCTCGACGTCGAGGCCGGTTGTCTCCAGATCAAGGAAGGCAAGCATCAGGTCTCCGTTTTCTGCACTGCTGTCGTGAGTGCACGCGGTCATCCACGTGATCGCCCACGCTCACGGGATCCTTCGCGGGCGCGTCCGCTGCCCAGCATCGCTTGTCCTCGTTGCTTGTTCTCATTGTCGGGACAAGCCTCTTTCCCAGGATACTTCACGCGGATCCTCTCTGCGCCGTCGTCATCGAGGCCTCTAGTGCCCAAAAGCCGCACTCTGTGGCCGTGCAGAGTTGATGCTCGTGGCAACCGTCACAATGGTGGTCCTTGTACTCGCAACTCGCGAGTTTTCCGCGTTCCCATCGCGGCTGATGATCCATGCAGGCGAAACAAGCGCAGTCGCGCGGTCCATCACCAGGGACGCGTAGCGGCCACGGATTCGCAGGATCTTCGCAGTCACAGATCATCCACTCTGGTGGCGAACCTCCTTGAATCCAGCCGTGGAAGCACCCGCGCGAGTCCACGTGCCACGCCGGTGCTGGTGGACACTCACCCTCGGGGCTGCCGTCTTCGGCGAGTAGATCTTCGATGGTCATCGCCTTCTGGCTAGGCAGCTGTGGATCGTCGTCGTTCACGATTTATTGTGCCATTTCTTAAGCAAGCTTGATCGCGTACGGCGTCGCGGACTGCGACGTATCCGCACACCAGCTGCGAAGCGATCGGAGGATCGTATCGCACGCCGACAGAATCTCGTGGTCGGTGTTTCCTGCATCGATCGTTGTGGCGTACAGAAGCATCAGCGCTCGTGTAGCATCGATCGGGAGTTCTCTCTTCTGGTCAGCACTCATGGTCGAAACCTCGATCGCTTTGGCAAGCGGATCCTGTTCGCGCGCGTCATCGCGACAAACGTCCGGAACAGCTCGGGTCCCGCCTTGTCCTCGACCTCCTCGTGTGTGGCCTCCCCACGCATGACCAGGAGACGCACGCCGATCGAGGCGAATCCCATCACGCGGATCCAGCCCTGACAGGGGATGTCCCCGCGCTGGCTCTTGGGCAGTGCGCCAGATTTGTGGCAGAGCATCACGTGCATGCCGTCGTCCTGACAGTTTCGCCAGACATCTACAAAAGCTGCGGATCCCAGTAGCCGCGTGGCGCGTCGATACGCCAAGGGCAATTGTCGCAGGGGCGCCGCAGTTTTGCGGTCACCGACACTCGTGCGCCGCGATCATCTCGGCGAGACGGCCTGGATCACGCGCTCAAGTCGAGCCTGGGCGCCGGAGCGGCAGTGCTGGGCCAGCGACCGCACCTGCGCGACGACCAGACGCGCGGCGTCAAGTTCACACATCATCGCGTGTAGGGCATTGCTGGCCTCACGCTGCTCGTGCCAGGGTTCGCCGTGCCGGAGGATTGTCACGCGGTAGCCGTCCGCCGGAACCAGGAAGGTGTACTTGCCGTTGTCGACGGCGACGTGGTGCTCTTTTCTGCTGCCCATGGGTCACTCACTTCGTTGGGGTGTCGAGGAGCGAGAAAACGACGGCTCTTGAGGGACTTCTGTTTCACTCAGCGGGCGTGGGGAGCAAGTCGATCGCCTCGCCCGCCGCCTCGGCGGTCGCGGCCTCCGCCCATAATTGGTCCCGGACCTCTACGAGCCGCCCCAGGTCGAAACGGCGCACGGTCACCGGCCAGAACCGGCGGTTACTCGTCGTGTCGACGAGGTAGTCCGCAGAGCTGGTGGTGCCGACGACCACGAACTGCCGCGGCGCGTGTGTCAAATGCCGATCGTAGATCATGCGGGCTTCGTCGTGCGACCGCGAGAGGTATGCCTTGAGCGTGGCAACGCCCGACGTGGACATGGCGCTCAGTTCTGACGCTTCGACGATCCATTTGCCCTTGGTTGCCTCGGGTGGCGCGCACGACGGACCGCTGCGATGAGCATCGCGCGCGATGCGGCGCGGACGAAGGGAATGTCGTCGGCGCCGCCGAAGTCGACGAGCCAGCGGTCGATCCGCGGCGTGCCGTCCCAGATAAGGGCGTTGAGGTAGTCGGTGACGGCCTTCGTGGACTTGTTGTCGGAGGTCATCGATCTCGGATGTACCTGGCCTTGAGCGTGAAGATGCGGCGCATGGCGTGGCCGACCCGAGCACACCGTGCATCGTCTTGATGCGTGTTGCATAGTTGGCAGGTGGGTCGCAGATCAATCCTCCGGGCAATCCCCGACGGTTTTGAAGGCGGTCGTGAGGGTCCTCATGGCTTTAGAAAGTGGTCGCGCGGCTATGAGGAGCCTCGTCCAGCGCTCGAATGAGGGCGCGGATTTTGGTGCCGTCCACGACGCCCAGCGTCGCCTCGATTCCCGTACCCACCAGGAACGCCTGCGCGAAGCACATGTAGTTGCCAGCGTTCTCCGCCGTGACCCCCGACGCGAGGGCGAGGGCCGTACCACCGGCGTGCAGGCTCATCGTGCGGATCTTCTCGGTGCTGGCCGCCAGTCCCGTGCCAGGACCGCTCGTGCAAACGACGTCCATGCGCGACGACGCGAGTTCCGTCGCGCGGCCGAGGTCGCAGGCACCGATCTTCCGCTGGTACTTGAAGGCGACGCCACCGAAGTAGAGCCCGGACCAGCGCAGAGCGCAACGTGCCGCAACAAACTCCTCTGCCGCCGGCTGCAAGGTCGCCCTCTCGTCGATCCGAGCGTCGTCCGACCAGATCCCGTCAATTTGCCCGTCGCACGTGTTGAGCGCGACCTTGAGTGCCTTGGCAGGGCTGCGCGCGAGCAGGTTCACGCCGATCCAGAGCGCGGGGAATGTGTCGCGTACCTCCCTGACGAGGTTCAGCACCGCGCATTCCTCCATGCCCTGGTCGATGAGAAAGACGCCTCTAGTGCCTTCCCCACGAGCGACGCGAATGCTCTCAATGGCTGTGACGCGGCTGACTGGGTGGATCACCGGCAGGAGTACCCGAGGGACGCCGAACACTTGCTCAATCCGATTCATCCCTCACTCCCGCGCGCGCAGTACCTTAGCGCCGGCCGCAAGTACAGCACGAGGACCGAGCGTGGGACGATCACGATCCCTCCGGGGCGGACAACAGGACTGCGGTTGTCTCGTCAGCGCGCTGATTCAGCGCCGCGCGGATCCACTCGCTCAACGTCTCTCCCTCGCGCTTTGCAGTCCTTCGCCAGTTCCGCACATCACGGCGCATTACTCGGATGTGGAGATCTGTCGTTAGCCGCGCTTTCATCTTCCACAACGTGTACACAACGCGAACACGCTTGTCAATTCATCGGCCATCATGCTATCGAAGGGTCATCATCTCCCGCTGGCTATCCACAGACGTCACCACCATGCCCTTTAGAGCCATCGATGCCGAGATTTCGTCGATCAAGCGCGACCAGCGCGATGCTGCATTGCTGCGCAATGACAGCGGTGCGAACCTCAGACTTCTCTCCAATGAGGAGATCGCCTATGGACGCTGAGCTCCAGATGCTCGACGGAGCACCGTCGTCGCGCCTGGTTATCAGGCGGCAACGAGAGCAACAGCGGCGTTGTTATCGTTCGCAGTTGCAGATTGCCCATTTTTACGTGGCCATGGGC
>Ga0134123_10003042_pt1 | contig 10895 bp, 10 predicted proteins | sample KB303_FD_96460 | JGI IMG/M metagenome (GOLD analysis project Ga0134123, IMG submission 96460) | Terrestrial soil microbial communities without Nitrogen fertilizer from Kellogg Biological Station, Michigan, USA - KB3-0-3 | ecosystem: Environmental > Terrestrial > Soil > Unclassified ...
CGGATGCCACATCCCCGCCCCCATGAACACCTCGCCCGGCGCCAGGTGCAGGTAGTAGCCCGGCGCATCCGCGTCCTTGTCCGCCTCGAGCGCGAAGAAGAGCCCCGCGTTGGTCTTGTAGGGCGTCTTGTCGCGACTGAACCGCGTGTCGCGGTAGATGCGCAGGAGCGAGCCGCGGGAAGGATGCGGGTCGGCGGCGAGATGAGGGCTGATCGCCCTGAGCCCGGGGCGGATCGCGGCGATGAAGCCCAGCAGCGGGTCCCGCACCTCGAAGAGGTAGCGGTCCTTGTTCTCGTTGAACCACTCGCGATTGTTGTGGCGCCGGAGCTCGCCGAAGAAGCGAAAGAGATCGCGAGTGACGTACGGCGACGGCATCGTCAGACCGAGCGGTGCATGCCCCCGTCGACGTGGATGCGCTCGCCCGTGATGTAGCGGGCTCTCGGCGAGCACAGGAACGCCGCCAGGAACGCGACGTCGCCCGGGTCGCCGAAATAGCCGAGCGGGATGTTTTTCGAGAACTCGGCCTGGCTCTCCGGCGTCGGGTGCAGGCGCTTGTCGATCTGCTCGCTGTGTACCCGCCCGGGCGCCAGGCAGTTGATGGTGATGCCGTGACGCCCGATCTCGCGCGAGAGCCCTTTGGCCCAGGCGTGCACGCCCGCCTTGGCGGCGACCGCGGCGTTGACGGTCGACGGCTCGGCGCTGCCCGTGACGCAGAGAACCCGGCCCCAGCGGCGCTCGATCATCCCGGGCAGGAGCGCCTGCGTGAGCCGCCGCACCGCGGTGAAGTTGATCGAGAACGACTCGTCCCACACCGAGTCCGGTGAGTCCCACGGCACCGTGCGCGAGCCGCCGGCGTTGTTGATCAGGATGTCGACGTGGCCGTGGGCGGAGAGCGCGGCGTCGCGAAGCCGCGCGGCGGACTCGGCCTGGTAGAGATCGAGAGGCACCGCGAGCGGGCGCGGGCCTCCCGCGCGCTCGATCTCGTCCTGGAGCGTGGCGAGCAAGTTCGCCCGGCGTGCCGTCACGACGGTCTGCGCTCCCTCGGCCGCCAACACCTTGGCGATCTCGCGGCCGATGCCCACGCTGGTCCCGGTGACGACGGCGACCCTTCCCTTCAGCTCGAGGTCCATCCCACTCTCCGGCGAAGATCGAGGAGGCTTCCGAGGATCCCCTTGGGCAAGAACACGATGAACAGCACCAGCAGAACCCCATAGACCAGGTTGTCCCAGCCCACCGCGCGGGTGCCGAACGAGATGCGCAGCACCTCGGCCAGGAGAATCGTGATCACCGCGCCGACCGTCGGCCCGAGCGAGACGTAGAGGCCGCCGACCACGACCGCGAAGACCATCTGGAGCGACACGGAGATGCCGCTCACCGTGTCCGGCGAGATGAACATCTGGTACTGGCAGTAGAGGGCGCCGGCGAGCGCGGTCATGCCCGCGCTCAGCACGGTGATCTTCAGCTTCTCAGCGGTGACGTGGATGCCGGTCGCCGCCGCCGCGTCCTCGTCCTCCGAGATCGCCTCGAGCGCGTAGCGAAGCATGCTCCGGTCGACGCGGTACCAGATGTAGAGCCCGGCGGCCCAGACCGCGAGGGCGACCAGGTACCAGGTCGTTTTCTCGCTGAACTGCAGCGCCCAGACGGAGCTGCCGCCGCGGTACCGCTCCGGCGTGTAGCCGAGCGAGCCCCCGGTATAATCGCGCGTCGCCGTGATCACCTGCAGCACGATACCGGAGAGCGCCAGCGTGACCAGGGCGAAGTAGTGACCGGTGATCCGGAAGCGGAAGCACGGATAGGCGACGATCGCCGCCAGCGCCATGCCGGCCACGAGCGCCATCGGGATGCCGAGCCACGGGCTCACGTGCCCGTAGTTCCACGCCAGCGCCGTCACGTAGGCGCCGATCCCCATGAACCCGCCGTGGCCGAGCGAGACCAGCCCGAACCGTCCCATGACCGACCAGGACGTGTAAGCGAACGACCAGATGAGGATGATCACCAGGATGTGCAGCGGATAGGGCGAGTGGTAGACGAACGGCAGCGCGACCAGCGCGGCGCCGCCGATCCACGGGAGCACGCGGCTCACGAGCGCCGGGCCATCAGCCCTTCGGGCCGCACGAACATCACCACGATGAAGAAGGCGAACGCGAAGACGTAGCCCCACTCGAGGTCCAGGTAGAGGCCGCCCACCGAGATGATCTCGGCGAACACGAAGGCGGCCACGAACCCGCCGACGACGTTGCCGAGGCTGCCGAGGACGCAGATGAGGAACGTGATCGGCCCGAACGAGAGGCCGACGAACGGATGCACGTCGTACTGGAGCACCAGGAGGCACGCCGCGAGGCCCGCCAGTCCGCCGCCGAGCGCAGAGGTGACGAGATAGATGCGCCGGCTGTCGACACCCATGAGCGGCATGATCTGACGATCCTGGGCGATGGCGCGGATGGCCGTGCCCGTGTAGGTCCGGGTGAGCCAGAGATAGACGAGCACCATGCCGATGAGCGCCGCCACGAAGGCCAGCAGACGCGAGTAGCTGACGAACATGCCGGCGACCTTGAGCACCGGCAGCCGCAGGCCGAGGTTCTTGAACTCGATCCCGAAGAGCACGGTCGCGGCCGACTGCAGGAAGAACAGGACCCCGCCGGTGGCCAGGAGCTGGTTGATCGGCGCCGCGCCCAGGAGCGGGGCGATGACGAGGACGTGCAGGAGCATGCCGAGAATGGCGATGCTGACGATGCAGACGACGGCCGCCGCCCAGATAGGCGCGTGGTAGACGGTGTAGAGGAAATACATCCCGTACATGCCGAGCATGATGAGCTCGGCGTAGCAGATCCACACGACGTCGATGACGCCGAAGATGAGGTTGAGTCCGAGGGACAGAAGCGCCAGCACGCCGCCCAGGAGCACGCCGTTGATGAGCGCCTCCAGCAGATAGATGTCGAAGACATTCATGGCTACACGCCCAGGTACGCTTCGCGGATCGTATCGGTCGCCCGGAGCTCGGCCGCGCTTCCGCTGGCGCGGATGCTGCCGGCCTTGAGCAGATAGGCGCGGTCGACGACGCGGAGCACCTGCTGCACGTTCTGCTCGACGATGAGCACGGTGAGCCCGCGGGCGCGGATGCGCTTGACGAGGTCGAACACCTGCTCGACCAGCACCGGGGCGAGCCCGGCCGACGGCTCGTCGAGCAGCAGGAGCCGGGGCGCCGACATGAGGGCGCGGCCGATGGCGCACATCTGCTGCTCACCGCCGGACATGCTGCCGGCCAGCTGGCGCTGGCGCTCCCGGAGGCGCGGGAACAGCTCGTAGACGGTATCGAGCTGCTGGCGGAATTTCGGCCGGGCCGACGGCACGAAGCCGCCCATTCGCAGGTTGTCCTCGACCGTCATGCGCGGAAACAGACGGCGGCTCTCCGGGACGTGGGCGATGCCGAGCTCGACGATCCGGTGCGCGGGGGTTGCGGCTAGATCGGCTCCCTCCAGGCGGATCGAGCCCGACGTGGGCCGGATCAGCCCCGAGATCGCTCGCATCAGCGTCGTCTTGCCGGCGCCGTTCGGGCCGATCACGCCCACCGCCTCGCCGGCCTTCACCTCGAGCGACACGTCGAAGAGCGCCTGGAAGGTGCCGTACCCGGCACTGACGGACCTGAGCTCGAGCATCAGCGGCGCGCGGACGCGGCCGCGGACACCGCCGCGGCCTGGGTGCCCAGATAGACCTCGATCACGCGCGGGTCGCTCGCCACGCGGGCGGGCGGGCCCTCGGCGATCTTCTCGCCGTGGTCGAGCACCATGACGCGGTCCACCACGCGCATCAGGACGCCCATGATGTGCTCGACCCAGATGATCGTGATCTTCAGATCCTTGCGGATCCGCTGGAGGAGATCGGCGGCGAGGTCCATCTCGTGCTCGTCGAGACCGCTGAGGCTCTCGTCGGCCAGCAGGAGCTTGGGCGAGGTGGCAAGCGCCTTGGCGAGCTCGAGCTTCTTCAGGGCCGCCGCGCCCAGGCCGTCGACCTGCGCGCGGACGTCGGTCGGCAGGCCCACCAGGCCGAGCGCCCGCTCGGCCGCCTCGAAGGCTTTGGCGCGCGAGTGCCGGCCCTGCCCGTAGAAGCCCGCGAGCATCACGTTCTCGAGAATCGAGAGCCGGTGAAACGGCCGGGGAATCTGGAAGGTGCGCCCGACGCCAAGGTTGATGATTCGATGCGGCGCCAGGCCCGCGATCTCGTGGCCCTCGAGACGGATGGAGCCGCCGTTGGGCGCGAGGGCGCCCGACAGCATGTTGAAGATCGTGCTCTTGCCGGAGCCGTTGGGCCCGATGAGCCCGAGAATCTCGCCGGGCTCGACGGCGAACGAGACGTTGGCGACGGCGGTGAAGCCGCCGAAGCGCTTGGTCAACCCCTCGACGGTCAGCAAGAGCGGCCGCGCGCCCCCCTCACTGCGCTGCGTAGGGCGACGAGCCGGGCAGCGGCATCACGGGCTCGCGCTGCTGCTGGCTCTTGGGCCACACCAGATACGGCTTGTCGTCGACGTACTGGAGAATGACCGGGAAGGCGCGGTCGTTCTGGCCCGCCATGGGCTGCCCTTCCCCCTCGAACTTCACGCCGAAGCCGAGCATGGTGCCGCCTTCCGGCAGATCGACCTCGAGCGCCGCCTTGCGCAAGGCGTCGGCGTCGATGCCGCCGTACTTCTTGATGGCGCGCGGCAGCACCTCGGTCATGAACACGTAGGTGTTGCTGGCCGACATGCCGACGTGCGCCGAGCGCACCTGCGTGCCGGGCCGTGCCTTGTCGTACTCGTCGCCGACCATCTTGATCATGGCCGGCAGCGGCGCGCGGAGCGACTTCTCGTTGGTGAGCCAGATCGAGATCGGGTCGACATTGAAGAAGTAGTTGACGTCGCGGCCCAGCGCTTCCTTGAGCTTGTCGTAGACGCCGTAGCCGGCGCCGTGGCCGATCAGCGTGCTGAAGCGCAGCCCCTGCTCGCGGGCCTGGCGCAGGAACAGCGTGATGTCCGGGTTGTAGCCGGTGTGGAAGATCACGTCCGGCCGGCCGCGCTTGAGCTTGGTCACCAGCGCCGACAGATCAGGCGCGGTGGCGGCGTAGCCTTCCTTGAGGACGATCTGAAAGCCTGCCTTCTTGGCGCCTTCCTCGTTGCCCTTCGACACGTCGACGCCGTACGCGCCGTCTTCGTGGATGATCGCGACCCGAAGATCCTTGGGCTCCTTGCTGAGCTTCGCCTTGGTGTTCTGGGCGACGAAGTCGGCCGACATCAGACCGAACTGACGGCCGCTCGGCTGGGCGCGAAAGACGTACTTGAGGTTCCGGTTCTCGAGCACGGCCGAGGAGATGCAGGTCGTGATCCACATGAACTTCTTGAGCTGCTCGACCCGGGCGGCCACCGGCACGCAGTGCGCCGACGAGTAGAAGCCGAGCAGCATGTCGACCTTCTCCTGCTCGATCAGCCGCACCGCCTCGTTGATCGCGACGTCCGGCTTGCTCTGCGCGTCGGCATAGACGGCCTCGAGCTGATAGCCCTCGACACCGCCCTTCTTGATGAAGTAGTCGATCATGATCTTGGCGCCGAGCGCGTGCAGCTCGGAGCCGCCGCCCGCCAGCGGACCGGTGTAGTCGTAGACGACGCCGATCTTCAGCTTCTTGCCTTGGGCCAGCGCCTCGTCGGTGGAGGAGCCGCCGGAGACGAGCACACCGATCGCCAACAGCCCGCACGCCAGACGCCGGAAACCACTCAGGAACATGCGATCCCTCCAGAGGAAGATAGAGGCCCGGAACCTCCGCGCGCGCCATTACAGGGTGCGGCTTCCGCAATGTCAAGGGCTCCCTGGCCCGACGAGCGCCGTGGTAGTGTGTCGAGCCATGAGTCAGGCGCCGTCAGCTCGCGAGGTGCCCGGCGGCGGCTATCGGTTCCTGCCGGGCATCGCGCCGTTCTCATCCGGCGCGGCCGCGTCCCCGGGTCATCAGGTGGTCCACGCCACCCTTCGTGCCCCCATCCCGTGGCGCGAGGGCTTCGTGCTCATCGACCGACACCTCCACGCCGAGGGCCGTCCGCGCGCCGCGCTGTGCGCCATCGAGCTCCGGAGCCCGGCACCGTTCAGCTTCGCGGGATTCGACGGGTTCAACGCCGGGTATCAGGCACTGCTCGCCGAGTGGAAGCTCCTGGTCGACGGCGCGAATCCGATTGCTCGCACGAACGTCGCGCCCGTTGTCGGAGCGCCCACCGAGCCCTCGCTCTACGGCTTCGGCTACACCATCCCCGGCGCGAGTGCGCGGCCGACCTTCATCGTCGCCGGCGCGGGCGAGATGCGCGACCGCGGCGTCGGCGCCGAAGGTATCGTCCGGCACGGCGAGACGTCGGCCGACGCGATGCGCGAGAAAGCCGCGCACGTGATGAGCACGATGCAGGCGCGCCTGCGCGGGCTCGGGGTGGGCTGGGCCGACGTCACGACGATCGACATCTACACCGCGCAGCCGATCGAGTCGTTCGTGGCCGACACGGTGCTGCGTCCGGCCGGCGCCGCCGCGATCCACGGCGTGCGCTGGTTTCCCAGCCGGCCTCCCGTCGTGGGGCTCGAGTACGAGATGGACCTGCGCGGCGTCGCCCGCGAGCTTGTTCTCTAGGCGGTTTAACCTCCGACCCGCACGCCCGCGAGCTTCTCCAGCACCTGGATGATGGCCGTCCCGTCCTGCTTGCCGAGGCCGGCTGCCCGCGCCATCTGGTAGACCTGCTGGCTCACGTTGGCGAGAAGGAGCGGCGCGCCGAGCTGCTTGGCGAAGGCCGTCTCGAGCTCCTGGTCCTTGAACGAGATGTCGATCGTGCCGGTCGCCGAGAAGTCGCGCGACAGGATCTTCGGCACGCCCCGCTCGAACGCGTTGCTGGTTCCGGTGCTCACTCGAATGACCTCGTAGATCGTCTTCGGATCGAGGCCGGCCTTGACGCCCAGCACCAGCGCCTCGGCCACCGCGACCGCGTTGACCTGGACCAGCATGTTGTTCACGAGCTTCATCGCGAGCCCCTGCCCGAGATCGCCCACGTGGAAGATCTTGGTGCCCATGGCCTTGAACAGATCGCGGCACGCCTCGAACGTCTCCGGGGCGCCGCCTCCGATGACCGAAAGCTCGCCGCTCTCGGCCCGCACGGTGCCGCCGCTCACCGGCGCGTCGAGCATGGCGATGCCGCTCTTGGCGAGGGTGTCGCCCAGGCGCCGCGCCGCGAAGGGGTCGATCGTGCTCATGCAGATGACGATGTGACCGGGCTTCGCCGTCCGGATGATCCCGTGAGCACCGGCGATGACCGTCTCGGCCTGCGCGGTCGTCTCCACCATGCAGATCGTGCGATCGGCACCGGCGCCGACACGCTCGGGGGAGTCGGCGACCGTCGCGCCCCGCCCGCGCAGCGGCTCGACCTTCGCCGGGTCGATGTCGTGCACGATCAGCGGAAAGCCGTGCTTGACGAGGTTCAGGGACATGGGACGTCCCATGTTGCCGAGACCGATGAAGCCCACGGATCCAGCCATCGCGTCCTCCTGGGCGCCACGGGCGCGCCGCGAGCACGGTAATCGTCACCGTCCCGACAGTCAACTGACGTGCTGGTCGTTCTTGGAAGCCGAGCATTTTTGCTTGATAAGAATTACGCGGTTCCCTTTTCACCGGCTCGGATCGTTGCGTGCTTGCGTTCGAACTTCGGGTCGGACCGCGTGGCATGCCTCTTGCCCCTCACCTTCGGCGGAAACGCTTGCACACGCTCGTCGACGCGAGCGCGCTGAACGAACAGAGAGCGAGTGGAATAGGAGAGCCGACGATGACACCAACGATCGGAATTTTCACCGAGCGAGCGACGGCCGAGCGGGCCGTGGCCGACCTGCGCGCCGCCGGTCTGCCGCCGAAGAGCATTCGAGTCCTGGTGCCTGGCCGCGACGAGGTGTCGGCGCTTCCGACCAGCGAGGCCGAGCAGCCCGGGATGGGCAAGGCCGTGGGCGGCGTGGTCGGCGGTGCCGTGGGCGCCATGACCGGTGCCGAGCTCGGCGCCGCCGCCGCGGCGAGCATGCTCGTGCCCGTGGCCGGACCCGCCATTGCGGTCGGCCTGGTGGGCGCCGCGCTCTTGACCATCGGCGGCGCCGCGGTGGGCGGGGCCATGGAGCGCACGCTGGCCAACGGACTGCCCAAGGACGAGCTCTTTCTGTACGAGGATGCCATCCGGCGCGGTCACTCGATCGTGGTCGTCACGTCCTCCGACACCGACGAGCAGAAGCGTGCCGCCGAGGCGCTGGAGGCGGCGGGAGCCGAGAGCGTGGACGCGGCGCGCAAGCAGTGGTGGATCGGCCTGCGCGAGGCCGAGGCGGTCGAGTACCGGGGCGAGGGACTGGACTTCGAGCGTGACGAGTCGACGTACCGGGAGGGATTCGAGGCGGCCCTGGTCGTGCTCGCCCGCGGCGCGGGGGAGCGCGGCGCCGTCAAGCTCCTGCAAGAGCGTTACCCGAGCACCTACCGCACGACCGCGTTCCGGCGCGGCTACGAGCGGGGACGCGCCTACCGCGAACGGCTCGACGCGGAGCGCGAGTCGAACGGCCGCGACGCCGCCTGAGCGCCTGCTAGCGGGGTGCGAAGATCCGGCTTTTGATCCGCTGCGGGACCCAGGCTGACAGCACGCGGGCCGAGCGCGCGATCCGCTCGAGGAGCTCCGGGCTTCCGGGCCAGTACTTGAGCACCACCCCGCGGTCGACGAAGCTCAGGATGCCGTCGACGAGGATCGCCGCGACGATCAGATCGTCGAGGTAGCCGAGCACCGGGATGAAGTCGGGAACCAGGTCGATCGGCGAGACCAGATAGAGGACGGCCGCCGCCAGCGCGATCTTCGTCGCCTTCGGAAGAACCGGATCGGTGGCGAGACCGCGAATGGTCCGGATGATCGCCGGCAGGGCGCGCAGCAGCGCCCTCACGGGAGGCTCTCGGCCACCAGCTCGCTCACATCCTTCACCGCGAGCGTCTCCTCGGCGCCCTTCACCTTTCGGCCCAGGTCGATCATGGCCAGGCAGAACGGACAGCCCGTCGCGACTATGTTGACCTTGGCGTCCAGGGCCTCCTCGACCCGGATCAGGTTCACGCGCTTCTCGGCCTTGACCTCCATCCACATGTGCCCGCCGCCTCCGCCGCAGCAGAGCCCGCGCTCGCGATTGCGCGGCAGCTCGATCACGCGCAGCCCGGGCACCGCCTTGGCGACGTTCCGCGGCGCGTCGAAGATACCGTTGTAGCGCCCGAGGTAGCACGAGTCGTGGAAGGCGACCGACGCGTCCAGCGGCTTCGTCGGCTTGATCCTCCCCTCCTCGATCAGCGCCTGGATGACCTGCGAGTGATGGAGGACCTCGTATGTCCCGCCGAACTGCGGATATTCGTTCTTGATCGTGTTGAAGCAGTGCGGGCAGTGGGTGATCACCTTGCGGAACCGGTACGGCTTGATCGCTTCCACGTTCTCCTGCGTGACGGTCTGGTAAAGGTATTCCTCGCCGAGCCGCCGGCCGACTTCGGCGTGGCATCGCTCCTCCGGCATGACGCCGAAGCTCACGCCCGCGGCCTTGAGGATCTTGACCATCGCCCGCGCGATCGACTGGTTGCGCCGGTCGTACGAGGCCGAGCAGCCGACCCAGTAGAGGTACTCGACTTCGCGGCCCGGCTCCATGAGGGGCACGTCCAGTCCCTGGGCCCACGCCAGGCGCTCGCCGGCCGGCAGGCCCCACGGATTCCCGGCCCGCTGGATGTTCTGCAGCGACTGCGGCGCCGTCGAGGGCAAGGCACCCTCGGAGAGCGTGAGGTAGCGGCGCAGGTCGATGATCGTGTCGACGATGTCGATGAACGCCGGGCACTCCTGCACGCACGCCATGCAGGTCGTGCACGCCCAGAGCTCGTCGGCCTTGATCAGCTCGCCGTGGATCGGCCCGGGAAGCTCGCCGTGCATGTGCCGCTTGAGCTTCACGATGATCTGCTTGGGCGAGAGCGCGGTGCCGGACATGTACGCCGGGCAGGCCGCCTGGCAGCGGCCGCACTCGACGCAGGCGTCGAAGTCGAGCCGGCGCTTCCACGAGAACTCCTCGAGCTTCGAGACGCCGAGCGACTCGGCCTCCTCGATGTTCTTGATCTCCCGGATCGCGCCGCGGGGCCCGAGCTTCGAGAAGAAGATGTTCAGCGGCGTCGTGATGAGGTGGACGAAGTACGAGTACGGGATGATCGCGATGAAGACCAGCGCGATCGCCGCGTGGAAGATCCACGTCGCCAGGTGGATCGCGCGCAGTGCCCCGGGGCCGAGGCCGATCGCCACGAACGCGCGGCCGAGCGCCCAGCCGACCGGCGACCACGGTGCCCACCACGGCTCGACGACCGCGAGACGGCACGCCTCCATCACGAATCCGGTCACGTTGATGACGAGGAGCAGCGCGAGTACCCAGGCGAAGCGCGCCGTCGGGTCGATGCGGGCGGGCCGGACGACGAAGCGGCGCCAGAGCGCCATGCCCAGACCGACCACGAAGAAGAGTCCGAAGAGATCGAGCACGGTCTCGTAGAAGAGATAGAAGTCGCCTTTCAGGAGCTTGTACCCGAAGAGCGGCAGCGCGATGTCCCAGTCGATCGTGGCGAGGACCGTGCCCATGAAGAGCGCCAGGAAGCCCCAGAACATGATCGCGTGCATGACGCCGGGATAGGCCTGCGACAAGGTCCGCACCTGGCCGAGCGCGTGTTGGACGACGAGGCCGAGGCGCTCGGGGATCCGGTCGAGACGGTCTTCGGGCAGCCCCTGCCGCCAGAGCGTCACGCGCTGGTAGAGACCGTACAGGAGATACGCTATCGCGAGCGCGCCGCCGACGTACAGCGCGATCTGAGCCCAGTTCGGGACGTTC
>Ga0134123_10003044_pt1 | contig 10891 bp, 10 predicted proteins | sample KB303_FD_96460 | JGI IMG/M metagenome (GOLD analysis project Ga0134123, IMG submission 96460) | Terrestrial soil microbial communities without Nitrogen fertilizer from Kellogg Biological Station, Michigan, USA - KB3-0-3 | ecosystem: Environmental > Terrestrial > Soil > Unclassified ...
TACGGCGTTGTCTCCGGATGTGGGCCGTCGTCTCGGGATATACGGCGTCGTCTCGGGATGTGGGCCATCGTCTCGGGATGTACGGCGACTTCTCGGGATGTGGGCCGTCGTCTCAGGATATACGGCGTCGTCTCGGGATGTGGGCCATCGTCTCGGGATGTACGGTGTTGTCTCGGGATGTGGGCCGTCGTCTCGGGATATACGGTGTCGTCTCGGGATGTGGGCCATTGTCTCGGGATGTACGGCGACTTCTCCGGATGTGGGCCGTCGTCTCGGGATGTACGGCGACTTCTCCGGATATGGGGTGTCGTCGGCCGCTGCGCGGCGCCTTCTTCAGATCCACCGCGTCGTCGCGGGATCGGCGGCGACTCGAGCCGCCGAGCTCAATGAACGGCCAGCCAACACCCGAGAGTCTTGGCAGAACTTGAGCCACACCAGGAACTTGGGCGTCGGGGAGGGATGCATGACTCTCCCCGATCGACGTGTAATCCGCTTTTCGGAGAGCAGACGCCGCGGCATGTTGGAAGACGCGCCAGCCCGGCATTGACGCGCATACGCAACAGGCGTAGGATGTTTGAAGCCTAGGCACATGAGAAACTTACGCCCTCCTCACGCTTCGCCTCTGCGGCTGCCGAGTTTCGGAGGGTGGTCGTTCAGGCGGTTGACGGTGAATCCGTAGACAGAGGTTGGATCGCACGGAAGGGAGAGCCAATCATGGCTGACTCGATCGATGAACTACTGGAAGCGACCGCTGATGGGCAACTGACGCTGGCATACGCGGCGCTGGGGCGTCAGGATCCGGAGACTGCCGGCTTCGGGCCGGAAAGTCTGGCTGAGCTTGTTCATGTTGGCAAACAATGGTGGGCAACGAACGAGCCTCGCGTGCGCGAGATAGTTTGTAGGAATACGTTTGTCCGCCGAGTCGCCGACGACGATGAAAAGGATGTAGTCGTGGCGATCGCTGGCGCACTTGGAACTCTGTACGGTGCTGATAAATCAGTTATCGCCGGTGTCCTAATTCTCAGGCTCGGCCTTCGGCAGTGGTGTCGTGCCGAGTGGCTTCCACCGCCGATTCCTGCGGAGGGCTAGGTCATGGTGGCCCCGCCTGGCTGGCCGTATGCAAGTTGGCTGGATCTTGATGTGCTACGTGAGGCCGAAGTAGCACATCAGCTTCCGCCCACCTCGCCGCTTCTCCAGGAATGTCTCGCCTTCAATGAGAGCTTCCTTCACGGCTCTTCGCTTTTCGAACGGCCGGCAGGATTCGCTAGGATCCAGGTTGGCCTGACGGAGAGCGGTTGGATGGGCGCGCGATCACGTCGGACGATTCCTCCGTTCGGCTACGCGATTGCAATTGATGCGGGAGCATGGCTCCAGATTCACTTGGCCTTGTCTCGCCTCTTGGCGCACCCTGACGTGCTCCCTCATATTGCGGTTCAGGGCTTGCCACCCTTGCTCAAGCGCCTCGCTCTCCCTTTCATAACCATTAGCAGTGATGGGAATCCATCAAACGTAGATCTCTTCGGCGGTGATAGACGTGCTCCTGATCCACCTCCTGATCACAAACGAAGCTCTTGTCATCGACAGTTGATCTTCTATGCGATGCAGTTTCTGTTTCTTCATGAGGTTGCGCACATCGTCTGTGGGCATATTGAGTATAGAGTCGCGCGCGCTGCGGAACTCGCCAGAAGAATTCCGGAAGAGCGGAGAATTCTTGCAGAAGAGTTCAAGGCCTTGGAGCACATCGCGGATCAACGCGCCACTCGCTTTGGCATTCTGCTCGCCGCTGCAGGAGCGCTCCAAGGGGAGACGGGCAATGCTCAGGAGCATCAGTTGCTGCAGCAGCTCGAGCTATGGGGTTTCGCCGCCGGAATCGTATTCTTGCTGACAGAATGTTTTGACTACGTTGGGGCGTTTACGAGCAATCATCCCGCTGCTGAAGAACGCCGACTGTTTCTTCGAGCTACAGCGCTTGCCACGCCAATACCCTTGATCGGGATTGATACTGCCCACGGAGTCTCCATGATCGACCGAGGTGTGCAACACGCAGAGGCCGCATGGGAGTCGCTAGGGTGGAAATGCAGGCCTGTCGGCGAGATCGACCTGGACAATAGGATCTCCTTGATTGAGCATTTAGAAGGTGAAATTGCGCCGCCGGTGGATATGGCTCCCTCGGAGCAATCTAACCAGGGCCTGAAGCGGACACCTGACGGTGCCGCTTAGTCCCAGCCTCGTTGCTGCCGTCGTAAACCATTGCCGAGATGGCATAGTTTGGAGGCTACCCTTGAAGGACGAAACTCGATGAGCCCCTGGATGATAAAACCAGTTCCTGTGGGGACAGCATCTGTTTCGCGCGCTCGCCGCATCCGCATCGCAATGATTTGTGGCGCAGTCCTGACTATCTTGTTAGCTGCCGCTTTCACGCTGCGACACATTTTTAGCTTGCGCGAGCATATTACGGGTGTCCATCGTCTTGGCACTTGGGACTTAACAAATGGAGATCGTTGGCATCTGCGTATGGTTATTTCTCGTAATCTCATGGTTCATAATATTTAAAATATTGCCAGGCTTGGCAAAGAAACGGCTGTGAAGAAATGTGACGTAGGACCGACAGGTCTCTCTCTTGACATCGCTCAAGCAAGAGGCGTAAGTTTAAAAGCATACGAGACTCATAGGTACTCCGAGGCTCCTGGGCGAAACGCGAGGTCTTTAGTGTTCGCGGTCTAGCGTGAAACCAGCGTGCGCAGGAGCCGACGCCGACCGTCTTCGGAGATTTCCAGAACCCGAGCAACTCTTCGAAGGCCTTCGAAACGCTCACCTGTGATCTTCCAAGCTTCCCGGCGCATCTCTTCCAGGACTTCGATCTTCTCCCGCCCCGTCATCTGCTCCCAGAACTCACGGTCGGCCTCTTCTTCTTCCTCGAAGGAGTTGCACAGACGGAACCAGATTTCCTGCATGGCGTGATTTTACCACAGACCGCTCCATGTATGGCGACTTCTCCGGATGTGGCGCGTCGTTGGCCGCTGCGCGGCGCCTTCGGCGGCGACTCGAGCCGCCGCGCGCCCCGAGGGCTCCGCCTACAGACTCCAGAGGTGGACGGCGGAGAAGATCGGCGCGTGGTCGATCAGGGCGCCAGCGGCTGGCCGCGAGCCCGGTCTTTGGCTGTTCGGTTTGTCCCTTTCGGAACGATCTTGCGCCCCCCTGGGACCGCCGGCGTCCTCGCCGGCTCGCACTCCCCGCGACCACGGCAGCCGGCAATGGGCGAGCTCAATGAACGGCCAGCCAACAGCCCTGCGGCACGATCCTCATCGGGTCGGACGGCCTCGTCGTCGCGTTCTGCTTCGGCACCGGCTCCGGCGGCAACCTCGTGCTCTACGATCCGGAGACCCTGGTGCCTTTGGCGCGCACCGCCACGCCGCCCACGGGCCAGCTCGGCATCTACATGTATCTCGACGAGCAGGATCGGACGGTCATCGGGGGGGCGATCGCCACATCCGGCGCATCTCCCACGGCGACGACGGCACCCAGGGGGCCTTCACGGTCGAGGGCGACTGGGACGTGAGCGCCCACAGCAGCCCGTCATTCGGCGGGTGCCGTCCCAAGGCGTTGTCGAGCGCAGGGCGGAACTGCCGGGAAGCCCGGTGCCTCATCGAGCCTCTGGTCTCCGGAGGCTTATCGAAGTAGGATTACGCCAGTGGCTCAAGGAGGCGGCGTCGTTTACCGGCCAACCCCGCGCTTGCACCGGACGGCTGACGCCGCGCGGTGAAGCGCATCACGTTGGAACTCATCGTCAATCACCATGTTCAAATCACCAGATCGTCGGCTTTCAGCCTCAAACAGTGCGGTGCTCGCATCCGAGAGCTTTCTCGTGCCAGTGACGCTTCACAGCGAGGCAAGGACATCGCAGTTGGCTTTTGACGGTCTCCGCCAAGCCTTTGACGAGATTAAGGGATTCGTTTCGCAATTGGCGGGCACTGCTCCGGGTATCGCACTCGTTGCCTTCGATGAGAGCATCTCGCCCAAGATGTCGCGCGTAGAAGTGCTGTTGCATGGCAAAGAGTATCGGTATGATTTGACGTTTGCCTTGAAGTGTCCCGTGCCGAAGGAGCACGACTTTTGGGGGCGTATCAGATTGCTTTCCTCCGTCTATGATCGGCTCGGCGAGCTTGCCGCCGGATTCCACGACCGCAAAGGTATTGAGCTGTATCTTGAGGAAGCCAGACTTGACCAACAGAAAGATGATTCAGAGAGGCCGCAAGCATTTCGCAAATAGTCGTGCTAACCATGCGCTGCAGCGGACGGTGGGGCGGCATCGCGGGCGTGCCGCAAGCGCGTCATTTCATGATGTCCTCGCGGCTCGCAGCATGCAGCAGCGCGCCGCCGCTGAACTGCGGCGTTCGGCGGCCTTCCCGGGAGGGCCGCCGCCGGGCTGTTTCAGGGGAAGCGGTTTGGCGTAGAATTCCCCGCGGCATGTCCCTCCGCACCCTGAAGACCGTCAAGACGCGTTATGAGGTCGCCGAGCGTCACGGCTGGAGCGCCGCCCCCGGCTGCAAGGTGTTCGTGGCCGACCGCGGTGCCGTCCGCTTCGACGTTCCCCGCACCTGGATCGTCCGGCCCACCAATGACGGCATCAAGTTCTACGACCGCCGGCCGCCCAAGGACAACCTCATGCTCGGCATCTCCTACCTGCGCATCCCACTGATAGACTGGACCTGCCTGCCGCTGGCGGCGCTGGTGATCGAGAGCACGGCGCGGGACTCGCGCCAGATCCTGGGCTGGGAGCCGGTGGTGCAGACGCGGAACGTCGACTTGGAGATCGCCTGGCGGCAGGGGCGTTTCTGGGACCGCAAGGACAATCGGCCGGCGTATACCCGCTTTTGCTTCGCCCGGCGCAGGACGGTTCAGGCCCTCCTCACCCTCGACTTCTGGGAGACCGAGCTCGAGCGCTGCGCCGCGGCCTGGGACACGATCCTCGCCTCGCTGGAGCTCGACGAGCCCATCATGGACGTGAGCCGCGGCCCGGTGCGGATGTGATCCCTACAGCGTCTCCACCCGCGCCCGCAGCCGGACCAGCCCTTCGGTGATCTCCTTGAGCTCGCCGCGGACGTCGGTCAGCTTGTCGCGCTCGGCGCGCACGAAACGGGTGTAGGGGGCGATCGCCTCGTCGATCCGCCGCAGGCTCGCGTCGATCTCGCGGTCGAACTGGCCGGTCAGCCCCTCCATGAGCTTCGTGCGGAGCGTCTCGATCTTCTCCCGCAGCTCCTTCTTCGCGTCGTGCCGCCGGTTGGGGATGATGAACAGGCCGAGCACCGCGATGCTGCCGGCGGCCAGGATGCCGGTGAAGTCCGCCGCGGCGGTCACGGCGAGGTGGGTCAGGATGGCGCCGAGCCCGAGCGCGCCGATCTCGGCGAGAGCCGTCCCCGCCACCGCCACCTGCACCGACTCGGCCAGGCGGCTCGCCTCGGCCTCCTTGTCGTAGCTCTCGATCGACCTTTGAGCCATCCGGCCGACGCTGTCGAGCAGGCGTGCGCGGTGGAGGTCGAAGCTGCCGCCCACCTGGCCCACGATGCGGTCGGCGTGCTCGCTGCGCCGCTTCTGGAGATGCTCCATGACCGCCTGCCAGGTGCGCAGGTCGGAGGTGACCAGCCAGTCGATCACCTCGGTCACCCGCCGCTCGATGAGCTGCGGCGTGTCGGCCACCACCTCGCGCTCGAAGTCCCCTTTCATCTTGGACTTGTTGATCAGGTCGAGGAACCGCGCCAGGCGCATGGTCTCGTCGAAGAACTTCATGCCGCGGTTCTCGAACTCGTGGAGGACGTTGTCCACGTCGGCGAGCCGGAAGCGGAACTCCCGCTTCATATCCTCTTTATAGAGGGCGAGCTGGCGCTCGACGTCCTCGATCGTCGTGAAGTCGGCCTTGAGAAGCTCCAGGCGCTTGTCGGTGATCTCGAGGTAGCGGTCCGCCAGATGGGAGCCGATCCCCAGGGGATTGAGCAGCTTCAGGCGGACCCGTTCCTTTTCATCCAGCGTCTCGACGATGTAGCGCTCGAGCTCGGCGAAGCGGCTCCGGGCATAGAGCTCCGCGTCGCCGTTCTGCTTGCCGCGCAGGGCGAGGCGCGCGGCCACCGGGAAGATCTCGGGGGTGAAGCCGAGGAGGGACCGGGCGTTGTCCGCGATGAAGGTGCGCACGCGCTCGACGTCCGCCGGGTCCTCGAAGATGTCGATCTTGTTGAGCACGATCACGATCTTCTTGCCCCAGTCGCGGATGCCCTGGAGGAACGCCCGCTCGCTCTCGGTGAACGGGCGGTCGGCGGAGGTGACGAAGAGGACCATGTCCGAGCGCGGCACGAACTCGCGGGTGATCGCCTCGTGCTCGCGGTGGATGGCGTTTGTGCCGGGCGTGTCGACGATGTTGATGTCCTGGAGGAGCTCGACCGGAGCGGTGAGGCGGTCGAGAGCGGTGCCCACGATCTCCCGGGTCACCGCCGGACCGTGCTGGATCAAATGGATGCGGGTGGTGGTGGGGGTGACCCCCTCTTCGAGGACCTTGTCGCCGAGGAGGGCGTTGATGAACGCGCTCTTGCCGGCGTTGAACTCCCCGGCCACCACCAGGAGGAACAGCTCGTCGAGCTGGCGGGCCGAGCGCTCGATGGTCTCCTGGTCGTCGGCGGACGCGTCGAAGCGGGCGAGCGCCTGCCGGAGACCGGTAAGCAGCCGCCGGTTCTCGACCAGGAGCTCGTCTTGTGTGCGATTCAGGATGCGCCGCAGCATCGGTCCCCGCCCGGGGATTCACGATAGCACGGGGCATGCCACCGGCCGCCCCGGCCTCTGGTGGTTCAAGTCCCTTCGACTTCGGTCCTGAAAGTGAAGAAGCGCAGGAGGTCCTTGAGCGACAGGATGCCGCGCAGGCGGTCCCCCTCGACGACCATCAGGCGGGAGGCGCCGCTGCTGCTCATCAGCGACAGGGCGCGCAAGGCATCGGCCTCGACCGGCACGGTGTTCTCGGGGCCGCACCGCTCGACGTAGGCCCCCACCGTCTGGCGGTCCCACTCTTCGCGGGGGATCTCGCGGAGGCGGCGGACCCTGATGCAGCCGATGAGCCGGCCCGCGTCGTCGAGCATCGGGAACATCTTGAAGGGATGGCGTTCGGCGTAGTCGCGGCTCCAGTCGGCCAGCGAGAGCGAGCGCGGCACGGCGACCGGATGCGGATGCATGAGGCGGGCGACCGGCTCGCCTTCGAGAGCCTGGCGGAGCAGGAGCTGCTGCCAGGCGCCGGCCGCGGCGTTGCGCACGAAGAGGCCCAGGAGCACCCACCAGAGCCCGCCGACGAGATCGGCTCCCCAGAGAGCCCGCAGCAGCCCGAGGCCGATCAGCAGGAAGCCGAACCCGGCGCCGATGACCGAGGAGATCCGGGTGGCCCGGCGCAGGTCTCCCGTCCAGCCCCAGAGGAGCGAGCGGAGGACGCGCCCGCCGTCCAGCGGGAAGGCGGGGACGAGGTTGAAGAGGGCAAGGACGCCGTTGATCAAGGCCAGGTAGCCGATCACGGCGCTCAGCGGCGCGGGAGCGCCGGCGGCTGTGGCAACTACCATCATCCCCCAGCCGGCGCCGCCCACGGCGAGGCTCACCGCCGGACCGGCCGCGGCGACCAGGAGCTCGGAGCGCGCGCTCGGCGGCTCGCCCGCCATCTCGGCGACGCCGCCGAAGAAGAAGAGCGTGATCCCGCGGATGGAGATCCCGTGGCGCCGGGCCACCAGGCAGTGGGCCAGCTCGTGGACGATCACCGACGCGAACAGGCCGAGGGTGGCGATGGCTCCCATCCCCCAGTAGAGAGAGGGCGAGAGGTCCGGCGCGAGAGCCGGAAACACGCTCGAAGCCAGCGACCAGGTCACCAGCGCCGCCACCGGGACCCAGCTCGGATCGATGCGGATGGGAAAACCGAAGACGCGGAAGATCTCGAAGCTCTTGCCGAACACCTTGCACCCCCGCCGGTCGCGGATGCACGAAGGGTGCCCGGGGGGAGCCCTCACCCCCGGCCCCTCTCCCGCAAGCGGGAGAGGGGTGAACAGCCGGAAACCTTCTTCTTAGGAGGCGGGTGGTGGGCTTTGCTCCCCTCGCCCGCTTGCGGGAGAGGGGCCGGGGGTGAGGGTCTTGGCCGCCGGGTCCGTCTCCGGGGTCACCGGACAGTAGGTGTCCCGCCGCTTTTCCAGGTCCTGGGTGACGGCGCGGCGGAAGCCGCGGGGGCCTCCTCCCTCTTCCATGCGGGCCGCGCGGTAGGCGCCGATGTCGATCACCTCCAGGCGCATGCGGATGGTCCTGAAGAGGCGCGGCAGACTCTGGCCGGGGACCTGGACGTGGTGGAGGCCGCCGCTGTAGGCGAGCAGCATGCGCCCCTCGCCGAGGGTCTCCAGGATGTCGGCGATGCCGCCGCGCACGGTCATCGGCTTGCCGTCGGAATCGAGGCCGTTGGCCCGTTTCATCCGCCCCTCGGGCAGGATGAGGACCATGGCGTCGGGGTCGATCTGCCGCAGCACCTCGCTCCAGGTCTCGTCCCTTTCGCGGGTGATCGAGATGACGCGCTTCGCCATCAGCCCGTAGAACCGGCCGACCAGGGCGCGGTCCGCGGTCTTCTTGGCGATCGGGACGACTCCGTGCCTGGCGATCCGCCAGAGGAAGCGGTTGGGGCAGACCCCGGCGAACAGCGCTTCGTAGAGGCTGGTGTGGTTCAGGATGGCGACGATACTGTGGCCGCGCCAGGGATCGGGCGGCACGTCGCCGATGAACCCATAGTCGAGCCGGTAGAAGGTCCGGGAAACGACCTTCACCAGCAGCAGGACCAGGAAGACCAGATATTCACGCACCGCGGGGATTTCATCACGGAAGCCGGCCGGCGGGAAGTGATAGGCTAGATCCCGCATGCCCGCGCCGCCCCAGACCCGCCCTGCCATCTCGGCGATCGTCACCACGTTCAACGAAGAACAGAACATCGCGGAGTGCATCGAGTCGCTCCTCTGGTGCGACGAGATCCTGATCGTCGATTCCTTCTCGACCGACCGCACGCCGGAGATCGCCCAGGGCTATGACAAGGTCCGTTTCTACCAGCGCACCTATTTCGGCTCCGCCTCGCAGAAGAACTGGGCGATGGACCAGGTCCCCAACGACTGGATCCTCATCTTCGACGCCGACGAGCGCTGCACGCCGGCCCTGCAGAAGGAGATCGAGGCGCTGCTCGCCTCCGGCCCGCGGCACGAGGCGTACACGATCCGCCGGCGGGTCTGGTTTCTCGGCAAGGTGATCCGCTTCTCCGGCTGGCAGCACGACCAGGTGGTCCGGCTGGTGCGGCGCGGCTCGGCCCGTTATCCGAACCGCCGGGTGCACGCCGACATGATCACCCGCGGCCCCGCTCCGCTCCTGCGCAATCCCATGGAGCACTACATGACCGATTCGTTCGACGAGTACGTGCGGCGGATCGAGAAGTACAGCTACTGGGGGGCGGCGCAGAACTGGAAGGAGGGGAAGAAGTCGGGCGCCGTGGAGGTCTTCGGCCGGTCGATCTGGCGCTTCCTGCGCACCTGGGTCTTCCAGCTCGGGATTCTCGACGGCATGCACGGCGTGGTGTTCTGCATGCTCCAGGCCTACGGCACCTATCTCAAATGGGCTCTGCTCTGGGGGTGGCACGTCAACGCCGCCCGCGGCCGCATGCCGACGCTGCCGATCTTCGACGATCGCGAAGAGACCTGGCGCGGCCTGGAAGAGGGGAGCTCCGGCAACGGCGAGCCTAGCACGGCGGGGGAGGGGTGAGGGCGGTGTCCGTGCCGGTCGCGCAATCCCTCCTCTCCCATCTCCAGCAGCGCCGAGACGATATGGTCGCCCTCCTGCGCGACCTCGCCTCGATGGAATCGCCTTCCGTGGTGCCGGAATCGCAGGGGCCGGTGCTCGACCGCCTGGCTGCCGAGCTCGCCGCGGCCGGGCTGGAGATCCGGCGCCTCTCCGGCCGTACCAGCGGCGGACAGCTCCTCGCCCGGCCCCCGCGGCGCGAGCGGCGCGGGCGCCCCTCGCAGCTCCTGCTCGGCCACTGCGACACCGTCTGGCCTCTCGGCACGCTCGACAGCATGCCGGTCGAGGTCCGCGACGGGCGGCTCACCGGCCCCGGCGTGTACGACATGAAGGGGGGATGGGTGCAGGGCGTCTTCGCGCTCAGAGCCCTGCGCGAGCTCGGGCTCGAGCCGCCGCTCTCTCCGGTGGCCCTGATCAACTCGGACGAGGAGATCGGCAGCGAGGACTCGATGTCGTCCATCCTGCGGCTGGCGCGGTGCATGCGGAGAGTTTTTGTGCTCGAGCCGTCTCTCGGACCCTCGGGCCGGCTCAAGACCCGCCGCAAGGGGGCGCTGCGGTTCTTTGTCCACGTGCACGGGCGGGCGGCCCACTCGGGGCTCGATCCGGAGAAGGGGGCGAGCGCGATCCAGGAGCTGGCCCGCGTGATCCTCCGGCTCTATGCCCTGGCGGATCCGGCGCGGGGGGTGACCGTGAACGTGGGCGTGATCTCCGGCGGGCTCCGGCGCAACGTGATCGCGCCCGAGGCCCACGCCGAGGTCGACTTCCGGGTGCTGCGGCTGGAGGACGCCCGGGGGATCGAGCGCTTCATGCGGGAGCTTCAGGCGGAGACGCCAGGCACCCGCCTGGAGGTGAAGGGGGAGATGGACCGGCCGCCCCTGGAGCCGACGCCCGGCAACCAGGCGCTCTGGGAAGCGGCGGCGCGGCACGCCCGCGAGCTCGGCTTCGGGCTGGAGGAGGGGACGGCCGGCGGCGCGTCGGACGGCAGCTTCACGAGCCAGATCGTGCCCACCCTCGACGGGCTGGGCGCGGTCGGCGACGGCGCCCACGCGGTCCACGAGCA